>UEXP01000213.1_pt1 | contig 15609 bp, 14 predicted proteins | sample 4301171 | NCBI WGS metagenome assembly UEXP01 (sample SAMEA4773182, study PRJEB27434) | metagenome | biome: 2259; feature: agricultural soil; material: soil | place: USA | collected 2014-09 | depth 0.25 m
CGGAAGTTAAGCCTGACAGCGCCGATGGTACTGCAACCGGGAGGTTGTGGGAGAGTAGGACGTCGCCGGACAATTTTTCGCCAAGGGGCGCCAGGAAACTGGCGCCCCTTGTGCCATTTCTGGATGTGTCCCGCACCCGGACGGGTCCCGGACTGCTTTCCGATAGGGAAAAGGCGCCCCACCTCCTCGGAGGTGGAGCGCCTTTCGTGATTTCAGGCGCGGGCTCAGGCTTCCCAGCTGCCGTCGAGCCACTTCACCCCGACGCGGTTCTCCGCACGAGCTGCCTTGGCGAGCAGGGTCGCGATCAGGTCCTCGATCTTGCCGCCGATGAGCGGGATGCTGACCTTGACCGTGAGGTCAACGATCTGGGCGACGTCGGCTCCTCGCTGCTCGAGTGTGATGGTGCCCTTCATGTCACCGGGCTTGCCAGGGATCGTGATCAGCACATCAGCCTTGTCTCCGCTCCAGGTCTCCTGCTGCTGGATCGGGATCTCGTCGCCCACGAGCTTCTTCGCGAACGACGGGACACGCTCGGTGCCGTGGGCGTACTCGAACCGGATCACGCGCTTGCCGCCCGACTCGTCGACCGCGAGCGAGCTCCGGATGGCGTGCTGGTACGTCGCGACCGCCGCCCGGTACTCCGGGTTGGACGCGAGGGCCGCGACGACCTCAACCGTCGTGTCCGGGTAGATCAGGGTCTCGTGGATGCTCTTGGCCATGTCGTGACCTTAGCGGGGTAACGCTGAGACCTTGGGGCCGGTAACTTGAAATCCGTGCCTCACACCCCCGACAGCACGCCCGATCCACTTCTGCAGGCCTACTTCCGACACATCGCTCCGGAAGACCTGGCAGACCGCGACGACGACGACCTCAGCGGCGCCCTGGCAAGTCACAGACGCATGGCGCTGTGCCGCCCGCGTGGCACCGCCGTGGTGCGTGTTCACACGCCTCAGCCGGCGGCGCATGGCTGGGATGCGCACGGCCACACAGTCGTCGAGGTGGTCACCGAGGACATGCCGTTCCTCGTGGACTCCGTGCAGATGGCCCTCGCTGCGGGCGAGCACTCGGTGCGTCTGGTCGTGCACCCGCGGTTCGACGTGCAGCGTGACGCGTCTGGGCGCCTGACGGAGATGCGTCCGAGCGAGGAGCGTGTCCATCCGGTCGACGGGGCCATCCGCGAGTCATGGATGCACGTCGAGATCGACCGGCTGCCTGGCGCGGTGGAGTGCAGGGCACTCGAAGCGGCCGTTCTGACCGTGCTGGAGGACGTGCGGCGTGCCGTGGACGACTGGGCCGCGATGCGCGGCCGGATGTTGGCCATTGTGGAGCAGGTCGAGACCGATCCACCGCCGGTCGACCCCGCCGAGCTGGAGCAGGGGCTCGGTCTACTGCGGTGGCTGGCGGATGACCACTTCACGTTCCTCGGGTACCGCGAGTACCTCCTGGCTGAGGACGATGTGCTCGCGCCCGTCGCGGGCACCGGACTCGGCATCCTCTCCGGCGACGATCCGGAGGGTGCGCGCAGTGCTCCGTTGCCGGGTCCGGTCCTTGCCAAGGCGCGTGAAGCCTCGCTCCTCGTCCTCGCGAAGGCCAACTCGCGCGCGACCGTGCACCGCCCCTCGTACCTCGACTACGTCGGCATCAAGAGCTTCGACACAACGGGCATGGTCGTGGGGGAGCGGCGGTTTCTGGGGCTCTGGTCGACGACGGCCTACTCGGAGTCGCTGCGGAGGATCCCGATGCTGGCGGAGAAGGTCGAGGGCGTGCTCGCCACGGTCGGGTTCGACAGCCGGAGCCATGCCGGCAAGGCGCTCGTGGAGATCCTGGAGGCCTACCCCCGTGAGGAGCTGCTCACGGTGCCGGTCGACGAGCTCGCGGTCGTGGCCGAAGCGGTGCTCCAGGCCCGCGAACGCCGCCGGTTGCGGCTCTTCGTTCGACCTGATCCCTACCTGCGCTACCTGACCTGCCTGGTCTACCTGCCACGCGACCGCTACAACGCAGCGGTCCGCGACCGGTTGATCTCGATCCTGCGCGCGCATCTCGGCGAAGGATCCCTCGAGCACTCCGCGCGGGTGGACGACTCTGCGCTCGCGCAGCTGCGGGTGGTCTTCCGTCCTGACGCTGGTCATGACCTGCCGTCGGTTGACGTCGCGGCCGTCGAACATCGCCTGGCTGATGCTGCGCGCTCCTGGTCCGACGACTTCGTCGGTGCCGTCACGGCGGAGTTCGGCGAGGCGGAGTCTGCGCGGCTGGTGCGCGCCTACCGCGGTGCCTTCCCTGCGGCGTACGTCGAGGACTTCTCGCCGCGCGCCGCGGCCACCGACGTACGTCGGCTCGAGTCGATCGAAGGCGACGAGGGGGTGGCGCTCTCGATCGCGGAGCGCGTCGATGCCCCGGACGACGAGATCCGTCTCACCGTCTACCGGGTGGGGCCGCCGCTCACGCTCTCCACTGTCCTTCCGATGCTCTCGTCGCTCGGGGTCGAGGTGGTCGACGAGCGGCCACACCGGCTGACGGGACTGGAGCGGGAGTCGTGGATCTACGAGTTCGGGCTGCGGGCTGCGCGACCGGTGGAGGATCGTGACCGGATCCCGCTCGAGGAGACGCTGACCGCGATCTGGGCGGGGGCATGCGAGGTCGACGGCCTCAACGCACTCGTGCTCGGCGCTGGCCTGCAGTGGCGGGAAATCCTGGTCCTGCGGGCCTACGGCCACTACCTGCGACAGGCAGGGTCGCCGTACACTCTGGAGACGATCGAGGAGGCGCTGCGGGAGAACCCCGCGGTCACGCGGGACCTCGCGGACCTCTTCGCGGCCAGGTTCGACCCGGCACTGGGAGACCGCGACGCTGTACAGCAGAGGCTCCGCGAGCAGATCACCTCAGCCCTCGAAGCCGTGGTGCGGCTCGACCACGACCGCATCCTCCGCGGTTACCTCGCGCTGATCGACACGACGCTGCGGACCAACCACTACGTCGAGCGGTCGGCGGGTGAGCACCCGCCCGTGCTCGCACTCAAGCTGGACCCTGCCGGAGTCCTCGATCTGCCGGAGCCTCGGCCGCGTTTCGAGATCTTCGTCCACTCGCCCCGCGTCGAGGGCGTCCACATGCGGTTCGGGCTCGTCGCCCGCGGTGGTCTGCGCTGGTCCGACCGGCGCGACGACTTCCGTACCGAGGTGCTGGGGCTGGTCAAGGCCCAGATGGTCAAGAACACCGTCATCGTGCCCGTGGGCGCGAAGGGTGGCTTCTACGCACGCCAGCTGCCGGATCCATCGGACCGCGACGCCTGGCTGGCCGAGGGCATCGCCTGCTACCGGATGTTCATCGGCGGGATGCTCGACCTGACAGACAACCTCGTCGCCGGCGAGGTCGTCCCGCCGCCGGGCGTGGTCCGCTACGACGGTGACGACTCCTACCTGGTCGTGGCTGCCGACAAGGGCACAGCGGCCTTCTCCGACATCGCCAACGAGGTGGCGGCCGGGTACGGCTTCTGGCTCGGCGACGCCTTCGCCTCGGGTGGTTCGGCAGGCTACGACCACAAGGCGATGGGCATCACCGCCCGCGGTGCCTGGGTCTCCGTCCAGCGGCACTTCCGTGAGATGGGCCTCGACTGCCAGCGCGAGGAGTTCACCTGCGTGGGCATCGGTGACATGTCGGGCGATGTCTTCGGCAACGGACTACTCAGCTCGCCGACCACGCGCCTGGTGGCCGCCTTCGACCACCGCGACATCTTCCTGGACCCGCAGCCTGACGCCGCCACGTCGTACGCCGAGCGCGAGCGGCTGTTCGCCCTCCCGCGGTCGTCGTGGCAGGACTACGACCGGTCGCTGATCTCCGCGGGTGGCGGGGTGTGGTCGCGTCAGGCCAAGCAGATCCCCGTCAGCCCCCAGGTCGCCGAGGCACTCGGGCTGCCCGAGTCGACGGGGGCGCTCGCGCCCAGCGACCTCCTGCAGGCGATCCTGCGGGCACCCGTCGACCTGCTCTGGAACGGCGGCATCGGCACCTATGTGAAGGGTTCGACGGAGAGCAACGCCGACGTCGGCGACAAGGCCAACGACGGCATCCGTGTCGACGGAGCCGACCTGCGGGTCCGGTGCGTCGGGGAGGGTGGCAACCTCGGCCTCACCCAGCTCGGCCGGATCGAGTACGCCGCAGCGGGCGGCCGCCTCAACACCGACTTCATCGACAACTCGGCCGGGGTCGACACCTCCGACCGTGAGGTCAACCTCAAGATCCTGCTGGACGCGGTGGTGGCCGACGGTGACCTCACCGTCAAGCAGCGCAACGCGCTGCTCGCTGCGATGACCGACGAGGTCGCGGCGCTGGTGCTTCGCGACAACCGCGAGCAGAACCTGGCCATGGCCAACGCCCTCGCGGCGGCGCCCGCCCTGCTCCATGTCCACGAGGCATGGATGCGTGAGCTCGAGGAGCGCGGCGTCATCGAGCGCACCCTCGAGGGCCTCCCGACCCGCCCGGAGGTACGCCGGCGGCTCGAGCAGGGCGAGGGGCTCACCGCGCCAGAGCTCGCCGTCCTCCTGTCGTGGACCAAGATCGAGCTCGCCAACGAGCTGCTCGCCTCGGACCTGCCGGACGATCCCTTCCTGCGGTCGGACCTGTTCGCGTACTTCCCGACCCGGATCCGGCAGTCCTACCGGCCGCGCATCGAGGAGCACCCGCTGCGGCGGGAGATCATCGTGACCCAGGTGGTCAACGACCTGGTCAACGGGGCGGGCCTCACGTTCCTGCACCGTCTGCGTGACGAGACCGGAGCGTCGACCGCCGACCTCGTGCGGGCCAACTTCGTGGCGCGGGAGATCTTCGGGTCGCTCGCGCTCCGCGACCGGATCGCCCGCGCGGACAACCGGATCGATGCCGCTCTGCAGACCCGGATGCGGATCGAGATGCGGACCCTCGTCGAGCGTGCGAGTCGGTGGCTGGTGCTCAACCGGCGCAGTCCGCTCGCGAGCGAGGAGATCGTCGACTACTTCGGTGAGGCGGCGCAGCGGGTAGTCGCGGAGCTGCCCTCGATCCTGACCGGCCGCGAAGCGGATGCCTACGTCGCGCGCCGCGACGCGCTGATCGCCGAGGGCGTCGACCGCGACCTTGCCGAGCACGTGGCCGTGCTGCCCCCAGCGGCGGCCCTGCTGGGCGTGGTCGACACCGCAAAGCAGATGGGGATGGATCCGGTCGACGTCGCGCGGGTCCATTTCGCGCTGGGAGAGCGGCTGGGGCTGACCGCGATCAACCAGCGGGTGCTGGCGTTGCCACGTGGTGACCGGTGGGAGGCGATGGCGCGGGCGGCGGTCCGTGACGACCTCGGCGCGGTGCACGCACAGCTGACGGCGGAGATCCTGCAGACGACCGCGGCCGATGACTCGGCACCCGCGCGGATCGCTGTGTGGGAGGAACGCGACGAGGAGCGAGTGGAGCGCGCGGCGCACACGCTCGAGGAGATCTGCGCGGACGAGTCGGCAGACCTCGCCCGGGTCGCGGTCGGTCTGAGGGTGGTGCGAGGACTCGCTGGTTGACCGAGCGGCCGCATGCATAGGATCCGACCATGCTGCTTTTCCAGAAGCCGTTCGCGATCGCGACGCGGGTGCTGCGTCAGGTGACCGGCGCGCCCAGCCCGCTGGCCGGTCGCACGGTGATGGTCACCGGTGCCTCGTCCGGCATCGGTGAGGCGACGGCGCTCCTGGTGGCGAGGGCGGGCGCACGGGTGCTGCTCGTCGCACGCCGGCGGGACGAGCTCGAGCGGGTGAAGGCCACCATCGAGGAGCAGGGCGGGGTCGCCTCGGCGTACGTCTGTGACCTGACCGATGGCGAGGCCGTCGACAGCCTGGTCAAGGACGTGCTCGCCGAGCACGGCGCCGTCGACTACCTGGTCAACAACGCGGGGCGGTCGATCCGGCGTTCGCTCGACCTGACCTATGACCGGTTCCACGACATCGAGCGCACCATGGCGATCAACTACACCGCGCCGGTGCGGTTGACCATGGGACTGCTGCCGGCGATGCGGGCCCAGAAGTTCGGCCACGTCGTCAACATCGTGACCTGGGGCATCCAGATCAAGGCGCCGAAGTTCGCGCCGTACATCGCCTCGAAGGCGGCCCTCGACACTTTCTCGCGGATCGCCGGCCGCGAGGCCTTCTTCGACAACGTCACCTTCACCAACATGCGCTTCTCCCTGGTCAGCACGCCGATGGTGGCTCCGACCGAGGCCTACAGCGGCCACGGCGAGACACCCGAACACGCAGCTCAGCGGGTGCTGCGCGCCCTCGAGGACCGGCCCCTGACGGTCAACACCCGGGTCGCGGACTTCGTCGAGGTCGCCAACGTCGTGGCGCCGCGCACGACGGACTTCGCGATGGCGCTGGCGCACCGCGCCTTCAAGGACTCGGCTGCCGCGCGCGGCCGCGCGCCGCGCGACTGACCCCTCAGGCGACGGGTTGCGGCCGCGGCCCGATCCGCACCTTGCCCTGCGCGATCGCGACGCCGAGCAGCACGATCGCGCCGCCGACCGGCTGGTACCAGTGCGGGTCCTCGCCGAGGACGACCATGCCCACACCGATCGCGAAGAGCGGGCTCAGGTAGGTCACGTACGACGCGGTGGAGCCGCCGACCCACCGGATGTTGCGCGCGTGGATCGCCAGGGCGATGCCGGTGCCGAGCGCGCCGAGGGTGAGCACCGAGCCGATCACCTCGGGGGAGAGGTCCCACGGGGCGGGCGGAGGTCCGGCGACCACGGGACCGATCACCGCCATCGCGACGGTCGCGCACATCAGCTGGCCCGCACTGATCGCGAGGTCGGAGTCGAGCCGCGAGGCGAGGAACCTGTGCTGGAAGGGGATCGCGATGCCATAGCAGGCGGCGGCGATGAAGCAGAGCATCTGCCCCAGGAACTCCGAGCCTCCCAGCCCCTGCCAGGCGCCCAGGACCACGAGCGTGCCGCCGAAGCCGAGCAGCAGTCCGACCGCCTTGGCCAGCGAGAAGCGCTCGGTCCGGAAGAGCCAGACGGCGACCGGCAGCGTGACCAGCGGGGTGGTGCCGTTCCAGATGCCGGCGAGCAGGCTGGGGATCCGCTGCTCGCCGTAGCCGAAGAGCGTGAAGGCGAAGGCGATCAGCAGACCGGGCACGGCCAGGTAGGCCCAGGTCACCGGGTCGCGCGGGAGACGGTGGCCGGTGAAGCGCATCAGGATCCAGACCGCGAGGGCGCCCGAGGCCACGCGACCGAGGGTGACGTAGACCGGGTGCAGCTCGCGCACACCGACCGCGATGAAGAGGAAGCTGCAGCCCCAGATCGCTGCGAGGCCGATCAGCCAGGGGAGCCAGACGCGGAGGGGAGGCTGCTCGGTGGTCACCCGCCCAGCATGGCGCCGGGCGATGGACGCGTCACCTGAATTTCGGGGGTGCCGCCGGATCGTGGCCGGACCGTGACCGGGTGGCTCAGCCGGCCTTCTCGCCGCGCGCCTGCTTGGCCGCCTCGACCGACTGCTGCAGCGCCGCGAGCAGGTCGACGACCTCGCCGGCGGTCTTGGTCGAGGTCTCCGTGCGGGTGACCTCGCCCCCTTCGATCTTGGCGCGTACGACGGCCTCGACCGCTTCGGCGTACCCGTCCTCGAGCTCGGTCGGGTCGAAGTCGCCGGCCAGGGTCTCGACGAGCATCCGGGCCATCTTGACCTCGGCGTCCTTGACCTCGCCGACCTCGATCGAGAAGTCGGGCGTGCGGATCTCGTCGGGCCACATCAGCGTCTGCAGCACGATCACGTCGCCGGCCTCCGTCTCGCGGACCCGGAGCAGTGCCGGGGCGGTGCGCTGACGCAGCGCCACGGTGACGACAGCGACCCGGTCGGACTCCTGGAGCGCCTGCCGCAGCAGGGCGTAGGGCTTCTCGCCGGTCTTCTCCGGCTCGAGGTAGTAGGACTTCTCGAAGAGCAGCGGGTCGATCTGCTCGCTCGGCACGAACTTCTCCACCGCGATCTCGCGGCTGGAGCTGATCGGCAGCTCGCGCAGGTCGTCCTCGGTGAGGATGACCATCTCGCCGTCCTCGGTCTCGTAGCCCTTGGCGATGTCGGCGTAGGGCACTTCCTCGCCGTCGAGCGAGCAGATCCGCTGGTAGCGGATCCGGCCGCCGTCCTTGGCGTGCACCTGGCGGAAGGACACGTCGTGGCTCTCGGTGGCCGAGTAGAGCTTCACCGGGACGCTGACGAGGCCGAACGAGACGGCCCCCTTCCAGATCGCGCGCATGTCTTCACGGTATCCGACGCAGGCGAGGCAGGATGGGGTCGTGCCCTTCCTGCCGCCCATGCTCGCCACCAAGGGCGACCGCGTGCCCGTCGGAGACGACTGGGTGCACGAGGTGAAGTGGGACGGCATCCGTGCGCTGGTGCACGTCTCGGCGGGCGGCGTCCGGGTCTTCGCCCGCAGCGGCAACGACCGTACGGCGGGGTTCCCGCAGCTCGCGGGACTCGCAGCGCTGGGGCACGACATGGTGCTCGACGGTGAGCTCGCGGCGCCCGACGAGCTGGGCCGGCCGACCTTCGGCGCGCTGCAGCGTGGGGGCCCGGCCCGGCTCTACGTCTTCGACCTGCTGGCGCTCGACGGCGCCGACCTGACAGGGCTCCCGTGGACCGAACGCCGTGCCCGTCTGGAGGCGCTGCACCTCGGCGACGAGCACTGGGTGGTCCCTCCGGTGTACGATGACGGCGAGGTGCTCCTCGAGGCGACCCGGGCCCAGGGGCTCGAGGGCATCGTCTCGAAGCTGCGGTCCGCGCCCTACCGTCCCGGCGTGCGCAGCCGGGACTGGCTGAAGTTCCCCCACCGGCCGCGGCGCTCGGTGGTGATCGGCGGCTGGCGTCCGGAGAAGGACTCGACCGACCGGCTGGGTGCCCTGCTCGTTGGTGAGCCGAAGGCAGACGGGGGACTGGTCTTCCGGGGACGGGTCGGCAGCGGGCTCGGGGGCAAGGCAGGCCCGGTCGTCCGTGAGCTGCTGCGTGACCTGGCACGATCCGACTCGCCCTTCACCGAGGAGTTGCCACGCCTCGACGCGGTCGGCACCCGGTGGGTCGAGCCGGTCGTGGTGATCGACGTCGAGTCGCTCGGCTTCTCGGGCGGCGGACGGTTGCGTCAGCCGTCGTACCAAGGGGTGCGGAGCGACCTGTCGCCCGCCGACCTGATCGGGCGCGGCGATGAATGAGATCGCGACCGAGATCGACGGCCATCGCCTGACGCTCAGCAACCTGCCCAAGGTGCTCTATCCGGTGACCGGCACGACGAAGGGCGAGGTGCTCGACTACTACGTGCGCATCGCTCCCGTGTTGCTGCCGCACATCGCGGACCGGGCGGTCACCCGGATCCGCTGGCCGCACGGTGTCGCCAAGCCGAGCTTCTTCGAGAAGAACGCCCCGGCCGGTGCGCCGTCGTGGCTGCGCACGGTGACGGTGCCGACGACCGGCTCGCGCACTGCCTCGGGGGAGTCGGGCACTCTGCGCTTCCCGGTGGTCGACGGCCTCGCGCCGCTGGTCTACCTCGCCAACCTCGCTTCGCTGGAGCTGCACGTGCACCAGTGGAAGGTCGACGCTGACGGTGTGCCGACCAACCCCGACCGGCTGGTGATCGACCTGGATCCGGGGGACGGCGCGGGGCTGATGCAGTGTTGCGAGGTGGCGCTGCTCGCCCGCGACCTGCTGGCCGGACGCGACCTGTCGGCGAAGCCGGTGACCAGCGGCTCCAAGGGCCTGCACCTCTACGTCCCGCTCGACGGGTCACTGACCTCGGACGACGCGACGCTGTTGGCCAAGGAGATCGCCGAGGAGTTGCAGGCTGCCCGTCCTTCGCTGGTGACCGCGACGATGACGAAGGCGCGGCGCGCCGGCAAGGTCTTCTTCGACTGGTCGCAGAACTCCGGCTCCAAGACCACGGTCGCGCCGTACTCCCTGCGCGGGCGCGAGCGCCCCAACGTCGCGACCCCCGTCACCTGGGCCGAGGTCGAGGCCGGTGCCGGCGACGAGTGGGGCCTCGAGCAGTTCCGGTACGACGAGGTGCTGGCGCGGGTCGCGGAGCACGGGGACCTCTTCGCCTGAGGGCTCCTCCACAGGCTGGATCCTCCTCCTTCCCAAGCAGGGCAACCGCGGCGTATAAACCTCGGGAAGCCTCCACTCGGGACGAGGTGACCCATGTCCGTTGCGCATCCAGACACGCATCAGGCGCTGGTCGAGCAGATCGACCAGCGGGTGCGCGAGCGCGTGCGGGTCGAGGGCGTCGATCCGCAACGTGAGCCCTCCGTCGTACGACGCCTGGCGGAGGACGCCGTCCGCGCCCATGACGAGCGCAGCCTCACCGGCCAGGTGCTCAGAGTCGCGGACCCGGCCGCGGTCATCTCCGAGGTCGTTGCGCGGGTTGCGGGATTCGGTGCCCTGCAGACCTACCTCGACGATCCCGAGGTCGAGGAGATCTGGATCAACGAACCCTCCCAGGTGTGGGTGGCCAGGCGCGGTCGCCACGAGCTCACCTCGACTGTCATGACGCGGGCGGATGTCGCCGAGCTGGTCGAGCGGATGCTGAAGTCCAGCGGCCGCCGCCTCGACCTGAGCCAGCCGTTCGTCGACGCGATGCTTCCGGACGGCAACCGCCTGCACGTGGTCCTCGAAGGCATCGCGCGCGGGTTCTCGCCCGTCAACATCCGCAAGCACGCACTGCGGGCCGCGCGGTTGAGCGACCTCGTCGAGCTCGGGAGCCTCACGTCTGGTGCTGCAGCCTTCCTGGAGGCGAGCGTGCGTGCCGGGCTGAACATCCTGATCGCCGGTGCGACGCAGTCGGGGAAGACGACGTTCCTCAACTGCCTCGCGACCGCGATACCCGGCTCCGAGCGGATCATCTCGGCGGAGGAGGTCTTCGAGCTTCGGTTTCCTCATCCCGACTGGGTCGCGCTCCAGACCAGGCAGTCAGGCCTTGAAGGCACCGGCGAGATCCGGCTCAGGGACCTGGTCAAGGAGTCGCTCCGCATGCGTCCGAGCAGGATCATCGTCGGCGAGGTGCGCGCGGAGGAGAGCCTCGACATGCTCCTGGCCCTCAACTCCGGGCTGCCGGGCATGTGCACGATCCATGCCAACTCTGCCCGCGACGCTCTCGTCAAGCTCTCGGCACTGCCGCTCCTGGCCGGGCCCAACGTGCACGCGGGATTCGTGACGCCGGCAGTCGGCAGCAGCATCGACCTGGTGGTCCACCTCGGCATGGACCACGACGGGGCCCGCCGGGTCAGGGAGATCGTCGCTGTCCCCGGGCGCGTCGAGCAGGGCGTGATCGAGACCGAGCCGGTGTTCCTGCGCGACGAGTCCGGCCTCCGTGCGACCGGCGGGATGCCGCCTCACCTCGAGCGCTACGCGCGTGCAGGAGTCGACGTCCATGCCCTGCTGGGTCGGGCCTGATGGGGACGCTGGTCGGTCTGGGGACCGGAGTCGGACTGCTCCTGGTCTGGTCGGCGTTCCAGTCGCCGAGGGCGCCGCGCGGCCGACAGCGGGCCGGCCACCTGGAAGCCATGCTCCGCCGCGCCGGTCTGGGAGCCGTGTCGTCCCGGTCCCTGCTCGTCGGTAGTGCGGTCCTCGGCGTGGTTGCGGGCGCTGTCCTGTTGGCAGTGTCGCGGGCCTGGCCCGTCGCCATGGCCTTCGGCCTGATCGCGAGCTACCTGCCGTACGCCGGTATCGCCGGGCGTGCGCGTCGCCGACAGCGTGAGTTCGCAGAGGAGTGGCCCGAAGCCGTGGACAACCTCGCCTCTGCGGTGCGCGCCGGCATGTCGCTTCCTGAGGCGCTCGGTGCCCTGGGCACGCGTGGTCCGGAGTCGTTGCGACCTGCCTTCGCCGCGTTCGCGCTGGACTATCACGTCAGCGGGAAGTTCGGAGAGGCGCTGGACCGGCTCAAGGTGAGACTTGCTGATCCCGTCGGTGACCGGGTCGTCGAGGCCTTGCGGATCGCACGCGACGTGGGTGGCGGCGATCTCGGGCGGCTGCTCCGCAATCTCTCGGCGTTCCTGCGTCAGGATCTCCGCACACGCTCCGAGCTGGAGGCCCGACAGGCCTGGACTGTCTCCGGAGCCCGTCTCGCCGTGGCTGCCCCGTGGCTGGTGTTGCTGATGCTGTCCTTCCAGCCAGAGGTGATCGGGCGCTACTCGTCCACGGCCGGAGCGCTGGTCATCTTCGGCGGTGCTGCGTGCTGCCTCGTGGCGTACCGGGTGATGCTCCGCATCGGACGCCTGCCCTCCGAGCGTCGGGTGCTGGCATGAGTGCCGCGGTCGTCGGGGCGACGACGGGCGCGGCATTCGGTCTCGGCCTGTGCCTGGTCGCGATGCGGATCCGTGCCTTGCGGCGACTGGACATCAAGGCCCGTGTGTTGCCGTACCTCGGCGACGTGCACCGGCCATCGCCCGTGATCAGTGGAGTTTCGCTGCCCGGTGGACCGGCGGCGGTCGCCCATCTGTTGCTCGCAGCGGCGCGGCGTCTCGAGTCGGTCATCGGGGGAGCGGCCAGCGTCAATCGGCGCCTTGAACGCGCCGCACTGCCCGGCACGGTGGTCGACTTCCGCGTGAGCCAGGTGGTCTGGGGGCTGGTCGGATTCGGAGCCGCTGCGGCGTACGGTCTGCTCGAGTCCTCCGGTGGTGCCCAGCTGGGTGACGCCCTGCCATTGCTCATGCTGTGCGTCCTGGGGTTCGCGGCCGGCGTGGTCCTGCGTGACCACTGGCTGAGCAGGCAGGTCCGACAGCGCGAACGCGCGATCCTGCTGGAGTTCCCGGCGATTGCCGAGCTTCTGGCGCTCGCGGTCGCGGCTGGAGACGGGCCTGTGTCGGCACTGGGCCGGGTCGTGGCGCGGAGCTCTGGAGCCCTTTCGGTGGAGCTCGGCCGGGTCCTGGCCGACATCCGCACCGGCACTCCGGTGGGCCCGGCATTCGACGCCCTCGCCGCCCGGACCGGTCTGCCGCTGGTCGCCCGCTTCGCGGAGGGCATCGCGATCGCCCTCGAACGAGGCACACCGCTCGCCGACATCCTCCACGCCCAGGCAGCCGATGTGCGGGAGGGCGGCCGCCGCGCCTTGATCGAGTCGGCCGCCCGCCGTGAGGTGCTGATGATGGTTCCGGTCGTCTTCCTGGTGCTTCCAGTGACCGTTGTTTTTGCCTTCTGGCCCGGCGCCGTCGGGTTGACGTTGATGACGCCCTGAGGGGCACAGAGAGGATCTCGGGTGAATCGGATGTGGGAAGCCCTGGTGGCGCTTGCGGTGGTTGGCCCGCCATGGACGCGCAGAAGGGGAGAGGCTGGTGACGTCCCCGGCTGGGTCCTCGTCACCATCATGACCGCTGGACTCGTGACGATGCTGTGGCGCTTCGCCGGTCCGCAGCTCCAGGAGATGCTGGGCAATGCCCTCGCCCAGGTCAGCGGCTGAGCGAGGAGCTGCCGTCGTTGACTTCGTCCTCGTCACGGTCGTCCTGCTACCGCTCGTGCTCGGGATCCTGCACGTCGCGCTCGTGCTCCACGTGCGCAACACGTTGACCGCCGCCGCGTCGGACGGGGCGCGTCTCGCGGCCACCGCGGACCGCGACCCGGTGGACGGCATCCGGCGTGCCCGCGACCAGATCGCCGGCGCGCTCTCGGCGCGATTCGCACAGGACATGTCGGCAGGATTGACGACCGTCGCTGGGCGTCCCGGTGTCGAAGTGAGGATCGCCGCCACCGTGCCGGCCCTGGGCTTGTGGGGGCCCGCGACGCGGCTCGAGGTAGCGGGCCACGCGATCGAGGAGCCGTCGTGAGTCGGGACGAGTCCGGCAGCGCACTCGTAGAGTTCGTGTGGCTGGCGCTCTTGCTGCTGGTGCCACTCGTCTACATCCTGCTCGCAGTCTTCGACGTACAGAGGGCCTCGTTCGGCGCCGCCGCAGCATCGCGCGCGGCGGGTCGCGCCTACGCGCTCGCGTCGACCGACGCCGCCGGCCTTCTTGACGCACGCGCAGCGGCCGGAGTGGCGCTCGCCGACCAGGGCATTGATGCTCCCGTCGACGTGGCCATCTCGTGTGAGCCAGCGCCTCCGTGCCATGTCCGGGGTCGCACGATCACCGTCCGACTGTCATCGCGTGTTGTGCTGCCCCTTGTGCCGACGGCACTCGGCGGCGGCGCGCCCAGTTTCGCGATCTCGGCCGAGCATCGCGTGCCGATCGGGCGCTACCGGGAGCTCGGTCCGTGAGTCCTTCGCTGTGCGATGACGAGGGTGGACAGATCACCGTGCTGATCATCGGTTTCGCTCTGGTGCTCCTGATGGCGGTCGGTGTGACTGTTGATGCTTCCGCGGCGTATCTGCAGCGCGAGTCGCTCGCCAGCCTTGCGGACGGCGCGAGCCTGGCCGCGGCCGACCAGGTCCAGGGAGCGGGTGTCTACGGCGGAGGTTTGGCAGAGCGGGCGCCTGTGGATGCCGAGACGGCGCGGACGACGGTTGCGGCATACCTCACCGATGTCGGAGCGATGTCTGACCATCCGGGCCTGTCGGCCCGCGTCGAGGTGGTGGAGGGGCGGGTCATCGTCCGGCTGACAGCCCCACTTGACCTCCCGCTGACGGTCCGCGGGCTCACAGCGACGAGCGTCGCGGCGACCGGATCTGCTTCTGTCGTCGTCGGTCCCTGACCCGTCGACTCGAAGCCCGCCCCGCGGCGCCCGGCTGTCGGTCGGGGGAGCGGCGGCAGTGCCGTAACCTTGACCCTCGTGGCGACCACGGACTTCGACAGCGAGATCAAGCAGCTTCAGGCGACGATGCGCACCATCGAGCAGGTGCTCGATGTCGACGCGATGCGTCGCGAGATCGCGGAGCTCGAGGAGCAGGCTGGGTCCCCCGACTTGTGGGACAACCAGGAGAACGCGCAGCGCGTGACCGGTCGCCTCTCCCAGCTCAACGGTGAGCTCGAGCGCTTCACCAGCCTCTCGGACCGCATCGAGGACCTCGCCGTCCTCGTCGAGATGGGCCAGGAGGAGGGCGACGCCGACACCCTCGCCGAGGCCGACGCCGAGCTCGTCCGGATCAAGAAGTCCGCCGAGGCCCTCGAGGTCCGCACCCTGCTCAACGGTGAGTACGACGCCCGCGAGGCGATCGTCTCCGTCCGCTCCGGCGCCGGTGGCGTTGACGCCGCCGACTTCGCCGAGCAGCTCATGCGCATGTACACGCGCTGGGCCGAGCGCAACAAGTACCCCGTCGAGGTCTACGACGTCTCCTACGCCGAAGAGGCCGGCATCAAGTCTGCCGAGTTCGCGATCAAGGCGCCCTACGCCTACGGCACCCTCTCGGTCGAGGCCGGCACGCACCGCCTGGTCCGCATCTCGCCGTTCGACAACCAGGGCCGCCGCCAGACGTCGTTCGCCGCCGTCGAGGTCGTCCCCGTCCTGGAGCAGACCGACAACATCGAGGTCGACGAGAACGACCTCCGCATCGACGTCTTCCGCTCCGGTGGCCCCGGCGGCCAGTCGGTCAACACCACCGACTCCGCCGTCCGCCTGACGCACCTCCCGACCGGAATCGTCGTCTCCTGCCAGAACGAGAAGTCGCAGCTGCAGAACAAGGCCTCCGCGATGGTCGTCCTCAAGGCGAAGCTCC
>UEXP01000122.1_pt1 | contig 14820 bp, 15 predicted proteins | sample 4301171 | NCBI WGS metagenome assembly UEXP01 (sample SAMEA4773182, study PRJEB27434) | metagenome | biome: 2259; feature: agricultural soil; material: soil | place: USA | collected 2014-09 | depth 0.25 m
GGTCGGCGGTCGCGCCGGCGACCATGACCTGCTGGACCGGCTCGTCGGTGTCGTCGGAGGACGAGATCACGAAGGACTCGGACTCCTTCTCGACCTCCTTGATCTCCTCGGAGTCCTTCTCCTTCTCGAAAATCTCGTCGGCGATGTCGGGGAGGACCTTCTTGCCATCGGGACCGATCACCGGTGCAGCCACCGGGACCTCGACCTCCACGGTCTCCTCGGCGGCAGCAGCTTCGGCTCGCTTCTGCGCGGCGGTCTTGCGCGGGGCGGCTGCCTTCTTGGCGGTGGCCTTCGCCACCGGAGCAGCCTGGTCGGCCGGCTCCGCCTGGGCCGCAGCAGCCTTCTTGGCCGGGGCGGCCTTCTTCGCCGGCGCCGCCTTCGTGGTGGCGGTCTTGCGCGGCGTGGTCGCAGCGACGGCCTTGTGGTCGTCGGCGTTGACGACGACCGTGATGCCCTCGGAGGCGAGGTGCACCAGAAGCGCCTTGAGGTGCTTCGGCTCGATGGCAGCAGCCTCGGCGGCCTTGCGCACCTGCTCGGGGGTCACTGTGCCGGTCGGCTCAGCGAGGGTCACCAGCCCGGAGATCTCGGGGTGGGACAGGACCTCCGCCGGAAGCAGGTTGCGCGACACGTACACCTCTTGGGGAAAACTGGATTTGGGGCGCGGCAAGGCCCGCTGTCGTCAAGAGCCGCTCGCATAGTCTGCCACGCGTCTCCACACAGCAACACACAGGACCCGCCGAGGTCACTGTGTGGTCGTCATCCCCTCAGGCCTGCTTCGCCGCTCGCTTCTTCGCCTGCTTGTACTCCCGCACCTTGAGCAGAGACTCGGGACCGGTGACGTCGGCGACCGAGCGGTGCCCCTCGAGGGCGTAGTCGCCCACGACCGCCTCCCAGCCAGCGGGCTTCACACCGACCTGCTTGGCCAGCAGCGCGATGAAGATCTGCGCCTTCTGCTTGCCGAACCCGGGGAGGGCCGTCATCCGCTTCAGGAGGTCCTTGCCGTCGGCGGCCTCCTCCCACAGGCGGGCGGTGTCGCCGTCGTACTCGTCAACGATCAGCTGCGCGAGCGCCTGGATCTTGCCTGCCATCGAGCCCGGGAAGCGGTGGATGGCCGGCGTGGTGGCGCACAGCGCCGCGAACGCCTCGGGGTCGGCAGCCGCGATGTCGCGCGGGTCGATGCTGCCGAACCGGTCGAGGATCTTCGCGGGGCCACGGAACGCGTGTTCCATCGGGTACTGCTGGTCGAGCGCCATGCCCGCGAGCAAGGCGAAGGCGCTGTCGGCCAGCACCTGGTCGGCAGCAGGGTCTTGGGCGATCTGGAAGGCCATGGCTCCATCCTGCCGCACCCTGTGGAGTGGCGTTCGCACGCGGAGCGGTCCTCGGGCAGGCTCGACCCGTGACCCCGGAACCGCTCGATGACCCGACCATGGCGGCCCTGCGGCTGCTGGTCTTCAGCCTGCGCCGGGGCACCCGTGCCCGGACCTTCGCTCCAGCCATCCATGTCGGCGTGCCGGGCGGCGACGTCTACACCGGCCCCGGCGACCTGCCCGACCAGTCACTGCGGACGGATCTGATCCTGACCCTGCTGGCGATGCACCATGAAGACGCGACGCCAGCCGTGTGGCTCACGCGGGTCGGCCATCCCACACTCCACGACCTCGACGTGGCCTGGCTCGTGGCAGCCCGCGCCGGGTTCGCCGAGTCCGGAGCGCCACTCCCCTGGTGCGCCGTCGTCACCAAGAACGGATGGCTCCGTCCGGCAACGGGTGAAACACGGACCTGGCAACGGCTACGCCTTCGAGGGGCCTCGCAACCGACGCTGTGACGGCAGTGAGGTCGGAGGCACTGCAGAGGCCAGCAGGTCACCCACGAGGCAGGCGAGTGAGTAGCCCGCGTCGGCCTCCCGCGCGCGTTCGACCGCGCACCAGGCGAGCGCGCCATGGCCTGCGAGCCAGGCGCAGTAGGCCAGGATCGCTGCCGGCGGCGCCAGACGGGACGTGGGTGCCTGCACGACGACCCGGCGCCAGAACTCACAGTGCTCTTCGGCCCGTGGGCGCGTCACACGCTCGAAGGTCGCATCCCTCACCCCGACGTCGCGCAGGCCATCGAGAAGCTGCGCGATCTCCTCCGGGCCCGGTGTCGTGCCGTGGCGCGCATGCCGCACCACCAGGTCACGTGCCTGGGCGGGCGTGAGCACCTCGGCATCCGCCGCGTGCGACTCACGCTGTGCCACACACTCCTCGACACGCGCGACGGCGACCTCGTCCGGCACGAGTGAACGCACGAGCTCCGCGCGCGACGACAACGTCACGCGACCCTCCAGGACACTCCTGGCCGTGAGGGCGTGCCCGGTCAGGTCATAGGGATGCGGCATCGCATCAGCCGGGTCCTCTCCCGGCCGCACGCGGAACCAGAAGGTGCCGTCGGTGCGCAGCGGGACCAGGACTCCGAAGCCCTGCTCTGCGAAGGCGTCACTCACCGCGAGCGCGGTCGCAGCCGCCAGGACCGCGTCATCGGAGTAGGCGATGAAGAGCACGAGCCGCGGACGACAGCGCAACGCCGGTGTGAGCAGCGCGTTGATCAGCGCCGGCAGCTCCGCCGGCAACGAAGGCAGGTCGATCCGGGCATGGAAGCTGCGGCGGCCGCCGAAGGTCAGCATGACGAGCGACTCGTCGGGATGGAAGCCGAGAACGGTCGGCACGATCGCCAGCATGTCTTCAGGCTCACGGGCAGTGAAGGTGGTCGTGGTCATGGAGCGAGCGTGTGCTCCGGAAACCCGGGCCCGAACGCGCCGGAACCGCGGGGTGCACGGCTCGCCCCGGCGCGGACCCTGTGCAGACAAACCGGTCCACGCACGCCGTGTCAGTGGTGACGGGTAGTTTCCGCCCCATGAGGGCTGCCGCGTGAGGACCGAGGCATCGGTGATGCACCTCGACCTCGACGCGTTCTATGCCTCGGTCGAGCAGCGCGACAAGCCGTCGCTGCGCGGCAAGCCGGTCATCGTGGGCGGCACGGGCGGACGCGGCGTCGTCGCGACCTGCTCCTACGAGGCCCGCGCATTCGGCGTACGGTCCGCGATGTCGACGCGCGAGGCGCGCGCCCGGTGCCCGCACGCGGCGTTCCTCGGAGGCCGTTTCCACGCGTACGGCGAGGCCTCCCGCATCGTGATGGGGATCCTCCGCGACGTGTCGCCACTGGTGGAGCCGCTCAGCCTCGACGAGGCGTTCGTCGACCTCGCGGCCGGCGGCCTGACCGACTTCTCCACGACCGCGCTGACGGCGTTCGCCGAAGGCCTGCGAGCGCGCGTGGCGGAGGCGACCGGCGGGCTCACCGCGAGCATCGGGATCGGCACGTCGAAGTTCATGGCCAAGGTCGCCAGCGACCTGCAGAAGCCCGACGGACTGGTGATCGTGGAGCCAGGTCGCGAGCAGCAGCTGCTCCGGCCGATGGCGGCCAAGGTGATCCCCGGCGTCGGGCCGGCCACCGTCGAGCGGTTGCGCCGGATGGGCGTCCAGACCGTCGCCGACCTCGAGTCGCGCACGCTCGAGGAGCTCACGCTCGAGCTCGGTCAGTCACACGGCCAGAGCCTGTGGCGCCTCGCCCGGGCGCTCGACGACCGCCCCGTGATCGCCGAGCGGGAGGCGAAGTCGGTCAGCGTCGAGGGCACCTACGAGGAGGACCTCACCGATCGCAAGCTGATGGAGGCGGTGCTCACCCGGCAGGCCGGCCAGGTCGCCGACCGACTGCAGAAGCACGGCCTCTCCGGCCGCACGATCAGCATCAAGGTGAGGCTCTACGACTTCACCACCGTCTCGCGCTCCTCGACCCTGCCGAGCCCCACGGACAGCGCGGCGATGATCGCCCGCCTGGCCCGCGGACTGCTCGCCGACGTCGATCCCACGGGAGGCGTCCGGCTCCTCGGCGTGGGCGTCTCCGGTCTCGCGGACTGGGTCCAGGATGACCTCTTCGGAGCGGTGGCCGAGGCCGAGCCGGAGGCTGAGCTCCCGGATGTTCCTTCCCGCATGCGGGCGCAGTGGTGGCCGGGCCAGGACGTCGTCCACACCGACAGGGGACGAGGCTGGGTCTGGGGCGCGGGCAAGGGCGTGGTCACGGTCCGCTTCGAGACGGCAGAGACCGGGCCGGGTCCGGTGCGCTCCTACCGGGCCGACGACCCCGACCTCGTACCGTGGAAGCCCGAGCCTCCTGAGGTCAGCTGACCCGCACGCCGAAGGCTTCGCGCATGCTCGGCGCGTACTGCGCCTGGCGCAGGTGCCCGACGTGCAGCACGTCCTCGATGAAGCCCGTGAGCGAGTAGTGGTTGAGCGGCGTCGTGACGACCTTCTGCTGCTGGTACTTCGACCCGACCAGGGTCAGCACCTGGTTGCCCGCGGAGTGGTCGTCCTCGTCGGCGGTCACCACGATCGCCAGCCGGCCGGACTCCCAGTCGGGGCCGGCGGTCATCGCCGCGATCTTCGAGGAGATCCATTCGTCCGCCTGGGCGAGCGTGCCGTCGTGGGCGTCGTGGATGACATCCGGGATCAGGAAGCCCACGTTCGGGAGCGTGCCCGCCGCGGCATCGGCCGCGAGCCGCGTCGCCGGGACGTCGCGGCGCCGGCATGCCTTCCGGGTGCCCGGGAAGTACGGCCACGGGTTGTGGCGGACGGCGTAGGTGCCGGCGTTCGAGAGGTAGCAGTTAGACGGCATCGCATCGGCGTACACCTTGGCGCTCTTGCCGTGGTCGATCGCTTGACGGAACACGTTGCGCTTCCAGAGGCGATGCGCCGCCGGGCCCTTGTCGTCGCGGATGCCGAACGTCGAACCGGCGGCGATCGCGATGTAGTTCGGCAGCGAGGGGTGGGTGATGGCGGTGTAGTTCGATGCCCAGGCGTACTTCGACGCGAAGGCGAACGTCTTCGGCATTCCCGCCTTCATCTGGTCGCGCGAGTGGTTCTCGACCACGATGACCATGACCTTCGTGACCGGCGGAGCGGTCACCGCCACCGTCCGGATCGAGGTGTCCGCCGAGGCAGCAGGCGACTCCGGCTGATCGCCGCGCGTGGCCGCGAGGACGATGACTGCGGCGAGGGTCGCGAGGACGGTGACGAGGGCGACGGAAGCACGGACGACTCGGTTCACCGCACCATCACAACACGGGGTTCATCCGCGGCAGAACTCGACCTGCTCCCCCGGCCTTCGCTGGGCGCAGATCCACAGGTCGTCGGAATGTACGACGGCTGCCACCGGGTAGCCGCCCGTCACCGGGTGGTCGGCGAGGAAGACCACCGGCTGACCCGAAGGCGGCACCTGGACAGCGCCGAGCACCATCCCCTCGCTGGCCAGTTCCTTGCCGTCGTACGACGGAGCGCGGCGCAGCGCCGACCCCTCGAGTCGCAACCCGATCCGGTTGGACGCGGGACCGACCGACCAGCGACCGGCGACGAGCGCCCGGACGACGTCGCCCTCGAACCAGTCAGTGCGAGGCCCCGGCAGCAGTCGCATCGGCGCAACCGACCGTGGGCGCGGAGTGTCAAGGGCGTGGGGCGTCGCGCGAGACGCGCGTGCGCCCAGCAGCTGCCCGACCGCCAGAGCTGCGGGGCCGACCCACGCGAGCGTGTCGGTCGAGCGCGACCCGAGCACCGGGTCCACGCCGACTCCCCCGCTGACGGCGAGGTAGCTCCTCACACCCGACGACGGCACACCCAGCGTGACCTCCGCCCCCGCGGGCACCCACACGGGCTCGCCGAAGGGCATCGCGTGCCCGTCAACCCGCACCACGCATGGTGCGCCGGTTGCGGCGACCCACAGGTGCACGTCCGTCCGGAGGGTGAGAGCGCCGAGCGTCACCTCGAGCACTGCAGCCGAGGCGTCGTTGCCGACGAGCCGGTTGGCCAGGTGGGCGGCGGGTTCGTCGAGCCATCCTGCGCGCGGCACCCCGAGGTGCGCGTAGCCCGGCCGCCCCGCGTCCTGCACGGTGACGAGCCCGGACACCTGCAGTACCTCGAGTGCGCCGGTCACGATGCCGCCCCGTCCCCCGCGAGTGCTTCCACCGGCCGGAACCGCACCCGGGTCCCGGGCGCCAGCAACGCGGGCGACTCCCGCGACGGGTCCCACAGGACCACGTCGGTGCGCCCGATCAGCTGCCAGCCGCCCGGGGAGGCTGACGGATAGACACCGGTCCAGGTGCCCGCCAGCGCCACCGACCCCGGCTCCACCCGGGCCCGCGGCGACGCCAGGCGCGGCACATCCCACGGCGACCCGCTCACGTAGCCGAAGCCCGGCGCGAAGCCACAGAACGCGACCACGTGCTCGGTCCCCGCGTGTGCCGAGACCAGCTCACTGACCGGGAGCCCCAGCGACGCGGCCAGCGAGGCCAGGTCAGGGCCGTCGTACACGACCGGTATCTCCACCAGCGGGCCGGAGGCGGCGGACACGGAGCCGTCCCACTGGTGCACCACAGCAGCGAGGTCCGCGGCGGTGATGCCGTCCACCAGCACCGTGGCGGCGGCGGGCACGATGTCCAGCGCCTGCACCCGCTCGTGGAGCCAGAGCGACAGGGCGAGCGCTGCCGCGGGTGACCCGACTGCCACCAGCGCGGCATGCGCACCCACCTGGCGCACCTCCAGTGCGGCGCCCGCCGACATCAGGACCTCGCGAACGGCACGAGCTCCCAGCCCGCACCCTCGAGCGCCGTGCGGACCGCCCGCGCGGTCGCGACCGCCCCCGGGGAGTCACCGTGCACACAGACCGAGTCGACCGAAGAGGCGAGCGCGACGGCGTTGGCCGCCACCTGTGTCTGCTCGTGCACCAGCGCGCCCGGCTGGTCGCGCGGCACCAGGCGTCCGTCGGGGGTGTAACCACGGTCCGGGAAGCCCTCGCGCCAGGCCGTCCGACCTGCCGCGGCCGCCAGCGCGAGCAGGACACCGCCCGGCAGCCCGAGCACCGGCAGGTCGCCGGACCCGGCCAGCACTGCCGCCGCCTGCTCGGCATCGTCGACCACGCGGTTGTAGAGCGCCCCGTGCGGCTTCACGTAGGAGACGGTCGTCCCGGAAGCATCCGCGATGTCGGCGAGCAGTCCGACCTGTTCGAAGACGTGCTCACGCAGCAACGACGGCTCCACGTCCATGCGTCGGCGGCCGAAGCCCTCCCGGTCCAGGTAGGAGACCTGCGCTCCGATCGCCACGCCCCGCCGCGCCGCCTCGTCGCAGACGAAACGCATCGTCGCCGGCGTCCCCGCGTGGAAGCCGCAGGCGACGTTGGCCGAGGTGACGATCGCCAGCAGGGCGGCGTCGTCGGTGATCTCCTCGCCGAGGTCGGCGTTGAGGTCGATCGCGCGGGTCATGCCACCCATTCTGCCCAAGTAGGCTCGCCCGCATGCCCGAGCAGCACGCGCCTACCCAAGCTCCTACTGCGAAGAAGGTCCCGCAGACCTCGACGCACCACGGCGACACCTTCGTCGACGACTACGAGTGGCTGCGGGCGAAGGAGGACCCCGAGGTCATTGCGTACCTCGAGGCCGAGAACGCCTTCACGGAGGCGCGGACCGCCCACCTGGCCGACCTGCGCCAGCAGCTCTTCGACGAGATCAAGGCGCGCACCCGCGAGACCGACCTCTCGATCCCCTACCGGATCCGCAACCACTGGTACTACTCGCGCAGCTTCGCCGGCAAGGAGTACGGCGCGAGCTGCCGCGTACCGGTCACCTCGCCGGACGACTGGACTCCCCCGAAGCCGGCCGAGAACTGCGCGCCGGACCAGCCGGCGCTGCCGGGCGAGCAGGTCCTGCTCGACCTCAACGCCCTCGCCGAGGGCCACGACTTCTTCTCGCTCGGCGGCTCCTCGATCAGCCCCGATGACCGGCTGCTCGCGTACTCGACCGATGTGGTCGGCGACGAGCGTTACACGATCCGCGTGCTCGACCTCGAGACGGGCGAACACCTGCCGGACGAGATCAGCGGCGTGCTGGGTGGCGCGACCTGGGACCCCGATGGCACGGCGTTCCACTACACGACCGTCGACGAGTCCTGGCGCCCCGACAAGATCTGGCGCCACGTGCTCGGCACCCCGGCGGCTGACGACGTCCAGGTCTACGAGGAGCCCGACGCCCGGTTCTGGCTCGGCATCGGCCGGAGCCGGACCGACCGCTTCGTGATGATCGCGAGCGGCTCCAAGACCACCTCTGCGTTCCGGGTGCTCGACACCGAGGACCGCACGAAGGGGTGGCAGGAGTGGCCGCGGGTCGAGGGCGTGGAGTACTCCCTCGAGCACGCCGTCATCGGCGGTGAGGACGTCTTCCTCGTCATGCACAACGCCACCGGTCCCGACTTCGAGCTGGCGATCGCGCCTCTCACACCGACCCCGGTCGCGGAGTGGAAGCCGCTCATCCCCCACACCGACGGAGTGCGCCTCGAGGACGTGGATGCCTTCGCCGGACACCTCGTCGTGCACCAGCGCAGCGAGGGACTGACGCGCCTGCGGATCCTGCCGCTCGACGACACCGGCATCGCCGACGACTTCCTGGTCGAGTTCGACGACGAGGTCTACACGATCGGCTCGGGCGCCAACCCGGAGTTCGCCCAGCCTGTCGTCCGGCTCGGCTACACGACGATGGCGCGCCCCGGCTCCGTCTACGCGTACCACGTGGCGTCGCGCTCCCTCTCCCTGCTCAAGGCGAGCGAGGTGCTGCCCGCACCCGACGGCCGGCCGTTCGACCCCGCGGCGTACGAGGAGCACCGGCTCTGGGCGACTGCCGAGGACGGCACGCGGGTCCCGATCTCGCTGGTCGTCCCGGCGGGCACGGACCCCGCGACGAGCCCCATCCCGATCCTGCTCTACGGCTACGGCTCCTACGAGTCGTCGACCGACCCCTACTTCTCCGTGGCCCGCCTGAGCCTGCTCGACCGTGGCGCCGGCTTCGCGATCGCCCACGTGCGCGGCGGTGGCGAGATGGGGCGCCACTGGTACGACGACGGCAAGCTCCTCGCCAAGCCCCATACGTTCAGCGACTTCGTGGCGTGCGCGCGCCACCTGGTCGCCGAGGGCTGGACCGCGGAGGGCCGGATCGTCGCCGAGGGCGGGAGCGCGGGCGGCTTGCTGATGGGCGCGGTGGCCAACCTGGCTCCGGAGCTCTGGGCCGGCATCGTCGCGCAGGTGCCCTTCGTCGATGCCCTCACCACGATGCTCGACGCGAGCCTCCCGCTCACCGTCATGGAGTACGAGGAGTGGGGAAACCCGGAGGCCGACCCGGCGACGTACGCCTGCATGCGCGGCTACGCGCCGTACCACAACGTCTCCGCGGTGGACTATCCGCCGATCCTCGCGGAGACCTCCCTCAACGACACGCGCGTGCTCTACGTCGAGCCGGCGAAGTGGATCGCGAAGCTCCGCGACACCGCCATCGGTCGTCGGGACTTCCTGCTCAAGACCGAGATGGCAGCCGGCCACGGTGGCGTCTCCGGCCGCTACCAGGCGTGGCACGACCGGGCTTTCACGCTGGCCTGGATCCTCGACAAGCTGGGTCTTTCCTGAAGGTTTCTGAACCCTCCTGAGAACTCCCTGAGATTCGTTGCCGCAGGCAACTTCTCACGCCGTACGCACGTCAGAGTGTGTGAAGGCGACGCCCCCGGGTACCGGGAATGAACCATCGGACCGGCGCGTTGCGGACAACGACGGGAAGGAGGGCTGCCGTGACTGCAGTAACCCGTGAGATCGAGGGACGCGACAGCGTCGGGCTGTACCTGGACGAGATCGCTCGCACGCCGCTGCTCGATGCGGCCACGGAGGTGGAGCTGTCCAAGACCATCGAGGCCGGACTGCTCGCCGAGCAGCTGCTTGCCGAGGGGCGCTACGCGCGCAGCGGCAAGAACCGCGCACCCGGTGGCGCCACCAAGGAAGAGCTCGAGTGGCTGGCCGAGCAGGGTCGCCTGGCGGTCGACCGCTTCATCAGCGCGAACCTCCGCCTCGTCGTCTCGATCGCGCGCAAGTACGGCCGGGCGCAGATGCCCATGCTGGACCTGATCCAGGAAGGCAACACCGGCCTGATCCGCGCCGTCGAGAAGTTCGACTACACCAAGGGCTACAAGTTCTCGACGTACGCCACGTGGTGGGTGCGCCAGGCCATCACGCGCGGCATCGCGCAGCAGGCCCGCGTCGTCCGCCTGCCCGTGCATATCGTCGAGGAGATCAACCAGATCGGCTCTGCGCGCCGCACGCTCGAGCGTCAGCTCGGGCGCTCGCCGGAACCCGAGGAGATCGCGATCGAGCTCGGCACTCCCCTCGAGCGGGTCCTCGACCTGATGGCGTGGGGCCGCGAGCACGTCAGCCTGGACGCCCCGATCGACGACGACGGTGACACCTCACTCGGCGACCTGATGGCCCAGGACTCCGCGCCGGGTCCCGACCTGGAGTTCCTCGACGTGGAGGCCCGCGAGCGGCTCAACTCGCTCGTCGACCAGCTCGACGAGCGCGCCGCCGACATCATCCGCTCCCGCTACGGCCTGGTCGACGGCCGCCAGCACAAGCTCGCCGACATCGGTGCCAAGCACGGCATCTCCGCCGAGCGGGTGCGCCAGCTCGAGCGCGAGGCCCTGCAGAAGCTTCGTCGGTTTGCCGACCCGGATCTTGCCGCCTGACCCGACATCAGCACGGCAACAGTGTCAGCCCGCCTCCTCGAGGCGGGCTGATGCGCTTTCAGGCGCGCGCCAGCAGCGCGGCGTACACCTCGTCGACGCGCGCGGCGAGCGCTTCGAGGGTGCTGTCGTTCTCGATCACGTACGTCGCGGCCGCGAGCCGCTGCTCCCGCGTCGCCTGGGCCGCGATCCGTGCGCGTGCGTCGTCCTCGGCCATGCCGCGGTCCCGGACCATGCGCGCCACCTGGAGTTCGGTCGGCACGTCCACGACGACCACGGCATCGAAGCGGTCAGCCTGGCCGGTCTCCACCAGGAGCGGGATGTCGTTGACGATGACGGCGTGCTCGCCGGCGGCCTCGTCGATCTCGATCGCCCGCAGGAAGACCCGCGGGTGGATGATCTGCTCGAGGACCTTGCGCTTGTCGGGATCGGCGAAGACGATCTCGCCGACCTTGGGGCGGTCCATCTCACCGTCAGCCGTGAGGACCCCCTCCCCGAAGGCCGCCACGACCTCGGCGAGCCCCTCGGTGCCCGCAGCCACCACCTCGCGCGCCAGGAGGTCGGAGTCGATGATCACGGCTCCTCGCTCTGCCAGCATCCGCGACACCGTGCTCTTGCCACTCGCGATGCCGCCCGTCAGGCCCACCCGGATCGTCATGGCGGCATTGTGTCAGCAGCGTCTCAACGGCGGTCACCCTCCGCGACGAACCGCGCATCGACCTGGGCGCTGATCTCGATGTCCTCCGGGGCGAACGTCATCGCGGCGCCCGACTTGTCGGCGCGCGACATCATCACCATCTCTCCTGCCGCGGCGTGCAGGCCCTGGGCGAGCATCCCGGCGTCTGCGACTTCGACCGGCCGGACGGTGCCCAGTCCGAGCGCGTCGGCGTACTCCTGGGCACGGACCTGCGCGTCACGCACCGCGGCCGCGCGGACGTCGCGCGTCAGCTGCACCTTCAGGGCCTCGGTCAGCGTCCAGTCGATGCCCTCGACGGAGAGGCCGGGCCAGTCCGCGACCTCACCCAGGAACGATCCGAGTCGCGGCAGGTCGCTGAACTTCACCCGTACGACGGTCCGCGCGCTGTGGACCAGCGGCAGCACCTTGCCCTCCTGGTTCCACGGGCGGTGTGCCGAGGTCTGCAGCTGGTCCTGGGCCCACCAGGTGACCGGACCGGCAGCCGGGTCGTGCAGTCGGCGGACCTCCTCGACAAGACGGGTCGCCGTGTCGGCGGTCGAGGACCACACGGACTCCTTGGCCGGCCCCTCGAACCCGACCGCGAGGAAGACCGTGCCCCGCTCGGGCGTGCGCGCGATCCGGTGCGTGCCGCGGACCGTGAAGACGACGTCGCTCATGGCCCGAGCGTAGGCGTCGGGAACAATGCGTGTCGTGACCACGCGCCCCGAGATGCTGCAGCCCGGTGACCGCATCGCGCTCCTCGTGCCCGGCTCGCGGACGTACGTCGACGCGGTGCTGTCACTGCTGGTCCGCGGCGTCTTCCCGATCCCGCTCGACCCACGGCTGACCCAGCACGAGCGCGACCGGATCCTGACGAACCTCGACCCGGCGATCATCGTCACTACCGCGGAGGAGCTCGCGGGCCTGGTGACGGACGGGCGTCCCGGACTGCCACTCGGCCGCCCGATGCACGTCACGAGTGGCACGACCGGCACCCCGAAGGGCGTCTTCAGCGGGCTGCTCTCCCCGGAGGACGCCGCAGCGCTCGTCGACGAGGAGCGGGAGCTCTGGGGCTTCGAGGCAACCGATGTGAACCTCGTGCTCAGCCCGCTGTACCACTCGGCACCGCTCCGCTTCGCGATGGGCACGCTGCTCGCCGGTGGCCGGATCACCGGCTTCGCCGACGACGGGTCCCAGCCCGGGTTCGACCCCGCGCGGATCACGGCGCTGATCGCGCACGAACGGCCCACCACGATGTTCTGCGTGCCGGCGCACCTGCAGCGGCTCTTCGCCCACTGGGACGAGCACGGCGTCCCTGACCTGAGCTCGTTCCGGCTCGTCGCGCATGCCGGGGCGCCGTGCCCGGACGCCGTGAAGGAACGCGTGATCGCCGCCTTCCCGCCAGGCAGCACGTGGGAGTTCTACGGCTCCACCGAGGGCCAGTTCACCGCCTGCCGCAGCGAGGAGTGGCGCGAGCGGCCCGGCACCGTCGGGCGCGCCCGTCCGGGCCGGACCCTGAGCATCGTCGAGGGCCAGATCTGGTGCGCCGTGCCGTCGTACGCACGCTTCAGCTACTGGGGCGACCCGGTGAAGACGGCAGCGGCCTGGCGAGACACCCCCGCTGGTCCGGCGTTCAGCGTGGGCGACCTCGGGCGCTTGGACGAGGACGGCTACCTGTGGCTCGACGGTCGCCGCGAGGACCTGATCATCAGCGGTGGCGTCAACGTCTACCCGACCGAGGTCGAGAACGTGCTCGCCAGCCATCCGGGCGTCGACGACGTCGCGGTCTACGGCGTCGACGACGAGCGCTGGGGCCAGCGGGTCGTCGCTGCCATCGCGGGGACAGCGACGGCCGAGGAGCTCGACGCCTGGGCCCGGGAGCGGCTCGCCCCACCGAAGCGCCCCAAGGAGTTCCACCACCTGCCTCAGCTGCCGCGCACGCTCACGGGCAAGGTGCTCCGTCGGCACCTGCCGGGCAGAACGTCCGACGGTACTGCTGAGGACTGACACCCCGGGCGCGTGTGAAGTGGTGGCGGAGGGTCGCCGCGTTGCCGAAGCCGACGCGGGTCGCGATCCACTCGACCGGCTGCTCGGTCGACTCCAGCAGCTCCTCGGCAGCGGCGATGCGCTGGCGGGTGACCCAGCTGTGCGGTGTCGCACCGGTCTCGTCACGGAACCGCCGGGCGAAAGTGCGTGGCGACATCAGCGCGCGGCGCGCGAGCTCCTCGACGTTGTGGTCCTGGTCGAGGTTCTCCACGATCCAGGTCAGCAACGGGCCCAGGGTCTCGGCATCGCACTCGGGAACGGCCCGCGCGATGTACTGCGCCTGCCCGCCGTCGCGGTGCGGAGGTACGACGGCCCGGCGCGCGACCATGCTCGCCACCGACGCGCCGTACTCCTGGCGCCAGATGTGGAGCGCTGCGTCGAGGCCCGCCGCTGAACCGGCGCTCGTCACGACCTGCCCGGCGTCCACGTAGAGCACCTCAGGCACGACGCGCGCAGTCGGGAAGTCACGCTGCAACCGGTCGGTGTACATCCAGTGGGTCGTGCACTCCCGCCCATCGAGCAGCCCGGCCTCGCCCAGGGCGAACGCGCCGCTGCAGACCGACAGGATGCGGGCGCCGCGGTCATGGGCCGCACGCAGCTGCTCGAGCACGGGCTCCGGTGTCCCCCGCAGGCCCGGGCTCGCCGAGACGGCAACCAGGTCGGCTTCGGCCACGCGCGCCAGATCGTGCTCCGGGGTCAGCTTCATCCCCATGGAAGTGCTGATCGTGGCGCCACCGGGCGTACAGACGGCGAAGTCCAGGCGCGGGACACCGTGCACCGTGCGGTCCAGCCCGAAGGCCTCGCAGAGCACGCCCAGCTCGAACGGGGCGATGCCGTCCCAGACCATCACGGCGACATTGGTGAGCATGCTCCGATGCTCGCATGCCTTTGGCAGCAAATCAACGTTGGTCGGCATACCTGCCACTGGTGGCAGGAAACCATCAGGCGAAGAATTACTGCCATGACCCTCCTGATTCTCTTCCTCGCCCTGACCTCCCTCCTCGTCCTGCTGGTCCGCGTCGTCGGCCACGACGGCTACGGCTCCAACCCCGCACCCCGCAGCCACCGCCCCGACATGTTCGACCCGCTCATCGGCCGCTGGAGCGCCTGAAATGCCGCACGGCGGCCACCCCGAAGGGTGACCGCCGCGCGGATGATGCAGAGGTGCGGTGAGCTACCGGGCTCAGTTGCCGCCGGTGAGCTTCTCGCGGAGCGCCTGCAGCGCCTCGTCGGAGGCGAGCGAGCCACCCTCCTGGGCCGGAGCCTCGGAGGAGTACGACGACGCCTCGCCGGCCTCGGCGTCAGCCGCCTTGGCCTCGGCCTGCTGCTTGACGTGAGCCTCCCAGCGAGCGTGCGCCTTGGCGTACTGCTCCTCCCAGACGGCGCGCTGCGCCTCGAAGCCCTCGAGCCACTCGCCGGTCTCCGGGTCGAAGCCCTCGGGGTAGACGTAGTTGCCGGCCTCGTCGTAGGTGG
>UEXP01000233.1_pt1 | contig 14152 bp, 12 predicted proteins | sample 4301171 | NCBI WGS metagenome assembly UEXP01 (sample SAMEA4773182, study PRJEB27434) | metagenome | biome: 2259; feature: agricultural soil; material: soil | place: USA | collected 2014-09 | depth 0.25 m
ACCTTGACGATGGTGCCCTCGACGATGTCGCCGTCGTTGAAGTACTTGATGGTCGCGTCGATAGCCGCGAGGAAGTCAGCCTCGGAACCGATGTCGTTGACGGCCACCTGGGGCGCGTCGTAGTCCGGGGCAGTCGAGAGGGTGGAGGTCATGAGTAGGAAGTGGTCCTTGGATGGATGGAGTCGTGCGGGCACGCAAGAGCCCTCGATTTCACTGCCGGGGCGGTGAGCGAGCGAGCATCCCCTCTGTATGGGACGCAGGCAGACTTCTTGCGCAACCGTAAGGATACGCGCGGGCAGCCCGCGTGGTCCAACCGGGGTCTCCCCCGCACGCCCCGCTCAGCCCCAGGCGTCGTCGTACGCCGCCCGGGCAGCTGCTGCGAGCGGCTCGGGCGCCCAGCCGAGGACGGTCGCGAGGTCGTGGCCAGGGCTGCCGGCATGGGCGGCCTCCCAGTCCAGGACGCCTGTCACCGCCAGTGAGACCGGGTCGACCAGCACCCGGGCCGGCGTGAGGTCGCCGTGGACGAGCACCGCACGCCCGGCGGTGCGCTCGCCGGGCGGGAAGGGCGTGATCGCCAGCCCCGCATCGGCGAACTCGCCCGCCCGCAGCTGCGCGACTCCGGCCAGGCGGGCCAGGACCCCGCCGAGGCCGGTGCCCACCCTCACGAGGGCATCGTCTGCGAGATCCGGCAGCAGCACATCGAGCCGCTCCCCCGGCAGGAAGCTGGTGACGACGAGCGCCGGCATGTCGCCGACAGGCCGGCGCACTTCGCGCACCTCCGGCACCGGGACGATACCGCGGAGCAACGTCAGCAGCGCGACCTCGATCGCGTAGCCGTCGGCACCGCGGCGGTCGGGCCCGACGCAGAGCCGGACCACGCTGACCTCGTCACCGGCCTGCGCCAGGAACGACGACTCCGACCTCCCGCCCGGGAGAGGCGCGAGGCCGGAGTCGAAGGAAGCGAACAGGTCCACGACCCGATCCTTCCACGGCGTCGGACGACGCGCGCCGGGCACTCAGCGGAGCGAGTCGTAGCCCTGCGAGGCCCAGAAGGTCGTCGGGTTCGGGTTCTCCAGGGTCCAGTCGTTGACGCTCTTGGCTGCCGACGTCTGATAGCCAAGCCGCATCTCGACGTGGGTGTGGGCGGCACCGCTGGAGCTCACACCACGCCAGGACTCGACGGCGATCTGCTGGCCGCGGGAGACCGTCTGGCCGACGGCCAGCGAGTCGAGGGGCTTGGTGTGGAGGTAGACGATCGTCTTGTCCAGACTGGCGTTGTAGACGGCGATCTGCGAGAGGCCACCGCTGCCGACGTAACCACGCGTCAGGCGCACGACCTTGCCCGGGACCAGCGCCTTCACCGGCGACTCGATGCCACGTGCGATGTCGATGCCCTCGTGGCGACCGGGCGTGTTGACGTAGCCGTCGAACTTGCACGTGATCGCACCGCCGATCATCTTGTACAGGCTGTAGGAGATGGTGGTGGTCGCGGCCGGCTTCGGCCCGTGCGAGGCGTTCTGGTTGTAGAGCGCCGTGCCTGCGAGGTCGCGCGTCGTGCCCGCGGCGACGTCGACGTACGCCCCGGAGTAGTCGCTGTTGTAGTAGACCCGGATCGTCTGGCTGGTGCGGTTGCGGACCGAGGCCGCGTTGTTCTTGATGCACTGGCCGTAGCCGGCCTTGCCCGCCGTCTTGAAGGTGTAGCAGTCCGGCGTGGTGGTGCCGTAGTCGCCCAGCGAGGCACCGTGGTCGGAGACCGACCCGGCGAAGCCGCTGTTGTAGGAGTAGCAGAACTCCCCCGCGTCGCAGATGCCGTCGCGGGAGGCAGCCTGCGACGGGGCTGCAGCGCCGACGACGAGTCCTGCGACGACGGTGGTGAGGGCGGCGGCCGCCCCGATGCGGATGCTGCGCATGACTTCTCCTTGGTGGTCCAGGTGGGTTTCCTTGGTGTCACCAACACTCGGCGCGGGCGGCCGGATCCGGAATGGGCAGAACTCCCCCGCGTCCCCCGCCGATACGCAGCCACTACCCTCGTGAGTCATGGAGCAGCAGCCGCACCGCCCCGTCCGGGTCGAACGCAGACCGGTCTCGGAGCAGGAGTCGCGGCGCGCCAACGGTCCCGACTGGGACAACTACGCCGACGAGTACCAGGCCACCCACGGCGAGTACCTCGGCGATGTCGGCTTCCTCTGGGGCCCGGAGGGGTGGACCGAGGAGCAGCTGCGGATCCTGGGGACGGACCTGGCGGGCAAGGACGTGCTCGAGGTGGGCAGCGGCGCGGGCCAGTGCTCGCGCTGGATCGCTGCCCAGGGTGCGCGTCTCGCCGTCGGGCTGGACCTCAGCGTCCGCCAGCTCCAGCACTCGCTGCGGATCGACGACCAGACCGGCATCGCGGTGCCGGTCGTGCAGGCCACCGGCACGGACCTGCCGTTCGCCGACACGTCGTTCGACATCGTCTTCTCGTCGTTCGGTGCCCTGCAGTTCGTCAACGACATCGGGCACGCTGTCGACGAGGCGCGCCGGGTGCTACGACCGGGCGGCACGTTCGCCTTCTCGATCACGCACCCGACGCGCTGGATGTTCCCCGATGACCCCTCCGAGGCCGGACTCGTGGCGTCGCAGTCCTACTGGGACCGCACGCCGTACGTCGAGGTGGACGACGAGACCGGCGTCGTGTCGTACGTCGAGCACCACCGCACCCTCGGCGACTGGGTGGCGATCCTGGCGGGCGCGGGGTTCCGGATCACCCGGCTGGAGGAGCCGGAGTGGCCGGAGGGCCACGAGCGCATCTGGGGAGGCTGGTCCCACATCCGCGGCAAGTGGACCCCCGGCACCGCGATCTTCGTCGCGACCTGCTGAGCCCTGTTCAGCCGGTCAGACCGGCATCAGGAACCGTCGCAGGAAGAACGCTCCCCCGCCGAGGCCGAGCATCGCCCCGCCTGCGAGACCCCGTGCGAGGTTGCGCTGGCCGGCCCCGTCGTCTCCCTTGATGATGAAGCTGTATGCCGTCAGGCCGGTCGCACCCTCGGGCGCCCCGAAGGCCATCGCCTCGTCGTTGGCGCGCTGCGAGCCTGCCTCCATCACTGCCAGCAGCTCTCCGTAGTTCTGGGCGGTGTCGATGCCCTTGCCGGCGATCACCTGAGCGCCCTCCTTGGAGAGGCGGCCCGCACCGTCGACGATCTTCGGCGCACCGTCGGCGGCCTGGCCCAGGCCGTCGGCGATCCGTGCCGAGCCGTCGGCGGCGTCGCCGAGCTTGGTGGCGAGCTCGCCGGCACCCGAGGCGATCTTCTTCGAACCGCTTCGGGCGGTGCCCGCCCCCTCGGCCAGCTGCGAAGCGCCCGACTCGAGCAGGCCGAGGCCCCTCGAGAGTCTGTCCGCGCCGGACGCGGCGTCGCCAGCACCCGTGTCGAGGGCGAGGATGCCCGCGACCGCCTTGGCAAGACCAGCCTCGAGCTGCGTCAGCCCTCCACTGACCTGACCGAGGCCGGTCTTGACCGACGTCGCACCGTTCTTCGCCGCGGTCGATCCCGCGAGGAGCGCCTCGGCACCGGGGATGAGCTGGGTGTTGAGGCCGCCGAGTGCCTGTCCCAGGCCGCCCGAGACCTGCTGCAGGCCGCCGACGGCCTGCGTCAGCTTGGTGCGACTGTCGCTGACACCCGGGAGCAGTGCGGTGTCGATCAGGTTGCTGCACGCGTCGATGCACCCCAGCGTCTTGAGCAGCGAGAGCCCACCCGCGAGCTGGTCGAGCGATCCGCCCGGCGCGAGCGAGGACGACAGCCCCGCGGAGACCTGGTCGACCCCACCCTTGGCGGTGGCGAGACCGGGAGCCAGCTGGTTGAGGCCGCCCGTCAGGGTGCCGAGACCCGCCTCGAGGCGCGCCAGTCCGTCGAGCAGCGTGCCGGTCGTGCCGACCGCGCCCATGCCGGCGACCAGCTGGTTCACCCCGGCCTGCAGCTGGGTGACTGCCTGCTTCGCGGCGGGCAGGCCGTCCACGGCGGCGAGCTGGTCGAGGCCCGCACTGATCCGGACCAGACCGTCGCGCAGCGTCCGGCTGCCCGCCGCGGCGTCCTTGGTTCCGCCGGCCAGCTTGCCGGAACCGGCACTGAGTTGGGCGAGGCCGCCATCGAGCTTCGAGGTACCGTCGGCCAGCTTCTTCGCACCGGGGACGGCACGGTCCTGAAGACCGGCGCGGAGCTGGTCCGCACCGTCGTGGAGCTGGAGCAGTCCACCGAGGAGCGACTCCGCACCATCGCGCAGGAGGAGCAGGTTCGCGTCCATCTCGTCGGCACCGTCGGCGAGCTCGACGCCCTTGTCGCGGCCGCCTTCGTAGCCCTTCACCGCCGTGCCGAAGCTCGGGTTGCGGAGCGGGTCCACGGGCAGCGCGGTGAGCTCCGCACGCGGAACCACGCCGTCACGGACCCGCGCGGACCAGCCGACGGTCGTCTCGGGAGCCCCGATCGGCGGGAAGAGCGTCAGCGTGAAGCTGACCTTCGTGCCGCCGCGACCGTCACCGGCCCGCACACCCTTCGGTGCCTCGACGGCCGTGAAGTTCTCCGGCAGGACCGTGGTCAGCGAGCCGGCGAGCGGCACCGCCACATCGACGGTCCGCGTCGTCGTACCGCCCCTGCCGTCGGGGATCGTCACCTGCTGCTTCTTCGCGGTCCGGTTCTTCACCGTGTAGGAGACCTCGAGCAGGCCGTCGGCGCCGATCACGTCGCCGGGCTTCACCTCGTTTCCGTCGAGCAGGTAGCGCACGGAGACCTCGAGCGGGAGCTGCGCGGTGTAGTCGCTCACGGTGCGGGTGCGGAGCACGCCGTCCACGTCGTACGTCGCGACCTGGGCCCCGTCCTTCACCTCCGGCGACCCGAAGCCGTCGAGGTTGCGCAGGCCCTTGGTGGAGACCGGGTTCGCCACCGTGATCGTGCCGTCGCCGCGCAGGGTGAGCTGCTCGTAGACGCGACGGGAGTCGATCTTGCCGGAGCTGTCGAGATAGACCTGCACGGTCTCGGTGTCGACGACGTCGACGTTGCCGCTGTCAGCCGAGGACACGGCTGCCTGTGACGTGGCGCCGGCCGCCGCGACCGGTCCGACCAGCCAGGCCAGTGCGACGACACCGCACGCGGTTGCCTTCAGGGCGCTCATCGGGCGACCTCCGCGTGCTGCGCAGCAGCGTGGCGCTCCGGCATCAAGCTCGATGCAGCGCCGGCCAGGAAGCCGACGCCCAGCACCAGCAGGAGCGAGGTGACGGCGTCCACGGAGGTCTCGGCGATCTCGGCGGGCGCCGCCGTGTAGGCAGTCTCGTACCCACCAGCCAGGGCTACGACGCCCAGCAGCCCGGCCCACAGCGGGGCCTTGAGCGCGATGGCCGCGCCCACCACGACGGCGACGACGACACCCAGGGCGACGGCACGACCGCCCGTCGAGTCGGGCAGCAGCGCCGCGCGAGCGACATACCCAGCCCAGGCCGCGACGAAGCCGACACTGAATGCACCCACGCGCGCCAGCGGCCCGCGGTCAGGGACCAGGGCGAGCACCGCTCCAGCTCCGAGGCCGACCGCCGCGACGCGCTCGGCGTCGAGCGCGGCGCCGAGCACCACGACGAGGACGGCTGCACAGGTCAGCAGCAGTCCGGTGAACAGGTTGAGGCGCATGACGAAGCGCTCCCTCCGGCGCATGATCCGCGCCCTCCCAGGAATGCCGGACCCCTCCCAAGGTCCGGGGCGCCCTTCGATCGCCCCATGACCGCGCCACTCGACAGCCTAGGGAGACGATGTGACGTGCACAACACGACAAGGTCTCGATTCGGCACGGGACCGTTACCGGAGGAGGGGCGTCTGTTCACGTCCGCGTCAGGCCCGCCATGGAAGACTCAGCGCGTGAACCGCGTGCAGGCTGCCTTCGACCGTGCCCTCCGCAGCGGCAGCTCGATCGCCGTGGCGATGGCGGTGATGAGCATCGCGACCTACGGCTTCACCATGATCGCTGCGCGCATGCTGGGCCCCGGGGCGTACGGCGCGCTGGTCGCGATGATGAACACCCTCCTGGTGGTCTCGGTGCTCCAGCTCGGCCTGCAGGCGACGGCAGCGCGTCGCATCTCCGCGGCCCCCGACCACGTCGCCCAGATCGAGCACGGCATCCTCCGGCTCAGCTGGCGCGCGTCGCTGGCGCTCGGTGCCCTGATGCTGGTGCTCTCACCCCTCGTCAACCGCGGGCTCCGGCTCGACAGCATGCCGACGGCGATCGTCATGGCGCTCACCGCGATCCCCATGACGATGCTCGGCGGCCAGCTGGGCATCCTCCAGGGCGAGCGCCGGTGGTACCCCCTTGCGGTGGTCTACATCGCCAACGGCCTCCCCCGGCTGCTGATCGGGGTCGCGCTCATGGCGTGGCATCCGACGGAGTTCGTCGCGATCGTGGGCGTGGCCCTCGGTCAGGTGGTTCCGGTCGCCTGCGGCTGGTGGACCCTGCGCCATTCCCGGGTCCGCGGCAGCGACGTCGGGGAGCACGGCGCCGGGCCGGTCCTGCGCGAGACGCTGCACAACTCCCAGGCCCTGCTGGCCTTCTTCGCGCTGTCGAACCTCGACATCCTGATCGCACGCAACGTGCTCGACGACCACACGTCCGGCCTCTACGCCGGTGGTCTGATCCTGGCGAAGGCGGTGCTGTTCCTGCCGCAGTTCGTCGTGGTGGTCGCCTTCCCGAACATGTCCACGGCGAGCGAACGCCGCCGGGCACTCACACGCAGCCTGCTTGCGGTCGCCCTCCTCGGCGCCGGGGCCATCGCGGGTTCGCTCCTGCTCCCGGGTCTTGCCATGATCTTCGTCGGCGGGGCGGAGTACTCCGCGATCGAGGACAAGCTCTGGATGTTCGCCCTGCTGGGAACCCTGCTCTCGATGCTCCAGCTGCTCGTCTACTCGGTCCTGGCCCGCCAGGGCCGGCACTCGATCCACCTCGTCTGGGTCACCCTGGCCGCGATGCTGACGGTCGGCCTGACCACCTCCTCGTTGGGCGGGCTCCTGGCCGTCGTGATCGCCGCGGACGCAGCGCTGTTCTGCGCCCTGCTGGCGATCAGCTTCTGGCTGGTGCGGCACCCCGTTCCCACCGTCGCAGAAGAGCCGGTTCCGGCTCCGGTGTGACGGCGCCCTGCCGTCGTACGATCACCACGGATGTGGCATCGGGCCACCTCCCCTCGACCGAAGATCGGACTTCGACATGGCTCAGCTGCGCACTGCCCTCGTGACCGCCGCGCTCGCGGTTTCCCTCACCGCTTGCGGCGGTGGCAACGCCGCCAAGGACTCCAAGGACTCCAGCAACGACGGCGCCAAGGCCTCGGGCGGCTACACGCCGCTGACCAAGGCCACCTACGGGACCGAGCTCGCCAAGGCGATGGACGACGCGGAGACGGTGCACGTCACGGGCGGCGTGACCGGCCAGAACATCGACATGTGGATGGAGTACGGCGACGACGGCATCTCGATGAAGGGCGACATGGGCCCCTCCGAGATGCTGATCGTCGACGGCGCGTTCTACATGCGCCAGGACGGCGACGCGAAGTGGACCGCCATGCCCGCCGAGATGAGCGGACCCCTGCTGGAGGCGATGGAGAAGCAGTCACCGGAGGCGATGGCCGCCGACTACGCCAAGAGCCTCGAGAGCCTGACCTACGACGGCGAGAAGAAGGTCGACGGCGAGACGCTCTACTCCTACACGCTCGACGTCAGCGAGGACTACGCCCTGAAGCAGGCACGCGAGCAGGCCAAGGCGATGGGCGTCGACCCGTCGACGATCAAGGCTGACAGCCTCCCCGACACCGACGTCGTCACGCTGCTGGACGAGGACAACCGCATGCGCCAGGTCGAGGTGACCGCTGCCGGTCAGAAGATCGTCATGAAGTTCTCGGACTGGGGCAAGGACGTCGACATCGAGGCGCCGGCCAAGAGCGAGGTCCAGTCCATGATGCAGTGACCGGGTAGCCCACCCACCACTGACAGGGGCCCTTCGCTGACGCGTCAGCGAAGGGCCCCTGTCAGGTTCTGGGGGCTCAGCCGCCGAGCTTCTCCCACTCCTTGACCTCGTCCGCGCACTCCTTCTTCACCGCAGCCTCGATCTCCTTGTCGGAGAGATCTTCCTTCTTGGCGCGCTTCTCCAGCGCCTCGATCTTCTTCACGAACTCCTGCTGCGCGTCGACGTCGCCGGCGATCTTCTGGACGTCGGTGTCCTTGAGGAGGTCACAGGTGTCGGACGCGATCGAGTCAGCCGCACTGGCTCCGCAGCCAGCAGCTCCGAACGCCAGGGCGAGGCTCAGGCCGACGACTCCGAGGGCGCGACGGGTTGCGATCATGACGGTGACCTCCTGCGCCAGGCTCCCGGCCCGGCTTCGATGATGTGAGACCTCGACCCTAGGGCAGGTCGGCCGTCAGTGGGCGGCCTCGTGCCACGAACGTCCGGTGCCGACGGAGACGTCGAGCGGGACGGCGAGGTCGGCAGCGCCGCCCATCTGCGTGCGGACCAGCTCGGTGAGCGCGGCGGACTCCCCCGGAGCGACCTCGAAGACGAGCTCGTCGTGGACCTGCAGAAGCATCCGGCTCTGCAGCCCCGCCTCGCGCAGCGCGCCCTCGACGTTGAGCATCGCCACCTTGATCAGGTCAGCGGCGGATCCCTGGATCGGTGCGTTGAGCGCCATCCGCTCCGCCATCTCGCGGCGCTGGCGGTTGTCGCTGGTCAGGTCGGGCAGATAGCGGCGGCGACCCATGATGGTCTCGGTGTAGCCGCTGCGGCGGGCTTCCTCGACGATCCCGCCGAGGTAGTCACGGATGCCACCGAACGTCTCGAAGTAGTCGTCCATCAGGATCCGGGCCTCAGCAGGCTCGATCTTGAGCTGCTGGCTCAGGCCGAAGGCCGAGAGGCCGTAGGCCAGGCCGTAGTTCATCGCCTTGATCTTCGCCCGCTGCTCGAGCGTGATCGCATCGATGGGGGTGTCGAAGACCCGCGACGCGGTGATCGCGTGGAAGTCCTGTCCCGAGCGGAACGCCTCGATCAGCAGGGCGTCCTCGGAGAGGTGAGCCATGATCCGCATCTCGATCTGGCTGTAGTCCGCCGTCATCAGCGTCTCGTAGCCCTCACCGACCACGAACGCCTCGCGGATCCGGCGCCCCTCCTCGGTCCGGACCGGGATGTTCTGCAGGTTCGGCTCGGTGCTGCTCAGCCGGCCCGTGGCGGCGATCAGCTGGTTGAACGTCGTGTGGATCCGGCCGTCGGACTGCACGGTCTTGAGCAGGCCCTCGACCGTCTGACGCAGGCGAATCACGTCGCGGTGACGCATCAGGTGCTCGAGGAACGGATGCCCGGTCTTGTCGAGCAGGCCCTGGAGCGCGTCCGCATCAGTCGTGTAGCCCGTCTTGGTCTTCTTGGTCTTCGGCATGCCGAGCTCGTCGAAGAGGACGACCTGGAGCTGCTTGGGCGAGCCGAGGTTGATCTCCTTGCCGATGACGGCGAAGGCGTCCTCCATGGCGGCACGGACCTCGCCCGCGAAGTGCTGCTCGAGCCCCTCGAGGTGCGCGATGTCGACGGCGATGCCGGTGCGCTCCATCGCTGCGAGCGTGCTCACGAGCGGCAGCTCGACGCCTGCCAGCAGTCGGGTCGCACCGTGCTCCTCGACCTCCTCGGTGAGGACGCCGGCAAGGTCCAGCACCGCACGTGCCTGCAGCATCGCAGCGGTGGCCGCGTCGTCGCCCTCGTCGGTGTCGAACAACGCACCCTGGTCCTCGACCGCGACGGTGCGCAGCTCGCGCTTGAGGTAGCGCAGTGTGAGGTCGTCGAGGTTGTAGGACCGCTGGTCCGGCTGGACGAGGTAGGCCGCGACGGCGGTGTCGGTGACCAGGCCGGCGAGCTCCCAGCCCTGCGCCTCCAGGGCGAGCATCGGCCCCTTGGCATCGTGCAGCACCTTCGGACGCGCGGCCTCGGCGAGCCAGGCTGCCAGGGCAGCATCGGCCTCCGGGGTCAGCTCCGCGGTCGCGACGTACGCCGCGCGGTCGTCGGCGGCGGCCATCGCGATGCCCTCGACCCGACCGGTGCCCGAGCCCCACGAGCCGCGTACGGCGACGCCGACGGTCGTGTCCCCGAGATCGGCGAGCCAGCCGGCGACCTCCTCAGGCGCCAGGGCCCGGCCGTCGAGCGCGAAGCCGGCGTCCTCGGCCACCGCCGCGTCATCGGCGCCGACCACGTCGAGGAGGCGGGTCCGGAGCTCGCCGCGGAACTCGAGCTCGTCGAGCAGCTCGAGGGTGACCTGTCGGTCCCACTCGCCGCGCGCGAGATCAGCGGGAGTGACCGGCAGGGGCAGGTCGCACACCAGCGCGTTGAGCCGCCGGTTGCGGATCACGTCGCTCAGGTGGGCGCGGAGGTTCTCCCCCGCCTTGCCACCGACCTTGTCGACGCCGTTGACCAGGTTCTCCAGGCCGTCGAAGGTCTGGATCCACTTCGCTGCGGTCTTGGGTCCGACCCCGGGAACGCCGGGCAGGTTGTCGCTCGCCTCGCCCACCAGCGCGGCCAGCTCGGGGTAGCGGTGCGGGGGCACGCCGTACTTCTCCTCGACGGCCGCGGGAGTCATCCGGGCCAGGTCGGAGACGCCGCGCATCGGGTAGAGGATCGTGGTGGCGTCGTTGACCAGCTGCAGCGAGTCACGGTCACCGGTGAGGACGAGGACGTCCATGCCTTCGGCGTTGGCCTGCGTGGCGAGCGTCGCGATGATGTCGTCAGCCTCGTAGCCCTCGTGATGGAGCCACCGGATGCTCAGGGCGTCGAGCATCTGCTGGATCAGCGGGAGCTGGCTCTTGAACTCGTCGGGCGTCTTGTTGCGCTTGGCCTTGTACTCGCTGTACTCGGCCATGCGGAAGGTCTGGCGCGACAGGTCGAACGCCACCGCGACATGGGTCGGCTGCTCGTCGCGCAGCACGTTGGCCAGCATCGAGGTGAAGCCGTAGACGGCGTTGGTGTGCTGGCCTGCCGCGGTGGCGAAGTTGTCGACCGGCAGCGCGAAGAACGCACGGTAGGCAAGCGAGTGTCCGTCGAGCAGCAGCAGGCGGGGGCGAGTCACCCCGCGACTCTAGCGACCGCCGCTGACACCCGGTTGCACGACGTCCGGCAGGATGTGGCCATGACCAAGCGTGAGATGCCCGCGACCCTCGAGGGTCTGCCGATCGACGAGTACCTGGCCCTCCTGCCCGCCGGCATGGGCGCCCTCAACGAGCGGATGGGCATCGAGCTCGTCGAGATCTCCGCTGCCCGGATCGTCGCGACCATGCCGGTCGAAGGCAACACCCAGCCGTTCGGCCTGCTGCACGGCGGCGCCTCCGTGGTGCTCGCCGAGACGCTCGGTTCGGTCGGGTCGTCCATCCACGCCTACCCGGACAAGATGGCGGTGGGCGTCGACATCAACGCGACGCACCACCGGTCGGCGGTGAGCGGCACGGTCACCGGTGTGGCGACCGCCATCCACCTCGGCCGCACCTCCGCGGCGTACGAAGTGGTCATCACCAACGAGGAGGGCAAGCGCCTCTGCACCTCCCGGATCACCTGCGCCCTGGTGCCGATGGGGTCGAAGTAGCCCTCAGACCGACTGCGAACGACGCGTGGCGCGCCGGGCGGCCAGGACCTGACCCAGGTTGTTGCGCTGGCCGGCCGTCCCGCGGACGATCGCCGGGATCTCGACGGGCAGCTTGGCGCGCATTGCCGCCGTCGCACCGACCCGCACCGACGCAGCGGGGCTGAGGCCCAGCCGTGCGAGGAACCTGCTGGTGTCGCGCGAGGTGCCGCCGGTGACGCTGACGATGTGCGCGGCGCCGTGCTCCTCGGCGAAGCTGACCGCGGCCTCGATCAGGCCACGCGCGACGCCACGCCGGCGATGCTCCTCGTGGACCTTGAGCAGGCTCACGAAGACCGCCTGGTCACTCGTGAGCGGCATCAGTGGACCGAGGCTGAGGTACGCCGCGCCGATGATCCGGCCGCCGACCTCAGCCACCACGATCCGGTCCCGGCTGCTCGCGAGCACCTTGCGGATCGTCGAGGGGATGTCGTCACCGACGTTCTGCGCACGGTCGATGACGCTGGAGTGCCACAGGTCGGTCAGACCCTCGGCATCGTCGATCTCGACGGCACGGATGTGGAACGGTGCGCGGCTCACGGGGGAAAGCGTACGGCCCGTGGCACACCACTGTCTGCCGGGCCGGTGAACTCCCTGTTACGTCGCCGACCGGCGCAGGCCGGCGTTGCGCAATTGCGACCAGATCGTGCTCGCCGATCGCGTTGCCGCTCGCCGCAGCGTCGATATAGTGCGAAAACTCCCGCGCACCCAGCGCTGGTGAGACAGACAGGAGCCCACCTGTGCGACCGAGACTGGCGTGGATCAGCTCGATGTTGATCGGGGCAATAGTCCTGGCACCGACGTCGGCCTTCGCCGATCCCTCCACGCCCCCGACGCCTGCGGCGGCGAGCTCGACGGTGACCCCGTCCGCAGACCCGTCGGCCACCCCGTCGGCAGCACCGACCAACACGCCACCCACCAGCGGCAGCTACATCGGAGTCACGCTCGTCGACAGCAGCTCGGATCCGGCCGAGCCGGTCCCGGGAGTCACGATCGAGGCGATGAGTGACGGCAAGCCGGTCGGCGACGGTGTGACCGACGAGGCTGGTCGGGTCTTCATCCCGATCCCGGGCCGTGGGCAGTACACCGTGACCCTCGACAAGGACTCCTTGCCCAAGGGCATCGAGATCAGCGGCACGGCGAGCAAGACCATCACGGCACTGCTCGACGGCGGCAACTTCGTGCAGTTCCCGATCGGTGTGACCGAGGTCGAGTCCACGCCGTTCGCGGAGCGACTGGCGCAGGCTTCGGTGCAGGGTCTGAAGCTCGGTCTGATCATCGCGCTCGCGTCACTGGGCCTGTCGATGATCTTCGGGACGACCGGGCTCACGAACTTCGCCCACGGCGAGATCATGACCTTCGGTGCCTTCGCCACGTTGCTCCTGAACGTCAACCTCGGCTTCCCGATCATCGTCGCCGGACTTGCCGCACTGCTGGCCGGGGCGTTGTTCGGATGGTTGAACGACCGGGTGCTCTGGCGACCCCTACGGCGTCGCGGGGTCGGCCTGATCGCGATGATGATCGTCTCGATCGGCCTCTCGATGTTCCTGCGCAGCGTCTTCCAGCTCTTCTTCGGCTCCCGCTACCAGCGCTACGACGTGGCGAGCCAGCGCCAGCACGACTTCGGGCCCTTCTCGCTCGCACCGCGCGACATCTGGGTGATGTCGATCTGCCTCCTCGCGATCGCGATCGTCTGTGTCGCCCTGATGACCACCCGGATCGGCAAGGCCACCCGGGCGGTGGCCGACAACCCGGCACTCGCGGCCTCGTCCGGCCTCCGCGTCGACGGCGTCATCTCGGTGGTCTGGACGGTCGGCGCAGCGCTGACGGCGCTCGCGGGTGCGCTTACCGGCCTTCTCTACGACGTGAACTTCACACTCGGCTTCAACCTGCTGCTGCTGCTCTTCGCCAGCGTCACGCTGGGCGGCCTCGGCACCATCTGGGGCGCCCTCCTCGGGTCGCTGGTCATCGGCATCGTCGACAACGTCGGCCCGGTGTTCGGTGTCCCCGAGTCGATCAAGCACGTCGGGCCGCTCGCCGTGCTGATCCTGGTGCTGCTGCTCAGGCCGCAGGGCATCCTCGGACGCCGCGAACGGATCGGGTGATCAGCATGGACTTCCTCGCCATCCTCAACGACTCCCTGTCGGCAGCCTTGGGACCGACGGCGATCATCTACGCGCTCGCGGCGATCGGCCTCAACATCCAGTTCGGCTACACCGGCCTGCTCAACTTCGGCCAGGCAGGCTTCATGGCCGTGGGTGCCTACGGTCTCGCGGTCAGCGTCGTCACCTACGGCGTGCCCTTCTGGATCGCGCTGCTGATCGGTCTCACCCTGCCGCTGCTGCTCGCACTCCTGCTCGGCGTCCCGACCCTGCGCCTGCGCGCCGACTACCTCGCCATCGCCACCATCGCCACAGCCGAGATCATCCGCCTGGTGATCTCCTCGGTGGAGCTCGCCGACGTCACGGGCGGCACGCAGGGCCTGACCGGCTACGCCAAGCCGTTCCACGACCTCAA
>UEXP01000013.1_pt1 | contig 14001 bp, 8 predicted proteins | sample 4301171 | NCBI WGS metagenome assembly UEXP01 (sample SAMEA4773182, study PRJEB27434) | metagenome | biome: 2259; feature: agricultural soil; material: soil | place: USA | collected 2014-09 | depth 0.25 m
CCCCCGTCGAGGCCCCCGCCCCGGCAGCGGCAGCCCCGGCCGCACCCGCTGCCCCGGCTGCACCCGCCGCACCGGCCGCACCCGCTGCCCCAGCTGTGCCCACCCCGGCAGCCGCGGCCGCCCCCGCCAGCAGCGGCGGCCTCTCCTACGTCACCCCGCTCGTCCGCAAGCTCGCGGCCAAGAACGGCGTCGACCTGAGCACCGTCAAGGGCTCTGGCGTCGGCGGCCGCATCCGCAAGCAGGACGTGCTCGACGCCGCGAGCGGTGCCACCGCTGCGGCGCCGGCGGCATCCGCCGAGGCCTCACCGCTGCGAGGCACCTCCGAGACCCTGAGCCGCCTGCGCCAGGTCATCGGTGCCGGCACGGCCGACTCGCTCCGCACGGCCCCGCAGGGCACCGCGGTCGTCGAGGTCGACGCCACCGGCATCGCGCGCCTCCTCGAGGAGAGCGGGTCGACGCTCGGCTTCACGCCGTTCTTCGCCAAGGCCGCTGCCGACCTGCTGCAGAAGCACCCCAAGCTCAACGCGCAGATCGACGCTGCGACCAACACGGTCACCTACTTCGACCACGAGAACATCGCGTTCACCGTCGACACCGAGCGCGGCCAGCTCGCCCCGGTCGTCAAGAACGTCGGCTTCCTGACGGTCGAGGCGCTGGCCACCAAGATCACCGAGGTCTCCGAGCGCGCCCAGTCGGGCCGGATCACTCCGGACGACCTGTCGGGTGCGACGTTCACCGTGGCGGACTTCGGCAAGGGCGGCGCGCTGCTCGACACGCCGGTCGTGCACCTCCCGCAGGTGGCGGTCCTCGGCACCGGCGCTGTGGTCAAGCGTGCGGTCGTCATCGACGACGCGGAGGCCGGCGAGTCGATCGCGGTCCGCAGCATGGCCTACGTGACGCTCTCCTACGACCAGCGCCTGATCGACGGCCCGGACGCCTACGCGTTCCTCGCCGACGTGAAGACCGCGATCGAAGAGGCCGACTTCCGCCTCTGACGCGCTTCGTCCACACGGCCCGCACCCTCAGGGATGCGGGCCGTGTGACATTTCCGGCGAAAACAGCGCCGAAGTGCTTCCACCGCACCCCGCGAACCGCCATGGTGAGCCTTGGGGGAACCGCCGGTGCAGAAGGACTTGATGACAATGCAGATTCGCGTGGCCGAGGCGGCAGCGCCCTCAGCCGGAGGCGCCGCCTTCGACGAGATCCTGATCGCAGGTGGCATGGCGACAGCCGTGCTCGGGCTCTTCGCGATCGTCTTGATCCTGGAGCGCAGGAACAAGCCGAACCTCGGCGGCAAGCTCGCCGACTGGGCCGCGAAGATCTCCGGTGTGCCGCGGTGGGTCGCCCTCCCGGTCGCGGTCGGCCTCGTCTCGATCCTGTCCGCCGGCTTCGGTGTGTGGTGGGACGTCCCGATCCACATGCAGAAGGGCCGCGACGAGGGTCCGCTGGCCAACCCGAGCCACTACTTCATCTTCCTGGGCATCCTGGGCTTCACGAACGCCGGCCTGCTGAGCATGGCGCTGGCCAAGGACCCGCTCCCCCGTTTCGCCCTCAAGATCGCGCCGGGCTGGCGCGTGCCGCTCGGCGCCTGCATCATCACCGGCGCCGGCCTGATGGCTCTCGTCGGCTTCCCGGCGGACGACCTGTGGCACCGGCTCTTCGGCCAGGACGTCACCGAGTGGGGTGCCACCCACGTGATGATGATCGGTGGCGCCGTGACCTTCGTACTCGGTGTCCCGCTGCTGCTCGCCGAGGCCGCACAGGTCGGATCGAAGCTGACCCGTGGCTACCTCGGCCGCGTGCTCGGCACCGGCGCGATGGCGTTGTGCGGCATCCCGTTCGCGTTCCTGATGGAGTTCGACCTCGGCGTCCCGCAGTTCCCCGCAACGACCCAGTTCCTGATCTTCGCCTTCCTCGCGAGCTGGATCCTGGTGGCGTCGCGACTCTGGATGGGGCCGGGCGGCGCCTTCCTGGTGTCGCTGCTCTACCTCGGCATCCACGCGTTCCTGTGGATCTCGGTCGACCTGATCCCCGACGTGCTGGTCGCGCGTTTCCTGCTCCTCGTTCCGTCGGCCTTGATCGTCGAGGCCGTGGCGGCCGCCCTGCAGCCGAAGCGCCGCAACGAGCCCCTGCTCTTCGGCGTGTTCAGCGGCCTGCTGATCGGCTCGCTCGGCATGTACGCCGAGTGGCTCTGGTCCAAGGAGTTCATGCCGCTGCCGCAGCCGTTCAACGCCGACCAGCTGCCACTCCTGCTGGCGGTCAGCACCATCGCGGGCGTGGGTGGCTCCTTGCTGGCCCTGTGGCTGGTCGCCCGGATCAAGGTGATCGGCTCGAGCACGGCACCGACGGGCCCGCTGCCCTACCGCGGCTACGGCCTCGCCGGCATGGTCGTCTTCGTGGCCTTGATGGCGATCTTCGCGGTGCCGAAGACCGGCGACACCTTCAGCGCCACGATCGACTACGACGGTGTCGCCACGGGCGATAACCCGTGCGAGATCACCTCGCTCGACCCCTGCCTCAAGACCGTCACCGTGAAGTTCACGGGCTCCGACCAGGCCGACGACGCAGTGTGGTTCTACGCGCTCGCCTGGCAGGGCAACCCCAAGGGCTCGCGCGATGACGTCCCGCGGGACCCCGAGGCAGACGTCCCGGGCATCATCCGCAGCGCCCTGCTGCCGACCGGCAACCCGGGTGAGTACCGCAGCGAGCACCCGCTGCCCCTCTACGGCCCGTGGAAGACCCTGCTGCGCCTGCACCGTGCGCCGAACCAGATGGTGTCGTTCCCGCTCTACGCCCCCGACGACCCGGCGGTCTCGTCGGCAACGGGCCGCGCGGTGGTGGTCGCCGACGGCGCGGAGGTCGACACCGTCCTGGAGAAGAAGTTCCTCCAGCGCGAGACCCGTGACGACGTCCCGTCGTGGATGTTCGATGCCGGCTACGCCCTGGTCCTGGTCGCCTGGATCTTCCTGCTGCTCTTCTACGGCTGGTGCTACAACTACGCCGCCGCGGGGAGCCGCAAGGAGCGCAGGGCCTGATGCTGCTCACCGAAGCAGCACCGGCCGCCGGCGGCGCCGCCCTGGACGAGGTCCTCTACGCCGCCGGCATCGCCGGCCTGTTCTACGTGGTGACCGGCTGGGCGATCCTGCGCGAGCGCACCGGCCATGCCACCCTGCTCGGCCGGGTCTCGGACGCACTCGGCCGTCGCGTCGGGCTACCCGGTTGGGCCGCGATCCCGGTCCTGGTGATGGTCCCTGTATGGCTGGTGGCAGCCGCGGTCTACTGGGACGTCCCGCTCCACCTGCAGAAGGGGCGCGACGAGGGGCCGCTGGCCAACCCGAGCCACTACCCGATCTTCCTGGCCCTGCTCTTCTTCAACTGCCTCGGCCTGCTGGTGATGGCACTCGCCAAGGACCCACTGCCCCGCCACACGCTCAAGCTCGCGCCCGGCTGGCGTGTGCCCTACAGCGCGGTCATCCTCACGCTGTCGGGCTTCATCGCCGTCGTCGGGTTCCCGCTCGACGACCTGTGGCACCGGCTCTTCGGCCAGGACGTCACCGAGTGGGGTCCCACGCACGTGCTGATGATCGGAGGAGCCGTCACCTCGATCTTCAGCGTGCCGCTGATGCTCGCCGAGGCGCAGCAGACCGGTGCCCGCCTCATGACGGGCCCGCTGGGCCGCTGGGTGATGGCCAGCTTCCTGTCGCTGAGCATCGTCTGCTCGGTCTTCCTGATGGAGTTCGAGCTCGGCATGCCGCAGTTCCCCGCTCCGACCGAGTTCATCATCTTCGGCTTCGTGATCACCTGGACCGCGGTCGGCTCGCGCCTCTGGTTCGGCCCCGGCGGTGCGCTGGTCACGTTCGTCTGGTGGTGGATCATGCGGGGCTACCTGATCGGAGGGATCAGCCTCTTCGGCGACCTGCTCGAGATCCGCTCGTTCAGCGCACTGCCCGCAGTCCTCGTGATCGAGGTGGCTGCGCTGGCCTTCGGCGTACGTCGCGGCGGGCAGCGGCTGCTCCCCTTCGTCGTGGTCTCGGGGCTGGTCGCCGGGACCCTCGGCCTGTGGCTCGAGTTCCTCTGGTCGCGTGAGGTGATGACCCTCCCTCAGCCGTTCGACGCCGCCGGACTCCCGCTCTACCTGACCGTCGGCTCGCTCGCCTCGATCGCCGGCGGCCTCGTCGCCGTCTGGCAGGTACGCCGCCTCACCCTCGTCGCGGACGGCTCACCGGTCCCCGTGGCGCTGCCGGCCATGGCAGAGGGACGGCGCTGGCTGGGGCTGGCCGGCTTCCTCGCCTTCGTGGCCCTGATGGGCTTCTTCGCCCCGCCGGGCGCCACGACCCCGACCGATGCCACGGTCCGCTGGAGTGATGCCTCCACCGGCGCCCACCAGTGCCCGGCGACCGATGAGCGCTGTCTGGCGACGCTGACCTTCCAGCTCGCAGACCCCGACGCGGTCGAGGACGCCGCGTGGTTCTACGCCCTCGCCTGGCAGGGCGACGACGGCTCCACCGACGTGCCGCGTGACCCGGTCGGCGACGTCCCCGGCATCGTCCGCAGCCGCATGCTGCCGACGGGAGCACCCGGTGAGTACCGCTCCGAGCACCCGCTCCCGGTCTACGGCCCGTGGAAGACCATGGTCCGACTGCACGCCCTGCCGCGCACGATGATGACGTGGGTGCTCTACATGCCCGAGGACGAGGCGATCACCGGCCCGCGCGGCCGCCTGATCCACGTGGCCGACGGAGAGATCGTGGCCAGCCACTACGAGCCCGAGATGCTCCAGCGCGAGCGCAAGGACGACGTCCCCACCTGGCTCTTCAACGCCGGCAACGCGGTCGTGCTGTCGCTCTGGTTGCTGGTACTCCTGGGCTACGGATGGTGCTACAACCGGGCCGCTGCCGGCACCCGGGAGCCGCGCTCCGACGCGGTCTGAGCACCGCTCCGCGCTGGAGAATCCTCAACCCAGCAAGGCGAACCGGGCATTTGCTACAGCGGTGTAGATCACACAGTGCACAACTGTTCACGGACACTGTGTCCCATTAACCTGAGTTCAACCCGGTGTGTGTAACACAGTGTCAAACACACTGTGATCCACGCCGCATCCGATAGCTCAGGAGCTGTGTCTTGATCTCCACCCTCGTTGCCCAGGCGGCCGCAGCGCCGACCGCCGGCGGAGCAGCCACCAAGGACCTGCTGACCGCCACGGCGATCGCTGCGCCGTACTTCCTCTTCACCGGCTGGATCCTCTTCCAGGAGCGGCTGCGCGGCCGTCGCACGTTCCTCGGACGCGCGCTCGACGGCTTCGGCGACAAGGTCGGCCTTCCCGGCTGGGCCGCGGCGCCCTTCTTCATCCTGCCGCCGTTCCTGCTGCTCGCCGGCTTCGGCGTCTACTGGGATGTCCCGCTCCACATGCAGCGCGGTCGTGACGACGGCGCCTTCGCCAACCCGAGCCATTACCCGATCTACCTCGCGCTGCTGGCGCTGCTCAACATCGCCCTCCTGATCATGGCGCTGGCCAAGGACCCGCTGCCCCGCCACACGCTCAAGCTCGCGCCGGGCTGGCGCGTGCCGTTCAGCTCGGTCGTGATCTTCCTCGCTGGCTTCATCGGCGTGCTCGGCTTCCCGCTCGACGACCTGTGGCACCGGATCTTCGGCCAGGACGTCACCGAGTGGGGCCCCACGCACGTGCTGATGATCGGCGGCGCCATCACCGCTCCCTGGTGCGGTCCGCTCCTCCTCGCCGAGGCGCAGCAGGTCGGCTCGCGCCTGATGGAGGGCCGCCTCGGCCGCTGGCTGATGCTGCTCGCCCTCGCGCTCTGCATCGTGCCGTTCGCCTTCCTGATGGAGTTCGACCTCGGCGTCCCGCAGTTCCCCGCCGCGACCCAGGGCATCATCTACAGCTTCACCCTCGGCTTCACCTGCATCGCGGCCCGCCTCTGGTTCGGCAAGGGCGGCGCCCTCGGTGTCGCCGCCGTCTGGGTCGGCGCGCACCTCTTCCTCGTGGGCGTGGTGGCTGCGCTGCCAGACGTCCTCACCATCGAGTGGCTGCTCGGCGTGCCGTTCGCGGTCATCGTCGAGGTCGTCGCCCTCACCCTGTCGGTCGACCGCGACCCGAGCCGTCGTACGGCGTTCGGCCTGCTCTCCGGCCTCCTCGCGGGCTCGCTCGGCTACTACCTCGAGTGGCTGTGGTCGCAGGACCACATGCCGCTGCCCCAGCCGTTCGGCGAGGGCGCACTCCCCTACCTGATCGCCACCAGCACCGTCGCCGGCCTCGCGGGCGCCCTGATCGGCCTGTGGCAGGTCCGCCGCCTCGAGGACACCGCGGGCATCAAGCAGGCCGCGACGGGTGCCGACCTTCCACTCGCGGGCTTCCGCTGGTACGGCCTCGCCGGCTTCATGACGTTCGTCGCCCTGATGGCCGTCTGCGCGCCGCCGATGAAGGGCGAGGCCCACGACGCGGTCGTCACGCTCGACGGTGTCACGACCGGCGCCGAGAGCTGCACGTCCTACGAGGAGCAGTGCCTGGCGTACGTCGCGGTCCGCTTCACCGGCGAGGACCCGGTGCCGGACGCCACCTGGTTCTACGCCCTCGCCTGGCAGGGCCAGCCGCGTGAGCCGGTGGAGAAGGCCGCCGACATCCCGCGCGACCCCGAGGCGGACGTGCCCGGCCTGATCCGTGCACGGATGCTGGAGACCGACACCCCGGGTGAGTACCGCTCCGAGCACCCGCTGCCGCTCTACGGCCAGTGGAAGTCCCTGATCCGCCTCCACGAGGGCACCAACGACATGATGTCGTTCGCCGTCTACATGCCTGACGACCCGGCGATCGCGAGCGACCGTGGGCGCGAGATCCGGGTGCTCACCGGCGACACGATCCATGCGCAGTACGAGCCGCACCTGCTCCAGCGCGAGCGCAAGGACTCGGTCCCCGAGGTGCTCTACGCCATCGGCAACTACGTCGTGATGTCGCTCTGGGTGGTCGTGCTCTTCGGCTTCGGGGCGTCGTACAACCGCGCAGCGGGACGGAGCCGCAAGGCCGCCGCCTGACCCACTCCGACTGCCGCGGATCCCCTTCTCACCCGAAGGGATCCGCGGCAGTGCGCTTCCGCAGGATGCGACCCGGCTCACACGGGTACACGCTGTACCAGTACACGGTGTACCAGATAGATTCGCGGCACCGCGCGTCCCGGGTCTCCGGGGCGCGTTCCGCATGAACAGAGCAGGAGGAGCGACATGTCGCTCGTCATCACCGAGGCCACCGCAGCGGCACCGCCGGCGGGAGGCGCGGCAGCCAGCGAGATCCTCATCGCGGCCGGCATCGCCGCCCTCTACTTCTCGGTCACCGGCTGGGTCGTCGTGCGCGAGCGCCTCGGCCACCGCACGGTGATCGGGCGCGGCGCGGCGGCCCTCGGGGAGAAGGTCGGCCTGCCCGTCTGGGCCGCCATCCCCGTGGTGGGGCTCTTCTTCGTCTGGGTGCTCGCGGGGTTCGGCGTCTACTGGGACGTTCCGCTCCACATCCAGAAGGGCCGTGACGAGGGACCGCTCGCGAACCCGAGCCACTACCCGATCTTCCTGGTACTGCTCTTCCTGGTCTGCCTCGGCGTCCTGATCATGGCGCTCGCCCGGGACCCGCTCCCGCGGCGCACGCTGCGGATCGCCCCCGGCTGGCAGGTCCCCTACAGCTCGGTGATCCTCGCCGTGTCCGGCTTCATCGCCGTGCTGGGCTTCCCCGCCGACGACTTCTGGCACCGGATCTTCGGCCAGGACGTCACCGAGTGGGGTCCGACCCACGTCCTGATGATCGGCGGCGCGATCTGCTCGCCGTTCTGCCTGCCGCTGCTGCTCGCCGAGTCGCGCCAGGTGGGCGCGCGCCTGCTCAGCGGCCCCGCCGGACGCTGGATCTTCGGCTTCGCGTTCTCGTTCTGCGTGCTGCCGATGGCTTTCCTGATGGAGTTCGAGCTCGGCATCCCGCAGTTCCCCGCAGCCACCGAGTTCATCCTGTTCGGCTTCCTGATCAGCTGGACCGCCGTCGCGACCCGGCTCTGGTTCGGCCGCGGCGGCGCGCTCTACGCCGGCTTCTGGTGGCTCCTGATCCACGGCGTGCTCGTGGCCATCATCGCCCCGCTCGACGGCATCCTCACCGTCCGCTTCATGACCGCCGTCCCGGCCGTCGTCGTGATCGAGCTCGTCGCCCTCGCCTTCGGCGTACGCCGCGGCGGCGACCGCAACCTGCTGCCCTTCGCCCTCGTCGCCGGTGTCCTGGCCGGCCTGGTCGGCCTGCCCCTGGAGTTCTGGTGGGCCAACGAGTTCATGCCCGTCCCGTTCAACACCGGCGCACTGCCGCTGCTGGTCGCCGCGGGCACGGTCGCCATGGTGGGCGGCGCCCTCTTCGCCCTCTGGCACGTGCGCCGCACCCTCGACGTGGCCGGCGACGACGCGCTCGAGGCGGCCGGCTTCACGATCACCCCGGACTTCCGCCGCTACGGCCTCGCCGGCTTCGCGCTCTTCCTCGTCACGTTCGGCACCTTCTACCAGCCGGCGATGGGCGAGCCGATCTCGGCGGAGGTCAGCTACGAGGTGACGACGCCGGGCCAGACCACGTGCGCGGGCGACGCGACCCGCTGCGAGGCCTACGTGACGCTCACCGTCGATGACCCGGAGCGGATCGACGACGCCATCTGGTTCATGGGCTTCAGCTGGCAGGGCTGGAAGAAGGGCATCGACCCCGCCACCCTGCCCCTCGACCCGATCGCGAAGGTGCCGGGCGTCGTCCGTTCGCCGATGCAGCCCACGGGCGAGCCGGGCGTCTACCGCTCCAAGGACCCGATGCCGCTCTACGGCGAGTGGAAGACGATGATCCGCCTCCACGAGGCACCGCGCACGATGATGACGTTCGTCCTGCACATGCCCGACGACCCGGCTCTCAAGAGCGCACGGGGCCGCCTGATCCACCAGGCCGAGGGCACCACCGTCGAGGCGGACTACGAGCCCAAGATGCTCCAGCGCGAGCGCAAGGACGGCATCGCCGACTGGGTCTACAACACCGCCAACTACGCGGTCCTGGGCATGTGGGTGCTCGTCATGCTGGGCTACGGCGCCTGCTACAACCGCGCCGCTGGACTCGGTCGACGCGAGGACGCGGATTACGACAAGGTGGACGCATGAGCAAGGACATCGACCAGGTCATCCTGATCACCGGCGGCGCCCGGGGCATCGGCGCCGAGACTGCCAAGGCGCTCGCTGCCCGCGGCGCCCGGCTGATCCTCACCGACCTCGACCGCGCCGCACTCGACGAGACCGTCGCCGCGATCGGCGCGGACAAGGCGCTCGGTGTGGTCGCCGACGTCTGCGACCTGCCCTCCATGGAGGCTGCAGTCGCCGAGGGCGTCGCGAAGTTCGGCCGCCTCGACAGCGCGATCGCCAACGCCGGCATCGCGTCGTACGGCTCGGTGCTCCACACCGACCCGGCGGCGTTCAAGCGGGTCATGGACATCAACGTCCTCGGCGTCTTCCACACCGCCCGCGCCGCGCTTCCCGCGCTGATCGAGAGCAAGGGCTACTTCCTCGTGGTCAGCTCGCTGGCCGCCTTCGCCGCGGCGCCGGGCCTCGCGGCGTACAACGCGTCCAAGGCGGGCGCGGAGCACTTCGCCAACGCGCTGCGCCTCGAGGTGCACCACCAGGGTGTGACCGTGGGCTGCGCGCACATGTCGTGGATCGACACCCCGCTGGTGCGCGATGCCAAGGCCGACCTGCCCGCGTTCCAGCAGCTGCTCAAGAAGCTGCCCTACCCGCTCGGCAAGACCACCAACGTCGAGGCCTGCGTCAACGCCTTCGTCAAGGGCGTCGAGAAGCGCTCGCGCCACGTCTACTGCCCGGGCTGGGTCCGCGGTGTCGGCCTCAACCGCAACGTGGTCAACTCGGCCGCCGGCGCGGTCGCGATCCTGCCGCACGTCCCGACCCTGCTCCCCCAGATGGACGAGCAGGTCGCGGCTCTGGGACGCTCCACGAGCGCCCGCAACATCGAGAACGACGCCAGCGCCGCTGACGTCGCCAGCAAGGAGTGACGCAGATGTCCGAAGCCACCCACCTCGACGTCCTGATCGTCGGCGCCGGCCTGTCCGGCATCGACGCGGCGGTGCACGTGAGCCGGGCGTTCCCGTCGAAGAGCTACGCCCTCCTGGAGATGCGTGAGGAGCTCGGCGGCACCTGGAGCCTCTTCAAGTACCCCGGCCTGCGGTCCGACTCCGACATGTACACCCTCGGTTTCGGCTTCCGACCGTGGACCGGCAAGGACGCCATCGCCGACGGCAAGGACATCCTGCAGTACCTCAAGGACACCGCCGCCGAGTACAAGGTCGACCAGCACATCCGCTACGGCCTCAAGGCCACGGCGTACTCCTGGTCGTCGAAGGAGAACCTCTGGACGGTCACCGTCGAGGAGGTCGCCACCGGCAAGACCCGCGAGCTCACGGCGAGCTTCCTGATCAACACCACCGGCTACTACAACTACGAGGCCGGCTACACCCCCGAGTTCCCGGGCGCCGAGGACTTCAAGGGCCAGATCATCCACCCGCAGTTCTGGCCTGAGGACCTCGACTACACGGGCAAGAAGGTCGTCGTCATCGGCTCCGGCGCCACGTCGATCACGCTGATCCCCTCGATGGCGCCCGACGCCGGGCACATCACGATGCTCCAGCGGACCCCGACGTACATCATCAGCCAGCCGAAGATCGACCCGGTCGCGTCCGTGCTGAAGAAGACGCTTCCTGCCGGCCTCGCGGCCAAGGCGATCCACGCCCGCTACGCATCGGTGACGATCGGCTTCTTCGAGTTCGCGCGCCGCCAGCCGAAGGCCACCAAGCAGCTGATCAAGCGCTGGGCGAAGATCCACCTGCCCAAGGACTTCGACTACGACAAGCACCTCGTGCCGCCGTACAACCCGTGGGACCAGCGCCTGTGCGTCGTGCCCGGCGCCGACCTGTTCAAGGCGATCCACAGCCACAAGGTCGACATCGTCACCGAGCACATCGAGAAGTTCGACGAGACGGGCATCCTGCTCAAGAACGGCGAGCACCTCGACGCCGACATCATCGTCACCGCGACCGGCCTCGACATCAAGATGTTCGGTGGCGCCTCGGTCGAGGTCGACGGAGAGAAGGTCGACCTGGGCAAGGAGTTCACCTACAAGGCGCTCATGCTCAACGACATCCCGAACTTCGCCTTCATCATCGGCTACTCCAACGCGTCCTGGACGCTGAAGGCCGACCTGGTCTGCGAGTACATCGTCCGCCTGCTCGACTACATGGACGAGAACAGCTTCAAGAAGGTCGTCCCGATCGTCGAGGGCGGCCTCGAGGCCGAGGACATCATGAAGCTGGACTCGGGCTACCTCGCCCGTGCAGCCGACAAGATGCCGAAGGCGGGCAACCGCGACCCGTGGCGCCTGAAGCAGAACTGGTACTTCGACAAGAAGTTCATCCAGAAGTCCCCGCTGGTCGACAGCGAGATCCACTTCAGCTGATCAAGCACGGAAGCTGACCAACGGCCGGTCGGCCCCTAGGCAGCGTCACCGACGACCCGGCAGAGTGGGAGCGTGCAGCTCCTGCTCGCCGGGTCGTCCGGCTTCCTCGGTACCCACCTGACCGACGCCCTTCGCGCCGACGGGCACGACGTCACCCGCCTGGTACGCCGCACCCCGGCCGCCGCGGACGAGCTCGCCTGGGACCCGACCTCCGGCTCTGTCCCGCAGGAGGCGGTCGACGCAGCCGACGTGGTGGTCAACCTCTGCGGCTCCCCCACGGCCGGCAACCCGCACTCCAGCCGCTGGGCGGAGGACCTGCGGACCAGCCGCGTGCAGAGCTCGGCGGTGCTCGCCAGGGCGGTCGCCGCCAGCCACGAGCGCGGCGCGGGCGCTCCCGCCCTGCTCAACGGCAGCGCGGTCGCCTACTACGGCGACCAGGGCACCCAGCTCGTCGACGAGACCGGCGACTCCGTCGGGGGCACCTTCATGACCTCCGTCGTGCGTGAGTGGGAGGCGGCCACCAAGGTCGCGCGCCATGCCGGTGCCCGGGTCTGCCTGCTCCGCACCTCCCCCGTGATCGACCGCTCCAGCGCACCCCTGAAGCAGCTGCTGCCGGTCTTCCGCGCGGGCCTCGGCGCGAAGCTGGGCAGTGGAGCGCAGTACTTCCCGCTGATCTCCCTGCGCGACTGGGTCGGCGGCGTGACGCACCTGGCGACGAGCGGCATCGCCGGCCCGGTCAACCTTTGCTGCCCGATCACGCCGACGAACCTCGAGTTCACCCAGGCACTGGCCGACGCCGTCGGGCGGCGGGCGCGGCTCGGCGTACCGTCGGCGCTGCTGAAGGTCGCGGCCGGGCGGGTCGCACCCGAGGTCCTCGGCTCGGTCCGGGTCACGCCGCACGCGCTACGGACCACCGGCTACGCGTTCCACGACCACGACGTGCGGGACGTGATCAGCGCGGCGCTACGCTGACGGGCGTGACACAGCGCGTGGCAGAGGAGCTCGAGTTCAGGATCGCCGGCATCGGTGCCAAGGCGGTCGACTACCTGGCCGCGTGGGAGCTGCAGCGCGAGGTCCACGCGGGCGTCGTGGCCGGTGGGGCGCCGGTCGTGCTGCTGCTCGAGCACCCGCCGACCTACACCGCCGGCACCCGCACGGACGCCCACGAGCGGCCCGCCGACCCCGGCGGCGCTCCGGTCATCGACGTCGACCGCGGCGGCAAGATCACCTTCCACGGGCCCGGCCAGCTCGTCGGCTACCCGATCGTCCGGCTGACCGAGCAGGTCCTGGTCGTCGACTACGTACGCCGCCTCGAGGAGGCGCTGATCCGGACCTGCGCCGACCTAGGCGTCGCCACGGCCCGGGTGCCGGGCCGCTCCGGCGTCTGGCTGCAGGCCGACCCGGTCGCCGGACGCCCCGAGCGCAAGATCGCCGCCATCGGCATCCGGGTCGCCGGCGGCGTCACGATGCACGGCTTCGCGCTCAACTGCGACGTGGACATGAGCTGGTACGACCGCTTCACGCCGTGCGGCATCTCGGACGCAGGAGTGACCTCGCTGAGCCTCGAGCTGGGCCGTGACGTGACGGTCGCCGAGGTGATCCCGGTGGTCGAGAAGCACCTCGCGACGTACCTCGCCATGCAGCCGTACGACGCGACGCCGGACTACGAGGCGCGCCCGGAGCCGCCCCGCATCAGCCTGGTCCGTCCGGGGGCCTGAACCCCCGCCTGCGCGCCTCGGGTGCCCGCGTAGAATCGGGCCTCGTGACCACCGCTCCCGAAGGCAAGAAGCTCCTCCGCATCGAGGCCCGCAACGCGGAGACCGAGATCGAGCGCAAGCCGGAGTGGATCAAGACCCGCGCGAAGATGGGTCCGGAGTACACCGCGCTGCAGTCGCTGGTGAAGTCCGAGGGCCTGCACACGGTCTGCCAGGAGGCCGGCTGCCCCAACATCTACGAGTGCTGGGAAGACAAGGAAGCCACCTTCCTGATCGGCGGCGACCGCTGCACCCGTCGTTGTGACTTCTGCCTGATCGACACCGGCAAGCCGCTCCCCCTCGACCGCGAGGAGCCGCAGCGCGTCGCCGAGTCGGTCCAGAAGATGGGCCTGAAGTACGCCACCATCACCGGCGTCGCCCGCGACGACCTGCCCGACGGCGCCGCCTGGCTGTACGCCGAGACCGTGCGCGCCATCCACGAGCTCAACCCCGGCACCGGCGTGGAGAACCTGATCCCCGACTTCAACGGCGTCCCGGAGCTGCTCCAGGAAGTCTTCGAGTCCCGCCCCGAGGTGCTGGCGCACAACCTCGAGACGGTGCCCCGGATCTTCAAGCGGATCCGCCCGGCCTTCCGCTACGAGCGGTCGCTCGACGTGCTGACCCAAGCGCGCGCGTTCGGCCTGGTCACCAAGTCCAACCTGATCCTCGGCATGGGCGAGACCCGCGAGGAGATCTCCGAGGCGCTGCAGGACCTGCACGACGCCGGCT
>UEXP01000044.1_pt1 | contig 13814 bp, 12 predicted proteins | sample 4301171 | NCBI WGS metagenome assembly UEXP01 (sample SAMEA4773182, study PRJEB27434) | metagenome | biome: 2259; feature: agricultural soil; material: soil | place: USA | collected 2014-09 | depth 0.25 m
GGGGAGGGGGGCCTTCGCGTCGAGCTGATGCGCGGGGCGGCCGGCGCAGTGGTCATCCCGGCCGTACTCGGCCTGTTGTGGGGCCGGTTCCGTGTCGCCGGGTGGATCATGCTCGTCGGTCTGGCCCTGCTCCTCCACGTGACCGTGCTGCTGGCGCTGCTCTGGTCCGTCTACCGGATCGTCGAGCAGGCGTTTGAACGGCTCAGCCCGCGTCGCGGCACAGTGCCGACACGCTCGGGATGAGCTGTCGCGGTCAGAGCAGCGCGAGGAGGGTCGTGCGCGCGTCGTCGAGCACTGACTCCGCAAGGTGCCAGGCCTCGATGGCCGCCTCGAACGCCGCCTTCAGGTCCGTCGCCGTGGCCAGGGCCGCCTTCCAGGCAGTCACCGCGGCGTCGTAGTCGGGCTTGATCGCGCCGGCGGTGGCGTAGGACGCCTGGCCGGCGGCGATGGCGTCCTTGTACGACGGCACGAGAGCCGCGGCTGCCGCCGAGGCGTCCTTCGAGGCAGTGACCGCGGCCTGGTACTCCGGGACGAGCGCTGCGGCCGCGGTGTTGGCGGCCTTCGTGGCAGCCACAGCGGCCTGGTAGTCCGGCACGAGCGCTGCGGCCGCCGCGCTGGCAGCCGAGGATGCCGCGAGCGCGTCCTGGTACGGCGGCACGAGTGCGGCCGCGCGGGCGCTGGCGTCCTTGCTCGCTGCGACGGCCGCGTTGTACTGGTCCGCGAGGGCGACCATCTCGGGGCTCGAGGGTGAGGCGCCGCCCGCGAGGGCCGCCTGGTACTGCTCGCGGAGCTGCGTGGCCGTCGCGTTGAAGGTCTTGGCCTCGGCGGTGGCCGCGTCGTACCTGGTCTTGAGGTCGGTGGCGGTGGCCCAGGCGGTCTTGCTGGTGGCGATGGCGGCGTCGTACTTCGTCTTCAGCTCGGTCGCGGTGGCGTTCGAGGCCTTGGCCTGGGCGATGGCGGCGTCGTACCTGGTCTTGAGGTCGGTGGCGGTGGCCCAGGCGGACTTGCTGGTGGCGATGGCGGCGTCGTACTTCGTCTTGATCTCTGCCGCGGTGGCGTACGCGGCGCGCCCTGCAGTGATCGCGGCCTCGTACTTCGCCTTCAGGTCCAGCGCGACCGCGTAGGCGTCGTTGACTGCAGAGACGCCGGCCTCATAGGCGTCCTGTGCGGCCTCGGCCGCGACGTACGCGTCCTCTGCCTCCGTGAGGGCCTCGTCGTAGGCGCCCTGGGCCTCGAGTGCTGCACCCGCACGCGCCGTTGCGTACGCGACCGCGTCGTCGCGGAGGGTCGCGATCTGGGCCAGCGTCGGGTCAGCGGCGACCAGCTCGGCGTCGGTCGTCGTGATCCGGGGTGCGAGCCGCGCCGTGTAGGCCGTCACCGCTCCGGTCTGTGGATTCACGGTGAGCTGGATCTGGCCGACGTTGTGACCGTGGAAGCCGGTCTGGATGATCGGGCGCGTTCGCCCGGGAACTCCGGGCACGGGTGCGTCGAAGATGTTCGTGTTGTGGGTATGGCCGGTGATGAGCGCGGCGACTGCCGGGGACGTCTCCTTCACGAGTCGTGAGAACAACGTGCTGGCCTTCTCGGCCTGGGTGAGATCCCACGTTCCCCACGGGGCTCCGTCGTGGATGGTCACGAGGATCAGCTGAGGCCTCTCCGCCTCCGGGAGAGCCTGCAGGCGGCCCACCTCGGCGTTGATCCCTTCGACCGGATCCCCGAAGGTCAGGCCCGCGACCCCTGACGGGTCGAGCAGCTCGGGCGTGGTGTCCGTGACCGCGCCGATGACGGCGATCCGGACGCCGCCCGCCGTGAAGGCAGCCGAGGCCGGCAGGGCCGGGGTCCCGTCGGCCTTGGTGACGTTGGCGGCAAGGATCGGGAAGTCAGCCCGCTGTGTGATGTGGTCGGTGAGGTCGTCGTAGCCGTGGTCGAACTCGTGGTTTCCGGCCGCGGACGCGTCGAGGCCGAGAAGGTTGAGCACGTCGAGCGTCGGGTCGTCGTGTTGCGCCGCGGAGGCGGGGGCGGACTCGCCCACGTTGTCGCCCGCGGAGAGGAACAGGGTGTTCGCCGCAGGTGCGTCATCGAGCAGTTGCTGGACCGTGCCGGCCCACTGGACGGTGTTCTCGTCGATCTGGCCGTGGAAGTCGTTGGTGACCACCAGGTTGATCGTGACCGGCTCGGCGGCCTGCGCCGGCGCGACTGCCAGCGCCCCACAGCCGAGGATCACCGCCGCGGACGTCGAAATTGCGCGCCACAAGGGTCGCTTCATGTCGTGCTCCCTCACTCACCACGAGCCGTCCCACCGGCTCGGGGTGCCTCCCAAACACCGAGGCTGATGCCTCGTCTCCCACGCTCATTAGAACGTAGAACTTTCGATTGCGCAGCAGGATCGAAAAGGCTGTCTGGACCGGTTGCGACCCTCGATCAGTTGCGGTCGCGCGCGAGCAATGTCAGCGGAGCGAGTAGGTCGCGATCGACACCGCGACGTACTGGCAGACGAAGGCGAGCACCGTGAGCAGGTGGAAGACCTCGTGGAACCCGAACCAGGTGGGTGACGGGTTCGGCCGCTTGGTCGCGTAGACGACGGCGCCGATGGAGTAGAGCACGCCGCCGACAGCGATCAGGGTGAACGTGGACACGTTGACCCACGTCGGGAACTGGGCCGCGCCCTCGTGGAAGTGCGGGATGAAGAAGAGGGCGATCCAGCCCATCACCACGTAGAGCATCGACAGCCAGCGGGGTGCGTGCGGCCACCCGATCTTGAAGATCATTCCGGCCAGCGCGCAGCCCCACACCACGCCGATCAGGGTCCAGCGGGAGCTGCCCTGCAGGTAGAGGAAGGCGATGGGCGTGTAGGTGCCCGCGATGAAGACGTAGATGTTGGCGTGGTCGAAGCGACGCCAGAACGCCCACATCCGCGGCGCCCACGTGCCGCGGTGGTAGATCCCGGAGACACCGAAGAGCAGAAGGGCCGACGCGGCGTAGATGGACGAGCCGACGGCAGTGATGGCGGAGGGCGACAGTGCGATCAACACGGCGAACGCCGCCGTCAGGAGGGGGATGCTGCCCGCGTGGAGCCAGCCCCGCAGATGCGGCTTCAGCTCGTCGATCTTGTCCGCGACCGCCTCCACGGCACGGTCGCGCGCGTCGCTGGCCTTGTCGCGGGCTGAGCCCGCCGCATCGATGACGGTGTCGACCATCGACTCTGCGCGCTCCTTGGCGCGGCCACGGCGGCTCTCGGGGCTGCCGTCAGGTCCTGGGCGCATCGTCTGGTTCACGCGGCCAAGAGTATCGGCGCCGGTAGCATCGTCGTCGTGGCAGACCTCAACGAGCAGCTGACGCGAGCCCGCCAGCGGGTCAAGCGGATGCTCTACCCGGCGTACGAGGCGCGGATGGTGCGCTTCCTGCCGGACGAGGCCCTCCCCAAGCACGTCGGCGTGATGCTGGACGGCAACCGCCGCTGGGCCAAGGCGGTCGGGCGCGACACCGCCCACGGCCACCGCGCCGGCGCCGCCAACATCGAGCCGCTCCTGGAGTGGTGCGAGGAGTTCGGCATCGAGGTCGTCACACTGTGGCTGCTGTCGACGGACAACCTGCACCGTCCCGAGAAGGAGCTCGTCCCGCTCCTCGGGATCATCGAGGAGGCCGTCGCCTCGCTCGCGGACCAGAAGCGGTGGCGGATCCATCCCGTCGGCGCGCTCGACCTGCTCCCCGCCGCCACGGCCCAGCGCCTCAAGGAGGCCGAGGAAGCCACGCGCGACGTCGACGGGATGCTGGTCAACGTCGCCGTCGGGTACGGCGGGCGCCAGGAGATCGCCGATGCAGTGAAGTCGCTGCTGGTCGATGCGTCCGCCCAGGGGCTCTCGATCGACGAGGTCGCCCAGACCCTCGACGTCGAGCACATCGCGGAGCACCTCTACACCAAGGGCCAGCCTGACCCGGACCTCGTGATCCGTACGTCGGGGGAGCAGCGTCTCGGTGGCTTCCTGCTGTGGCAGTCGGCGAAGAGCGAGTTCTACTTCTGTGAGGCGTTGTGGCCGGAGTTCCGCCGCGTCGACTTCATCCGGGCCTTGCGGGCGTACGCGGCGCGGGATCGGCGGGACGGGCGCTAGCCGGTCCGCGGGGTGCGCGGGGTGCGCGGGGTCCGCGGCTTCGCCGCGGGCCTGCCGCCTCGGTCAGAACGGAAGCTCCGCTCCTTCGTCGCTCCGACTTCCGACTCCCTCGGTCGGCAGGTCCGCAGCGACGCCGCGCAGGCCGCACCGACTCCCTGGGTCGGCTGGCTTCCTCCGGCCGCACTGGCCTCACCTGTCACATGCGTTTCGGGGGTTTGTGACGACTGCGTGAACGCTCCCCGCGTACGGGCGTGTCGCCGCATTTCGGGGGGTCGGCGGTCGTACTTTCGGCTCAATGGCGAGTGGGGAAGCTCGCCTCACCGGAAGGCCCGCAACGTGACACATCACGGACTGAACGCCCGGCAGCAGGGTTGCTGCTGCCGTGCGGGAGGGGGCCGGCACTCCGGCCTGCGGACCACCCGGTCCACCAAGCTGAGCTAGGGCCGGGGCGAGGAGTGCGCGTGCCGGTTCGTGAGGGGTAAGTCGTGGCTTCGAGCAGCACCCGCACCAGCACCCGTCCGGCCAAGTCGTCCACCGAAGGCGCGGCCGCCACCGCCCGTCGTACGCCGGCGAAGCAGGCCACCCGCACGTACGTGCTCGACACCAGCGTGCTGCTCGCCGACCCCGGCGCGTTGCGTCGTTTCGACGAACACGAGGTGGTGATCCCCGTCGTGGTGATCACCGAGCTCGAGGGCAAGCGGCACCACCCGGAGCTGGGCTACTTCGCGCGCGCAGCGCTGCGGGCACTGGACGACCTGCGGATCCTGCACGGTCGCCTCGACACCGCGATGCCGATCGGCGACAAGGGCGGCACCATCCGGGTCGAGCTCAACCACACGAACCCCGAGTCGCTGCCGAGCGGCTTCCGCCTCGGCGACAACGACACCCGGATCCTCGCCGTCGCGAAGAACCTCAGCGACGAGGGCGATGACGTCACCCTCGTCTCCAAGGACATGCCGCTCCGGATCAAGGCCAGCTCGGTCGGCCTCGACGCCCAGGAGTACCGCAACGAGCAGATCCACGAGTCCGACACCGGCTACTCCGGCATGGAGGAGATCGAGGTCCCCGCGTCCGTCCTCGACGAGCTGTACGACGACGGCGTGGTGGCGCTCGACGAGGCCCGCGACATGCCCTGCCACACCGGCCTCGTGATGCTGTCGGACCGCGGCACTGCTCTCGGTCGGGTGGGTGCCGACAAGCAGGTGCACCTGGTGCGCGGCGATCGCGAGGCGTTCGGCCTCCACGGGCGTTCCGCCGAGCAGCGCATCGCGCTCGAGATGCTGCTGGACCCCGAGGTCGGCATCGTCTCGCTCGGTGGCCGTGCCGGCACCGGCAAGTCGGCACTCGCCCTGTGCGCCGGCCTCGAGGCCGTGATGGAGCGCCGCCAGCACAAGAAGGTCATCATCTTCCGCCCGCTCTTCGCGGTGGGTGGCCAGGAGCTCGGGTACCTCCCCGGCAGCGCCGAGGAGAAGATGGGTCCCTGGGGCCAGGCGGTCTTCGACACGCTTGGTGCGGTGACCAGCCAGGACGTCATCGACGAGATCCTCGACCGGGGCATGCTCGAGGTGCTCCCGCTGACCCACATCCGCGGACGCTCGCTCCATGACGCCTACGTGATCGTCGACGAGGCCCAGTCACTCGAGCGCAACGTCCTGCTGACGGTGCTCTCGCGCATCGGTGCCAACTCCAAGGTGGTCCTCACCCATGACGTGGCTCAGCGCGACAACCTCCGGGTGGGTCGCCACGACGGCGTCGTCGCGGTCGTCGAGAAGCTCAAGGGGCACCCGCTCTTCTCCCACGTGACCCTGACCCGCAGCGAGCGCTCCCCGATCGCGGCGCTCGTCACCGAGATGCTGGAACACGTCACCATGTGATGTGACTCATGTGACTCATGTGAGGGGAGAGATACCTGAGACAGCAGTGCTGTCGATTGGGTCTCTCCCCTCACAGTTTGTGGCGCGTCCGGCTTGGATCTGAACGCCCTCCTCCTGCATGGTGGTACTTCGTCTTCGGGCCGCCCGCGCTGTGATCCAGCGACCGGGCGGCTTCTCTCGGCCGGAGACGGATGCCCTGACGCCTAGCCAGAGATCCTGACTTTGTCGAAGCACAAGAAGTACGTCCCGAAGCACCGTGACGTGGCCCCGGCCACGCTCGCGCCCAAGAAGGTCCTCCACACCTCGGTCGTCTTCGCGACCGTCGCAGTCGGGACCACCGGCGCTGCGGTGTCTGTCGGCCTCCTTGGCCAGGGCTCCACGCCGGCCGCCAGCGCTGCTGCCGAGATCGACCTCAGCAGCGTCAACGGCGTCAACGGCGGCGAGATCCAGCGCGACCCCGTCGTCTCCCGCTCGGACCGGCGCGATGCCGGAGCGACCAAGGTCGCCGCGATAGCCGCGACCGGCACCATCGCCAACGGCTTCACCCGCACCGAGGACATCCGGGACCAGGACCCGCGCTCGATCGCGAAGGCGCTGATGGGCGAGTTCGGCTTCTCCGCCAGCAGCCAGTTCGGGTGCCTCGACCGCCTGTGGACCCGTGAGTCCAACTGGCGCATCAATGCAGACAACCCCCGCTCCTCGGCGTACGGCATCCCGCAGGCGCTGCCCGGCTCGAAGATGTCCTCGGCCGGTCCCGACTGGGCCACCAACCCGGTCACCCAGATCACCTGGGGCCTGGGCTACATCCAGGACCGCTACGGCAGCCCGTGCGGCGCCTGGGGCCACAGCCAGGGCCACGGCTGGTACTGACTCGATGGTCACCGCGGACCTCGGCCTCGACAGCAGGCTGACCCTTCTCGCGGCGGGCCTCGTCTTCCTCTGGGCGTTGCTGCTGGGCGGACTGAAGTACCGCCAGATCCTCTCCTCGCCTGAGGGGTTCGCCCACCCCTACATCGACATCGCCCACCGGGCCGCGCTGCTCTACTCCTTCGCCCTGGGGCTGGTCGCGGTCTTCGTGCAGCTCAGCGCCTGGCCGCAGCCCGTCGACCTCGCATGCGTCGGCGTGCTGTTCTTCTACTTCGTCGCAGCCATCGCGTCGTACACGGTGCACGGGATCCGGCAGGACACCGACAACCAGCTGCGCCACCCCGACGCGCTGACGCGGGGCTTCATGACCAGCCTCGCCGTCGCCGAGATCGGCGCCTTCGGCATCCTGCTGGCCGGTTACGCCGCATCGTTCTGAGCCTCAGTCGCCGGGCCGGGTCATCCGGTCGACGTCGAGCGCCTCGTCCAGCTGCTCCTCGGTGAGGACGCCGTCGCGGACCAGTCCCATCGCGAGCACGGTCTCGCGGATCGTCGTGCCTTGCGCCAGTGACTGCTTGGCGATCTGTGCTGCCCGCTCGTAGCCGACGTACTTGTTGAGGGGGGTGACGACGGCGGGGGACGACTCCGCGAACGCACGCAGACGGCCCTCGTTGGCGGTGATGCCGGCGATGCAGCGGTCGGCCAGCAGCCGGGTGGAGGTGGAGAGCAGCCGGATCGACTCGAGCAGGTTGCGGGCGATCAGCGGCAGCATCACATTGAGCTCGAAGTTGCCGGACGCGCCTGCCCACGCGATGGCGGCGTCGTTGCCGATGACCTGGGCGCAGACCTGGAGGGTGGCCTCGGGGAGCACCGGATTGACCTTGCCGGGCATGATCGAGGATCCGGGCTGCAGGTCGGGCAGGTGGATCTCGGCCAGGCCTGCCGCCGGTCCCGAGCCCATCCAGCGCAGGTCGTTGCAGATCTTGGTGAGGCTCACCGCGATGACACGCAGCTGCCCCGACAGCTCGACGAGTGCATCGCGCGCGCCCTGGGCCTCGAAGTGGTCGCGCGCCTCGGTGAAGGGAAGGCCGGTCGCCGCAGCGAGCTCGGCGATGACAGCTGCGGAGAAGCCCGCCGGAGTGTTGATGCCCGTGCCGACGGCGGTGCCGCCGAGGGGCAGCTCAGCCACGCGGGGGAGCGTGGCGCGCAGGCGCTCGATGCCCAGCATGACCTGCGCCGAGTAGCCACGGAACTCCTGACCGAGCATGACCGGCGTCGCATCCATCAGGTGCGTGCGGCCTGCCTTGACGACGTCCGCGAACTCGACTGCCTTGGCCTCGAGTGCCCGAGCCAGGTGGTCGAGGGCAGGCAGGAGCGCCTCGGAGGTCGCCCGCGTCGCCGCGACGTGGATCGAGGTAGGGAAGACATCGTTGCTCGACTGGCTCGCGTTGACGTGGTCGTTGGGGTGCACGTCCACGCCGTGGCGGCCCGCGAGCGAGGCGAGGACCTCGTTGGTGTTCATGTTGGAGCTGGTGCCGGACCCGGTCTGGAAGACGTCGACCGGGAACTGGTCGAGGTGCTCGCCAGCCACCACCTCGCGGGCCGCGGCCTCGATCGCGTGCGCCTGCTCCTCGGTGACCACGCCGAGCCGGGCGTTGACCCGCGCCGCGGCCGCCTTCACCATCGCGAGCGCCTGCACGTGGGCCGGCTCGAGCCTGGACCCGCTGATCGGGAAGTTCCCGATCGCGCGCTGGGTCTGTGCTCGCCAGAGTGCGTCGCGGGGCACCTCGATGTCGCCCAGGGAGTCGTGCTCGATGCGGAAGCCGCTGTCGCTCGCCATGCCCCGACGCTACTCGCCGCGCGGTCGGCGGGCAGAGGCGTAGAGCCAGTAGGCGTCGTCGCGCCCCTGCAGGTCCACCGGCACCGCGAGTGCGCGGCAGCTGCCGAAGACCTCGCGCATCACCAGGGGCAGCTCGGGCTCCTCGAAAGCCGACCAGATCACCAGCGTGCCGCCCTCTGAAAGCGTGTCGCGCACGACCGAGAGCACAGGCGCCTCGTAGAGGTCCGCGTTGGCGTCGTGGACCAGGTAGCCCGGACCGTTGTCGACGTCCAGCAGCACCAGGTCGTACGACGCGGGGTCGGTGTCCCGCAGTGCGTCGGCCACGTCCGCGACGACCACCTCGACGCGGTCATCCGCCAGCAGCGACGGGCCGTGCGGGATGGTGCCGTCGCGCATCCACCCGACGAGGGCCGGCTCGATCTCGACCACCGTCACGTGCTCGACGAAGGGGTCGCGCAGCACCTCGCCCAGAGTGAAGCCAAGCCCGAGGCCACCGACCAGCACCCGCTGCGGCTGCCGTCCGCCGACCCGCGACGCCGACAGCGACGCCGTGGCCATCGCACGCTCGGAGGCGGTCTCCACGGTGTCCATCACGAAGACCCCGTTGGCACGCAGCTCGATCGTCCAGCCGCCCTCGCCACGGTCGTCGGCGCGGCGGCGGAGGACGAGCTCGCCGGTGGGTCCCGTGGACCGGGCGATCTCTCCTGCCTGCATGCAGCCCATTCTCCCGGTTCTGTGCCTACGATGCGGCGCGTGGGGGATACGACGTCTCGGGCCCGCGCCTTCGCCGGCCGTGCAACGACCATCGCCAAGGGCACCTCAGCGACGCAGCGGCTCGGCATCGTCGCCGCCGGTGCGCTCGCGGTCACGGCGCCGCTCGGCGGTTTCGAGAAGGTCGTCGATGTCACGACGGTCCGGCCGCTCGAGCCCGGCCACCACATCACGGTCGGTCCCTTCGAGGTCGTTGTCCACAAGGTCGTCCGCATCCCCTCGCTGGAGCCCGCGATCCGCCCGGTCGATGGCATGCAGGTGCTCGTGGTCTCCACCACCGTGAGCAACCCGGGCGACAGCCCGGCCGAGCTCACCGTGCTCAGCAACGCCATGCGGGTCCCCGAGGCGGCAGGGGTCGCGCCCGAGTCGCCCTCCGGTGCCAGCGGAGGTCGGCCCAAGGTGATCGACCTCGACGACAGCACGCTCCCCTCGGAGCTCAACCCCGGCCTCGCCGAGAACGTCCTGATGACCTGGATGGTCCCTGCGGCCTGGGACGGTACGACGGTGAAGGTCGGCTTCGAGGAGTTGACGTGGGTGGAGGAGGACACCACCGTCCACCTCAGTGACCGGCGGTGGCGCGATCTCGACGAGCTCGCCTGGAGCGGCGACTTCCCGGTCGAGGTCCGGTCGTGAGTCCCGGCTTCCGGGTCGTCGGGAGCGGCGCCGCCGTGATCGCCGCGATGGTGGTGGGCCGGCTGATCACCGACCACCTCCCGGTCGAGGCCGACCACTCGCCGTTCTACCGCGAGGTGGCTGTCGGCGAGACCGCACGGCTCGACTACACCGACCTGACCGCCTACTCCGTGAAGGCGGCCGACTTCATCGACGGCTCTGACATCACTCTCGCGCGCGGGACCTTCCTGGTCGTCGATGTTCGGGCCCGCGGCCATCACGACTCCGGGATCCTGCCTTTCGTGAGTGTCGTCGACGCTCACGGCAGGACCTACGACCCGACCGACCGCGGCTCCAGCTGTGACACCTCGATCCGGGCCTGGCCCGGCGTGACGACGTACGCACGCTTCTGCTTCGACGTTCCTCCCGAGGAGCTGGAGGGCATGCACCTCCAGCTCGGGCGCGGCGGCAAGCTTCTGCAGGACTCGCAGCGGCGCGACGAGGTGGCAGACGTCGACCTCCGCATCAGTGCTTCGGACGCGCGGGAGCTCGCGGGAGCCCGGATCATGCTCAAGGGGAAGACGTCGGACGACATCGAGAAGCCGTCGGAGGAGGAACTCCCGCCCCCGTCCGGAGCGCCGGAGGAGGCATCATGACGTGGCTCCGACGCAACCGGGTCTGGCTCGCTGTCCTGCCGCTCGCGCTCGCCCTGATGTTCGCGGCCTCCAGCAGCCGACTCAAGCGCTGGTGGTGGGACAACGAACTGCATGCCCCGATGGACACGGCATCCGCGGGGTCCTGGGCGACCTGGCACGACGAGGTCGACAAGTACGACGGCGCGCACGAGGTCCGCGACTTCGAGGTCCGCGTGACCAGCATCGACACCGTGCGCGCAGCGCCCATGGAGTACGGCGACCCGGTGCCGGTCCCGAAGGGGAGCACCGGTCTGCAGCCACGCCTGGAGTTCCGCTCGGTGTCGGGCGACATCGACGCCTGCGACGTGTGGCTGGTTGCGGAGGACGGCACCCGGTACGGCGACGCGGAGATCGACGCCCTCGGTCAGTACGACCCCTGCCTCCCTGTCGACGGCGACTGGGACGAGATCGGGCCCCGCTGGAAAGCTGCGCCGGTCGTGCCCGTTGATCCCGGAGCGCGCATCACGCAGGTGTGGGTGACCCTTCGAGACGCGCACTCGTACCTTCGTCTGGACGTGCCTGCGACGCACTGATCAGCCAGTGTGCTGCCGCGGCGAGCAGCGGCCCGATGGTCACCATCGAGACCGCCATCGCGATCGCGTCCTCCCACGGCTGGATGGCTAGGAAGGTGGTGGTCTGGGTCGGTCCGACCACGAACCGCGCCACCTCGCCGACGAACCAGCCGGCCCGCAGCGCGAGCAGGAACGCGATCGAGAACGCGAGCATCGGGAGCAGGCCCGCGGCGCCGAGCATCTTCAGGCCCTGCCAGAAGGCGGACCACCGGTCGCGCAGCTCCTCGGTCACCTTGGCCAGGACGACGCGGATCGGGCGCGGGATGACGGTGAGCCGCTGGAGCCAGGGGTGCTCCTTGCTCGCCGGCGGCATGATCTCGTGCCCGAGCACGACCGCGGCGACCACCAGCCACGCCAGGGGCACGATGACCACGGCATCGAACGCTCCGACGAGGTCGAACAGCCAGCTGACGACCCTCTTCACGGGGTCCTCGAAGGAGCCGAGCGTCGCGGTCGCGTCGTCGTACGTCTGCAGGACGACGTGGGAAGCGCGCCGCTGGTCGAGCCAGTGCGTGACCTGGGTCTCGGAGTAGTCGGCGTACCGCGACACGATGCCGGTCCAGTAGACCTCGACGAACGCCGCGAGGGCGGCCAGGCCCACGAAGTGCCAGCGCTGCTGGAACCTGCCGAGCGCCCAGCGCACGACGAAGGCGACGACGACGATGGTGGCGACGACGAGGAACGGGTAGTAGCCCAGGCGTCCGGCGTAGTCGTAGTCGGCATCACGGCGACCGAAGTTCTGGTCGAACTCCGCGAAGGCTGCCGCGTTGAGGAACTCGTCGCGGTCCGCATCGAGCAGGCCGTTGGCGATGTAGACGGTGAGGAAGGGGACCAGGACCGCGGCAGCGATGCCGAGCAACCCGCCACGTGCGAGCGGCAGGGCTCCGTCGTCCAGCGAGCGTCGGCTCAGGTGAAGCATCGCGATGATCGGCAGCAGGTAGCCGAGCGGGGCGACGACGAGGAGCACCTGCGCGACCAGCCCGTTCCAGTCACTGACCAGCACGGCAGCCCACAGTGCGGCGTTGCGAGCGGCGACGCCGAGGCATGCCAGCACCAGGAAGGCGGGCCAGTGGTCGCGCAGCAGTCGGCCTGCGGTCAGCAGGACCGCAGGCAGCTCCCTGACCGATGCCTGGTGCCACACGCGCTGCTCTGCCATCTCGACCCCCGTGCCGGCCGGCCACCCGATGGGCCGGTCAGCGGCAGATTAGCGAGCGGATCGGGGTTTCGTCGCGCTTCGGAAGGCTCGCGGCTGGGTACGTCGAGTGCATGAGCGAGCAGAGCAACCCCTTCGAGAACCAGATGGCCACCGACTCGAGTGGCGACGACGCGGTCGGCACCACGCAGGACCCCGAGGACCACCCGCAGCCGCGCGCTGACATGCCGACGCCCGACGAGGAACGCCCCGCGTCGTACGACGACGAGCCGGGTGCCGACTTCCCGGACGAGGAACGTGATGTCCCGGACGAGATCTCCGACGGGGATGCCGTCGCGGGCAACCCGGACTCGGCCATCCCTGCCGAACCCGGGCTGCCTGTGGACGTGGGCCCGACACGGTGCCGCCCCACAACGCGGCGACGAACGAGTACGACAAGGAATGACGAAGGCCCCGGTCCAGTGCGGACCGGGGCCTCAGCGTCGTACGCGGGTCACTGCGCGGAGCGCACCCGCAGGCCTGAAATCGGGACCGTCACCGCCCCCGAGGGGTCGGTGAAGAAGTCGTTGCCCTTGTCGTCGACGACGATGAACGCCGGGAAGTCCTCCACCTCGATCTTCCAGACAGCTTCCATGCCGAGCTCGGGGTACTCCAGCACCTCGACCGACTTGATGCAGTCCTGCGCCAGACGGGCAGCGGGGCCGCCGATCGAGCCGAGGTAGAAGCCGCCGAACTCGTTGCACGCCTCGGTGACCTGCTTCGACCGGTTGCCCTTCGCGAGCATGACCATCGAGCCGCCCTCGGCCTGGAACGACTTCACGTAGGAGTCCATGCGGCCGGCGGTGGTCGGGCCGAACGAGCCGGATGCCATGCCGTCGGGGGTCTTGGCCGGACCGGCGTAGTAGACCGGGTGGTTCTTCATGTACTCCGGCATGCCCTCGCCGGCGTCGAGGCGCTCCTGGATCTTGGCGTGCGCGATGTCGCGGGCCACCACGAGCGGGCCCGTCAGCGAGAGGCGGGTCTTGACCGGGTGCTTCGACAGCTCCGCGAGGATCTCGGCCATCGGCTGGTTGAGGTCGATCTCGACGACCTCGCCGCCCTGGATCAGGTGCTGCTCCTCGGTGTCCGGGAGGTACTGCGCCGGGTCGGTCTCGAGCTGCTCGAGGAAGACGCCCTCGGCGGTGATCTTGCCGAGCGCCTGGCGGTCGGCCGAGCAGGAGACCGCGATCGCGACGGGGCAGGAGGCGCCATGGCGCGGGAGCCGGACCACGCGGACGTCGTGGCAGAAGTACTTGCCGCCGAACTGCGCGCCGATGCCGAAGTC
>UEXP01000203.1_pt1 | contig 13723 bp, 31 predicted proteins | sample 4301171 | NCBI WGS metagenome assembly UEXP01 (sample SAMEA4773182, study PRJEB27434) | metagenome | biome: 2259; feature: agricultural soil; material: soil | place: USA | collected 2014-09 | depth 0.25 m
GTGGGCAGGAGCGGGGGCAGGCCGCGGAGCCACAGGCCAGTGCCCTTGCGCTCCGTGTGCCCGAACATCCAGGGCTGGATGACCTGATCCGGCTTCCGGCCGACGATCTTCGCCGCCCACCCGTGCATGATCGGGTTCTCGACGGCAACGCGGGGGATCTGGGCGTCAAGCAGGCGGCGAAACAGGGACGCGCCGTCGATCATGTCTTGCCAGCGCTTCGGGTGGCGTTTGTCGTAGAGCCACCGAACGCCGGAGTTGGTCAGGTAGGTGCAGGGCGGGTGGGCGATCATCAGGTCCCAGCCGTCCCCGATGATGTCGAACACGTCGCCTTGGTAGTGCGGGCCAGGGGCATCGGTCGGGAGCAGGTCGCAAGACATGGCGTCGTGACCCAGCGCGCGGAAGGCGTCTCGGACGGTCCCGCTGTACTCGCACGCGACCAGGACGCGGAGCCGTGAGGGTGACCCATATCCGGCGGAGTTGGGCGTGGTGTTCTCCGTCATGCCGCTCTCCTCGCTGCTCGCTGCCGCCTCTTCGCGGACCTCTGATATGCGCGCTCGAGCTCCACAACCTCGGGGCTCCGATCGCCTGCCACGTAGGCGGCGTGAGCCGTGAGGATGTCCGTCCGAGGCGCCTTCTCGATCGCTTCGTACTTCGCCTGTCGACGCCTCTTCTCGGCGCGCCTGTGGGCGTCATAGCACGAACCGCACGGCGTCTCGCCGCGGTTGCGGTGCACGTGGTAGCCGCCGTCGGTGCCGTGGTTTATCGGCTTGACGATCTGCGCGGGTGGCGTCTCGGGCGTCGCGTCCGGGGGTCGTTCGCCCGCTGGAATGAGGATCAGGCCACGGCGCTTCCAGCCTCCGGTGTATACGAAGCCTGGGTCACTCTCGCCTGACTTCCAGCGCGCGGTTGAGCAGGCCTGGCATGAGTTGAGGGCGTGCACGCGGGCATGGGTGGCACGCATCGGCTTGCGGACGCGCTCGGGCAGGGCCTCCCACTCGGCGCGGCTGACGAGGATTCGCTTGCAGCCTTGGCAGAGGCTCACCGATCCCCCTCATGCCGCGCCCAAGGTGTCGGACAGCATCCCCAGTCCCGCACGTGATCCACGGGTGGCACGTCGGGCAGTGGTCGCGGTTCGTCGTGGCTGAGCTCGTCGTGGGTGGGCACGTCGGGCTCGTCGGTGGAGGCTCGGCGGGCGTCGTCCTGCTCGGCGCCGTAGTCGTCCCACGCGGTGAAGGGGGTCATGAGGTGCCCCCGGCTCCGGGCGTAAGGGGCGTGGTCATCGGTTCATCCCCAGCCACTCGTGCGAGTCAGGATTAGCGCCCGAGTCGGTCCACCCGGTGATGAACCCTCCGGGCGAGAACTCGTAGACGTTCCGCCCGACGTGGGCGTAGAGCTCAGTCCCGATGTACTTCGTATAGGCAGGCGGCAGGCACTCGAACAGGCCGTTCCAGGTCATGTTGTGCTCGACGCCGAGGAGGGCCTTCACCACGTCCTTGCTGGGCGGGACGTAGCCGCCCTTCCGGACGTACTTCGCCTCGTACTTGTCGCGGCGAGCACCGCCATACGCGCCAGCCGTCCACTCGTGCTCGGAGTGGTCACAGGGCTTAGGTGACCGGACGGTGTAGTACTTCTGCCGAACCTTGATACGCTGCTCGATGAGGCCAGGGACGTCCCACCTGCCCAGCTCGAAGAGGCGGGGGCGTTCGAGGTGGAGCCGGATTCCATCCGTGTCGATCGCCGACAGTCCGAACATGCAGCCGCAGAGCATGACCGGGTCGCGGAGGTCCCAGACCGCATCCTTGACGTTCTCGATCACGTAGGGCTTGCCGGTCGATTCGAGGGCTTCACGGATAGGCGGGATGGACCGCTCCCACTTGGATTCCTGGCCGCGCCGTGGAGCGTTGCCGCGTGTGTACCACTGGCACGGCGGGGACGAATGTCCGGCGTCGTACTCGTGGCCGTGCTCACGGATGTTTGTTGCGGCGTCTCCGATGATGAGTTTGCCGGGGTAGTACTTCGCGTGGTTCTTGTTGATGTCCACGCCGGTCACGTGCCAGCCGGCGCGGACGTAGCCCGCGTGAGCGCCGCCCTGACAGCCGTGCGTTTCGTGCAGGCGGGGTGTCCTGGCGCTCATGAGCACAGCTCGCATCCGAAGCCGGTCGGGTACTCCGCGTGCTCTCCGATGCTGGAGAAGTCGCGGGTTCCCGTGGCCTTGTTGAGCCGAACCTCGATGGATCGGCAGGCGGTGCAGAGGCCGTAGACGGGTGCGTCCTTCCCGGCGGAGTTGGGCGCGTTCACGACTGCCCACGCTCGTCAACCTCGCGCACCTCGTCGCAGGTGAAGACGGCCTCGCACAGGAGGTCGATCGCGCGCTGAGCATCAGCCTTGGTCGCGTAGACCTGGCTGCCCGTGGACCAGCCGATCTTGCGGTTCCCGGCGTAGCGGAAACGCGCGGTCCAGCCAGAGTCGGTCTGGACGATCTCGAAGATGGCGGGGCGGCTCATGACTGCCCCCACTCGGGGTCAGCGGTCGGGTCTGGCAGTTCCACGTCAACGATCTGCTCCTCGGCCTGCTTGGATGCGGGTGAGCCTCCGGGGCGGTAGTCATCGACCAGTTCGCCATCCACCACGTCGTCGATCTCGCCCGTGTCCAGATCAACCTGGCCGGACGCCGGCCGCTCGACGGTCGTGTGGTTCACCTCGGCGGAAGCGCGCACACGCTCCTTGAAGAACTCCACCGACGTCGGCACCCAGGGCTCAAGCCGACGAGCCGCTGACTTCCACCACATTGCGCGCTCGTCACGGTTCCACGGCGAGAACTCGGAGGTGCTGCCATCGGAGCGAGCCCGGATCTTGGTGATGTCGTCGGCGTTCAGGATGACCACGCGGGACACGGCGCCGGTCGTCATGATCGCGTAGGCGTAGACGCCGATCATCTTGCCGCGGTCCCCGCCGAACCAGTCGATCCGGTGGACGGGCTTGGTCATCTCACCCTCGACGTAGCGGAAGTCGTCCTTCTCGCAGACCTCGCGCACGATGACGGAGGCGACCGCGCCCGAGCGGTACATCCGCTCTACGATCCCGCGGTAGCCCTCGATGCCCTGCACCTCGAGCCTGCCCTTGACCTTGCGGGGGATGAGGTAGAACTCCTCCGAGCCCGGGCGGTGCCCCAGTGCCGCGCACTTCATCAGCGCCGAGAAGAACGCCTGCGGGTTGGTGCCGGCCGCCTCCATGAGCTTCTCGTCGCGGTACAGCGCAGCCTCGGCCATGCCGACGAACGGCCTAGCCTCGATGTGGCGTGGCAGGACGGCCTCGAAGCGGGTCGAGTTGCGGCGGGCGATGTCGACGCCCTTCGGAAGAGCGGCTACTGCCTGGCTTACGGTCTCAGTCATCAGATGGCCTTTCGTGGGAAGTTGATGCGGTCGACGGTTGACGCCTTGCGGACGTGCTCAGCGACCTCGTAGATGGAGTGGGAGAAGGTGCGGGCCTTCCCGTTGGCGTCGATGAACTCGCCCTTTGCGGCCGAGCCGACGAGAGCCCTGACACGGTTCTCGGCGAGGTCCATGCGGGCCTGTGCGGCGTCGCGGGTCGCCTTCGCCAGCTGGTACTGCCGGACGATGGTCGCTGGCACCTCGGCCACCGTGTCGGTGAGTTTGGGGTGGAGGTGCTTGAGCCGCCGCCGCGTCGCCTTGTGCGCGTCGATGTCGGGCTGTCGGTCAGCATGAACGTCCGACAGAAACGCCTCGGCCGCGTCGCGCATCAGATTCACGTCGGCCTCGTGGTACTCGACGACGAACTCGCGATACTCGACGCCGAACCAGACGGGCACGTAGGCGACGCTCAAGCCGAGCGTGTCCATCTGCCAGAGCACCTGACAGCGGTACTGCACGGGGATGGCGTCGGTGCCCTCCTCGCCCCAGGCCGATCGGTCGCCGTCCGTCTTGGCCTCGACAACTGCGATGGGACTGAAGACCGCCTCGCGCACGCTGTCGGGAAGCAGCCCCGACTCGTAGACCAGGCCGTCCGGCGTACAGACCTGCCATGGGCGGTCGACGTTCTGGATGAGTCCTGCCTGAGTGACGTAGAACTCGGGGTGCTCCTCGGCGAAGTCCTCGAGGATCAGCGGCTCGTGGCGCCGGCCTCGCCGCATGGCCTTGTCGTCACCTTCGGACTGCTCGCCAGTCCGCTTCTCCCACCACAGGTCAAAGGCGGACTGGTACGGCGACAGGCCGAGGATGGCGGCGATCTCCGAGGCGGACACGCGGTCGCGCCGGGCCTCGTACCACTCGGGCGTCCTGTAGTTGGCGGACCCCAGGAGTTCGACGGCGTGATCGGTGATGCGCCTAGTCATCGGCGTCCCACCCGTCGTGCAGCTCCGACTGGCAATGCCAGCACGTAGCCGCGCACTCGTCGCAGTGCTTGAGACCGCACAACGCGAGGCTGGTCTCCATGTCGCCTTCGCAGCGCTCGCAGATCAACATCCACCCACCACCGAGTCGAACAGCACGCCGGCGAGGCTGGTCCTGTCCCAGTCGAATCCGCGGTGCCCAAGCTCGGGCCGCCGCTGCAGTAGCCGAGTCAGCGTCGGCAGCACGACGTCGGGCTTGGGGCGCAGTCCGAACGAGCGCCACGGCTGCCCGTCAGGAGAGCAGCACCAGCAGATCGGCTCTCGGTTCGGGTGGCACTTGAACGCCATGCAGTCCTCGCACGCGCCCGTCGGTCCCTCGCGGAAGTCGCTGTCGGTCGCGGCGCTCATGGCGTGTCACCACTAGCGGGCGGAATGGGCGTGTCTCCGACCCAGCGCCAACCCATCTCCCAGAGGGCGTCCTCAAGCGCCTGCACCCAGTGTTCCGGGTCGGTGAGGTCAAGGTTTGAGTGGTCGAGGATCACGTGGAGCACCTCGTGGAGGAACACGCGCTCGTTCCACTCCCGCAGCCTGATCTCGTTGACCGGGCGCCCGTTGAAGTCGAAGCCCCCCACCACCCCGAGGAACTTGAGCGAGGACGAGTACCGGATCGGCCAGTCCTGCCCGTGGATGACGACGACGGTCCCCTCGGCGGGCGGCTCCGCACGTCCGACGCTGGCGAGCGCGACCAACTCGCGGGCGCTCTCAGGCGTGGTCATTGTCATGCTCGGTCCGCCAGTCGGTCCGCCAGTCGGTCCGCCAGTCGGTCCGCGATACGGCCCCAGATCGCGGCGCGACGAGGGTGCCCCGCACGGTCGTGGTCGTACCAGCGGCGGTAGGCGAAGTGCCACATTTTCATCGGTCCTCCTCGGGGAGAGCGGGCGAAAGGGGGCAGCCCTTGAGGTGCCCTAGCCCTGTCCGAGCATCACCAGGACAATCGGGGTTGGGGCAGGTCCGTTGAACCTCAGCGGGCGAAAGGACGCGGGTGTAGTCGGCGTTCCCCGTGAGTGGCGAGAGCGCGGATACTGAGTTCGCCACGGCGTCCTCATCCTCAGGATCGTCAGTCAGAAGACGGCTCAGAGCCTTGGCGTAGTCGTGCTGATTGCCCGACGTGCCGTGCTCACGGGCGTACTCGTCAATGGCCTCTGTGTCGGCCTGCTCACTGGCGGCGTACAGCACCGCGAGTTCACAGACGATCAACTCGTAGCCCCACCCATCCCTCTTGAACTCCTGCCCACCGTTGGCGTGGAAACGGTCGAGACGGCGGCGCAGCGACAAAGGCAGCAGACCCTCACGACGCAGGTAGTCGGCCTGGCTTTCAGCGAGGCGCTGAGCCTTCTCCGCCTCCCACTTAGCCAGCCACTCGGCGTGCTCACGGTCTAGGTCCGCGTCTGTCTTGTGCCACAACCACTCGCCCACTACGGGCTCGCCGGAGCGCGTCCGGTAACAGGTCGCCATGCCCGTGACCATCGAGAAGTTGCGCGTCTCTTGCAGGTACTCGGCACCGACGATCAGGCGAGGCAGCACGTCGGCGGGGACGCCTCCAAAGCACCATCCGTCGCCGAAGCGGAGCGTCTTGCCTTCGATGCTCTCGATGACCTTCACGTCGATGTCTCGGCCCGTGAAGGGCGCGTCATATCCGGCGATGCTGGGCGTGGTCACGACTCATCACTCCTCGTCATCTCGGCAAGCTCGGCGTCCGCAAGTGCGTCGACCTCGGCATGCCAATCGGCCCAGAAGTCGTCTTCCGGCTCGGGCGCCAAGTGGTCAGCAGCAGCCACGAGCGCGGCGTGCGCGACGGCGCGTAGGAAGCCGAAGAGGGACCTCACGACGCCTCCTCGCTCCGCTGCAGGTACTCGATCTCCCAGCGACGGAAGTCCTCGAGCTCAGCCCGAACGGCATCACCGATGGGCGTAGACTCGACGACGCCGACGCCCTCAGCGATCACCAGCAGGTCGTCGCGGTAGCCCGCGAGCCGTGCGTTCTCGCGGCGCAGGGCGGCCTCACGCTCGGGCTTGCGGAACTGCGACCAGGCGATCGCCATGGCGACTGCCGCGGCGGGCCAGACGAAGAGGAGCAGGAGAGACTTCTGCGCGAGCGTCATGACCGCCCCACCTCCCGCACGTGCTGCAACGTCGAGGCGTTGAGTGCTGCCCGTGCGCGTCGGATGCGGCGCTGGGTGATGACCTCGGAGGCGAGGCAGGCGGCGGCGGTGATGAGGAGCGGGACGGCGTAGATCAGGTCCGGGTTCATGCCGCACCCCCGTTGTCCGGCACCTTGTAGAAGCTGACGTTCACGACGTTGCGGCGGGCGGCGACGTGTTTGCGGGCCACGATCACGGCGTCGGCGTACTGCTCGCCGGTGACCAGGCCCGACAGACGACCGACCAGCGCGGCGTAGGCGATCAGCAGGTCGTCGGTGGACATGCCGGGGAACGGGTCGCGGATGAGGTCGAGGTCTGTCATGACTGCACCGCCTTGATGAAAGTGATCCAGTGCGTGCCCATCTGCTTGCCGGACTTGTGTCCGATCAGGGGCTTCTGGTCAGTGAGTGCGAGGAGCTCCGACACCTTGATGTCTGTCTCGGCCCACTTGAAGATCAGGACGCCGCCCTCTTTCAGAACGCGGAAGCACTCGGCGAAGCCGTGCTTGAGGTCGTCGCGCCACGTGTGCTTGTCCAGGTGGCCGTACTTGACTCTGAGCCACCCCGTGCCGCCGGCGCGGGTCGAATGCGGCGGGTCGAAGATGACCACCGAGAACGACTCGTCAGGGAAGTCGAGAGCGCGGAAGTCCATCAGCTGATCGGGCTGGACGGCGTACCGCTGCCCGTTGGTGAAGGTCACCTCTTCCAGCACGCGCTTGTCCCCGAACAGGACGCGCTCGTCGGCCTTGTCGAAGTAGAACTGGCGCCCTCCACAGGCTGGATCGAGCACGGGAGGCAATGTGGCGCTCACTCGGTCACCTCCGACGCGGTGTGAGCGTCGGCGACCCATGAGCCATTCGCGGCGAGGGTGACGTGTCCGCCCCAGTCCTCGCGGTCCCAGTCGATCATCGCTAGAATCTCCTTTGTCTGTTGGGCTCTCGTATCGCTTCGCGGTGCTGCGAGAGCCCTTCGGTTTTTAGGTCTGTGTGGGCGGGCCACGTTCCCCCCAAGGCGCGCGGCCCGCCCGTTCCCCCATCCGCAGCGCACTGCTTCCCCAACCAGAGGCGCGGACGAGAGGTCTAGGTGGTCCGCTCCCGCACAGGGGAGACGAGAGCGGACCCACGGGCGGAACTTGGAGCGCCCGTGCGGCCGTCGGCATCGGAGGGGGGTGAGCCGACGGACGTTCTGCGGTAGATGCGCGCGGGCTTGCCGACGTTCCGACCGTGCGCATCGTTGGAGGTCTGCCACTCGTCGGTGGCGCGGATCAGGCCCTCGAGGCATGCCTTGCGGTAGAAGCTGCCGATGCGCCTGGGAGCGACGCGGCCAGCGAGCATCGGGCGCATGTCGTTCGGGCGCACCATGCCGTCGAAGCGGGATGCGGTCACCAGGCACTCCTTGAACAGCTGCCACTCGTAGTCGGTGGACGGGTGGCGCTCGTCGGCGACGAGGCTCAGGAGGTCGGCGGTGTAGTCGTCGACGGGGGCGAAGGGGAGAGTCATGCGTCCGCCAGCCCCTCGAGCCAGGACTGCAGCGCGCCAGCGAGGATGACGATCTGGCCGACCCCCTCGCCGTCCTTGTCCTTGGCGCCGCGCTTGGCCCTGAGGTCTCCGGCGCGCACCGCAAGCCGGATCTTCTTCTCGCCAAAGCCGGTAGCGACGGCAGCCTCGGGGATCGTGTAGGAGAGCTTGGTCATGACGCCTCCTCACCGTTGGTGCCGCCACTGAGCGGGAAGAGCTCGGCGGCGGGAACGTTGAGTGCCGCAGCGATGCGAATCAGCACGGCGACGCTGTGGCTGCCGATGTTGTTCTCGAGGCGGGAGATGTGCGCCTGGGTGACGCCGGCCTTGAGGGCCAGTTCCTTCTGGGAGATGTCGTGGAACTTCCGCAGTTCGCGGACTCCCTTGCCCCATGCAGGGCGGGTGCCGTCCCAGGTGTCCGGTTCGGAGTGGTTGCGGGAGGTCATGGGTTAGTTCTAACCCTTTAGGGGATATCCCGTCAATGGATACACGCCAGAAAAATACTCCGTACCTGAAACTTGCTCACGAAGTACCCGTTCGGGCACGGCCCAGTAGTCACTTCGGGTCATCTGACCTTGAATGTATGGCGGACACCTAGTACTGGATATCCGTCTGCGGTATAAAGGTTTCATGGAAAAGGCGTATGAGGCCGTAGGTGCTCTCATCAGGCGGTACCGCGAGGAGCAGAATCTCCTGCAGGAGTCGGTAGCCGTGCTGATGTCCGAGCGTCTCGGGCGTGAGTTTCGCCAGAACCTCGTGAGCAAGCACGAACGAGGCGACAACTGGCGTTCTCGGGAATACGACGCGTTCGAGTTGATGCGCGTCTACTGCGAGGTGCTCGGCATTCCCCAGGAGGAGATGCTGGCCGCCATCGGCTTCACACACCCGCCGGCGAGTGGCCCCGAGGCTAAGACGCTCGCCGACATGATTGAGCGTGACCCCACTCTCAGCAAGGCCGCGAAGGACCATCTTGTGAATCAGTACGGCTTGCTGCAGCTGGCCTCAAAGCACGACCTCGGCAAGCAGACACCGCGTCGACGGCGCGAGGCTGGCTGAGGAGAACCTTCTCTCCCTCATCTCGGGGCTATCTGTCGGGGGGACAGAGGACGATGGAAGCCCGCCACGCAAGCAAAGCAGGTACTACACGCATGGGTGAGGCTCGCACCGTCACCATTCCGCTCAACGGTTCCGCATGTGCAGTGCTCATGTGGCTAACATCGGTGACCCTGATGACCCTTGAAACCATCCTCAGCCCCGAGGGCAACCTCGGGCGATGGGCGCTCTTGATAGGAATAGCCGCAGGTTGTTGGACCATCGCCCGACTGCTGACGTACCACAGGCGCGTCGTGATCGAGGTGACGCGCTTCGAGCTCCGGCAGGCGCTCGGGCAACTCGACCCAGACGAAGAGGTAACGCCCATGCGGGGGAGGCGTCCGGCCGCGAAGCCGGGCCGCACTACGGTCGACTAGGCGACGAGCTCGAGCCTGGCCGCGATGGTCTCCATGGCCTCGCGAGCCGCGCTCTGGTTCGCGTGCATGTAGCCGCGGCTGGTCACGATGGAGGAGTGTCCGAGAATGGCGATGATGACCACCTCGGGAACACCTGCCTCCATGAGCAGCGTCGCGGTCGTGTGGCGCGCCTCGTGTGTGTGGTAGTACCGCCCGCCAGGATGCCCGACCGCGCCGGCGGCGCCCTGCAGCCCCTTCCACTCGTCGAGGTCGTCGCCCTTGTCCGTCGGTGACCCGTCGAGGTTGGGCCAGACGAGCCCGTATGGCGACGGGGGAGCGACCTCGCGCCAGGCCAGCAGCGCGCTGCGAATCCACGGGACCATCGGGATCACGCGCAGGCCTCGTTGACTCTTGGGTCGCACGAGGTGGAACGCGCCGGTCAGGTGCCGGGCCTCGTAGTCGTCGGGGATGCGGAAGCCGAGCGACTTGTCCTTGCGGTCGACGTAGGGGAGCGCCTGCAGCTGCCAGTCGACGGTGATCAGGTCGCGCTCGAAGTCGCACGAGTCCCACGTGAGCCCGAGACACTCGCCCTGGCGCATCCCCTGCAGGAACGCAACGGCCCAACGTGAGCCGTGAGGCAGCCCTGAGGCCTCCGCCAGCATCGCCAGGGCCTCCTGCACCTCGAGCGCCTGGCGGTCGCTTGTGCCCTTCCCTGGCGCCTTGATGGCGAAGACGGACGCCGGCACGGTGTGGCCGTCCTCCACGGCGTCACGCAGCATCTTGATCAGCACGCGCTGAGTGCGCAGGATCGACGAGGCGGCGATGCCTCGATTCCTCTGGGACGTTGCCACGGCGCGGATGTCACGCGGGCCGACGTCGGTCAGCCGGACGTTGCCGATGGTCGGCACGATCCAGTTGCGGATGGCGCCGCGGTTTGTGCCCCACGTCTTCGGACGCAGGGTGCGCTCGGTGATGTCGAGCCACTCCTTCGCCCAGAGCTTCACGGTCATGCGACCGGACGCCTGCGGCTTTGCCTTCTCCACCTCGAGCATCTTGTCGCGGAGCTTGCGCTGCACCTCGGCCCGGCTCTTGCCCGTCACGGTCGGCCGGCGTCGACCGCCCGAGCGGGTCACTCCTGCGTCGTAGGTGCCAACCCAGCGCCCGTCGCTCTGCCGTTGGTAGATCGAACCGCTGCCGTACTCACGTCGTGCCATGTTCGCCTCCTGGGATGACAGCCAAGTCAATAGCCATTCGATAGCCAACCATAGCCAGCCATGGGCGTCCATCCCCGCTCAAAACAAGGGGTTCTGAGGCTCTCTACGCTCATTCTACCCTCACTTGTAATGAGGATGTCAGGAGTTCGAGTCTCCTCATCGGCTCTACCTCTGACCTGCGGGTATCCAGTTTGTCCGGTCGGCCCAGATGGCCGACTGACAGCCAACTGGTCAGCCTTTCGGCTCAGATCCGCCCTCGTTGCGTCCGGCAGCGGGCGTAAGGTCGCGGGTTCGGCACTGGTCGCACCGGGCCGTCTCGGACGACGGAGCGGTGAGGCAGGTCAGCGGCGGACGGTAGTTGTCGCACTCCCAGGCAGCGGGCGAAAGGGGCGTGGTGGTGGCGTCCTCTATGTCTGGCACGAGCCGCCCACGGAAGATCACCAGTCGGACAGGGCGGTCCTCGCTCTCGGACCACTCGTACTCATCAATGCCCCGGTCGAGCGCGACCGAGAAATCGCACTCTCGTAAGTCTCCACCGCTGTCCCTGCAAGCCTTCGAGTGCAAGATGTAGACGGTCTGCTCGGCGCTGACAGCCCTTGCGTAGTGGCGAGTTGCGTGGCGCTCGATACCGACGATCTGCTCGATTTCATCGGCGGACACGAAGTGGGTCATCCGTCTCGCCCCCAGACGAATCCCGGCGTGCAGACCTCGCAGCGGCCAGATGCGCAGCACTCGACAGGCGCTAGTTGCTCCGTGCACGCGTGGGGGTAGTAGCAACCGTTCCGGCACTCGCTACGCCAGCACTTCGGCGCGTCATATCCGGCGGTCTCGGGGCGCTCAGGCATCGTCAACCTCCACGTGCTGGACGTGCATCGTGAGCACGCCACGGTCTAGGTCGCCCCACCCGTCAAGGCGGCTCGCGTCCTCGACCCCGTTGCGGACGGCGTTGTCCACGAGCATGAACAGGCCCTCGTCCTCGGACAGCGGAGAGCCGTCGAAGTGCTTGTATGGGAAGTCGTCGCGTACCCGCGAGAGCCAGTCCTCAGGGGCGTTGATGGCCGTCACGACGACCTCCGCGAGCACCCTCACTCGCCTCTCGACACGTGTCCCATTCCCGGCGGAGTTGGGCGCGGTGCTCACTTCTTCGCCCCCTCGATCAGCCGCGCAGCCTCGTCGCGGTCTTCTTGGGTTAGTGCGCCTCGGACTCCGGGGATCGCGTCCTCCCACGAAGCCGAACGGGCGCTGTCTGAGCGGCTCGTCAGGATGTAGTTCCTGGCCCCCAGGCGGGGATGCACCTTCCGCGCGAACCATGCGTTAAGCCGGTAGCGCGCGACATCCTCCACCCATCCACGGACCTTCGCAGAATCAACCCGGGCCATGAAGGAGTTGCACTTGTCGCACAGCAGGCCCCGTACCGCCTGAAAGCCATAGTCGGACAGGTGATCAATGACCAACATCCCCCTTGGAGTCTCGGCCTCAGCGGTGCCACACAGTTGACAGCAACCGCGGGCGTACTCATAGAGCTCGTCGAACTCCTCGCACGACAGCATGTAAACGGCGTAGTGGTGGCAAGGCCCATCCGTCTTTCGGTGGTAGCGGTCGCTGCTCACGGCTTCGGCACCTCCCGGCCCGACGCGCGAACGTAGTCAACGATCGCCTTGCGAATGACCGCCGACAAGCTCTCGCGGTTCTCTCGTGCGACCTCGATCGCCAGGTTCCACAGGTCGTCCTCGATGCGGAACTTGCGTGTCGGGGTGTCGGCCATGCCCTGATTCTTGCGCCTCGCGGCCGTATCAGAAGTCAACTTGTCATCTCCTCTTGCATTGTTCCCCTCAGTGTGGGGTACAGTGTAACCCATGACAAGGCCCACAGAGGAGGCCACACCGATGCAGACCACGCTCACCGCTCGCCTCACCACCGCCCGCCAGCTCGTGCGCACACGCCACTCCCAGGCCGTCCGTCCAGCAGGACGCGTACCGCGCAGCCATCGCCTCCCACGGCCTGACCGCCGCCCTGGCGCCGTACTCGATGAAGCGTGCGGCATGAGGTCGACCTGGGTCGCGGTCTGCTCGATCCTGCTCCTGGGCATGTTCGTGGCGACGTTGATCCTGACGGTGGCGGCGCACGTGCCGGACGGGTCGGAGCGGTTCGCCCTCGTGAATGAAAGGCTTGGAGAATGAGTGAGACACGTCCCAGCTCCGCCGGGAAGGGGGCACCTCAGTGGGAGCGGGGATGGCGCATCGGCTACCGCCACACCGACCTGCTCCGCTCCCTGCGCTGCGTCATCACTCGGCATGACTGGAAGGTCAACGAGCGGGGGACGCAGCGGGTCTGCGAGCGGTGCTGGACCGCTCAGGACCGAGCCCCGCAGGGCTGCCCAGGGAAGTGCATCGCGCACATCGACTGTACGAGTGACGACCTCGGGTGCAACTACCCCGAGCCGCACATCCACGGGTTCGCCTGCGACAAGACGTGCTCGCGCTGCCACGGGCGCGGGATTCCCGTCTCTGACCCTGAGAACCACCCCAACCACGAGAACTGGCGGACCCGAGCATGAGCACGCCTGAGAGCGCCGGTAAGGGGACGCGTCCCGAGCATGACCTAGCGCCCACCGATCCCAAGGACGGCGACAGGTTCACCTGCTCCCTGTGTGGCGACACGAGCGAGTACGTGGACCTGAACGACGGGCAACCGGGCGAGTGGGTGAGCGTCGAGACGCCCGCCGGGGAGGGCGCATGAAGTTCGTGAGCCGCCTCATCTGCCGCTGGCGAGGCCACTACACCATCCCCGAGACTCCCGCGCCGACCACATGGTGCTGGCGTTGCCGGACCAGCGTCCTTACGCCCGGAGAAACGTCATGAACGCCCGCGAAGCGAACGCCCTGGCAAGCGTGGGCTACGCCGAACCTCCGGCTGACGGGACCGTCGTCATCATCGACGGTGAGCCCTGGCCGATCCGGTACGTGTCGTCGCTGACCTACCTCGGTGTCGCGGGCGACC
>UEXP01000227.1_pt1 | contig 13678 bp, 13 predicted proteins | sample 4301171 | NCBI WGS metagenome assembly UEXP01 (sample SAMEA4773182, study PRJEB27434) | metagenome | biome: 2259; feature: agricultural soil; material: soil | place: USA | collected 2014-09 | depth 0.25 m
GCCGAGGATGATGCCGAGCACGATCAGCATCGTGCCGATCACCCACAGGTTGCGGAAGTGGTTCTCGATGACGTCCTTCAGCACGACGCCGAGGACGACGATCGGCAGCGATCCGACGATGATGAACCAGCCCATGCGTGCATCGAGGCTGCCGCGTAGCTGCGGCTCCCACAGCGAGCGCAGCCAGATGCTGCCGATCCGCCAGATGTCCTTCCAGAAGTAGATCAGCACGGCGAGCTCGGTGCCGATCTGGATCACCGCCGTGAATGCAGCGCCCGGGTCGCCCCAGCCGAACAGCTCCGGGAAGATCCGCAGGTGGGCACTGCTCGAGATGGGCAGGAACTCGGTCAGTCCCTGGAGGACACCGAGGAAGATCGCCTTGAGGAAGTCCAGCACGTCGCGAAGCCTACGAGAGGTCGGCGTGGCGCGTCCGGGCGGGTGGGGACGGTGGATACCGTTCGCACATGCAGCAGCGCACGTTGGGTTCCACCGGCCTCCAGGTCTCGAGCCTCGGTCTGGGCACCCTGACGTGGGGTCGTGACACCGACGAGCACGAGGCCCGCGACCAGCTGACCTCGTTCGTCGGTGCGGGTGGCTCGCTGGTCGACACCGCTGCCGGTTACGGCGACGGTGCTTCCGAGGAGCTCATCGGTTCCCTGATCGGCGACGCGGTCTCGCGCGACGACATCGTGATCGCGACCAAGGCGGGCATCTCGCGACGACGTGGCGAACGCCAGAACGACGTGTCGCGCGGCAGCCTGATCGCGGAGCTCGACGCGTCGCTGCGTCGGCTCCGGGTCGACCACATCGACCTGTGGCAGGTCCACACGTGGGTCGAGGGCACACCACTCGAGGAGACGCTCTCCGCGCTCGACTTCGCCGTGACCTCGGGCCGCGCGTCGTACGTCGGCGTCTCCAACTACAACGCCTGGCAGACCGCCCAGGCGGCGACCTGGCAACGCGCCTTCCCCGGTCGCGCGCCGCTGGCCTCGACACAGGTGGAGTACTCCCTGCTCAACCGGTCGATCGAGCCCGACGTGATGCCGGCCGCCGAGGCGATGGGCATGGCCATCCTGCCGTGGTCCCCGCTCGGTCGGGGCGTCCTCACGGGCAAGTACCGCACCGGCACGCCGGCCGACTCGCGCGCTGCGTCGTCTCACTTCGCCGGTTTCGTCGGTGCCTACCTGAACGAGCGCTCGCAGCGCATCGTGGAGGCCACCTGCCGTGCTGCTGACGGCCTCGGCTGGTCGCCCCTGGAGGTGGCGCTCGTCTGGGTGCGGGACCGGCCCGGTGTGGCCGCGCCGATCGTCGGTGCGCGCACTGCAGCACAGCTCAAGGCAGCGCTCGGCATCGACGAGCTCGCGCTGCCCGTGGAGATCATCGAAGCACTGGACGACGTCTCAGGAGAGTGACGGATGGCAGCAGTCGCGCGGCGGGCACACAAGCCGGGGATCGAGTGGGAGTTCGACCAGCACGTGTTGCCGCGCGACGTGAGCCGCAACTTCGTCACGCGCTACCTCGTCGACCTCGCTGAGTCCGGCGGGTGGGAGCTGGCCCGTCTGGGCATCGGCAATGACGGGGTCAGGCGGATCACCGTGCGCCGCAAGATCATCCGCCAGCAGCGGCAGCTCTGGTTCTCCTTCTGACGCTGGCTCAGGCCAGGTCCAGGAACCGGTCGAAGACCCGGGCACCGAACTCGAGTCCGTCGACCGGCACCCGCTCGTCGACGCCGTGGAAGAGCGCCGTGAAGTCGAGGTCCGCGGGGAGCCGGAGCGGGGCGAAGCCGTAGCACCGCATGCCGAGCTTCCGGAAGTGCTTGGCGTCCGTGCCACCGCTCATCGTGTAGGGCGCGACGATCGCCTCGGGATCCTCCGCGAGCAGTGACTTCTCCATCGCGCGGACCAGCCCACCGTCGTACGGCGAGTCCCACGGTTGCTGGTGGGAGACGAAGTCCCAGGTCACGCCCTCGCCGCAGAGCTCGGCCAGCGTGGCGAAGAACTCGTCCTCGTAGCCCGGAAGGAAGCGGCCGTCGACGTGTGCCGTCGCCTCCCCGGGGATCACGTTGACCTTGTAGCCGGCGCCGAGCATGGTCGGGTTGGCGGTGTTGCGGATGACGGCACCGAGCATCCGGGCCGCTCCCCCGAACTCCTCGACCAGGGCTGCGGCGTTGTCCGGGGTCGCCTCGGTCCCGGCGAGATCAGCGACCGTCGCGAGCAGGACCTCCATGGTCGGCGTGAGCCGGACCGGCCACTGGTGGGCACCGATCCGGGCCACGGCGCCGGCCAGGCGCGTGACGGCGTTGTCCGGGTTGATCATCGAGCCGTGCCCGGCACAGCCCGACGACCTCAGGCGCATCCACGCCATGCCCTTCTCGGCGGCCTCGATCAGGTAGACACGGCGGTCGCGGACCGTCGTCGAGAACCCGCCGACCTCGCCCACGGCCTCGGTGCAGCCCTCCACGAGGTCCGGGCGCTCGTTGACCAGCCACTCGGCGCCCTGGTGGCCACCTGCCTCCTCGTCGGCGGTCATGGCCAGCACGATCGGTCGCTGTGGCAGCTGGCCGGCGCGGGCGCGGGCCCGGATGACGCTCAGCGCCATCGCGTCGAAGTCCTTCATGTCCACCGCGCCACGGCCCCAGAGATAGCCGTCCCTGATCTCGCCGGAGAACGGGTCGACGGACCAGTCGTGCGCTGCTGCCGGAACGACGTCGAGGTGGCCGTGGACCAGCAACGGGTCCGGACCGTCGCCGATGCGCGCGACGAGCGTCGTACGCCGTGGGCCGGACTCCACCAGCGTGGACTCGATACCGACCTCGTCGAGCAGGGCAGCCACGTGCTCGGCCGCGGCGCGTTCCCCCGGGCCGTCGCCGGTGCCGTCGTTCGTGGTGTCGATCCGGATCAGGTCGCGGCAGATGTCGACGACCTCCGCAGCAGGGTCGTACGGCGTCGGCGACTGGGGCATGGGGCCATCCTGACACGGCCAGGTCAGAAGCCCTGGCGGACCTTCTTGAGGGTCTGCGCCGTGACGATGGCTGCGGAGGTCGCCTCCCAGCCCTTGTCCTCCTTCGAACCCTCGAGGCCCGCGCGGTCGAGCGCCTGAGCGTCGTTGTCGCAGGTGAGCACGCCGAAGCCGACCGGCACGCCGGTGTCCAGCGCCACGCGGGTGAGGCCGTCGGTCGCTGCGTTGCAGACGAAGTCGAAGTGCGGCGTGCCGCCGCGGATCACGACGCCGAACGCCACGACCGCGTCGTACCCCTTGAGCGCGAGCTCGCGGGCGACGACCGGGAGCTCGAAGGCACCCGGGACCCGGATCAGCGTCGAGTCCGTGACCTGGTAGGCGTCGAGGCATCGCTGGGCGCCCGCGAGGAGTCCCTCCATGACCTGCTCGTGCCAGGTGCCCGCGACGATCGCGACCCGGAGGTCCGAGGCATCCGTGGGTGCTGCCGTGGGTGCGCCTGCGCCGCTCATGAGTTCCCCTCCAGGGTGTCCAGGTCGATCGTGTGGCCCATGCGCTCCGCCTTGGTGCGGAGGTAGGCGACATTGTTCTCGTTCACGTGGGTGTCGAGCGCGACGCGCTCCGAGACCGTGATGCCGTAGTCAGCCAGGCTCGTGCACTTGTCGGGGTTGTTGGTGATCAGGCGGACGTCGGTGACACCCAGGTCCCGCAGGATCTGGGTGGCCGCGCCGTAGTGGCGCGCGTCGGCCGGCAGCCCGAGGTCCAGGTTGGCGTCCACCGTGTCGCGACCCTGCTCCTGCAGCGCGTAGGCCTGGAGCTTCGCCGCGAGGCCGATGCCACGACCCTCGTGACCGCGGAGGTAGACGACGATGCCCGTGCCCTCCTCGACGATCTGCCGCAACGACGACTCGAGCTGCGGGCCGCAGTCGCAGCGCTCGGAACCGAAGACGTCGCCCGTGAGGCACTCGCTGTGGACCCGGGTCAGGACCGGCGTGCCGGTGGCGACGGCCGCGGCAAGGTCGCCCCGCACGAGCGCCATGTGCTCGGAGTCGTCGACGGTGATCTTGTAGCCGAACGCGGTGAAGTCGCCGAACTTGGTGGGCAGGCGGGTCTCGGCGACGCGCTCGACGAGCACCTCGGTACGGCGGCGGTAGCGGACCAGGTCCTCGATGGAGATCATCGCGAGCCCGTGCTCGTCGGCGAACTCACGCAGCTCCTGCGCGCGCTTCATGGTGCCGTCGTCGTTCACGACCTCGACGAGCACGCCGACGGGCGTCAGGCCCGCGAGCTTGGCGAGGTCCACGGCGGCTTCGGTGTGCCCGCGGCGGACCAGCGTGCCGCCCTCGCGGTAGCGCAGCGGGAAGACGTGGCCCGGGCGCGTGAGCTCCCACGGCTCGGTCGCGGAGTCGGCGAGCACCTTGACCGTGCGCGCACGGTCAGCGGCCGAGATGCCGGTCGAGGTGCCGTCACGCGCGTCCACGGAGATGGTGTACGCCGTGCGGTAGGCGTCCTTGTTGTGGGGCGTCATCAGCGGGATCTCGAGGCGGTCGAGCATGTCGCCCGGCATCGGTGCGCAGATCACGCCCGACGAGTGACGGATGGTGAACGCCATCAGCTCCGGAGTCGCCTTGGCGGCGGCGAAGATGATGTCGCCCTCGTTCTCGCGGCCCTCGTCATCGACGACGACCACGGCCTTGCCGGCCGCGATGTCGGCGATCGCCTGCTCGACGGAGTCGAGCCGGACGCCACCGTGCTGGGCGGTCGGCTGGGGGTCCTGGGTGGTGCTCACTGGTTCTGCTCCTTCATGAGCTTCTGCAGATAGCCGCTGGTCAGCAGCTTCTCGACGTGCTTGGCGATGACATCGGCCTCGAGGTTGACCCGCTCGCCGGGCTGGCGGCGACCCATCGTCGTACGGGCGAGGGTCTCGGGGATGAGGCTGACGGTGAACGTGTCGTCGTCACGGGCCTCGACGACGGTCAGGCTGACGCCGTCGATCGTGATGGAGCCCTTGTCTACGAGGTAGCGGCCCATGCCCGCGGGGGCCTGGAGCTCGACGATCTCCCAGTGCTCGCTGGGGGTGCGGGAGACGACCTGGCCGACGCCGTCGACATGGCCCTGGACCACGTGGCCGCCGAGGCGCTTGTCGGCGGTGACCGCGCGCTCCAGGTTGACGACGTCACCGACGACGAGGTCACCGACCGAGGTCTTGTCGAGCGACTCCTGCATGACGTCGGCGGTCCAGATCTCGTCGGTCATGGTGACGACGGTGAGACAGCAGCCGTTGACCGCGATCGAGTCTCCGAGACCGGTGCCCTCGAGCACGGTCTTCGCACGGATCGTGAGCCGGATCGCGTCGTCGAGACGTTCGACAGCCTCGACGGTGCCGAGCTCCTCGATGATGCCGGTGAACATGGTGGTCAGGCCTCCTGGTGTGGGGTCATGGTGAGGCGGACACAGGTGTCTTCCCCGTCCGCCTGGAGGACGGTGACGTCGGTGACCTGCAGGTGCACAGCGTCGGCGATGGTCTCAATGCCCAGATCTCCCACCGCATTCCGCCCGGCGCCGAGCAGCATCGGTGCGACGTAGGTGACGACCTCGTCGACCAGTCCGGCGGTGAGGAAAGCGGCGGCGAGGGTCGGACCACCCTCGAGGAAGACATGGCGACGCTCACGGGCGAAGAGCTGCTCCAGCGCCTCGCGCGGGTCATGGGTACGCAGGTGCACCGTGCCGGCCGTGCCGTCGAAGACCCGGCTGCGCGCCGGCAGGTCGCGCATGCCCATGACGGCCCGGAGTGGCTGGTCCGCCAGGGGCTGGTCGTCAGCATCGCGCACCGTGAGCTGCGGGTCATCGACCTCGACCGTGTGGGTGCCGACGAGCATCGTGTCGGCCAGGGCCCGCAGCCGGTGGGTGTCGATGCGCGCCGCGCGGTTGCTGATCCACCGGCTCGTTCCGTCGGCAGCCGCGCTGCGGCCGTCGAGGGTGGCGGCGAACTTCCAGGTGACGAACGGGCGCTGGTGCGCCAGCGCGAAGGTCCAGACCCGGTTGAGCTCGAGAGACTGGTCCTCGAGGAGTCCCTGCTCGACCTCGATGCCGGCGTCACGCAGGGTCTGGGCTCCGCCGGTGGCCAGCGGGTTCGGGTCCGCCTGCGCGAAGACGACCCGGGCGACGCGGGCCTGGACCAGCGCCTGGGCGCAGGGCCCGGTGCGGCCCGTGTGGTTGCAGGGTTCGAGCGTCACCACGGCCGTCGCGCCGCTGAGGTCGATGCCGCGCTCCTGTGCGGTCGCGATCGCGTCGGCCTCGGCGTGCTTCGTGCCGGCGCCCCGATGGAACCCCTCGACCAGGGTGCTGCCGTCCGCCGCGAGGATCACGCAGCCGACGCGCGGGTTGGGGCCGAGGGGTACGCCGGGGGTCGCGGCGAGCTCGAGGGCACGACGCATCGCGTCGTGCTCGGCGGCCGTGAATGCCATGGCGCTCCTTCTGGGTCCGTTCGCGGACTCCAGGGGCTGCCGGCGCGGGCCAGGTCACCGTCGAGAACCCCGCCGGGCGCGGTCACGGTGAGCGGGCGTCGTACCGCGTGCGCTTTCCATCCGGACTCTGACCGTCGGTCCAGGACTCTCACCTGGTCAACCGGCCGCTGGCTGCGGCCGGGTCGCGGACTTCGCAGCGGATGCTGCGTCACCGCCGGTGCGGAATTTCACCGCCCCCAGTGCACGCGAGTGTTCAACTCGTCGGCGCAATCCTTGCACATGGCCGACGGCTCAACCATGTGGGCTCCGCCATGCGCCGCTCGGGAATACCGTGCAGGTGATCGGCAGGGCCGCTCAGGAGCGCGCTGCCTCGGCCTTCGCGCGCAGGTCCTTGACCATCGCGTCGGGGTCGGCCGCGCTGTAGACGGCGGAACCCGCGACGAAGACGTCCGCCCCGGCCTCTGCACAGCGCTCGATCGTCTCCAGCGCGACGCCGCCGTCGACCTGGAGCCAGGTCTCGACGCCGTGCTTGTCCATCATCGCGCGAGCGCGACGGATCTTGGGCAGGCACATGTCGAGGAACTTCTGGCCGCCGAACCCGGGCTCCACGGTCATGATCAGGAGCATGTCGAGCTCGGCGAGCATGTCCTCGTACGGCTCGATCGGCGTCGCCGGCTTGAGGGCCATCGACGCGCGGGCGCCCTGCGCGCGGATCTCGCGGGCCAGGCGGACCGGCGCTGCGGCGGCCTCGACGTGGAAGGTCACGGACGCACAACCGGCCTCGGCGTAGGCAGGCGCCCAGCGATCCGGGTCGGCGATCATCAGGTGGGCGTCGAACGGCAGGTCGGTGTGGCTGCGCAGCGACTCGACGACGGGGAGGCCGAGCGTCAGGTTCGGCACGAAGTGGTTGTCCATGACGTCGATGTGCACCATGTCGGCGCTCCCGATACGACGCACCTCGGCGCCCAGGTTGGCGAGGTCGGCGTTGAGGATCGACGGGGTGATCTGCATGCAGTTGGCCACGGCCGGAGCCTAGCCCTCGTCGCCCTCAGGAACAGCCTCGGCGGTGCCGTCGCGTTCGTCACGGTCGGCCCACTCCAGCAGCGGGTCGATCGGCCACGGGTGCTCGTCGATCTCCGCGTGCAGGTCACCGATCGCGGCAAACCGCGCCGGCATGGTCTCCATCGTGAAGTCGTCTGGCGAGCACTCGGGGATCTCGTCCCACGTCACCGGAGCCGAGACGCGACCGTTAGGCACGCCCCGCACGGAGTACGCCGCCGCGATCGTGTGGTCGCGCGTGTTCTGGTTGTAGTCGATGAAGAGCTGCGACGGGTCTCGGTCCTTGCGCCACCAGGCCGTCGTCACTTCACCATCCGCGCGGCGTTCGACCTCGCGCGCGAAGGCGTGCGCGGCACGGCGTACGTCCTGGAAGCCGTGCTCGGGCGGGATGCGGACGTAGACGTGCAGGCCGTTGCCGCCGCTGGTCTTCGGGTACGCCGTCACGCCGAGCTCGTCGAGCACCTCATGGACGACGCCTGCGGTGCGTTGCACGGTCGACCACGAGCAGTCCGGGCCCGGGTCGAGGTCGATGCGCCACTCGTCGGGCATCTCGACGTGGCCGCGACGGCTGTTCCACGGGTGGAACTCCAACGTCGACATCTGGACCGCCCAGATGACGCTGCCCAGCTCCGTGACGCACAGCTCGTCCGCAGTGCGGCCCCAGCGAGGGAAGTAGAGCTCGACCGTCTCGATCCAGGGCGGCGCCCCGGCTGGTAGCCGCTTCTGGTGGACCTTCTCCCCCGCCAGCCCCTTCGGAAACCGATGCAGCATGCAAGGCCGCTCGCGAAGCGCGTTGACGATGCCCGGCCCGACACTGAGGTAGTAGTCGACCAGGTCGAGCTTGGTGGCACCCGTCTCCGGGAAGTAGACGCGTTCGGGGTTGGTCACCTTGACGACCCGGTTGTCGACCTCGATCTCGACGAACGGGCTGGCCATGGTCAGGCCTTCCGCAGGAGGGCGAAGTACATCGCGTCTGACCCGTCGCGGTGCGGCCATAGCTGCTCGGTGGACTCCACGATGACGTCCTCGCGCTGATGCAACACGGCTGCGAGGACGTCGCGCGTCTCGGCGAGGACCGGTGAGCAGGTCGCGTAGACCACGATCCCGCCCGCGCGTACGGCGTCCAGCGCCGTGGTCAGCAGCGCTTCCTGCAACGGGACGAGCGCGTCGATCTCGGCGGCGCTCTTGCGCCACCGGGCCTCGGGCCGGCGCCGGAGCGCGCCGAGACCGGAGCACGGGGCGTCGACCAGGACCCTGTCGAACGTGCCCGGCGCCCAGGCGGGGCGGGTGCCGTCACCCGTCACCACGCCGGCGAGGCCAGCGGTTGCCGCGCGCGTCCCGTGGGCGACGAGCTGGGCCCGATGGAGCTGCCGTTCGTTGGCGACGACCCTGGCACCGCGCTCGGCGGCGACCGCTGCCAGCAGGGCGGTCTTGCCGCCGGGGCCTGCGCACAGGTCGAGCCAGCGTTCGTCGCGTCCCTCGAGTGGTGCATCGACGAGCGCGAGGGCGACCCGCTGGGAGCCCTCGTCCTGGACTCCTGCGCGCCCCTCGAGGACCGCGGGGATCGCCGCAGGATCGCCGCCGGAGAGCTCGACCGCATACGGGCTCCGGCCGGTGGCCTGGCCTCCGGCCTCGACCAGCTCGCCGACCGAGGCGAGCCCGGGACGGGCGACCAGCATCACCTTGGGTGCAACGTTGTCCGCCGCGAGGAGCTCGGTGAGAGCTGCGTCGGCGTCGTCGATCGACGGGTCCGCCGCGAGGGCCTCGGACAGGCGTTCGACGACCCAGCGGGGATGGGCGTGCGCGAGCGCGAGGAAGTCGGCGTGGTCCTCCGGAGCGAGCAGGCGCACCCACTCGTCGAGGGACCTCTCCCCCACGCGACGCAGGACGGCGTTGGTGAACCCGGCCGGTCCCTGACCGACCCGCGCGCGCACGAGGTCGACCGTGGTCGAGATCGCGGCGTGCGACGGCACCCGCATCGACAGCAGCTGATGCGCACCGAGGCGCAGTGCATCGAGGACCTTCGCCTCGATCTTCGGGCGGTCGAGGCAGGCCCGGATGATCGCGTCGTACATGCTCTGGCGGCGGATCGCGCCGCTCGCCAGCTCGGTCGCGAACGCCGCGTCACGACCGGTCAGCCCGTGCTTCCGCAGCACCTGCGGCAGGACGAGGTTGGTGTAGGCCTCGTCCACGCGCACCGCGACCAGCACGTCGTACGCCGCGGCACGCGCCGGGTCCGCCTTGGGGCGCGGCGCAGGTGGGCGGCCGCCCGTGCGCGGTGCAGGGCGGCGCCGGTTGCGTGCGTCAGCCATCGCCGAACCGGGCACCCTCGGCGAACTGCACTCCGCGCGCCCAGTCGGCAGCATTCATCAGCTTCTTGCCGAAGGCCTTCACCTCACCGAGCTTCACGACCGACGATCCGGTGCCGACGTAGACCGCGTTCTTCGTGACCTCGAGGACACCGGGCGCAAGGTCGGAGCTGGCCCCGATGGTGACCGGACCGATCTTGATCCGCTCGCCCTCGAAGGTCGACCAGGCACCCGGGAACGGCGTGCAGGCGCGGATCTGGCGGTCAACGCCGATGGCGATCTGTCGCCAGTCGATCTCGGCGTCCTCGACGAGGATCTTCGGGGCGTAGGACAGCAGTCCTTCGGTCTCCTGCTCGCGCTCCTCGAGCTGACCGGACTCGATGCCGTCCAGAGTCGCGACCAGCAGACCGGCACCACCCTCCGCGAGGCGGCCCAGCAGGTCCCCGGCGGTGTCGCTGTCCCGCACGCGTTCGGTCATCAGCCCGTAGGTCGGGCCCGCATCCAGCTCCTTGACGATCCGGAACGTCGTGGCACCGGTGATCTCGTCACCGGCCCAGATCGCGCGCTGGACCGGAGCCGCGCCACGCCACGCGGGCAGCAACGAGAAGTGCAGGTTCACCCAGCCGTGCTTGGGGATGTCGAGCGCATCCTGCGGCAGCAGCGCACCGTAGGCGACCACCGGGCAGCAGTCCGGCGCGAGGTCGCGCAACGCAGCCTGGAACTCGGGATCGCGCGGATGCTCGGGCTTGAGCACGGGGATGCCGAGCTCCTCGGCCTTCACGGCGACCGGCGACGGCAGCAGCTTGCGGCCACGTCCCGCCGGCGCATCGGGGCGCGTGACGACGGCGATGACCTCATGGGGCGAGGCATGGATCGCCTCGAGTGACGGGACCGCCACCTCGGGAGTGCCGGCGAAGACCACGCGCATCAGAAGCCGAACCCGTTGGTGGCGTGCGGCGACACCTTGATCTGGGGCTGGCCCGCTTCGGCGAACCAGTCCGACGTACGGATCTGGCGCATCGCGGCCTTGCGGCTCTCTGCGTCGAGCTTGTCGATGAAGAGCACGCCGTCGAGATGGTCGGTCTCGTGCTGGATCGCCCGGGCGAGCAGGTCGGATCCGTGGATGGTCACCGGTTCGCCGTACATGTTGAAGCCCTCGGCAACGACCGAGAGGGCGCGCAGGCAGTCATAGGTGAGCTCCGGGAGCGACAGGCAGCCCTCTGCGCCGTCCTGGGTCTCCTGTGAGAGCTCGAGCGTCGGATTGATCAGGTGGCCGAGCTCGCCGTCGACATTCCAGGTGAAGACCCGCAGGGAGACCCCGATCTGCGGGGCAGCAAGGCCCGCACCGGGTGCGTCCAGCATCGTGTCGGTCAGGTCCTGGACGAGCCGCTGCAGCTCGCGGTCGAACGTGGTGACCTCGGCGGCGCGCTTGCGCAGCACCGGGTCACCGAACAGGCGGATGGGCTGGACGGCCACGGAACTCCTTCGTTGGGTCGAACGCCCTTCATCCTAGAGAGTCGGCGGGTCGACCTGGATCCGGACCGGGTCGAGCCGACGTGCCGACCGTAGCCGCTGGAGCTCGCCGAGGGACGACGCCAGTGCGGGACCGGACGACCACGGCACCCGCACGACCACACGGACCGCGTCGTCACCGTGAGGCGCAGGCCCGAGCACCTCGGCGCCCGGTGGGACCGCGAGCAACGTCATGGCGTCGTCGACGGCGCCGGGTGTGCCTTCGAGTGTGGCGAGGCGCGACGCAGGCGGCATGTGGGCCGAGGCGCGATCCGCGAGCTCCCTCTCGGCGTGCCCGGCAGGGTCCCAGCGGACCAGTGCTTGCAGGGTCGGGTCGGCAGGGTCGCCCACGGCGAGCACACGGGCGCCACGGGCGGTGAGCGCAGCGGCGTTCATCCAGCGCCGCAGTGCGTCTTCCCGCACCCGCAGGTCCGGACGGGCCAGTGCCAGCCAGGTGTCGAGCAGGACGACCGCCGCGTAGCCGGTGTCCGGGGATGTCGGGAGCTGGCGCTCGAGACCGACCACGGGCTCGGCCCCCGGGGTGGCGACGACCAGCACTCCGGGACGGTCCTCGACGCGCCGGCGCACGGCGTCGCCACCGGAGACACGGACGCGCGCGCCGGGGAACGCCCGACCGAGCTCTTCGGAGGTGCGGCCCTCCCCCACGACCGGCGCCCGGAGGCCGCGGTGTCCGCAGGTCCGACAGGCCCATGCGTCGTCCACCGCTCCGCACCACGCGCAGGTCGGCGGAGTCGTCGCGGCAGCGAGGCGCAGCGGGCCCTCACACGCCCGGCACCGGGCCGGGACGCGGCACCGCTCGCAGGCGAGGCTGGGGGCGTAACCCTGGCGCGGGGTCTGGACGAGCACCGGCCCCCGGGCGAGCGCGTCACGGATCAGCTCGAACGCCTCGCGGGGAAGCCGCGAGGTGCGCGCATGGACGTCGCGCTCCAGGGAGTGGTCGGACGCTCCTGCCACCCCGACGGTGAGGAGTGACCGGACCGCGGTGCGCACCAGTGGCAGCTCGCGCGCCACGCCCGTGCGCACCAGAACCTGGGCGTCGGTGCTGCGTGCGTGAGCGCCGACCAGCAGGGCAGAACCCTCGGTCGCGGCGCGGGCGCGCAGCACCTCACGTGCGTGTGGGTACGGCGCGCGCAGCTCCTGGTGGACCTCGTCACCGTCGTCCCAGATCACCGCCAGGCCGAGGTTGCGGACCGGGGCGAACGACGCAGAGCGGGTGCCGATCACCACCTGCACGTCGCCCCGCAGCACGGCCAGGAAGTCGCGGTAGCGCTGGGCAGGACCCGCGTCGGCGCGAAGCACGACGTGGTCGGGCACAAGTCCGGCGAGCTCGAGGCTGAGCCGGTCCGCATCGTGTGCGTCCGGCACGACAACCAGGACGCCGCGGCCGCTCGCCCGCGTCGCGGCGACGGCGACGGTGAGGTCTGCGAAGGCCTGCAGACCGGGCGGTGCGTCCCAGACGGCGACGGGAGAGGCACCGCCAGCCAGCGCGCGCAGGAACTCCTCGCCACCCTCGTTGCCCTGCCAGGCGCCGCCCCATGCGGCTGCGGCCGTCGGCGGCGTCGACGGGGTGTGCGCGACGGGCTCCTTCTCGACGGTGGCATGGCGCGGCGGCACGGCGAGTCGCAGCAGGTCGCCTCGACTGCCGGCGTACTGGTCGGCGAGGCGCTCGATCGCGGCGAGGACCTGTGGCTGCAGGACGGGCTCGGGACTCACGACCCGACGGAGCGGCGCGAGGCGTCCGTCGTGCTCGCTCGCCGCCTGGCGTCCGACCAGGAAGCCGTCCACGTCCTTGCCGGAGAAGCGCACCTTGACCCGCACGCCCGGGATGGCCTCGTCGGCCATCGACGCAGGCACGAGGTAGTCGAACACGCGATCCAGGTGGGCGAGACCCGTGTCGACCAGCACCCGCGCCACTGGATCCACGGGCGCGATGGCCGTGGGAGCGGCCTGCTTCGCCGCACGCGTCCGGGCAGCCTTGACCTGCGCGCGCACCAGCCCGGGAACCAGCTCCGGCTGGCCCTCCTCGGTCACGCTCCGGCTGGTCACGGCAGAACTCTGTCAGACCACCCCGACACCGCAACCCGGGATCCACAGGGGTCGGCGCGGGGTCCGAGAAACGACAACGCCGCCCATGCGAGGCATGGGCGGCGTTGAGGGTGGATCAGATGCCGGCGGCGGCCTTCAGGGCCTCGGCGCGGTCGGTGCGCTCCCAGGTGAACTCCGGGAGCTCACGGCCGAAGTGGCCGTAGGCGGCCGTCTTGGCGTAGATCGGGCGACGCAGGTCGAGGTCGCGCAGGATCGCGGCCGGACGCAGGTCGAAGACCTCGAGCACGGCCTCCTGGATCTTCTCGTCCG
>UEXP01000087.1_pt1 | contig 13664 bp, 8 predicted proteins | sample 4301171 | NCBI WGS metagenome assembly UEXP01 (sample SAMEA4773182, study PRJEB27434) | metagenome | biome: 2259; feature: agricultural soil; material: soil | place: USA | collected 2014-09 | depth 0.25 m
ACGCGTCGCAATCCCACAACTGCACCTGCGTGCCCATCGCGGTCGACCCGACCGGCACATCCATGCACCTCGCACCAGCTGCCTGCGCGATCAGCTGACCGCCGTTGCCCGGTGGCGGGGCGGTGGTGGGCCCGAACCAGCTGTTCCACAGGTACCAGAAATTGCGGTTGCCGTAGGAGCTGCACCCATCGCCCGTGCTCGGATACGCAGCGAGTGACGCGGTATTCGGCTGGTACGGCGTGTAGGTGTAGAGGCCAGCGGTGGCCTGGTTCTGGATGACGACATTGGCCGAGCCACACGAACTGTTGGGGTGCCAAAGCACCGCGGTCGTCGTACCCGCGCGGTACCGGTAACTCGTCGGATTGTCGGCGTAGCGCCGGAAAGCGGCAGCAGCCTTCGTCACCTGGTTGTAGAACCCGTAGTACTGCGCATCACACGGGGCGGTGTCCGGGCAGCCGTAGCCCGTAGCCGTGCGATAGGTCGTGACCGTGGGTGCAGTCTTGGTCACGAGCCCGGATTCCTTCTGGAGGAGCACCAGCAAAGTCTTCGGACTCACGCGTGAGGCGTCTGCGGCGTACTTGATGATCTGCGCCGAGGACCAGCCACCCTCGACCGTCGCACCACCGATGTTGTTGGCCTGCGTTGAGGGGTTCTCGACGTACGACTTGAGGCAGGTGTAGCCGGCGCTGCACGTGCCGACCTTCCCGTTCAGGAAGGTCTGGATCTGGTCCACCGACATGCTCGTGTTGTCGTAGAACAGGGTGTCCGTGATGATGTTGCCGGCCTGCCAGTCACCCGGTCCGACCGCCTCAGCGCGTTGGCCGGCCGTCAGATCGGTGACAAGAGTCAGCGCGGCGGCCGCAAGCACCACCGCGACCGCGAGGCGGACGCGCTCAGTGAATCGCGACATCAGCGTTGTCCTCGGCCTTGCTGCGGTCGTGATAGAGCGTCATCCGAAGCGTCCACTGCCCCAGGAACGCGAACTCGACGACGGGGATGGTGACCGAGCAGGTCCCGCCACGGACCGTGGCTTCGCGTACGACAGGACGTGACCCGTCCGATGGTTCGAACTGGAAGACGCAGGTGCCGTCAGCGCTGGCCGTGGCTGAGGCGGTCACCTCCCCGTCTGTCTGGCGGACCTGGCTGATCGACACCGTCAGGTCCGGTGCCACCGGCACCTCCTCGGAGGTGACGTCGGGATCGTAGGTGGTCGCGCTCGGGGCAGGCGTCTCCGTCGCCTCCGTCGTCTGCGTCAGCGGCGTCGGGACGTCGCCGTCGAGGCGATCGGCCCTATCTGCCGGGTTGCTGCATCCAGCGAGGACGACAGCGGTGACCAGCACCAGGGAGACCCTGCGCAAGGAACGCTTCATGTCACGTGGCCCTTTCGGCAGGCGGAGGCGCAACCACAAGCGTAAGTAGACAGCAGTACCAGGCCCGGATCAGGCCATCAGCTCCGCGTGGCGGGTGCCCGAGGCAGCGGTGTCGATGAGCGGCACCGCGCGCTTCTGACCGGCCTCGCGGCGGAGGGTGAGCTCCATGTTCGCGGTGCCCGCGAACTCCTCGAGGATCACCTCGTCGACCTTCGAGCCCGACTCCACGAGGGCCGTCGCGACGATGGTCAGCGAACCGCCGTTCTCGATGTTGCGGGCAGCTCCGAAGAGCCGCTTCGGCGGGTACAGCGCCGCAGCGTCCACACCGCCGGTGAGGATCCGGCCCGACGGCGCCGCCGACAGGTTGTAAGCCCGCGCCAGACGCGTGATTCCGTCGAGCAGCACCACCACGTCATGACCCAGCTCGACCAGGCGCTTGGCGCGCTCCACCGCGAGCTCGGCGACGATCGTGTGGTCGGAGGCCGGGCGGTCGAAGGTGCTGGCGACGACCTCCCCCTTGATCGTGCGCTGGAAGTCGGTGACCTCCTCCGGACGCTCGTCGACCAGCACGACCATCAGGTGGCACTCGGGGTTGTTGGTGGTCACCGACGCCGCGATCGACTGCAGCACCGTGGTCTTGCCGGCACGCGGAGGACTCATCACGAGGCCGCGCTGGCCCTTGCCGATCGGCGCAGCCGCGTCGATGTTGCGGCCCAGCTCGTTGGCACTGTCGGTCGCAAGGACCAGGCGCTCGGTGGGGTGGAGCGGGGTGAGTTTCTCGAACTCCACCCGGTCCTTCGCGGTCTCCGGGTCGACGCCGTTGACGGAGTCGATGCGGACCATCGGGTTGAACTTCTCCTTGCGCTCGCCCTCACGGGGCTGGCGCACCTGGCCGACGATCGCGTCACCGCGGCGCAGGCCGAGCTTCCGGACCAGGCTGAGGCTCACGTAGACGTCCTCGGTGCCGGGCAGGTAGCCACTCGTGCGGACGAAGGCGTAGTTGTCGAGTACGTCGAGGATGCCGGCCGCAGGCACCAGGACGTCGTCCTCGAGGATCGTGGTGTCGGGCTCGTTGCGGCCACGCGCGGTGCGGTCGCGCTCGCGACCCCGTCGGCGGCGGTTGCTGGTGCCCTCGCCGTCCTCGCCGTCCTGCTGGCCCTGCTGGTTCTGGTTGCTTTGCGGGCGCTGGCCCTGCTGGCCGCCCTGGTTCTGGCCGCCCTGGTTGCCCTGCTGGTTGCCCTGTCGGCCCTGCGGGTTCTGGTTGCCCTGCTGGTTCTGGTTGCCCTGCTGGCGCTGGTTCGGCTGACGCTGGTCGCCACTCCCCTCGCCGACGGGTGCGTCCGTCGCCTCCGCGGCGTTGCCGTCACCCGTCTCCGCCTGCGCGGAGTCGTCGCCCTGGTTGTCCGACTGCGCCTCGGCGTTGCGGTTGCGGTTCCGGTTGCGGCGGTTGCGCGCGGGGCGGTTGCCCTCGCCGTCACCGTCGGCAGGCGCGTCAGTGGCCACGTCGGCCGTGGCGGCGGGCGCCGAGGGAGCATCCGCCGCAGGCGCATCGGCCTTCGCCGGGCGCTCGCCCTTCGGCGTACCGGCGTTCTGGATGGCGGCCACGAGGTCCGCCTTCTTCATGGAGTTCGCGCCGGGGATGCCCAGGGCTGCGCCCATCGCCTTGAGATCGGCGACGAGCATGCCGTTGAGTCCGGCGGCCTTCTTCTTCGGAGCGGCCGCTTCGGTTGCTTCGGTCACGTGAGTCCTTCACATGGGGCGCCGCGCACAGAGGCGGCGCGTTGTCACATCAGAGTGATGCCCCGGCCAGATCGGCCTGACGGGCGGCGTCCTCAGATCAGGGACGCGCTGTCACCGTAGCACTGGTGGCGGCTGCGGAGGTCGCCACCCGCTTCTTGGTACCGGGGACGCGACCCGCGATGGCGCTCAGCGGAGCGATCGCCGCCGCGAGGCTGTCGAGGTTGCCCTCGAGGTGCTGGACCGAGGTGTCCATGCCGTTGACCACGCTCTCGAGCGACGCGAGGACCGGCGAGAGACGGTCGACGTTGTCGATCAGACCACCCAGGCGATCGAGCAGTCCGCCCTCCGCGAGCAGCTTCTCGAGTACGCCGTCCTCTGCGAGCAGGCGGTCCACGAGGCCCTCCGCCTCGAGCAACCGCTCGACGGAGCCGTCCTCGGCGAGCAGTCGCTCGACCGGACCGTTCTCGGCCAGCAGGCGGTCCAGCGCTCCACCCGGTGCGATCAGCCGGTCCACGGTGCCGTCGTTCGCGAGGAGGCGGTCGACGAGGCCGTTGTCGCTGAGCAGGCGCTCGACGAAACCACCCGGCGCGATCAGCCGCTCGACCGCTCCCCCCTTGACGAGGATCCGGTCGACGAACCCACCGGGCGCAACGAGACGCTCGACGACCCCCTCGGACTCGGTGAGCCGCGCCAGGACGCCACCTTCGGCGAGCATCCGGTCGAGCACGCCGCCGCGCTGGAGCGCCTGCCCGATCGGGCGGTCATCACCCATCACGCCGTTGAGGACGTGCAGCAGCCGCACGGGGCCGCCCGGCTGGACGAGCTGTGCGACACCGATGCTGGCATGGCCGAACGCCACCGCTGCCTTGACCGGAAAGAGAGCGGCCTGCAGCAGCCTGTTCGTCGTCGTCACGACCGGTGCCGGTACGGCGGTGTGGACCGCCGCCTGCACGGGAGCGGGCAGCGCAGTGCGCAGGTGGATCACGGAGGCGAGGCGCGGGGTGTTCGGCATGGTGTCGGCAGCCTAGGTGGGTTCCGCCGCTGCGGTCGAGGAATCAGTCGACGACGACGCCGTCGTGGTCCACGTCGAGCGGGTAGGAGACCCAGCCCTCCGGCGTACGCGCGACGAGAGCCTGCTTCTCGCCCTTCGAGGTCGCGAAGGCGAGGACCGTCGGGCCGGCACCGGAGACGAGGGCAGCGAACCCGTCGGCACGCAGGCCGCGGACCAGCGCGAGCGACTCCGGCATGGCGGGCTCGCGGTAGTCCTGGTGGAGCCAGTCACGCGTGGCGAGCGGCAGCAGCGCGGGCTGGGAGGCGAGTGCGGCGACCAGCAGCGCGGCGCGGCCGGCGTTGGCGGCGGCGTCCGCGTGAGGGACGGTGGCAGGCAGCAGACCGCGCGCCACCTTGGTCTCGACCGGCGTCGACGGCACGAAGACGACCGCGGTGATCGACGGGTCGACGCGCGACGACGCTGCATAGAACGCCGAACCCTCGTGGCCGGCGATCACGAAGCCGCCGTACGCCGCAGGAGCGACGTTGTCGGGGTGGCCCTCGATCTCGGCAGCGAGCTGGAACAACGCCTCGTCCGACATCAGCATCGAACCGCCCACGACGAGACCGCGACCGAGCGCGAGGCCGGCCACGATGGCAGCAGACGACGAGCCGAGGCCACGGGCATGCGGGATGACGTTGTCGCAGGTCAGCTTGAGGCCGTGGGCCGAGTCGGGCAGGCCGACCGGGTCCTCACCGAGCGCCTCCAGCGCCTTGTTGATGCACTGCACGACCAGGTGCGAGGAGTCGCGCGGGACGGTGTCGGCCCCGACACCGGAGACCTCGATGACCAGGCCGCCGGGCAACAGGGAAGCGGTCAGCACATCCCGCATCGACAATGCGAGACCGAGTGCGTCGAAACCCGGACCGAGGTTGGCCGACGTGGCCGGGACCGAGACCCGGACGACGCCGTCGACGAGAGCCATCGGGATCAGAGGCCTGCAGCGGCAGCCGCAGCCGCCACGTCGTTGTCGACCACGATCGGCACGATCTCGCCGAAGCTCTCCATCGCGGTCACGATGTCCTTGAGGCCGTGGCCGGTGACGGTGATGACGACGGTCTTGCCGGCGTAGGACTCCCCCGCCTCGAGCTCGCCGAGCAGGCCGGCGACGCCGGCAGCCGAGGCCGGCTCGACGAAGACGCCGTCGTGCGCCGCGAGCTTGCGCTGCGCATCCAGGATCTGGGCGTCGGTGCGGGACGCGAAGCGTCCACCCGACTGCTCGGCAGCGGCGACCGCGAGGTCCCACGACGCCGGCTTGCCGATGCGGATCGCGGTCGCGACGGTCTCGGGCTCGTCGACGGGAGCGCCGTTGACCAGCGGTGCCGCTCCGGCCGCCTGGAAGCCGCGCATGACCGGGGTCTTCGTGGCGTTGCCGGCCGCGGCGTACTGCGTGTAGCCGAGCCAGTACGCCGAGATGTTGCCGGCGTTGCCGACCGGGAGCAGGTGGAAGTCGGGGGCGTCGCCGAGGAAGTCGACGATCTCGAACGCGGCGGTCTTCTGTCCCTCGAGGCGGTGCGGGTTGACCGAGTTGACCAGCGCGACGGGGTACTTCTCCGCCATCTCGCGCGCAATGTCCAGGCAGTCGTCGAAGTTGCCGCGGACCTGGATCACCAGCGAGCCGTGCAGGACCGCCTGGGCCATCTTGCCGGCGGCGATCTTGCCCTCGGGGACCAGCACGATCGGCGTCACGCCAGCCTTGGCGGCGTAGGCAGCCATGGCGGCCGACGTGTTGCCGGTGGAGGCGCAGACGACGGCCTTCGCGCCCTGGTGGACAGCGACCGAGAGGGCCACCGTCATGCCGCGGTCCTTGAAGGAGCCCGTCGGGTTGTTGCCCTCGACCTTGAGCCAGACGTCGCCACCGGTGAGGCCGGAGAGCCAGCCGGAGTGCACGAGCGGCGTGCCACCCTCGCGCAGGGTCACCGCGGGGGTGTCCTGCGGGATGTCGAGCAGCTCGCGGTACTCGTCGATGACGCCGCGCCACTGGTGCACCATCACTCGGCTCCTTCCACGCGCATCACCGAGGTGACCGCGCGCACGATGTCCATGTTGCGCAGGTGGGCGACGGTCGCAGCCAGCTGCGCGTCGGTCGCCGGGTGAGAGACCACGACGAGCTGGGCGTCGGCGCCGCGCCCCTCCTGGCGGACGGTCTGGATGGACACGCCCTGGTCCGAGAAGGCGTTGGCGACCGCGGCGAGGACGCCCGCACGGTCGTCGACGTCGAGCTGCACGTGGTAGCTGGTCACGGTCTCGCCCATCGGCAGCAGCTCCAGCGCGGCGTACGCCGACTCACCGGCGCCGCGGGTGCCGGCGAGCTTGTTGCGCGCGACGGTGACGAGGTCGCCGAGCACTGCCGAAGCAGTCGGCGAGCCACCGGCGCCAGGGCCGTAGAACATCAGCTGGCCGGCAGCCTCGGACTCGACGAAGACCGCGTTGTAGGCACCGCGGACCGAGGCCAGCGGGTGCGAGGCAGGGATCATGGCCGGGTGGACGCGGGCGGAGACCGCGCCATCGCGGAGCTCGCAGATGGCGAGGAGCTTGACGACCGAGCCCATCTCACGGGCGGAGGCGACGTCGGCGGCGGTGACCTCCGCGATGCCCTCGCGGTGCACGTCGGCGGCGGTCACCCGGGTGTGGAACGCCAGCGACGCGAGGATCGCGGCCTTGGCGGCAGCGTCGAAGCCCTCGACGTCCGCCGTCGGGTCAGCCTCGGCGTAGCCGAGCTCCTGGGCCTCGGAGAGCGCGTCGGCGAAGCCGGCGCCGGAGGTGTCCATCTTGTCGAGGATGAAGTTCGTGGTGCCGTTGACGATGCCGAGCACGCGGGTGACCTTGTCACCGGCCAGCGACTCCCGCAGGGGCCGCAGGATCGGGATCGCACCGGCGACGGCGGCCTCGAAGTAGAGGTCGCGGCCGGCCTTGGCTGCGGCCTCGAAGAGCGTCGGACCGTCCTCGGCGAGCAGCGCCTTGTTGGCGGTGACGACGGAGGCGCCGTTCTCGAAGGCAGCGAGGATCAGCGACCGCGCCGGCTCGATGCCGCCGATGACCTCGACCACCAGGTCGATGTCGCCGCGCGTGACGAGGCCCATCGCGTCCGTCGTCAGGAGCTCGTCGGGGAGCTCGACCTCGCGCGGGGCGTCGAGGCGACGGACGGCCACACCGGCGAGCTCGACGGGCGCACCCACGCGCGCCGCGAGGTCGTCGGACTGCTCCTGGAGCAGGCGGACCACCTGCGAACCGACGGAGCCACAGCCGAGGACGGCAACCTTGAGCGGACTGATCACCCGCAAAGCCTATCCGCCGTACGACGTCCCGCCCGGCCACATCCCAGTCCCCGGTTGGGCTGGAGGATGCCTCAACCCAGGTCGGTGGCGAGCAGGTCGTCCTCGGTCTCGCGGCGCACGATGACGCGTGCCGCGCCGTCCTTGACGGCGACGACCGGCGGCCGCAGGGCGTGGTTGTAGTTGGAGGCCATCGAGCGGCCGTAGGCACCGGTGCCGGGCACCGCGACCAGGTCTCCGGGTGCGATGTCGCTGGGCAGGAACTCGTCCTTGACCACGATGTCCCCGGACTCGCAGTGCTTGCCAACCACGCGGGCCAGGACCGGGCTGGCCGACGAGGCACGCGAGACCAGCGAGCAGGAGTAGTCCGCGTCGTACAGGGCAGGGCGGATGTTGTCGCTCATGCCGCCGTCGACCGAGACGTAGGTGCGGCTGGCTCCTCCGTCCAGCGTGACCTGCTTGACCGTGCCGACGGTGTAGACGGTGCACATCGCGGGACCGACGATGGCGCGTCCCGGCTCGATCGAGAGGTGGGGCCGGGCGATGTCGAGGATCAGGCACTCGTCGTCGACGATCTTGCTGATCCGCTCGGCCAGGTCTGCCGGCACGGCCGGGTCGTCCTGCGTCGTGTAGGCGATGCCGAAGCCGCCGCCGAGGTCGAGCTCCGGCATCGCGTGCTCGAGCTCCGCCGCGATCCGGGCGTGCAGGGTGAGTACGCGACGGGCGGCCACCTCCCAGCCCGAGGTGTCGAAGATCTGGGAGCCGATGTGGCTGTGCAGGCCCCGCAGGTCGAGGCTCGGCTGCGCCACGATGAGCCGCGCCGCCTCGAAGGCGTCGCCCGCGCTGATCGAGAAGCCGAACTTCTGGTCCTCGTGCGCGGTCGCGATGAACTCGTGGGTGTGCGCCTCGACGCCGGCCGTCACGCGGATCATCACGGGCTGCACGACTTCGAGCTGGGCCGCAACGTCGGCGACGCGCTCGATCTCCTGGAACGAGTCGATGATGATGCGTCCGACGCCGGCGTCGACGGCACGGCGCAGCTCCATCGCGGTCTTGTTGTTGCCGTGGTAGCCGATCCGGGCCGGGTCCACACCCGCGCGCAGCGCCACCGTCAGCTCGCCGTTGGAGCAGACGTCGAGGCAGAGCCCCTCCTCCGCGATCCACTGCGCGACCGCGACGGAGAGGAATGCCTTGCCGGCGTAGTAGACGTCGTACCCGGCGAAGCCGTCGCGGAAGGCACGGGCACGGCAGCGGAAGTCCTCCTCGTCCAGGACGTACGCCGGGGTGTTGACGTCGGCGACCAGGTCCGGCACGGCGATGCCACCCACGTGGAGGACACCGTCGTCGTCCTTGCGCGCGGTCGTCGACCACAGCACCGGGACCAGGGCGTTGACATCGGCCGGCTCACGGAGCCAGCGGGGCGAGGTGCCGGCGAAATCGCCCGGCGGGACGTGCGTGGCCATCAGGAGGTCCTTCCGCTCACATGCGCTCGGGCGCCGAGACGCCGAGCAGGTCGAGGCCGTTGCGCAGCACGGTCTGCATCGCGTGCACCAGGACGAGGCGCGCGAGGTTGGCCGGGCCGGCCGGCTCGTCGCCCTGCGGGAGCATGCGGCACTCCTTGGTGTCGTACCACTTGTTGAACACCGACGCGGTGTCCTCGAGGTAGCGCGCGATGCGGTGCGGCTCGCGCAGGTCCGCGGCGGACGCGACGACGCGCGGGTACTCCGCGAGGGCTCGCAGGAGCTCGCCGTCGCGCTCGTGGTCGAGCAGCGCGGGATCGAACGTGGCCAGCGCAGCATCGAGCGTCATGCCGAGGTCGGAGGCGTTGGCGATCATCCGGCAGGTGCGCGCATGGGCGTACTGCACGTAGTAGACCGGGTTGTCGTTGGAGGCCTTGGTGATCTCGGCGACGTCGAGGACGAGCGGGCTGTCGGCGGGGTAGCGCGCGAGCGAGTAGCGCAGCGCGTCGACGCCGATCTCCTCGGCGAGCTCGTTGAGCGTGACGATGGTGCCGGCGCGCTTGGAGAGCTTGAGCTCCTGGCCGTCGCGGAGGATCTTGACGAGCTGGCCGATCAGGACATCGAGCGTCTTCGCCGGGTCGTCGCCGACACAGGCCGCCATCGCCTTGAGGCGGCCGACGTAGCCGTGGTGGTCGGCGCCGAGCAGGTAGATGCAGTGGTCGAACCCACGCGCCCGCTTGTTGAGGTAGTACGCCGTGTCGGAGGCGAAGTAGGTCAGCTCGCCGTCGCTCTTGATCAGGACGCGGTCCTTGTCGTCGCCGAAGTCCGTGGTGCGCATCCACAGCGCGCCGCCGTCCTCGAAGACGTGGCCGAGCTCCTCGAGCTTCTTCAGGGTGTGGGGGACGCCGCCGTCCTCCTGGCCCTCCTCGTGGAGGCTCAGCTCGCTGAACCACACGTCGAAGTGCGTGTTGAAGGAGTCCAGCTGGTCCTGCTGCTCCTGGAGCTGCAGCGCGTAGCCGACCTTGCGGACCGCGGCGAGGCGCTCGGCCTCGTCGGCGATCTGGAAGATGCCCGGCTGCGCGGCCCCGACGGCCTTCGCCAGGTCGTCGATGTAGCCGCCGGCGTAGCCGTCCTCGGGCTTCTCCAGGCCCAGCGCGGAGGCGATGATCGAGTGGGCGAAGTTGTTCATCTGGACGCCGCGGTCGTTGATGTAGAACTCCCGCGTCACGTCGGCACCCGCGGCAGCCAGGACGCGGGCGATCGCGTCGCCCAGCACGGCCCAGCGCGTGTGGCCCAGGTGCAGCGGGCCGGTCGGGTTGGCGGAGATGAACTCCACGTTGATCTTCTGGCCGGCGAGCGTCTCCAGCCGGCCGTACGCCGCACCGGCCGCCACGATGGCAGCGGCGACCTCGCCCTGCGCACCTGCCTCGACGAAGATGTTGAGGAAGCCCGGGCCGGCGATGTCGACCTGCCTGACGCCAGCGGACTCCCCCAGCTTCGCCGCGACGAGCTCGGCGAGGGCACGCGGGTTGGTGCCGGCCTTCTTGGCCAGCTGCAGCGCGACGTTCGTGGCGTAGTCGCCGTGGTCCTTCTGGCGCGGGCGCTCCACCGTCACGGCTGCGGGCACGCCGTCAGACAGCGTGAGGGCGCCGTCGGCCACGAGGGCCTCGAGGACGTCGACGATGGTCGTGGAGAGCTGCTCAGGAGTCACCGGCGAAGCCTATCGGCGCACCCCGGTTTCCTCCGCACCGATATCAGCGGCTAGTGTCTGTATCGCGCTGGTCACAGCGCATGCCTTCGTAGCTCAGGGGATAGAGCACCGGTTTCCGGTACCGGGTGCCGCAGGTTCGAATCCTGCCGAGGGCACACACGAAGAGGCCCGGATCGTCATCGATCCGGGCCTCTTCTCGTTGCCTGCTTGGCGATTCGTGCCCACGTGAGGCCGTGAGACCTGTGAGGCCGTTGGTCCGCTGTCCGAAACCATGTCCCACCTGCCACATTTCATCCGTCGTAGGTCTAGATTTGGCCGCGTTGTCCAAACCAGCATCAGGCGCACCGGAAGAGGCGAAACCAGCCGTGGCCGAACAGAACAACCCGCTCTCCGACTTCGGAGCCAACGAGTGGCTCGTCGACGAGATGTTCGAGCAGTACAAGAAGGACCCGTCGAGCGTCGGCCCGGAGTGGACCGCCTACTTCGCTGCGCGCAACGGCGCTGCCGCACAGGCTGCGCCGGCCGCTGCCGCCCCGGCTGCTGCCCCGGTCGCCGCCGCGCCGGCAGCTGCTGCGCCGGCGGCCGCCGCCGCGCCGGTCACCGCGCCCATCCCGGTCGCCACTCCGCGCCCGGCCAACACCAAGGCCGCCGAGCCGGCCAAGGGCACCAGCGCCCCGGCGCCGCGCGACCCGAAGCCCGTCGCCGCTGCTGCGGCGAACGACGAGCCGACGTACACCCCGCTCAAGGGCATCCCGCTCGCCACCGCCAAGAACATGGACATCTCGCTCGCGGTCCCGACCGCGACGTCGGTCCGCAACATCCCGGTGAAGCTGCTCTGGGACAACCGCACCGTCATCAACAACCACCTGCGCCGCGCCCGCGGTGGCAAGGTCTCCTTCACCCACCTCATCGGCTACGCGATCATCAAGGCGATCAAGGCCGGCCCGGAGTACAACAACACGTACGCCGAGATCGACGGCAAGCCGACGATGGTCACCCCCGCGCACATCAACCTCGGCCTGGCCATCGACCAGCAGAAGGCCGACGGCACGCGCCAGCTGGTGGCTCCCTCGATCAAGGGCTGCGAGGCGATGGACTTCGCGCAGTTCTGGACGGCCTACGAGGAGATCGTCAAGAAGGCCAAGAACAACAAGCTGTCGATGGATGACTACCAGGGCACGACCGTGTCCCTGACCAACGTCGGCGGCCTCGGTACCAACAACTCCGTCCCGCGCCTCATGCAGGGCCAGGCCGCGATCGTCGGCGTCGGCTCCATGGAGCTCCCGCCCGAGTTCCAGGGTGCCTCGGAGGAGACCGTCAACCGCAACGCGGTCTCCCGCATCATGACGATGACGTCGACCTACGACCACCGCGTGATCCAGGGTGCCCAGTCGGGTGAGTTCCTGCGCAAGGTGCACCAGCTGCTCCTCGGCGAGGACGGCTTCTACGACGAGATCTTCCGCTCGCTGCGCATCCCCTACCAGCCGATCCGCTGGGCCAACGACCTGTCGCACTCGCACGACGACGACATCAGCAAGCAGGCCCGCCTGCTCGAGCTGATCCACGCCTACCGCGTGCGCGGTCACCTGATGGCCGACACCGATCCGCTCGAGTACAAGCAGCGCAGCCACCCCGACCTCGAGATCGAGTCGCACGGCCTGACCCTGTGGGACCTCGACCGCGAGTTCGCGACCGGCTCGTTCGGTGGCGAGGGGCGCCGCTTCATGAAGCTGCGCGAGATCCTCGGCATCCTGCGTGACTCCTACTGCCGCACCACCGGCGTCGAGTACATGCACATCATCGACCCGGAACAGCGTCGCTGGATCCAGGAGCGCGTCGAGAAGCCCTACGACAAGGAGACGCGCGAGGAGCAGCTGCGCATCCTGTCGAAGCTCAACGAGGCCGAGGCGTTCGAGACCTTCCTGCAGACGAAGTTCGTCGGCCAGAAGCGCTTCTCCCTCGAGGGCGGCGAGACCGCTGTCGCCGTCATCGACGAGATCGCCGAGGCGGCTGCACAGGCCGGCCTCGACGAGGTCGCGATCGGCATGGCGCACCGTGGTCGCCTCAACGTGCTCGCCAACATCGTCGGCAAGTCCTACGCCCAGATCTTCCGCGAGTTCGAGGGCAACATCGACCCGCGCACGGTCCAGGGCTCGGGCGACGTGAAGTACCACATGGGCGCCGACGGCGAGTTCGTCGCGGGCTCGGGCGACAAGATCAAGGTCTCGGTGGCGGCGAACCCGTCGCACCTCGAGACGGTCGACCCGGTCCTCACCGGCATCGCCCGCGCCAAGCAGGACGTCCTGGACCGGGGCGACGAGTTCCCGGTCCTCCCCCTGCTCGTCCACGGTGACGCGGCCTTCGCGGGCCAGGGTGTCGTCGCCGAGACGCTCAACCTCTCGCAGCTCCGCGGTTACCGCACCGGCGGCACCGTCCACCTGGTCATCAACAACCAGGTCGGCTTCACCACCTCGCCCGGCTCGTCGCGCTCCACGCTCTACTGCACCGACGTCGCCCGCATGGTCCAGGCGCCGATCTTCCACGTGAACGGCGACGACCCGGAGGCGTGCATCCGCGTCGCCCGCCTCGCGTTCGAGTACCGCCAGGCGTTCAACAAGGACGTCGTGATCGACCTCGTCTGCTACCGCCGTCGCGGTCACAACGAGGGCGACGACCCGTCGTACACCCAGCCGCTGATGTACGACCTGATCGAGCAGAAGCGCTCCGTGCGCAAGCTCTACACCGAGTCCCTCATCGGTCGTGGCGACATCACGATCGAGGAGGCCGAGGAGGTCCTGCGCAACTACCAGGCGCTGCTCGAGAAGGTCTTCACCGAGGTGCGCGAGGCCGACAAGGCCGAGGGCGGCACCTGGGCGACCGTCCCGGACTACCCGGAGAAGCTCGCCGACGGCGGCTCGACTGCGGTCACCGGCGAGGTCCTCAAGCGGATCTCCGACGCCTACATCACCCCGCCGGACGGCTTCACCGTCCACCCGAAGGTGATGCCGCAGCTGCAGCGCCGTGCCGCCGCGATCACCGACGGCCCGATCGACTGGG
>UEXP01000100.1_pt1 | contig 13532 bp, 16 predicted proteins | sample 4301171 | NCBI WGS metagenome assembly UEXP01 (sample SAMEA4773182, study PRJEB27434) | metagenome | biome: 2259; feature: agricultural soil; material: soil | place: USA | collected 2014-09 | depth 0.25 m
GAGGGCGCGCACCACATCGACACGACGCCGTACTCCCTCGACGAGGTGATCGGGCAGGTCGTGGCGCTCGTCGAGGCCGCCACCGCCTGATGCCGGAGGGCTCGCCGCCGACCGGCCTGCTCCGGCGCGCACGACCGCTCGCACGCTGGCTCGTGCGGCGCCGGTACGACGTGCGCGTGCACGGCGCGGGCAACGTGCCGGCGAGCGGGCCGGTGATCCTGGCGAGCAACCACATCGGCCTGCTGGACGGGCCCCTGCTGGCGGCGTTCGCACCGCGTCCCGTGCACGCTCTGGCCAAGCGGGAGCTGTTCGCCGGCAAGGGCGGTGCCTTCCTGAGGGCAGCCGGCCAGATCCCGGTGGATCGCCTGCACCCTGACCCTGCGGCACTGAGGTCGTGCCTCGAGGTCCTCGCGATCGGGGGCGTGGTGGGCATCTATCCCGAGGGTGAACGAGGCAACGGCGAGCACGACGCGCATCGAGGGGGAGCGGCGTACCTCGCGCTCGTGACAGGCGCGCCCGTGGTTCCGGTCACCATGTTCGGCACGCGCGAGCGGGGAGCGGGCCGGTCGAGCGTGCCTCCGCGCGGTGCTCGCGTGGACATGGTCTTCGGCACCCCGTACCGTTTGAAGGCGCAGCCGTGGCCACGGACACGTTCACAGGTCTCCGAGTCCACGGCGTTGCTGCGCAGCCAACTGGTGGCTGCGCTCGAGGACGCCAAGGTCCTCACCGGGCGGGATCTTCCCGGCACCCTTCCAGCTGAACAGGATTGACCCATGAGCGAGTACGACGACTCCTACGACGACTTCGACGGCGAGGAGACGGGCCCCGTTCCTGTGCTCGCGGTCGTGGGGCGCCCCAACGTGGGCAAGTCGACCCTGGTCAACCGGATCATCGGCCGTCGCGAGGCCGTCGTCGAGGACCGCCCCGGCGTGACCCGCGACCGCGTGCCGTACGACGCCAACTGGAACGGTCGCGCGTTCACCGTGGTCGACACCGGCGGCTGGATCCCCGATGCCGAAGGCCTGGCGCTCAACATCGCGCAGCAGGCCGAGGTCGCCGTGAGCCTTGCCGACGCGGTCCTGTTCGTCGTCGACGCGACCGTCGGGATCACCGATGACGACGAGGCGGTCGTCCGGATCCTGCGCAAGTCGAAGAAGCCGGTCATCCTCGCCGCCAACAAGGTCGACAACCAGGCGCTCGAGATCGAGGCCTACAGCCTGTGGAACCTCGGTCTCGGCGAGCCCTACCCGATCTCCGCCGCGCACGGCCGTGGCACCGGCGACATGCTCGACGCCGTCCTCGCGGTGCTCCCCGAGCCACCGCCGATGACCGAGGGCAAGGAGATCGGCGGCCCGCGCCGCATCGCCATCGTCGGTCGTCCCAACGTGGGCAAGTCCTCGCTGCTCAACAAGCTCGCCGGTGAGACCCGCGTGGTCGTCGACAACGCCGCCGGCACCACCGTCGACCCGGTCGACGAGCTGGTCGACTTCGGTGGTCGCACCTGGCGCTTCATCGACACCGCCGGCATCCGCAAGCGGGTCAAGGAGGCCTCCGGCCACGAGTACTACGCCAGCCTGCGCACGGCGACCGCGATCGAGCGCGCAGAGGTCGCGATCCTCGTCCTCGACGCCGAGCAGAACATCGCCGAGCAGGACGTCCGGATCATCCAGATGGTGCGTGAGATGGGCAAGGCCCTGGTCATCGCCTTCAACAAGTGGGACCTCGTCGACGAGGAGCGTCGCTACTACCTCGAGCGTGAGATCGAGCGTGAGCTCGTGCAGGTCCAGTGGGCCCCGCGGATCAACATCACCGCACGCACCGGCTGGCACATCGACCGCATCGTCCCTGCGCTGGACAAGGCGATCGAGGGCTGGGAGACCCGGATCTCGACCGGCACCTTCAATGCCTTCCTGGGGCGCCTCGTGGCCGAGCACCCGCACCCGGTGCGCGGCGGCAAGCAGCCGCGCATCCTGTTCGGGTCGCAGGTCTCGGTCGCCCACCCGACGTTCAAGCTCTTCACGACCGGCAAGCTGGATGCCGGTTATGAGCGCTTCATCGAGCGTCGCCTGCGCGAGGAGTTCGGCTTCGTCGGCACACCCATCGAGATCAAGGTCCAGGCGCGCGAGAAGCGCAAGAAGACCCGCTGATCACTGCTTCGCCTCCGCGCGCAGCCGCTGCTGCAGCTCGTCCTTGGACGCACCCCGCGGCTGCGGGACCCCGGCGTTCGACGCCTGCTGGCGGAGCTCGTCGCGGGTGATGTCGTCAGGCTGCTCCCCGAGGTGCTGGGCACGCGCCGCCAGGAACGCCTCGGCGAGGGCGTCGCGCCGGCTCTCGGGCAGGCCACTGCGGATGTCGCGCAGGACGGTCTGCTCCTCCTCCTCGATGTGGTGGCTCACGGCCTTGATGACCTTCTCCAGAGCGGGCACGAACTCTGCCCCGTCGGGGTCGGTGTCGGCGAGGGCGGCCAGCAGCTCGTCGGCCTCGATGTGCTCGTCCTGGCTGTGTTCGACGTGTTCCTCCGCGCCGATCTCTTCGGCGACCACGGGGTAGACCTCCGACTCCTCCGCCCTGCTGTGGGCGGTCAGGAGAGTGGTGAGCACGGGCAGCGTGGCGGGCCGGCTGTCGGGAACGTCGCGCAGCTGGGCGAAGAGACGCTCCACCTCGCGGTGGTCCTGCATGATCACGTCGACGATGTCCTTCACTGTTCCTCCTCGGGATGACGGCTCTGTGTGGACGAGGTACCCCACGCGCGCGGAGTGACACCTCCGAGGCGATAACCTCCGTCCGTGCTTCGCCTCACCGATATCGCGCTCGGCGCGGGCGCTGTGCTCGCTGTCGGGCTCGGCGTCTTCGCCCTTCGGCCCGACGCAGTCCCGGATGCCGGGCCCGCACCTGCCCGGACGTCGAGTACTCCCTCGGCGACACCCGACGTGGCCGACGCCACGGACAGCGCTACACCGACACCAGCACCGACCGCTGAGGCGGTGACTGCCTGGGTCGTGGGTGCGGGCAGCGACCTCGTGGTCCGTGCTCCCCAGCGCGACTGCGGCGCCACCGGGCCGACCCCTGTCACGGTGCTCGGAGCCGACGGCAAGGCGGTCGCCCGTGAGGTCCCCGGCCTGCGGGCGGTCGGCGGCTTCCGTGTCGACGGCCGTCGCTCGATCGTGCTGGTCGGCGTCGACGCAGACTGCAAGCGCGTCGGCTTCGGGACCACCGACCGCGGCCGCACGTGGACCGCACTCGAGAAGGTTCCGGCGTTCTGGTCGGTCGTCCCGGGGGACGCCAAGGAGGTCCACGCGCCGTCCGGTCAGGTCACGGTGCCATGCGCGGCACGGTCGGTCACGGGCCTCGACGACAAGGTCGCGCGGCTCGCCTGTGCCGACGGACGCCTTCTCGGCACGGTCACCGGCGGTGCTGAATGGTCGATCCTCGGCAACAGGCCCGGGCTCGTGGCGGTCGGTTTCATCTCCTCCGGTGCCGCGGTCGCGCTGGTCGAGGAGAAGGGCTGTGCCGGGATCCAGGTCGTCACCTCGACCAACGGCGGCACGGGCTTCTCGCCGTCGTACTGCGCCGAGGGCGCGGGCCCGTGGGGTCTGGTGACCGGCAAGGGCACGGCAGTCGTGACCGGCCTCGACGCGGTGTTCCGCTCCACGGACGGCGGGAAGAGCTGGGCTGTGACGAAGGTCCGCGCCTGAGCGACGTCGTCGATGCGACGGACGGGCTGCGGAACCCGTAAAATCCGCTCGTGCAGAATCCCGACGTGATCGCGTACTTCGCGGACGACCCGACTCGTGTGTACCAGCTGCTCCAGTGGCTCCCGGTGCTCGAGCGGCTCGACGCGACGCATCGCACCGCCGTGGTGACGCGCAACGCCGAGACGACAGCCATCGTTCGTGAGCGGACGAGCCTCACCGTGCTCGAGGCGCTCTCCTTCAACGACCTGCACGAGCTGTACGAGACGATCGACCCCAAGGTCGCGGTCTACTGCAACAACTCGATGTGGAACTTCAACTCGCTCCTCAACAGCCGGATGATGCATGTGCACATCAACCACGGCGAGAGCGACAAGCAGTCGATGGTCTCCAACAACGCCAAGGCCTACGACCGGGTGTTCGTGGCCGGCGAGGCAGCCGTGCAGCGTCACCGGGTGGCCGTGATGGAGCTCGACGAGTCTCGCCTGGTGCGCATCGGCCGCCCCCAGCTCGACCTGCGTCCCGAGCCGATCATCGAGGCCTCGTCACGTCGTACGGTGCTCTACGCCCCCACGTGGGAGGGGGACGCCGACTACAACGACTACACCTCGGTCGACCTCTTCGGCCCCGAGATCGTGCGGTCGCTCCTGGCTGTCGAGGACGCACGGGTCGTCTACAAGCCGCACCCCAAGGTCACCACCAGCGAGACCCCGGCGATCCGCGACAACCACCTCGCGATCATCGCGATGCTCGAGGAGGCGGCGCGACGCGACCCGTCCGCCGGTCACGCTGCTGTCCTCGCCGGCGACATCCTCGCGGTCTTCCCGCGGTGCGACGCGATGGTCACGGACGTCTCTTCGGTGGGCCTGGACTGGCTCTACCTCCAGACCGACAAGCCGATCATGATCACCGACCGCCACCACGACGCCGACCGCCTGCGCCTCGAGGTGCCCGTGAGCCGGTGCGCCGATGTGCTCGACAGCGACAACCTCGCTGACCTGACCGACCTCATGACCGATCGGCTCCAGCAGGACACGCACCACCTGGGGCGGGTCGCGATGCGGCACCACTACTTCGATGACAACGCCGTGGGCGACAGCACCCGTCGCTTCATCGAGACCGTGGGGGAGCTCGCAGTCCGGCGCGACGCGATCCTCGGCGACCTCGGCCTGCTCACGGACACCGAGTCCGTGATCGCCTGACGGACGGCGCCTGCCGTTCAGCCCTCGCTGAGGAGCTTCTCGACGTCCTCGTGACGCCAGATCGGGCGTACGTCGCCGCTGCCACTGGTCGGCACCCACCCGACACCGGGCTGGAGCTCGCGCAGCAGCCGCGCCGGCACGCCTCCGATGACGGCGTGGTCGGGGAACTCTCCTCGGACCACGCTGCCGGCAGCAACGACGGTGTTGCGACCCAGGCGGGTGCCGGGCAGGAGGATCGCGCCGTGGCCCACCCACGAGCCCGCGCCGATCACGATCGGGGAGCGCTCACCCCACTGCACTCCGATCGGCGTCTCCGGGTCCTGGTAGCCGTGTCCGGAGTCGGAGACGAAGACGTCCTGCCCGAACCAGACGTCGTCGCCGATCTCGATCGACTCGTGGGCCGTGATGGTCGCCCGCTGGCCGATGACACATCGGTCGCCGATCACCAGGCCGCGGTGGGGCAGCTGCGGGTCGTTGTCGCCGTAGCCGACCGAGAGCGAGCAGTGCCGGCCGATCAGCGTGCCCTCGCCCACGTGGATCTCGCCGCACCCGAACAACGCGGCGTAGGGGAAGCTGATCATGCTGCCGTGTCCGAACGCGCCGAACTCGTCGGCCTTGTCGGTCAGCGGACCCACCGAGCCGTAGAACTCCAGGCGCCTCCAGACGGCGTGGATGGCTCGCGCAGCGAGGCGGTGGGAGATCAGCACGCGGAAACGCTATCGCGGCCCGCGGACACGACGAAGGCCGGACCCGTGACGGATCCGGCCTTCGTGTCTGTCGGGCTGACAGGATTTGAACCTGCGACCCCTTGACCCCCAGTCAAGTGCGCTACCAAACTGCGCCACAGCCCGATGCCCCCGTTGCCGGGAGCGAGTGAACCCTACCGGACTTCCGGCAGTGCTCCTGCATCAGGGTCCGCATGTGGCGGCGGATCGTCGGGCAGAAGGGTGTCGACGAGGTGCGGCCACGTGTCGTCCACGAGCTGCAGCAGGTCGACGCGGGTGATCCGCTGGATGTGCGGCTTGCTGAACTCCTTGGCCATGACGCGCGTCATGAAGCGGCGGAGCTCGTTCTCCAGGCCGGAGACGCGTTGCAGGACGGCGGACCGCCGCTTGTCGGTCTCGACCTGGAGCGACACCTCGTCCTCGTCGGGGAGCACGACGTCGACGAGGAGGTCCAGCGGCGGGTTGAGCTTGAGCTTGACCGTGATCGGAACCAGGAGGCGGGCCCGGAAGCGGTTGATGTCGCGCGCGATCTCGATCTCGAAGTCGACGTCGACCGGCACGATGATCCGGAAGGCCAGGTCAGGGCCGGGAACCTCGATGCCCGACACCGGCTGGAACCAGCCGACGGCGCGCACCTTGGCGAACTTGCGTCCGGGGCCGGCGCCGATCGGACCCAGCTCGATCTTCTCGCCGAGGACCCGCTCGATGACCTCGAGCACGCGGCGCCGGTGGATCACCTTGCGCAGGAACGCCTCGCCGAACTCGGCATAGGTCATCGCGGGAGTCGGCGGTACCGGGGGAGTGGCGGTGTCGACGACCTCAGCGGCGTCCGGTGCCTGCACCGATTCGCTGCTCGAGTCCATGCGTCCCTCCTCCTTGATGTGCGGGGGTATCCAAGTTACCTGCGGCCGAGTTTCTGGCTCAACTGAGCCAGAAAGTGGTCAGTCCTCGGGCTCTGAAGGGAGCCACTCGACTGCCCAGAGCCGGTGCCGTCCCGGAATTCCCTTGAGCTCCGCGGCACTTTCGCGCAGCGTGAAGTCCTGGTCCGGGACGGCCTCCTTGACGCCGTCGCTGGCGAGGATCTCGCCCCCGACCGCGTGCCCGGCGACCCGCGCTGCCATGGCCACGTTCAGCCCGAAGTAGTCGCCGTCACGGTGCACCACGCGGCCGGTGTGCATGCCGACGCGGACCTTGATCGGCGTACGACGGAGCGCCTTGCGGCGGGTGGCTGCCAGGCCCTGCTGGATGCTGATCGCGACGCCGATCGCTTCGACCGGGGCGCCGAACGCGAGCATGAAGCCGTCACCCTGGGACTTCACCACGTGCCCGCCGGCCTTGTCGACGAGCTTGCGGACCAGCGCGTCGTGGGCGTCGAGGAGCTCGACCCAGTCCTTGTCACCGAGCCGCTCGTTGAGCCGGGTCGAGTCCTCGATGTCGGAGAAGAGGATCGTCACGGTGCCGTCCGCGCCGACCACCCGGTCGATCGCCTGCTTGTCCGCGATCGCGAAGCCGGTGAGCTCCTCGATCGAGCTGCGGAGCATCGGACCGACGCCTTCGTTGCGGACGCGGACCGCCGTGCCGACGACGCCGCGCACGACGCTCTCGGCCGCATGCACCGCACGCCCACGGCGTGCCTTGCCTGACTCGAGGCGAGCGATCGTCGCTCGTGCACGGCGCAGCTGCACGCGCGAGACGATGAGCACGATGCTCTGTGCCACCACGGCGCAGGCGAGCGCAGCGATGATGGCAGTGACGTTGGCGGCGAGGTCCATGACGGCTCGACGCTAGCGCAGCAAGTAGTGTGCACGCTGTGAAGTCCGACCCAGAGGGCCGCCCGTGACCGAGTGGTTGCTCCTTGCTGTCTCGCTGCTGCTGATCGTCGCTGCCGGCATGTTCGTCGCGGCCGAGTTCGCCTTCCTCACCGTCGATCGCGGGCAGGTCGACCGGCTGGCCCAGGAGGGTGACACCGGCGCCGTCGGCATCCAGAAGGCGCTGCGTTCGCTGTCGACGCAGCTCTCCGGGGCACAGGTGGGCATCACCGTCACCAACCTGGCGATCGGTTTCCTCGCGGAGCCGGCGATCTCCGAGATCATCGACGGACCTCTCGCCGCCGCTGGGCTCTCCGAGGGCGCTGTCGGCCCGGTTGCGCTCGGGATCAGCCTCACGGCGAGCACGCTGTTGACCATGGTCTTCGGCGAGCTGGTGCCGAAGAACCTCGCGGTCGCGCGTCCGATGTCCACCGCGCGGGCGACGCAGCGCTTCCAGCGTGTCTTCACGTCGTCGATGCGGCTCCCGATCTGGTTCCTGAATGGCTCCGCCAACGCCGTCGTACGCCGTCTCGGTATGGAACCGCAGGAGGAGCTGCGCTCGGCGCGGAGCCCCGCCGAGCTCCAGTCGCTCATCCAGCGCAGCGCGGACCAGGGCACGCTCGACGCGGACACGGCCGAGCTGATGGAGCGCTCCGTCGAGTTCGGCGCCCGGACAGCCGGCGAGATCATGACGCCGCGCGTCCGGGTCCACGGCGTCGATGCGATGGACCGGGCGATCGCGGTCATCGAGCTCGCACGTCAGACCGGGCACTCGAGGTTCCCGGTGCTCGACGACTCCGACGACGTCGTGGGCACGGTCCACGTCAAGCACGCGGTCGCGCTGCCCGTCCACGAGCGCACGACGACCCGCGTCCGCCACATCATGGTGCCGCCGATCGTGGTGCCTGACTCTCTCCGTCTCGACCCGCTTCTCGCGCTCCTGCGTGGCGAGGGCTTCCAGCTGGCCGTCGTCCTGGATGAGTACGGCGGCCACGCCGGCATCGTCACCCTCGAGGACGTCGTCGAGGAGATCGTCGGCGACATCTCGGACGAGCACGATCGCCTCGGTGCCCGCGCGCACCACCGCCGTGACGGCGCGTGGTCGCTGTCCGGCCTCCTGCGCCCCGATGAGGTCGAGGACCAGACCGGGATCGCACTCCCCGAGCATGAGGACTACGACACCATCGCGGGCCTCGTCCTCCGGAGCCTGGGGCGGGTGCCGATGGCGGGCGACGTCGCCCACGTCGACCTCGCCGCCGACCCGGAGCGTCCCGGCGTGACGCGCTCGGCGCGGCTGCACGTCGAGCGCATGGAGGGTCGCCGGATCGACCGGATCCGGTTGAGCGTCGAGGAGACGACCGTCGAGCCGACAGGGGAGGAGGGCTGATGAGCGGACCGACTGCGGTGGGCCTGGCATTTGCGCTGCTGCTCGGCAACGCCTTCTTCGTCGGCGCCGAGTTCGCGCTGGTCGCCGCGCGACGTACCCAGATCGAGCCGAGGGCCGAGGCGGGCTCCGCGCTGGCCCGCACGACGCTGAAGGCGATGGAGAACATCTCCCTCGTGATCGGTGTCAACCAGCTCGGCATCACGATCTGCTCGCTGGTCCTGGGTGCGGTCGGCGAGCCGGCCGTGGCACACCTTCTCGAGCCGGCGCTCGAGGCTGCCCACGTGCCCCACGACCTGCTCCACCCGATCGCTTTCGTCGTCGCACTCGCAGTGGTCGTCTATCTGCACGTCGTGCTCGGCGAGATGATTCCGAAGAACATCGCGCTCGCCGGTCCCGATCGCGCGGCGCTGATCCTCGGCCCGGCGGTCTGGGGCATCGTCGTCGTGCTACGTCCGGTGATCGTGGTGATCAACGCGATCGCGGCCGGCATCCTCAAGCTGTTGGGGGTCGAGCTCCAGTCGGAGGTCTCGTCCACCTACACCCGCGACGAGGTCGCGGCGCTGGTTGAGGAGTCTCGCGGCGAGGGCCTGCTTGAGGATGACGAGTACGACCGCCTCGCGGGCGCTCTCGGCTTCACGGAGCGGACGGTCGCCGCTGTCATCCTCGACCCCGCAGGGGTGACCACGCTGCAGCGAGGCGCCACCGCCGAGACCGTGGAGGAGCTGTGCGCAGCGACGGGCTACTCACGGTTCCCCGTGGCGGGCGAGGGGGCCGACTGGCTCGGCTACGTCCACATCAAGGACGTGCTCGAGACCGATGACGCGCGGCGGCTCCGCCCCATCGACGACAAGTGGATCCGGCCGTTCGCGAGCGTGCGCCCGGACGACGTACTCCACGACGCGCTGGAGACCCTCCAGAGGCGCGGCGCGCACATGGCACGCGTCGTCGACTCGCATGGTGCCGTGGTCGGTCTGGTGACCCTCGAGGACGTCCTTGAGGAACTCGTCGGGGAGATTCGCGACGCGGCGCACCACGACGACGAGTGACGCCGACTAGGGTTTGGTCATCCGGCGCAGAGAGCGCCGGCGATGCGGCAGGGGAGACGTGCAGGCAGTACGACGCAGCACCCGGGTGGTCACGCTGCCGAACGCACTGAGCGTCCTGCGTCTCGCAGGCGTGCCGGTTTTCCTGTGGCTCCTGCTCGGGCCCGAGGCGGACTGGTGGGCGCTGGGCGTCCTCGCTCTCGCCGGCCTCACCGACTGGGCCGACGGCTATGCCGCGCGCAAGCTCGACCAGCGCTCCGCTCTCGGCGAGATCCTCGACCCCGTCGCCGACCGGCTCTACATCCTTGCCGTGGTGATCGGCTTCGCACTGCGTGACGTGGTGCCGTGGTGGGTGGCCGTCCTCCTCCCCGCTCGGGACCTCTTCCTGTGGGGCCTCGTGCCGTTCCTGCGACGCCGCGGCTACAGCGCCTTGCCGGTGCACTTCCTCGGCAAGGCGGCGACGTTCAACCTCCTCTATGCCTTCCCGTTGTTGCTGCTGGGGGAGAGTGACTCCGTCACCGGCACGATGGCCAACGTCTTCGGCTGGTCGCTGGCGTGGTGGGGCATCGCCCTCTACTGGTGGGCCGGGCTGCTCTACGCCTGGCAGGTCCGCAAGCTGCTGGCCGCGCCGGCTCCGGGGGTGAACCGGCTCGATGCCTGACCGGATGCTCCCGCCCCACGTCACGATGCCGCTGCTCGACATCGTGATCCGCAACTCCCTCGACGTCGACTATCAGCACGTGGCCGACGTACGACGCGCGGCGGGCGAGCAGCAGGTGGAGCACGAGCGGCGCTGGCGCTCGGCGGTCGTGGTCGGCCTCTTCGGGCTTCTCGTCGTGGTGGCGGCTGTGCAGACCCGGGCCGATGCCGATGCCGACGCGCTCGCACGCGAGGAGCTGATCCAGCAGATCGACGCGAAGCGCGTCACCCAGCGTTCGGTCAACCGTGAGATCGGCGACCTCCATGAGGAGATCGAGCGCATGACCGCGCGGGAGCAGGACCTGATGCGGACCGAACGTGCGATCGCCTTGCGCAACGACCGGGCTGGCGCGCTCGCCGGCTATACGCCGGTGGTGGGTGAAGGAGTCGTCGTCACGCTGGGCAACGCTCCCGACGGGTCTGCCGACGGGGTGGTCCGCGACGAGGACCTGGCCACTCTGGTCGACGGGTTCTGGGCGGCCGGAGCGGAGGCGATCACCGTCAACAACATCCGGCTCACGGCGACATCGGGCATCCGCACCGCGGGCAGCGCGATCCTCATCCACGACCGTTCGCTCCGTCCGCCCTACCGGATCGAGGTGGTCGGTGACATGAACACCCTGCAGAGCAGGTTCGTCGAGACCTCGTCGGGCGTCGCGTTCCTCGGACTGCGCTCGCGCTACGGCTTCTCGCTGAAGATGGACAATGACTCCAGCCTCCGGCTCCCTGCAGCGGCCCGTGCCGGGCTGGTGCGTGCCAAGGCGGCTCGTTCGACCGATACGAAGGACACGAAGTGATCGCAGTTCTCGGACTCCTCGCAGGCATCGTCGTCGGCCTCCTGCTGAAGCCGGATGTCCCGGCGCCGCTGGTGCCCTATCTGCCGATCGCCGTCGTGGCCGCACTCGACGCGGTCTTCGGCGCGCTGCGTGCGTACTTCGACGGGATCTTCGACGACAAGGTCTTCGTGGTCTCGTTCGTCAGCAACGTCCTGATCGCAGCGACCATCGTCTATCTCGGCGACAAGCTGGGCGTCGGGGGACAGCTGACCACGGGTGTCATCGTCGTGCTCGGCATCCGGATCTTCTCCAACGCCGCCGCAATCCGGAGGCACGTGTTCCATGCCTGACACCCCCGTGGACATCAGCACCGACGACACCGCCCGGGCCCGGCTGCGCGCGTCGTTCTTCAGCCGCCCCGGGCGTGGGCAGCTGATCGTGGCCGGCCTGCTCTTCGTGCTCGGCTTCGCCGGCGCGACACAGGTCGCCCGTCAGTCGAGCGACGACCTGTCCGGCCTGCGCCAGGCGGACCTCGTCCGCGCCTTCGACGGCCTCGCCACGAGCACCGAGCGTGCCGAGAAGGAGATCGCGCGGCTCCGCAAGGATCGCGACCGGCTCCAGACCAGCACCACGAGTCGCCAGACTGCCATCGAGCTCGCGCGTCAGGAGGCGACGGCACTCGGGATCCTCGGCGGGACGATCGCGGCACACGGCCCAGGTGTGCGCATCACGATCACCGATCCGGACTCGAAGGTGACTGCGGCCATCCTCCTCGACATGATCCAGGAGCTGCGTGCCACCGGCGCCGAGGCGATGGAGTTCAACGACCGGATCAGGGTCGTGGCGCAGACGTCGTTCGAGGACGCCGCCGACGGTATCCGGGTGTCCGGCAAGCTGGTCGAGGCGCCGTACGTGATCGACGTGATCGGCGAGTCGTCGGCGCTCGAGGGTGCGCTGGACTTCCCGTTCGGTCCGGTGGAGCGGGTTTCGGACGCTGGGGGAGAGCTGACCACGAAGAAGGACGACGACCTCGTCGTCGAGGCGGTGGTCTCCGCGCCCGATCCCCAGTTCGCCGAGCCTGATTCCTCCCGATAGCCTGCCCCCATCTGCCGACCAGAGCCGCGCGAGCGGTCCACCCGAGGAGACACGACGTGACGATCCCCGCTGACCTCAAGTACACCGCCGAGCACGAGTGGGTGCGGACGCCCGGTGACGTGGAGGGCTCGGTTCGCGTCGGCATCACCGACTTCGCCCAGGACGCCCTCGGCGACATCGTCTACGTCTCCCTGCCGGAGATCGGAGAGACGGTCGGCGCCGGAGCTGCCGTGGGTGAGCTCGAGTCGACCAAGTCGGTCTCCGACGTCTACTGCCCGGTGGCGGGCGAGATCGTCGCCCGCAACGAGGCCCTCGAGGCGACGCCCGAGCTGGTCAACTCCGACCCGTACGGAGAGGGCTGGCTCTTCGAGATCGTCCCCTCCGACGCCTCGCACGTCGACGGACTTCTCGACGCTGCGGCCTACGAGGCAACGCTTCAAGGCTGATACGTTGGACGCAGCACCCTCGACCTCCAGTTGAGGGTGATGCCAGACCTGGAGGGTGGCAGAAATGCCCTATTGCACGAACTGCGGTCACCAGAACCCCGCCGAGGCGCGGTTCTGCTCCCAGTGCGGCACGCGCCTTGCTGCGTCGGGAGCGGGGGAGTCCGAGAGCGAGACCACCGCGACGATCACGTTCGACGTGGCCGAGCGCGGTCTGGGTTCCGCCGAGTCTGCCGCCGTCGACGCGCTGCCCACCGGGCAGGCGCTCCTGGTCGTGCAGCGCGGTCCTTCGGCCGGTTCGCGTTTCCTGCTCAACGCCGACGTGGTCGCAGCGGGCCGCCACCCCGACAGCGAGATCTTCCTCGACGACGTGACGGTGTCGCGCCGGCACGCTGAGTTCCGTCGCGAGGACGGTTCGTGGACCGTGACCGACGTCGGCTCCCTCAACGGCAGCTACGTCAACCGCGACCGCATCGACTCTGCGACGCTGCAGGACGGCGACGAGGTGCAGATCGGCAAGTACCGTCTGGTCTTCTTCGCGGGCCACGCCGAGGCGTGAGCGTGTCGGCGATCCAGGGGTCTTCCGCATCTGCGCGGATGAACATCGGGCAGGTCCTCGACCTGCTCAGTGCCGACTTCCAGGTCACCATCCCCAAGATCCG
>UEXP01000241.1_pt1 | contig 13525 bp, 13 predicted proteins | sample 4301171 | NCBI WGS metagenome assembly UEXP01 (sample SAMEA4773182, study PRJEB27434) | metagenome | biome: 2259; feature: agricultural soil; material: soil | place: USA | collected 2014-09 | depth 0.25 m
CTCGCCGGCAAGCTCGACGAGCTCTCCGCCGGTGCCGGCCAGGTGGCGGACGGCTCGAAGAAGGTGGCCGACGGCACGGGTCAGATCGCCGGCCAGATCAGCGAGCTCGGCACCGGCCTCGGCGACGCCTCGACGTACCTCAAGGACACCGCGGCCGCCACCGGCGACCCGGGCGTCGGCGGCTTCTACCTGCCGCCCGCGGCGTTCAACGACGCGCGCTTCGCGCTGGCGCGCGGCCTCTTCATCAGCGCCGACGGCAAGTCGGCGCGCATGGTCGTCGTCGGCAGCACCGACGCCTTCGGCAACGCCTCGATCGACCGTACGGCGAAGCTGCGCGAGGCCACCCAGCTCGCCCTCGCCGACGGCCCCCTCGCCGGCGCACTGGTCGAGTCGGCCGGCATGCCGTCCTCCCTCGCGGACATCCGCGACCTCTCCTCGGCCGACTTCCGGATGGTGGCGCTGATCGCGCTGCTGGTCGTCCTGGTGATCCTGCTGGTGCTCCTCCGCAGCGTCGTGGCTGCCGTCTTCCTGCTCGCCTCCGTCGTCCTCTCGTACGCCGCGGCGATGGGCCTCGGCGTCCTGGTCTGGCAGTTCTGGCTCGACAAGCCGCTCGACTGGACCGTGCCGTCGATGGCCTTCGTCCTGCTCGTCGCGGTGGGCGCCGACTACAACATGCTGCTGATCAAGCGGATCCGCGACGAGGCTCCCGACGGCTCGCCCGAGGGGGTCGCGCGTGCGCTCGCGGTCACCGGCAGCGTCATCACCGCAGCCGGCCTGATCTTCGCCGCGAGCGTCTTCGCGATGATGGCCGGTCACGTCGTGACGCTGACGCAGATCGGCTTCACCATCGGCATGGGCCTGCTGCTCGACACCTTCGTCGTCCGCACCCTCGTCGTGCCCGCGTTCGCCGCGCTCGTGGGCAAGCGGCTGTGGTGGCCCGGAGCACCCGCGCCGCACTGAGTGGACGGACCGTAGACTCCTCGCCCGTGAAGACCCTTGTCATCGGCACCGGCGGTCGCGAGCACGCGCTCGCGCTCGCACTCTCGCGCGACCCTCAGGTGAGCGAGGTGCACGCTGCTCCGGGTAACCCGGGCATCGGTGCGATCGCCACGCTCCACCCCGTCGACATCAACGATGGTGCCGCCGTCGCCGCGCTGGCGACGCAGATCGGGGCTGACCTGGTCGTCGTCGGTCCCGAGGCGCCGCTCGTCGCGGGCGTCGCGGACGCGGTCTCCGAGGCCGGCATCGCGGTCTTCGGCCCGTCGAAGGAGGCCGCGCAGCTCGAGGGCTCCAAGGCGTTCTCCAAGGCGGTCATGGAGGCCGCGGGCGTCCCGACCGCCCGCTCGTACACCTGCACGACCGTCGACGAGGCCGCGGCCGCGCTCGACGAGTTCGGCGCGCCGTACGTCGTGAAGGACGACGCCCTCGCCGCCGGCAAGGGCGTCGTCGTCACCAACGACCGCGCCGAGGCGCTCGCGCACGCCGAGGCCTGCGGTCGCGTGGTCATCGAGGAGTTCCTGAAGGGTCCCGAGGTCTCGGTCTTCGCGGTCTGCGACGGTGCGACCGCGTTCGCGCTCCAGCCGGCCCAGGACTTCAAGCGGATCTTCGACGGCGGCCTGGGCGGCAACACCGGTGGCATGGGCTCCTACAGCCCCCTGCCCTGGGCGCCCGCCGACCTCCGCGAGACGGTCATCGCGCAGGTCGTGCAGCCCACCCTCGACGAGATGGCCCGCCGTGGCACGCCGTTCCGCGGCTGCCTGTACGTCGGCCTCGCGCTGACCGACGCCGGCCCGCGGGTCATCGAGTTCAACGTCCGCTTCGGAGACCCGGACATCCAGCCGGTGCTGGCTCTCATCGAGTCGCCGGTCGGCCAGCTGCTGCACGCTGCCGCCACCGGTCGCCTGCACGCGATCGAGCCGCCGCGCTTCTCCGACGGCGCCTCGGTCACGGTCGTGCTGGCGTCCGCGGGCTACCCGGAGTCCTCGTCCAAGGGTGACGTCATCACCGGGACGGGCAACGCCAACGGCGTCTCCGACGTCGACGTGATCCACGCCGGCACCGAGATCGTGGACGCCTCCACCCCGGCCGAGCCCGACCACAAGCACCTGGTGACGGCCGGCGGCCGCGTGCTCGCCGTCCGCGCCGTGGGCTACGACATCGCCGACGCCCGCGCCCGTGCCTACGCCGCAGCCGACCTGATCAGCTTCCCGGGCATGCAGCGCCGCTCCGACATCGCCGCCGAACCCCTCGGTGTCATCGAGGGTGCCGCCGTCCTCGCGGACTGAGTTCGGTTCGGCCGCGGCGCGCGCCCGTGGGAGAATCTGTCACCGTGACTGTGCCTAACGTTCTCGCCACCCGCTACGCCGCTGCCGACCTCGCGTCCATCTGGTCGCCGGAGCACAAGATCGTCCTCGAGCGTCAGCTCTGGATCGCGGTCATGAAGGCGCAGAAGGACCTCGGCATCGAGATCCCGGACGGCGTGATCGAGGCCTACGAGGCGGTCGTCGACCAGGTCGACCTCCAGTCGATCGCCGAACGCGAGCGGGTGACGCGCCACGACGTGAAGGCCCGTATCGAGGAGTTCGCCGCGCTCGCCGGGCACGAGCACATCCACAAGGGCATGACCTCGCGCGACCTCACCGAGAACGTCGAGCAGCTCCAGGTGATCTCGTCGCTCGCCATCGTCCGGGACCGCGCCGTGGCCACGCTCGCCCGCCTCGCGCGGCTGGCCGCCGAGCACGAGACCACCGTGATGGCGGGTCGGAGCCACAACGTCGCCGCCCAGGCCACGACCCTCGGCAAGCGCTTCGCGACCATCGCCGACGAGATGCTCACCGGCGTCCAGCGCCTCGAGGAGCTCATCGCGCGCTACCCGCTGCGCGGCATCAAGGGCCCGATGGGCACCGCCCAGGACATGCTCGACCTGCTCGACGGCGACGCCGCCAAGCTCGCCGACCTCGAGGGCCGCGTCGCTGCGCACCTCGGCTTCACGCAGGTCTTCACCTCGGTCGGCCAGGTCTACCCGCGCTCGATCGACTTCGACACGCTCTCCGCGCTGGTGCAGATCACGGCCGGTCCGTCCAACCTCGCCACCACGATCCGCCTGATGGCCGGCATCGAGCTCGTGACCGAGGGCTTCAAGGAGGGCCAGGTCGGCTCCTCCGCGATGCCGCACAAGATGAACACCCGCTCCTGCGAGCGCGTCAACGGCCTCGCCGTCATCACCCGCGGCTACCTCTCGATGGTCGGTGAGCTCGCCGGTGACCAGTGGAACGAGGGCGACGTGAGCTGCTCCGTCGTACGCCGCGTGGCGCTGCCCGACGCGTTCTTCGCCGTCGACGGCCTCTTCCAGACCTTCCTCACCGTCCTCGACGAGTTCGGCGCGTTCCCGGCGGTCATCCAGCGCGAGCTGGACCGGTACCTGCCGTTCCTCACGACCACCAAGGTCCTCATGTCGGCGGTCCGCAACGGCGTGGGTCGCGAGACCGCGCACGAGGTCATCAAGGAGGCCGCGGTCGGCACGGCGCTGGCGATGCGCCAGGGCCAGGTCGAGAACGACGTCTTCGCCAAGCTCGCCGCCTCCGAGGAGCTGGGCCTGACCCGCGCGCAGATCGACGCACTCGTCGCGAACCCGATCGAGTTCACCGGTGCCGCCGTCGACCAGGTCAAGGCGGTCGTGGCCAAGGTCGAGGCGCTGGTCGCGAAGCACCCCGAGGCTGCGAAGTACAACCCCGGCGCCATCCTCTGATCTCCCGCTGAACGACGACGAAGGGCCCGACGCGATTGCGTCGGGCCCTTCGTCGTACGCCAGGTCAGGCCGCGATCAGGTCGGCAGAGGGCTTCGCGACCGCCCGCCTGGCCCACTTCGTGCTGACGGTCGCATGTGCGGCGTATGCGACGACGAGGCCCACGCCCCACAGGTAGCCGACCATGAACCAGGCCTGCTGCAGTGGCATCCCGTGCACGCCCGCGGCGAAACCCAGGCCGAGGGCGCCGGCCGCGGGGCCGGCCAGGCCGCCGGCGAGGTAGGTGCGCCAGGCGGCCTGAGCTGCGACGTCGCCGCGGCGACCGGCCCGACGCGCCATCCAGGCGAGCCAGGGCGTGTGCAGCGACCACGGGACGACGGCGCCGATGATGACCGGCCACGGCCCCGGAGTGAACCAGTTGGGGTGCGGGGCGTACCACTCGGTGTTCGCGGCAACGATGGCGAGGACGAGGGCGCCTGCTGCGCCGAGCAGGGCCGCGATCTTCACTGCGCGGCTGGTGGCAAACGGGCTGTCTGCGCCGCGGGTGCCGCGCCAGAACTTGCGGACGTAGACCATCGCGCAGGTGATCAGGAAGGCGGCGGCGAACTGGATGCCGAAGAGGTTGTCCATCTCCTTGCCCATGTGGGCGACGGGGTCGACCGTCAGCCACATGGCGCGGAGCCACCCGGCCGAGCAGATGAGTGCGAACGCCGCGGTGGCGAACTCGCGGTGCGCGATCAGGTCGCGGCGCCGGATCGAGACGAAGGCGAGGAGCGCGAGGCCTGCGGTGCCGGTGGCGAGGATCCAGAGGACCTCCTCGAAGGCTGCTCCGGAGAACACGAGGGCGGAGTCCGTCTGCAGCAGGTACGAGGCGGCGGTCGCGAAGACGCCGAGGCAGCCCACGATGAAGACCTTGCCCAGCGTCCGGTGGATCTTCGGGTTGTGGCGGCGAAGGCGCTCGGAGAACTGCGACAGGCCGGCGACCAGCGTCACCGAGCCGATCGTCGAGTGCAGCCACATCGTCGTGTACGTCGTGGCGAAGGTCTCGAAGTGGGCGGGCGAGCCGTCGGCGCGCAGGTCGTGCCCCGAGCCCAGGCCGAAGGCGAAGCGCGGCGAGATCAGGAACTCGAAGATGTGGTCCTGGAGGTTGGGCCCGGCGTGGCCGTTCCAGAAGTACGTCGCGGTCATCGGCGCGTAGAACGCCACCAGGACCACCATCAGCCATCCGGCTGCGGTGCGGGTGCGTGAAGCGAGCGTGGCCAAGACAACCTCCGGCTATAACAGTGAAATACGTCGTACCAAGGGTATGCGGATCACGGCGTACCGGACATCCCCGCAGCAGGTGTTCCCGGACACACGACGCCGACCGCCGACTAGGGTCGGTGCGTGACCGAGGCTCCCCGCAACCGCCGCGACGCGCTGACGCGTGTGGCGCTGCAGCTGCTCGAGGACGACGGGCCGGAGGCGGTGTCCACACGCAAGGTCGCGGCGGCCTACGGCGCGTCCACCATGGCGGTCTACTCGGAGTTCGGCTCCCTCGACGGGCTCGTCGCCAGCGTGGTCGCCGAGGGCTTCGGGATGCTCCGCGACAGCCTCGCGGCAGTCCCCGAGACCGCAGACCCGGTCGCCGACCTGCTCCGGGTGGCACGTGAGTACATCGCGTTCGCCCGCGCGCATCCGCACCTGTACCGCGTCATCTACGCGGTCTCGCCCCTCGCCGGACACCGTCGCGAGGGCGAGGAACTGATGCAGGGCACCGAGGCTTTCGAGGTCGGCCACCATCACGTGAGGCGGGCCTTTCGCGCGGGCCTGATGAGCCTGGGCTCGCCGTACGAGGCAATGGTCCAGGCCTGGCTGAGCTGGCACGGCCTCGTGCTCGCTGATCTGGCGGGCTACCTCGATGCCATGCCGCTGCCTGAGGGCAGTCTCGAGGCATCGATGGTGCGCGCGATGGTGCTGGGGTTCGGGGGAGATCCGGTCGCGACGGATGCCTCCATCGCCAGCGCCTCGTCGGACCGCGCCTGAGCCGGGTCGCTTTCGTGGTCCGTGGTCGCGGGCCCTGTCGGTCGCTGGAGGTTGTCGCTACGGTGGCGGTGAATGACACCGTTATTCACGACCGAGGAGCCTGCCGTGGCCACGATCCGCATTCCTGTCCCCCTTCCGCGCAAGACCGTGACCCGGATCGGTCATTGGGCGGTGGGCAACACCGGCGAGGAGCACTTCGCGGTCGACCGCGTCTGTCGGCACCTTGGCGGGCCCCTCGACAAGGGTGCGATCAACCGGGACGGCTGCCTGGTCTGCCCCTGGCACGGAGCGGCGTACGACGTGAAGACCGGCAGGATGGTCCGTGGGCCGCAGGGGGTCTTCGCCAAGGTGCCCGGCCTGGGTGCGGTGTTCCGAGGGCTCAGCACCGTCGTGCCGCTGCGTCGTGCGACCGTCGAGATCGAAGGCGAGTGATGCAGGCTTTCCGCGAGGCCGTCGAGGCCCAGGACCACGCCCGGATGGCAGCCCTGCTCGCTGACGACGTGCGCTTCACCAGCCCGGTTGCCTTCGCCCCGTACGACGGAAAGCCGATCACCGCGGCGATCCTGGCCGGAGTGATGCGGGTGTTCGAGGACTTCCGTTACGTCCGCCAGATCGAGGACGGCGCCGACTCGGCCCTCATGTTCACCGCGACCGTCGACGGCAAGTCCGTCAACGGGTGCGACTTCCTCCATGTCAACGAGGCAGGGCTGATCGACGACTTCCTGGTCATGGTGCGACCGTTGTCGGGTGCGCAGGCGCTGGCGGCGGCGATGGGTGCGCAGTTCGAGCGGATCGTCGCCGAGGCGAGCGCTGGCTGAGACGAGCCTGGGTCAGGCCGGCTTCACGGGGCGTCGGTCGCTGCGCTCCCCGCCGGCTTCGCCTCCAGCACGACTTCGAACTCGAGCAGGTCGGCACCCGTCGCGACGGGTCGCGTGGGCGCCTCGCCCGGAGCAGTGGCGTGGGCGGCGCGGGCATCGCCGTCGCGCCAGGCGGCGAACGCCTCCTCCGACTCCCACTGGGTGACCACGAAGTACCGGTCGTCGCCCGCGACCGGCCGGAGCAGCTGGAAGCCGAGGAATCCCGCGGACTTCTCGACGGCGCCTGCCCGTGCGGCGAACCGCTTCTCGAGCTCGGCTCCGGCCTCGGCGGGCACCTGGATGGCGTTGATCTTCACGACGGACATGCGCCGAGCCTAGGAGGTCGTGACGATTAGGCTGACGGCCATGCTCAACATCCCCGCGGCGCCCGCGATCTCCGGCACCACGCACCTCCACTCCGGCAAGGTCCGCGACCTCTACCGGATCGAGGAGGGCGCGTACGCCGGCAACCTGCTGATGGTGGCCAGCGACCGGATCTCGGCGTACGACTACGTGCTCTCCTCCACGATTCCCGACAAGGGCGAGATCCTCACGCGGATGAGCCTGTGGTGGTTCGAGCAGCTCAAGGACCTGGTGCCGCACCACGTGCTGTCGACCGACGTGCCGGAGGCCGTCAGGGGCCGGGCCGTGATCTGCCAGAGCCTCGACATGTTCCCCGTCGAGTGTGTGGCGCGCGGCTACCTGACCGGCTCCGGCCTCGGCGACTACAACGCGACCGGCGAGGTCTGCGGCATCCCGCTTCCGGCGGGCCTGGTCGACGGTGACCGCCTGCCCGCACCGCTCTTCACCCCGGCCACCAAGGCCGAGGTCGGCGACCACGACGAGAACGTCTCGTACGACGCAGTGGCCGCGACGATCGGCGAGGCCGACGCGTCGGCGCTGCGTGACCTCACGCTCGCCGTCTACGGCCGCGCCGAGGAGATCGCGCGCGAGCGCGGCATCATCCTGGCGGACACGAAGTTCGAGTTCGGCCGCCGCGGCGACGGCGTGATCGTCCTCGCCGACGAGGTGCTGACCCCGGACTCGAGCCGCTTCTGGCCGGCCGACGCCTACGCGCCCGGGCAGACCCAGCCGAGCTTCGACAAGCAGATCGTCCGCAACTGGCTCACCTCCGCGGTCTCGGGCTGGGACAAGTCCTCGGGCGAGCAGCCGCCTGCCCTGCCGGCCGAGATCATCGAGAAGACCCGCAGCAAGTACGTCGAGGCGTACGAGCTGCTGACCGGCGAGAAGTTCTGACGGTGTCCGACCTGACCCCGCTCGCGCCGGGCGGCATCGGCGACCGGGCACTGTGCCTCCTGGTCAAGCTCGGTCAGGTCTCCTACCGCCTCGCCGAGGACGTGCTGGCCCCGCTCGACCTCCGGATCCGGCACTTCAGCGTGCTCCAGGGTCTGGCGGATGTCGGCCCGATCGCGCAGGTCGAGCTCGGCCGTTACCTGCGGATCGACCCGGCGACGACCACGGCCACCCTCGACCTCCTCGAGTCGCGCGGTGCCGTCGCCCGGACGCGGGACGCTGCCGACCGTCGGCGCTACGTCGTCGAGCTCACCGCCGCGGGTCGTGACCTGCTCGCGCGGGTCGACGAGGCGTTCGCCGGGGCGGAGCGGATCCTCGGCGCTGACGTCGGGACGGCCGGTCTGGCTGATCTGCGGGCAGCGCTCGGCGGCCTGAACGTCAGCGCGACCCTTGCGGCGTATGTCGACGGCGACCGATAAATCGTTCGCGAAGCAAATGATATGTTTCGCGCATGATCGTCACGCGTCAGTTCGACAAGCTGTTCCATGACCTGCTGTCTCCGCAGGACGTGATCGATGCGCGGATGCGTGCGCGGGAGGTGGCCGACCGGGTGGTTGCGCCCGCGGCGGGTGCGATCGCCAATGGTGATGAGCAGGTCGAGGGGTTCCCGCGGGCGGTGTTCGATGCGCTGGCGGCGGAGGGTCTGTTCGGCGTCGGGTTTGGCGCCGAGGTGGGCGGTCAGGGGCTCGAGCACCCCGCTACTGCGATGGCGGCGACGATCGAGGAGCTGGCCTATCACTCGAGCTCGATCGGTGCGGTCTTCGATGTGCACTGCATCCTGTCCGGGAATGCGCTGAACCAGGGCACGGAGGCGCAGAAGCAGCGCTGGCTGACGAAGATCGTCACCGGCGAGATCGTGGGCGCGTTCGCCACCACCGAGCCCGAGGCGTCCACCGATCTCTCGATCGAGGCGCTGAAGACCGAGGCAGTGCCGACAGCCGGCGGCTGGGTGCTCAACGGTCACAAGCGGTGGATCTCGAACTCCCCGGTCGCGGACGAGATCGTCGTCCTGGCCAAGACGGGGGAGCGGATGTCGATGTTCATCGTCGACACCTCGCTGCCGGGGGTGAGTGTCGGCACCCCTGACCGCAAGATGGGCAACCGCGGCCAGCTGACTGCCGATGTGCACTTCGCCGACGTGCACCTGGCGGGCGAGGACCTGCTCGGTGGCGTCCCTGGGCACGGCCTGCGGCAGGCGCTCCAGACGTTGACCTTCGGCCGCATCGGCATCGCCGCGGCCGGGGTCGGCATGGCGCAGCGCGCGTTCGACCTGATCGTCGAGCAGGTCTCGACCCGCAAGGCCTTCGGCAAGGTCGTGGGTGCCAACCAGCACTGGCAGTTCCTGCTGGCCGACCGGGCGTGCGAGATCGAGAACGCCCGCAACCTCTACCTCAAGGCCGCGCTGCGCCTGGATGCCGGCAACCCGTTCCCGGAGCCCGAGGCCGCGATGGCGAAGCTCTACGGCACCCGGCTGTCGGTCGACATCGCCCGTGATGCGGTGCAGGCCTATGGCGGGTTCGGGTTCGCCCGTGAGCTCGCTGCCGACGGCACCCCCGGCCCGGTCGAGGCGCTCTACCGCGACTCCAAGATCGGCGAGATCTACGAGGGCACCAACGAGATCCAGAAGTGGGTCATCGCCCGCCAGATCCTGGGGCGCGACGTCACCGGCTGACGCCCTGAAGTCGCCGTCCGAGGCCCGTTTCCCTTGTCTGCAAGGGAAACGGGCCTTCGTCGTGCTCTCGCAAAGTGCGATGCACGCCACGTCCGGACGTGTATCCGATGCGTTCTGTAGCGGTTACCTTTGTTAGCGGTACGCGGCGACCCGTGTACCTTTTTTGCGGTTTCGAGGAGGCAAGGCATGACGCAGGCGTACGCAGGTGGTTCGGTCGAGGAGCGTGACGCGATCACGCCGATGCGCGACTACGGCTTCTTCGCCAAGGACTCGGTGGCGCGCCGCGTCTGGATCTACCCCACGTCGTTTCTGATCGGCTTCTCGCGCGCCGTCACCATCGAGCACCTCGACCCGCACCTCGCCGCGGCCGTCGTCGCCTCGGGCCAGGTCAAGCAGCGCACCCCGCTGCGCTTCGACCGGACCATGCAGTACTTCGCCACCATCCTCTACGGCGACGCCCAGTCGGTGCTCAAGTCCTCGGACATCCTGATGAAGGTGCACCAGCGCGCCATCGGCATTGACCCGGTGACCGGCCAGAAGTTCGCCGCCAACAACCCCGAGTCGCAGAAGTGGATCCACCTCACGGCGTGGCACTCGATCCTGATCTCCTACGAGATGTTCGGACCGGGCAAGCTCTCCGAGGCCGACGAGCTCGAGTACTGGCGCGAGTGCAAGATCGCTGCGGCGTTCCAGACCATCGACGTCGACTCGCTGCCGAGCACCCGCGAGGAGGTCGCGCAGTACTTCGAGGACTTCCGCTCGCGCACGGTCGCCTCCGACGACATGCAGGACATGTTCGACTTCCTCGTCAACATGCAGGTCTCCTCGCTGCCGAAGTGGGTGCCCTTCAACATCCGCTGGACGGTGAACTTCTGGACCAGCCGCGCCGTGCTCGCCACGATGCCGGTCTGGATGCGCGAGATGGGCGGCAAGCCCCAGGGCCACGCGACCGACCTGCTCGCGATCGCCGCCCTCAAGCCGATCCTGTTTGCCGTGCACCACTCGGGCCCGTTGAAGTACAAGCTCGTCAAGGCGATGACTCCGCGCACCTTCCCGATCGTGGCGCCCTACGTCTCCGGGCTGGCACCGGTCAACGACAAGGTCTGGGAGAACGCCGAGGCCCGCGCCGCGTTCGGTTTCCCGAACACGCCGCGCGACATCTGGGCACAGCAGGTCAAGGACATCGAGGCTGGCAAGATCAAGGGTTACGAGAAGAACCACAAGGACGAGATCATCGCCTTTGACACCGTCGGTGAGTCCGGCGGCACCATTCGTAACCGAGAGCAGAAGGACAAGGTCGCCCGATGACCGCCGAGGCTGTGTACGACATGACTCCCGCCACCCCGGACGAGCTCGACGCGGCGATCGCCGCGCTTGCCTCCGGCATCCAGACGTGGGCGGAGATGGACCTCCCCGCGCGTGCGGCGCTGCTGCGCGCCACCCAGCTCTCGATCGCCGCCGAGGCCGGCACCTGGGCCGGTGCCGCGTCGGCGGCGAAGGGCGTCCCCTCGGGCTCCTACGAGGGTGAGGAGTGGATGAGCGGCCCGGCCGCCACCGCCCCGATGTTCGGCGAGTACGCCATCTCGCTGGAGAAGCTCGCCGCAGGCGGCTCGTCGATCGACGGACTCTCCTCGCGCAGCGTCCCGGGTGACCGGGTCGCCCTGCGCATCCTCCCCGAGGACCTCAAGGACACGCTCCTGTTCAACGGCTTCGTCGGCGAGGTCTGGCTGCAGCCCGGCATCACGGTCGACCAGGCGAAGGCCTCCGCAGGCCTCGGCGCCCGCAAGACCGGCGAGGTCGGCGGCGTGGGCCTCGTGCTCGGCGCGGGCAACATCTCCGCGATCGCGCCGCTCGACGCGGCGTACGAGCTGGTCGCCTTCAACCGCGCCAGCATCATCAAGCTCAACCCGACCTTCCAGCACCTGAAGCCGGTCTACGACCGTGCGCTCGCGCCGCTGATCGAGGCGGACCTGATCAGGGTCGTCAACGGCGGCCCCGAGGTCGGCGCCCACCTCACCGCCCACGCCGGCATCAGCCACGTGCACATCACGGGCTCGGCCCGCACGCACGACGCCATCGTCTGGGGTGTGGGCGACGACGCCGCCAAGAACCGTGCGGCCGGCACTCCGAAGCTCGACAAGGAGATGACCTCCGAGCTCGGTGGCGTCTCGCCGATCATCGTCGTGCCCGGCAAGTGGGCCAAGAGCGACCTCGTCTACCAGGCCGAGCACGTCGTCACGCAGCGCCTGCACAACGCCGGCCACAACTGCATCGGCGGCCAGGCGCTCCTGATCTCCAGCGACTGGGACCAGAAGGACGCCTTCCTCGACGCCATCCGCACCGTCCTGGGCGAGATCGCCCCGCGTGCGCCGTGGTACCCCAACGGCCAGGCCTCCATCGACCGCGCCAAGGCGACGTACGGCGATGCCGCCGAGCAGGTGGGCAGCTGCACCCTGGTGACCCTCGGCGCCGACAGCCCGACCGAGCTGTACGAGGGTGAGTACTTCGCTGCCGTCCTCGGCGTCACGGAGCTGCCGGGTCTCGGCGCGGAGTTCCTCCAGAACGCCGTCGACTTCTCCAACGACCGCCTCGACGGCACCCTCGGCGCGTCGATGATCGTGCACCCGCGCGACATCAAGCGCATGGGCGCCCGCTTCGAGGAGCTCGTGGCCGCCCTGCGGTACGGCGCCGTGGGCATCAACGTGTGGAGCGGCATCGCCTTCCTCCTCGGTGGTGCAACCTGGGGCGCCTACCCCGGTCACACGCTCGAGCAGGTCGGCTCCGGCATCGGTGTCGTCCACAACACGCACCTGATCGCCGACTCCGAGAAGACCGTCGTGCGCGGTCCGTTCCACCCGTTCCCGATCTCGTACCTCAAGGGCGAGTTCACGATGGCGCCGACCATGCCGTGGTTCGTCACCGCGAAGACGGCGGCGAAGTCGGGCAAGGCGCTCGCGGCGTACGGCGGCAAGCGCTCGTGGGGCAACCTGCTGAAGATCTTCCCGCCGGCCCTTCGCGGCTGACCGAAGCTCGTGCCAGGTGGGGGCGCGCGTGGCAGACTGCCGCGCGTGCCCCCTGCTGCTTCCCTCCATCGCCGCGATGGCCGTCATGCACGTTGGGACCAGCATCGCGAGGTACGGCGGCGGCTGATCCTCGACGCGGCGAGTGCCGTCGTGGAGGATGCGCCGATCGGCGCCGAGCTCACCCTGCAGGACATCGCGGAGCGGGCAGGCCTGGTCCGCACCGTCGTCCAGCGGCACTTCGGTGGGCGGGTCCAGCTGGTGCGGGCGGTGCAGGCGGACGTGCTGGAGCAGGCCTTCGCGCTGATCACCGGCCCGGTCGACTACACCGGCACGCTCCGGGAGGTCGTGGCGCACATGGTCGGTACGGCCGTCGACTGGGCGGTCGAGCACCCGGCGCTCCATGCCCTGGTCGAGCGCGAGCTCGGCGACGGCGAAGTCAGTGAGCTGAACCGGATCATCGCGACCTATGCCGAGTACCTCGCGGGGATCCCGCGCGGCGTCGCGGCCGGACGGGGCATCGACCTCTCCGACGAGTCGGTCGCCGAGATGAAGCTGGTCTTCGCCGGGGTCATCGGCCAGGTGCGCGCCACCCTCGGGCACTGGATGGGGCAGGATCCGCAGCTGGTCTCGCGCGACGGAGTGGTCAGTGTGCTGGCCGACGCCATCGCCGCACAGATCGCCCAGCGTTCGCGGGTCTACGGCCTCGACCTCGACGTCGACTCGCCGCTCGTCCCGGGCGTCCCGGATCCTTCATCGACGTAGTGTCCGGGACGGTCCGTCTCGGTAACGCCGATCCTGGAACGTCGTGGGGTGGGTCACGTTATGGTTCCCGCCATGGCCACCCTGAACCTTGCGTCGATCCTCGACAACTCTGCTGCACAGTACGGC
>UEXP01000132.1_pt1 | contig 13245 bp, 16 predicted proteins | sample 4301171 | NCBI WGS metagenome assembly UEXP01 (sample SAMEA4773182, study PRJEB27434) | metagenome | biome: 2259; feature: agricultural soil; material: soil | place: USA | collected 2014-09 | depth 0.25 m
CGGTGCAGTGGAACAAGATGGGCGACGGCTGGTCCTGGTCGCGCAAGAAGGGCGAGGACGAGGACCACGCCCAGGTCGCCCGCGACGGGTGGGAGGAGATCAAGCGCCGCATCCTCGCGGAGGAGCACGACCTCTACATCCTCGACGAGTTCGCCTACCCGGTGAAGTGGGGCTGGGTCGATGCGGCCGAGGTCGCGGAGTTCCTCAAGAACCGCCCGGGCCACCAGCACGTCGTCATCACCGGCCGCAACGTCGCACCCGAGATCATCGAGGTCGCCGACCTGGTCACGGAGATGACCAAGATCAAGCACCCGATGGACAACGGCCAGAAGGGTCAGAAGGGCATCGAGTGGTGACCACCGCCCCCTCGATCCGCGCACTGCCTCGCTTCGTCGTGGCTGCTCCCGGCAGTGGCCACGGCAAGACGATGATTGCGACCGGCCTGATGGCGGCCCTGCGCGCCCGAGGCCTGGCGGTGTCACCGCACAAGGTCGGCCCCGACTACATCGACCCGAGCTACCACGGCCTCGCGGCCGGTCGGGTCGGCCGCAACCTCGACCCGATGCTGCAGGGAGAGGAGCGGATCGTCCCGCTGCTGCTGCACGGCGCGCTCACCCCGGAGCGTGCCGATGTCGCCGTCATCGAGGGAGTCATGGGGCTCTTCGACGGGCAGCTCGGCGGCGCTGGCTTCTCCAGCACCGCCCATGTGGCGCGGCTCGTGCAGGCGCCGGTCGTGCTCGTGGTGGACTGCGCGGCGGCCTCACGGAGCGTCGGCGCGGTCGTGCACGGCTTCACCACCTACGACCCCGACGTGCGGGTTGCCGGCGTGATCCTGAACAACGTCGCGTCCCCGCGCCACGAGGCCGAGGTGCGCGCCTCGATCGTCGGCATCCCCGTGCTCGGCGTCGTGCCGCGCCTGCCCGAGATCGTGGTGCCGTCGCGTCACCTGGGCCTGATCCCGGTGGCGGAGCGGACCCCGGAAGCAGTGGCGGCCGTCGATGCCCTGGCCACCCTGATCGCCGACCACGTCGACCTCGACCTGCTGCTCGCCCTCGCGGCGTCCGCGCCCGACCTCCACGCCGAGCCGTGGTCGCCCGCCGGCGGTGCCGTCGTCGACGAGACCCCGCGGATCGCCGTCTTCGGCGGTCCCGCCTTCTCCTTCACGTACGCCGAGAACGTCGAGCAGCTGACCGCAGCGGGCGCCGAGGTGGTCACCGTCGACCCGCTCGCGGGCGACCGACTGCCCGCGAACACGGCTGCGCTCGTGATAGGCGGCGGGTTCCCCGAGATGCACCTCGACGCGCTGGCCGCCAACGCAGGCCTGCTCGCCGACGTCGCTGCGTTCGCCCAGGCAGGTGGTCCGGTGGTCGCCGAGTGTGCCGGTCTGCTCTACCTCGGGCGCTCGCTCGACGACGTGCCGATGGCCGACGTGGTGCCGATGAGCGCTGCGATGACCCGCCGGCTGACCCTGGGCTACCGCCGCGCCACCGCGCTCGTCGACGGCCCGCTCGTCCGGACGGGTGAGCAGGTCACCGGACACGAGTTCCACAAGACCGCCGTCACCTATGCCGGGGCGGGCAACAACGCCTGGAGCTGGGAGCTGCACGACGGCACGCCCGCGACCGAGGGGTGGGTGAGCGGCAATGTCCACGCGTCGTACCTCCACGTCCACGGCGCCGGCCACCCCGAGCACGCAGCCCGCCTCGTCGAGCTCGCCCGCGACCACGCCGCGAAGGCACTGGCGTGAGCTGGACCTTCACGGCGGAGCTCTTCCGCTGGACAGGTGAAGGCGCCTGGTACTTCGTCCGCGTTCCGCAGGACCTCTCGGACGCGATCCGCGACGAGCTGACCGGACCGCCTGCCGGCTTCGGCTCGGTGCGCGTCGACGTGCGTGTGGGGGAGACCCGCTGGGCGACGAGCGTCTTTCCTGAGGGCAAGGGCGGCACGTACGTCCTTCCGGTGAAGAAGGCTGTCCGGTCGGCTGAGGGCATCGACGACGGCGACGACGTCACCGTCGAGATCGCGCTGGAGCAGGCGTGAGCGTCGTCCTCGGCGTGGGCGGGCGCGAGTCCGCCGACCCCGAAGCGCTGCTCGCCCTCGCGGTGCGTGCCCTCACCGATCACGGCGCTGTGCTCTCGGATGTCGACACGGTCGCCACGATCGACCGGCGCGCAGCCCACCCCGGCCTCGGCCTGCTCGCGATCAGCACCGACGCCGGCATCCGCGCGTTCACGGCGGAAGAGCTGGCCGCCCAGCCCGTCGCACATCCGTCGGCGACCGTCGCAGCCCACAGCGGTACGCCGAGCGTGGCGGAGGCCGCTGTCCTCGCGGCCGGTGCCATGCCTGCCGGGTCGCCGTACAAGCAGGACGACTGGGTGCTGGTGGTCGGAAGGACGGACACAAGCACGGTCGCGGCGCACGACCTGCACCACCACGGCGACGTCGAGGTGGAGCCCGGCATGGTCGACTTCGCCGTCAACGTGCACGCGACGGAGCCGCCGGCGTTCCTCGCGGACGCGCTCCGGGCGTCCATCGCGGACCTGGCGCGCTACCCGGACCCCAGCCGGGCGACCGCCGCAGTCGCCGAGGCCCACGGGGTTCCGGTCGAGTGCGTGCTGCTGACCCACGGTGCCGCAGAGGCGTTCTCCCTCGTGGCGCAGCAGCCGTGGCGCCACCCCGCCGTCGTGCACCCACAGTTCACCGAGCCCGAGGCAGCGCTGCGCGCGCACGGTCACGCCCCTGCGCGGCTGCTGCTCGATGCCAGCACCGGTTTCCGGCTCCCCGCTCTCGACGCCGGCGACGCTGACCTGGTCGTCGTCGGCAACCCGACGAACCCCACGAGCCGCCTTCACCCACGTGCGGAGATCGAGGCGCTCGGTGCGTCTGGCCGCCTCGTGATGGTCGACGAGGCGTTCCTCGACGCGGTCGAGCCGGTGGAGGCCCCGGTCGACTCCCTGGCGCGCGTCGCGGCCGTGGACCCCCGCTTCCTCGTCGCGCGCAGCCTCACCAAGACCTACTCGATCGCCGGCCTCCGGATCGGCTACCTGGTCGGGCATCCCGACCTGCTCGCGCGCCTCGCCTCCCGACGTACGCCGTGGCCCGTCGGCACCCTGGCGGCGACCGCCGCCGAGGCATGCAGCTCATCCGAGGGCCTGGCCTACGCCCGGCAGGTGCGCGAGGAGCTGCCCGCGCAGCTGCGCCACCTCAGCCAGACTCTCGCGGCCCACGGGTTCGACGTCGTGGACGAGCCGCGGGGACCGTTCGTCCTCGCGCGGCATCCCGAGGCCAGCCGGATCCGGGAGGAGCTTCGCGGGCGGGGCATCGCCGTACGCCGGGCGGACACGTTCCCCGGCCTCGACGCCACGTGGCTGCGGTTCGCAGCACGAGGCGCCGAGGACGTCGCTGTCCTCGGCGCCTCGCTGGCCGAGCTGTCGAGCTGACCGGTCGTCACCGGTCGCCCCTTCTCAACGCGGGGTCATGCGCTCCAGCGCACCGCGTCGTCGAGGAAGTCGGCCATGGCGTGCACGCCGCGGAGCTCCTCGTGACGGTTGAGCAGCTCGACGATGTCGTGGGCGCCGCGCGCCTCGAGGCGCTCGCGGCGGGTCAGCTGGGTCGGCACCACGGCCTCGGGCGTGACGGCCGGGGCGACGGTGGCGCGGGTGTGGATGTCCTGAACGGTCATGGGTATCCCTCCATGGTTTCGAGTCCGAGCTTCGATGGCCCAAGCCTTTCTCCCGCGTGTGGCCACCGGGTACACGTCCGGTTACGAACAGGTGAGGTGGCCTGAGTTCTGCGTCACGTGGGCACCCCGCGGTCTCGGGGGCGGCACCGGGCAATGGCCACGCGGCGTACGGCGTGAGAAGGTGTCCCCAGCTGCAGTGACGGGAAGTCGGTGTGAACCCGACGCGGTCCTCGCCACTGTGACCGGGAAGTTCCCCCTCGACATGCCACTGGCCACCGCAAGGAGGCTGGGAAGGCGAGACGGGAGCGTTGACCCGGAAGCCAGGAGACCGGCTGCAGCGCACCTCCACGAGGCAATTGGAAAGAAGGAAAATCATGAACACGCAGCTCTCCGCGATCCGCGTTCCCGCCTGGGCCTGGGCCCTCCTCGCGCTCGCCGCTTTCGTCGTGCTCTTCGGCATCCAGGAGAACGGCGCCCTCCTCGGCACCGACGCTGGCATGTACCTCCACGAGCTCACGCACGATGCGCGTCACGCCCTCGGCGTTCCCTGCCACTGATGACCATCGGTGACCTGCTCCGCCGCGGACTCGCGGCCGGAGCCGCTGCAGGCTGCCTTGCCGCGGTCTGGCTGCTGCTGATCACCGAGGGTCCGATCCGCGACGCGCTCGCGATCGAGGACGCCCGCGGTGCGCTCGAGGAGGCTGCCGTCAAGGCAGCCGGCGGCCACATCCACGCCGAGGACGAGCTCGTCACGCATGCCCAGCAGGTCGTCTTCGCGACCCTCACGCTGGTCGTCGTCGGCGCCCTGCTCGGCCTCGTCTTCGCGGTCGTGTACGCCGCGGCGCGTCGTCGCCTCCCCGGCTACCACGACCACACGAAGGCGCTCGCCCTCGGTGGCCTCGCGTTCTTCGCCGTCACGCTCTTCCCGTTCATCGCCATCCCGGGCAACCCGCCGGCCGTGGGCGACCCCACGACGGTCAACACCCGCACGGCGATCTACGTCGGGTCGGTCGGTCTCGGTGTCGTGCTCGTGGTGGCGGCGTTCGCCGTGCACCAGCTCGTCACGGGCAAGGTCAGCAACGGCGTGCGTTCGGCGATCGTGCTGGCGTTCGTCGTCGTCGCGGGTGTCGGGCTGCAGCTCGCCATCCCGAACTCTCCGGACGCGATCCAGTCGGTCGAGTTCGCGAAGGACGGCGACCTCTCGCTGAACGCCTCGCCCGAGCTGATCTGGAACTTCCGTCTGGCCTCGCTCGGCCAGTTCGCGGTCTTCTGGGGTGCGATGGCCGCGATCTTCGGTGCGCTGGTCAGCCGCAAGGCCGAGCAGCTCGTCACGGCCGGCGAGCGCGCACACGCCTCCGCCTGATCCGGCATGAGCTCCACCCCCGCAGGCCCCACGGTCACGCTGTGCCGTGACTGCTGCTGCGGGACCCTGCGCAAGCACCCGGGTGTCGACCACGACGCCCAGGTCGAGGCACTGCGGGACGGACTGTCCGACTCCGGTCGGGTGGTCGTCTCGCAGTGCCTTCTTGCATGTGAGCGGTCGAACGTCGTCGTGGTCGCTCCTGCGCCCGCCGCCCGGCGCGAGGGGGCGAAGCCGGTCTGGCTCTCGCGCATCCTCTTCCCGGCCGAGACACAGGCCGTTATCGACTGGGTGAACGCCGGCGGCCCCGGCGTCGTCGACGTCCCGACGCGCCTGCTCGGCAAGGTCGACGCGCGTCCGACGTACTGGGACGACCTCGGCCACGAGCCCGTCTGACACCTCTCGACGGAGGGCCCGAAGAGGCGTACCGTCCTTTGACAACACTCGTTGTCAAAGGAGACGCCGATGACGTCCGTCGACCTCGCCGCGCTCGACCCGACCTCGGTCACCCGCTTCGAGCGGGACCCGGAGTGGTCGCGCGCCTTCGCGGGAGCGCTCCGGCGCTTCCTGCCGCGGGATGCCGCACCGACCGCTGCGGATCGCGAACGATGCGCACGCGCCGTGCTCCAGGTCGACGAGATCGGTGAGGCGCTCGCGCTCGCGATCCGGGAACGCCGGGTCGGGATGAAGCAGTTCAAGCTGGCGCTCGACCAAGGCATCACGGCCGTCCCTGACGCACCGCGCGAGCTGGTCGCCTTCTTCGAAGCCGTGACCGCGGAGCCTGACTGGCTCGACCGCCCTCGCCTCGAGCGCGGCGCCCGGGTGTGCCTGCGCGGCCGCCGCGCCTCCCTCTTCGTGCTCAGCACCGGTGCGCTGATGAACGGCTACCGCTCCTCGGCCACCAGTCGTCAGCTCGTCGCGAGCGGCCGGCTCGTCGAGGGTGGCACCGCTGACCGCGTCGCCGAGACCACCCGCTGGTGGTACGAGGTCGTCCGCCCGGGCGGCATGGAGCCCGGCGGCGAGGGCTGGCGCCTGACCGTCCACGTCCGGCTGATGCACGCGATGGTCAACGCGGGCATGGAGGGCAGCCCCGACTGGGAGGTCGCGGAGTGGGGCCGCCCGATCAACCAGGCCGACCAGGCCTCGACACTCGGCCTGTTCGGGGCCGCATTCCTGCTGCAGAGCCGCGTGCTCGGCCGCCCGATCACCCGCGTCCAGGGTGCCGATGCCATGCACCTGTGGCGGTACGTCGGCCACCTGATGGGTGTCGACCCGCAGTGGCTCCCGTCGACCGAGACCGAGGGGCTCCGGATCCTCTACCACTTCGGGACCTACGCGCCGGGGCCCGACGAGCACAGCCGTCAGCTCGCGGCAGCGCTCGCCAGCTGGTGGGGGCAGCAGCAGTACAAGCGGTTCGGCGCCCTCCGCCGGCGCTACGAGCGGTCACGGCTGCTCGGGATCCAGGTCGTCTACTCCGGCGTGCGCGGCGTCCGCGAGCTCGGGCTCCCCGTCGTACCTCCGTGGTGGTTGCCCTTCGAGTGGTGCGGCAACCTGGCCACGGCCATCCCGGCGGCGGTGGTTCCTGCGTGCGAGCGTGCCGAGCACCGCCGGGGCGACCGCTACATCCGGGACTGGCTCGCGCAGAACGAGCGCCGCGTTCGCCACACGGCCTAACCTTCGCGTGTGACTCCGTCCTCGAACAGCGCCGCAGCCGCGCGCACCGCCGAACGGCGCCGCGCGCTGCTCGATATCGGGGTCACCTTGCTCGGTGCTGCTGATGCAGGAGCGGTCAACGTCCGGGCGGTCTGTCGTACGACGGGCGTGACCGAGCGCTACTTCTACGGGATCTTCGGCAACCGCGATGACTACGTGCGTGCGGTCTACGACGACGTGAGCGCCCAGGCGGTGGCAGTGCTGGCCGCTGCCACCGCGGACGGCGGCACGCCGCGGGAGCTCGCGACCCGCGCGGTCGACGCCTTCGTCGCTCTGATGATCGACGCTCCGGAGATGGGGCGGGCGCTGCTGCTCGCGCCGTACCGCGAACCGGCGCTGGCCCCCGTCGGCCTCGGGCACATGCCGGACTTCTTCGCCGTCGTCGCGGCGGCGATCCCCGAGGAGCTCGGCGCGGAGCTTCGCGAGCTCACCTCCATCGAGCTCGTGGGCGCCCTGACGGCGCTCTTCACCCAGTTCCTCAACGGCACCCTGCGCGCAGGTCGCGACGCGCTGGTGGCCCACTGCGTCGAGCTCATCGTCGCGGCCAGCGTGCGCACGGGCGGGGCGGTCCAGCCATGACCTGGACCCGGGGCGGTGGCCTGTCGGCCGCACATCGTGCGAGGCTCGTCGGTGTCGGCGTGCTTCCCGAGGTGCTCGACGACCTCGCGCTGCACGAGGTGACCGGACCGCTGCCCGAGTGGTGGTCGGCGTACGGCAATGCCCTCTACCTCGCGGAGCGCATGTCGATCCCGCGCGAGATGGTCGAGGTGCTCACGACCTACCCCTTCCGTGACGCGCTGATCGTGTGTGCGACCGGCATGCAGTACTTCTCCAGCGTCCTGGTGGGTGGTGACGCGGCGACGATTTTCGTCGGGCCGAACACCTTCATGACTGCCGCCGACCTCTACTGCGGAGCGGGATCGGCGCTGGTCCTCAACTCCCACGTCGTCGCCACCGGCAAGGCGATCGTCGACGCCCGCAACGGCGGCGCGATCGTGGCGCAGCCCGACCAGCTCTGGGCCGCCGGCGCCTACATCGCCACGGACGACATGCACCGGCTCGAGGACCTCGAGACCGGGGCGCGCCTCAACCCGTACGGTGCCACGATCCGCCTGGGCCGCCACGTCTGGCTGGGCCGGGAGGCGATCCTGAGCGGGCATGTCGAGATCGGCGAGGGTGCCGTCGTCGGTACTCGCAGCCTGGTACGCAACCAGAAGGTCGCGCCGCACACGGCAGTCGCGGGCACCCCGGCACGCGTGATCCGCGAGGGCATCACCTGGCGCGGCGACGACACCCCCTGATCGTCAAGCCTGCAACGGCGTGGCGGACGTCACGTGCCGAAGGTGTCCCGAGCCACTGTCTGTGACGTGGTGTCGCGAGTACCGTCGTTGCACCGGTCGTCGATGGCCGGTTTCCGCACGTCAGGAGTCCCAGTTGCTCGCCTACGAACGCCACGGTTCCGGTTCGCCGATCGTCCTCATCCACGGCATCGGTCACCGCCGCCAGGGCTGGGACCCGATCGTCCCGCTGCTCGTCGAGGCCGGCCACGAGGTCATCACCGTCGACCTGCCGGGCCACGGCGAGTCCCCTGCGTGGAACGCCTCCCCGGGCCAGTCGGTGCAGCAGTACCTGCACTGGGAGTTCGAGGAGCTCTACCGCGAGCTCGGCATCGAGACGCCGCACGTCGTCGGCAACAGCCTCGGCGGCCTGATCGCCCTGCAGGGCGCTAAGAACGGCCACGCAAGCTCGATCACCTGCCTCTCGCCCGCAGGCTTCTGGAAGGGCGACCTGGACTTCCTCTACGTGCGGGGTCTCTTCAGGACCATGATCACCGCAGGCGGCCTGCTCGCCCCGGCGATGCCGCTGCTGCTCAAGACGACCTTCGGCAAGGCGCTCGGCTTCAGCTGGCTGGTCCAGCACCCCTCGCGCATCCCCGCCGACCACGCCCTCGGCGACCTGCGCAACATGCTCGCTGCGCGTCCCGCGATCGCGCGCCTCTTCGAGGGTGCCTACCGGTTCGAGGGACCGCTTCCCGTCCCGGCCACCATCGCGTGGTCCCAGCACGACAAGGTGCTGCTGCCCTACCAGGCCAAGGTCGCCCAGGAGCGGCTCCCCGAGGCGGTCCACCTGGTCGCGCGCGGTGTCGGCCACGTGCCGATGACCGACGACCCGCAGCTGGTCGCCCAGATCATCCTGGACAGCATCGCCCGCGCGACGAAGCGCCACATCTCCGCTGCCTGAGGACCGCGTAGGGTCGCCCCATGACGGTGGCAGTCGGGTCGTTGGTCGGTGACCGCTTCCGCGTGGGTGAGCTTCTCGGGCGCGGGGGGATGGCGGACGTCCACCGCGCGGTGGACGAGCGGCTGGGTCGCGAGGTCGCACTCAAGGTGCTCCGGGGCCACACTGCCTCGCCTGCGGACCGTGAGCGCTTTGCGGCCGAGGCCCGCCTGGTGGCGCAGCTCGACCACCCGTACATCGTCTCGCTGCTCGATGCCGGACTCGACGAGGACCAGCCCTGGCTCGCGATGCAGCTCGTCGACGGCGTCACGCTCGGCAGCCGCCTCGGCGGTCGGCCCCTGCCCGAGCAGGAGGTCGCCCAGGTCGGCGTCCAGGTGGCTGAAGCGCTCGCCTACGCGCACGCCCAGGGCGTCGTGCACCGCGACGTGAAGCCCGGCAACGTCCTGATCGCGCCCGATGGCCGTGCGCTGCTCGCGGACTTCGGCATCGCCCGCCTCCTCGACAGCACGGCCCGGCACACCGCGGACGGGCAGGCGGTCGGCTCTCCGGCGTACCTCGCACCCGAGCAGGCGGGTGCCGGCGCGATCTCGGGCGCGACCGATGTCTATGCCCTCGGTCTTGTTCTCCTCGAGGCGCTCACCGGCGAGCGTGCGTGGCGGGGGACCACGTCGGAGATCGTGTTCGCACGACTCCAGGGCCCGCCTGCGGTGCCGGACACCCTGCCGGCCCGTTGGCGTGACCTGCTCGAAGCCATGACCCGGCTCGACCCGGAGGAGCGGCCGACTGCGGCGGAGGTCATCGCTGCTCTCGCCGGCGACGAGCCGGTCCGGCACGCATCCGCCCGGGAAGCGGTGGACCCGGAGGCGACTGCTCCGTTCACTCCGTTCACGCCCGTCGGCGTCAATGCGACCCGCGTCCTCCCGCAACCAGGCCGATGGATCCCGGCACGGTGGTGGCGTTCGGCGATCGGGGCGGGACTGCTCCTGGTTGTCGCCATGACCGCGCTCGTCCTCTGGCTCGGGCTCCGCCAGGACACCGGCACGCCGGAGAGTGTGGTGCCCCCCGTCCCGGACGGCGTTCCCGCCCAGGTCCAGGACGAGCTGGCGGACCTGCATGCCGCTATCCACGGGAACCCGGACGAGGTGCTTCCGTGAGGCGCGTCGCGACGGCGGTGGCGCTGGCGGTGCTACTCGCCGGATGTGGAGAGCCGGCCCACGTCGCCACCCCGGCCGAGGACGTTCCGGCCCTCGGTGAGCAGCTGGAGGCGCTGGATGCGCTCGTGGTGGACCAGCAATGGGCGCAAGCGCGTGCCGCGGCCAGGGAGATCATCGTCCTGGCGAACGACGCGCGGGAGGCTGGCGACCTTCCGGCCGCAGCCGCGGACCGCGTCGTGGCGTCCGCTCAGCGCCTGCTCACTGCCCTTCCTGCGGCACCAGCACCCACAGCGACGCCCTCAGCGACCACGCCTTCCACGAGCAGCCCCGCCGCCGGCACCGGCAAGCCGGGCAAGGGCGGGAAGAAGCACGGGAAGAAGGGTCGTTGAGGGCGGTCCGCTGATCCGTCAGCGCGGCTCGTCGTACGCGGTCGGGCGGCGCCAGGGCGGTGCCACGACCAGCGACAGCACGATCGCCAGTGCGCCGGCGATCACCAGGATCCATCCGAGTGCGTTGTCGTCGATGAACTGCAGGTCCACCTGGATCACGTCGAGGACGAAGACCAGTCCAGCCACCAGCAGGATGATTCCGAGTCCGATGTACATCGTCTGCTCCTTTCGTCGGTGCACTGTCAGTGCCCCGCTGACGTCCGGATCATGCGCCCGAAATGCCGTACGCCGCCCGGCCCGGGTGGGCCAGACGGCGTACGGAGGTGGAGCGGATCAGGCGCGCGACGCGAGCGTGGCGTCGAGCGCCTCGCGGAACACGGGGATCGTGTCGTAGAGCTCGCGGACCTTCTCGTCGGTGAAGTGCAGGACCTCGAGCGGCGTCACGGAGATGACGGTCGCGGAGCGCAGCTTGTGCTCGATGATCGCCTTCTCGCCGACGATGTCACCCGCACCGAGACGGATGGTCCGGCCCTCGGGCAGCTTGATGTCGACCTCGCCGGACAGGATGATGTACGCCTTGTCGGCGGGGGTCTTCGCCCAGATCAGCGAACGACCGGCGGGCGCGTTGAATGCGGACCCCGCCTCGGCGATCGCGGTCAGCGTCGCCAGGTCGGCGGCCGCGAGAAGCGGGAAGTTGCGCAGTCGCGCGGCGATCTCGGCGTTGTCGGCCGCAGGAGGGTTGCCCTGCGTGCGGAGCGCCTTGTTGGCCTCGTGCATGTTTTTCACTCTCCTTCGAGTGAGGTGGTGAACAGCAGGCGACTTGAGTGATCACCTGTTCACTCAAAATCTTCCCCCGCGGTGCTAGCAAGAGCAAGCGATCCGGGTGTGATGTGCGTCGTGTCGTTGTGACGTCCTCCGCACGAGGGGTGCGCGCACGTGAAAACACAGAACGCCGCCCCGAAGGACGGCGTTCCGATGGCGGACCGAGGGGGATTCGAACCCCCGAGGGCTTGCACCCAACACGGATTCCAGCCGTGCGCCATAGGCCACTAGGCGACCGGTCCGTGGAGGAGATTACCGGTCGCGGTGCGGCGAGGAGAAATCGCCCTGCGTCGTCGGGACGGGGGCCCCGCCATTTGGGCGCGGGAGAGCGGCCCCCTAGACTTCGGGACAACCCCCCGTGTGGCGGCATCTTGCTGAATCCCCCAGGGCCGGAAGGCAGCAAGGGCAGGTGAGCTCTGTCGGGTGCACGGGGGGCCTCTGCATTTCGTCACAGAGTCAGCCCGGGCCGTCGTACGCTCGCCGGGTGATCCCTCGGACGTCACTCTCCCTCGTTGTCGCCGCACTGCTGCTGAGTGCCTGCGGGGGTGGCGCGGCGGGGACGGCGGGCCCCTCCGCCACGCCGACGTCCTCGCTCTCGGTTCCGGCGAACCTCGACGAGGTGATCGCCTCTGTCAATGCCCACGCACCGACCAGGGTCCCGGAGACCGCTGACTCGCGGATGCTCGGAGCCGACGTGAGCTGGCCGCAATGCCCGGCAGGCATGGGCATCCCCGAGCGGCGTACCGAAGGCCGGCCGATGCCGACCGACGAGGCAAAGTTCGTCCTCTTCGGCCTGACCAACGGGCCCAGCTTCACCCAGAACCCCTGTCTCGCGGGGCAGGTCGCATGGGCCCGGGAGCGGGGCCTGATGGCCTCGGCCTATGCAGTGGTTTCCTACCCGACGCCTGCGATGCTCGAGCAGGTCCGCTACTCCGGCGGCCCCTACGACGGCAGCACGCCGACGGGTGCGCTGCAGAACGCGGGGTACGCCGCGGGGACGTACTCGATCGGCACCCTGCGCGCCGCGCACCTGACGAGCCCCGGGGTGTGGCTCGACGTCGAACCGGTGCCGGACTTCGACTGGAGCCAGGACCCCGCGGCCAACCGCGCGGTGGTCGAGGGAGCTGCGAAGGCATGGCGCGACGCGGGCTTCGTGGTCGGTTACTACTCGGTGCCCTCGCTGTGGAAGCGGATCGTCGGCGACCTCGCCACCGACGGCGCCCCCGAGTGGCGCGCGGCGGGTCAGACGTCGATGCGGGAGGCGCTGTCGCGGTGCAGTGCGAGCTGGTCCTTCGGCGGCGGACCGGCGGTCCTCGCGCAGTGGGTCGAGGAGGGCCGCGACCGAAACGTCGCCTGCCCCGGGTACGGCGGCACGCTCGGCACCTGGTTCACCCGGCTGGTCCCGGCCTGAGTGGCGCCGATGGTGTGTGTCGGTGAGGCCAACTAGGGTTCAGGACGTGGAAGCACCCCTCGCGCTGTACAGGCGTTACCGCCCGGAGACGTTCGCCGAGGTGATCGGCCAGGATCACGTCACCGAGCCGCTGCGTGCTGCCCTCGCCAACAACCGGGTCAACCACGCCTACCTCTTCTCCGGACCGCGTGGCTGTGGCAAGACCACCTCCGCCCGGATCCTCGCGCGCGCCCTCAACTGCGAGAAGGCACCGATCGCCGACCCGTGCGGTGAGTGCGAGTCGTGCCGTGACCTCGCCCGCGGTGGCCCGGGATCGATCGACGTCATCGAGATCGACGCCGCGTCCCACGGTGGTGTCGACGACGCCCGCGACCTGCGCGAAAAGGCGTTCTTCGCGCCGGTCAGGAGCCGCTACAAGATCTACATCATCGATGAGGCCCACATGGTCACGACGCAGGGCTTCAACGCCCTGCTCA
>UEXP01000229.1_pt1 | contig 12981 bp, 14 predicted proteins | sample 4301171 | NCBI WGS metagenome assembly UEXP01 (sample SAMEA4773182, study PRJEB27434) | metagenome | biome: 2259; feature: agricultural soil; material: soil | place: USA | collected 2014-09 | depth 0.25 m
CCGCACTCCTGGCAGGGCCGGTCGAGGACCCAGGTCCAGTCCTTGTCGTCGGGGATCGGCTGCAGCGCGGTCATGGACTCATTGAAGCAGCGGTGGACGGTGGCCGTCGCGTGGGTTCCTGCCGGTCATGGCACGATCACTGCCATGCACAGCACGCTTCTCGGCCGTCTGTCCCGCCCGCTGGCGCTCGCCCTCGTCGTACCCGTCCTCGCGTCGTGCGGCAGCGCAGACGACGAGCCGACCCCCGTCGAGACCGCTGCCAACGGCGTGGTCTTCAACGGCGCGGACGCGGCCTTCGCGCGGGAGCTGCTGCTGCAGCGCTCCGAGGAGTTCGCCCTGATCGACCTGACCACGACGCGCACCCTGAGTTCTGAGCTCACGGCGTTCCTCGAGGACGCCCGCGAGGCGCGCGCGGCCGAGGTCGACCAGGCCACGACCTGGCTGACCGACTGGTCCAAGGAGGTGCCGGTCACCGTCCGCGACCACTCAATGGGCCATGACGGCGACACGCACCTGTTCGAGGAGGTCGAGGACGCCTCGGACGCCACGTTCGAGGCAGCCTGGATCGAGGCCTTCCTGGCCGAGCTCGAGGAGAGCGACGACATCGCCTCGGAGGAGCAGCAGCACGGTCTGTACGCCGAAGCGAAGGCGCTCGCCGACGATGTCGACGACACCAACAACGACGAGGCGGACCTGCTCGAGGACCTCGCCTGACGCGTTGCCTCATGGCTTCCCGGCCGCGGTGTCAGTGGTGTGCGCGAGGATGTCCGGGTGAGTGAGGCACTGGCTGGTTTCGGGGAGGCGACGCGGGCATGGTTCCGCGCAGCGTTCGCGGCACCGACGCCTGCACAGGAGGGTGCCTGGGCCGCGATCGCGGCCGGCCGCCACGCTCTTGTCGTCGCGCCGACAGGATCGGGCAAGACACTGTCGGCGTTCCTCGCCTCACTCGACCGCCTGATGACGTCGGCGCTTCCGGACGACCCGCAGCAGCGCTGCCGGGTCCTCTACGTCTCTCCGCTCAAGGCGCTGGCCGTCGACGTCGAGCGCAACCTGCGTGCGCCGCTGACCGGGATCCGCCACACCGCGGACCGCTTGGGCGTCGAGGTCCAGGACGTGCGGGTCGGCGTGCGCTCTGGCGACACCTCGCCGGCGGAGCGCCGCAAGCTGGCCACGGCGCCGCCCGACATCATGATCACGACGCCCGAGTCCCTGTTCCTGATGCTGACCTCGGGGGCACGCGAGTCGCTGCGCGGTGTCGACACCGTGATCCTCGACGAGGTCCACGCGGTCGCCGGCACCAAGCGCGGCGCGCACCTCGCGCTGTCTCTGGAGCGCCTCGACGCCCTCCTCGCCTCACCCGCCCAGCGGATCGGCCTCTCCGCGACCGTGCGCCCGCTCGAGGAGGTCGCGCGCTTCCTGGGTGGCTCGGCTCCTGTCGAGATCGTCGCGCCGCCGTCCGCCAAGGAGTGGGACCTGCGCGTCGTCGTGCCCGTCGAGGACATGACCAGCCCTGGGGAGTACGACGAGTCCTCCGAGGACCCTGCGCGGTCCGGGTCGCTGTGGCCGCACGTCGAGGAGAGTGTGGTCGACCTGATCGGGCAGCACCGGTCGACGATCGTGTTCGCCAACTCGCGCCGCCTCGCCGAACGCCTGACTGCGCGTTTCAACGAGATCGCGGCGGACCGCGCCGGCCTTCCGGTCGACAAGGACGTGCCCACCCCGGCGGCGGTGATTGCTCAGTCCGGGGCCTCCTACGGAGCCGCTCCCGTGATCGCGAAGGCCCATCACGGCTCGGTCTCCAAGGAGCAGCGCGCCCTCATCGAGGACGACCTGAAGCGCGGCCGGCTGCCCTGCGTGGTGGCGACGTCCAGCCTCGAGCTCGGCATCGACATGGGTGACGTCGACCTCGTCGTGCAGATCGAGTCGCCGCCGTCGGTGGCCTCGGCCCTGCAGCGCGTCGGTCGTGCCGGCCACCAGGTCGGCGAGGTCTCGCGCGGCGTGCTCTATCCCAAGCACCGTGGCGACCTCGCACAGACAGCCGTTGCCGTCGAGCGCATGCGCGCCGGGGCGATCGAGTCGCTGCGTGTGCCCGCCAACCCGCTCGACGTGCTGGCCCAGCAGATCGTCGCGGCGACCGCACTCGATGCCTGGTCCGTCGACGACCTCTACGAGCTCGCCCGGCGCTCGGCGCCCTATGCCTCCCTGCCGCGCTCCGCCTTCGAGGCGACGCTCGACCTGCTCGCGGGTCGCTACCCCTCCGACGAGTTCGCCGAGCTGCGGCCCCGCGTCGTGTGGGACCGGGTCACCGGCCAGGTCACCGGCAGGCCCGGCGCACAGCGGCTCGCGGTGACGAGCGGCGGCACCATCCCCGACCGGGGCCTCTTCGGGGTCTTCCTGGTCGGTGGCGACGAGCGCACCGGCGGCAAGCGGGTCGGCGAGCTCGACGAGGAGATGGTCTACGAGTCGCGCGTCGGAGACGTCTTCGCGCTCGGCGCGACCAGCTGGCGCATCGAGGACATCACGCACGACCGTGTGCTGGTGACTCCCGCACCCGGTGTGCCCGGGCGGTTGCCGTTCTGGAAGGGCGACACGCTCGGGCGCCCGGCCGAGCTCGGCGAAGCCGTCGGTGCGCTGGGACGAGAGCTCGCGGCACTCCCGGCAGAGCGGGCCGTCGCACGGGCACGCGAGGCCGGCCTGGACGAGTGGGCCGCGAGCAACCTCGCGGCGTACGTCGGGGAGCAGGCCGACGCGACCAACGTCGTGCCGAGCGACCGCTCGCTCGTCGTCGAGCGCTGTCGCGACGAGCTCGGCGACTGGCGTCTGGTCGTCCACTCGCCCTACGGCACCCCCGTGCACGCGCCGTGGGCGCTGGCGATCAACGCCCGCCTCCGCGAGCGCTACGGCGTCGAAGCGTCCGCGGTGGCCTCTGACGACGGCATCGTCCTGCGGGTCCCCGACACCACCGGAGAGGCGCCGAGCGGCGAGATCGTCGTCTTCGAGCCCGGCGAGATCGAGGAGATCGTGACCGCCGAGGTCGGCGGCTCGGCCCTCTTCGCCTCGCGTTTCCGCGAGTGCGCGGCCCGGGCCCTGTTGCTCCCGCGGCGCGATCCCGGCAAGCGCTCTCCTCTCTGGCAGCAGCGTCAGCGCTCGGCCCAGCTGCTCGAGGTCGCGACGAAGTACCCCTCGTTCCCGATCGTCCTGGAGGCGGTGCGCGAGGTCCTGCAGGACGTCTACGACCTGCCCGGCCTGACCGCGTTGCTGCGGCGGATTGAGCAGCGCGAGGTCCAGGTGGTCGACGTCGACACGGCGCTGCCGTCGCCGTACGCCCGCTCGCTGCTCTTCGGCTACGTCGCACAGTTCGTCTACGAGGGCGACTCCCCCATCGCCGAACGTCGCGCCGCAGCCCTGCAGCTCGACCAGGGGCTCCTCGCCGAGCTCCTCGGCCGCGCGGAGCTCCGCGAGCTGCTGGACCCGGTAGTGCTGGCCGGGACCGAGGCGGAGCTGCAGCGGCTCGCGCCCGATCGTCAGGTGCGTGACGTCGAAGGGGTCGCCGACCTGCTGCGGCTGCTCGGGCCGCTGACGGCCGAGGAAGTCGCCGCACGTTTCTCGGGCCCACCGGCCGAGGCGGGCGACGCGCTCGTGGCGCTCGGAGAGGCGCGTCGCGCGGTGTCCCTGCGCGTTGCCGGCGAGGCGCGTTGGGCGGCGATCGAGGACGTGTCGCGCCTGCGCGACGGCCTCGGCGTGCCAGTGCCACCGGGCACTCCGTCGGTCTTCACGGACCCGGTCGAGGATCCGCTGGGCGACCTCGTCGCCCGCTACGCGCGCACCCACGGGCCGTTCACCGCCGACGAGGTCGCGGCCCGCTTCGGGCTCGGGGTCGCCGTGGTGCGGCACACCCTGGGTCGGCTCGCCGGTCAGGGTCGCGTGCTCGAAGGCGAGTTCCGCCCCGCGGGCGCCGGTGCCGAGTGGTGCGATGCCGAAGTGCTGCGTCGCCTCCGACGGCGGTCGCTGGCGCGGTTGCGTGCGGAGGTCGAGCCAGTCGACCCCGAGGCCCTGGGCCGCTTCCTGCCGCACTGGCAGGGAGTCACGCGCCAGAAGGGCGCGCTCCGCGGAGTCGACGGCGTCGTGGCAGCGATCGAGCAGCTCGCGGGCTGTCCCGTGCCCGCGAGTGCCCTGGAGTCGTTGGTCCTGCCGGCACGCGTGCGCGACTACTCCCCTGCCTTCCTCGACGAGCTGACCGCCACGGGTGAGGTGCTCTGGGCCGGCCACGGTGCCCTGCCCGGCGACGACGGCTGGGTCTCCTTGCACCTCGCGGACCAGGCCGACCTGACCCTTCCTGCCCCGGCTCCCTTCGAGCACTCCGAAGTGCACCAGGCGGTCCTCGATGCACTCGCACCGGGCGGGGCCTGGTTCTTCCGCCAGCTCTCCGATGCCGTGGGCTCGACGGACGACGCCGACCTTGCGGGAGTTCTCTGGGAGCTCGTCTGGGCCGGGCGGATCGGCAACGACACGCTTGCCCCGTTGCGTGCCCTGACCGGAGGCGGGTCGCCGGCCCATCGCTCCCGTCGCCCGGCTCCTCGGGCACGCACGGCGTCGCGTCGGCCCGCGATGCCTTCCCGCACTGGTCCGCCGTCCACGGCCGGCCGGTGGTCCCTGCTCCCCGCCGTCGACCTCGACCCGACCCGCCGTGCACACGCCCTCGCCGAGGGCCTGCTGGAGCGGCACGGCGTCGTCACCCGCGGTGCGGTCCAGGCCGAGCGTGCGCCGGGCGGCTTCGCCGCGGCGTACAAGGTGCTCTCGCAGTTCGAAGAAGCCGGCCGTTGTCGCCGCGGCTACTTCGTGGCCGGTCTGGGGGCCGCGCAGTTCGGTTCGGCGGGCGCGGTGGACCGCCTGCGCACCTTCTCGGAAGCCGGGGAGGACCCGGTCGCCATCGCACTCGCTGCCACCGATCCCGCCAACCCCTACGGCGCAGCGCTGCCCTGGCCAGACCGCGTGGCGGCCGACGCCGAAGCCGCTTCCGGCCACCGCCCGGGCCGCAAGGCCGGTGCGATCGTCGTGCTCGTCGAGGGGGCGCTGGTCCTTTATGTGGAGCGGGGCGGGCGGACGCTGCTCACCTTCAGCGAGTCGCACGAGCGGCTCACGACTGCCTGCGGCGCCCTCGCCGACGCCGTACGCCGCGGACAGCTGGGCAAACTGACCGTCGAGAAGGCAGACGGCTCCCAGCTGCTCGGCAGCGGGTCGACGCCGTTGCGCGAGGCGCTCACGGCAGCCGGATTCGTCGCGACACCGAAGGGTCTGAGGATCCGTGGATGAGCGGCGCGTCGATGCCTGAGGGCGACGCGGTCTGGCGCACGGCACGGTCGCTCGACCGGGCGCTGTCGGGGCGCACGCTGACGGCTACGGACTTCCGCGTGCCCACCTTGGCGACGGTGTCATTCGCCGGCGAGACGGTCGTCGAGACGGTGCCGCGGGGCAAGCACCTCCTCACGCGGATCGGCGCCGACTGGACGCTGCACACGCACCTGAAGATGGAGGGGTCGTGGGTCGTCGGGAAGGTCGGCGACCGGTGGCGGAAGCCCACCCACACCGCGCGCGTGGTGCTGCAGGCGGGCGAGGTCGAAGCGGTCGGCTTCGCGCTGGGCGTGGTCGAGCTCCTGCCGCGGGACCGCGAGCACCTGGTGGTCGGGCACCTCGGCCCGGACCTGCTCGGTGCCGACTGGTCGGCACCCCTCGCCGTCGAGAACCTGCTGCGTGACCCGTCGCGGCCGCTGGCTGAGGCGCTGCTGGACCAGCGCAACCTGGCCGGCATCGGCAACGTCTATGCCGCCGAGCTCTGCTTCCTCACCGGGGTCCTGCCGACCACCCCGGTCGGCGACGTCGCGGCCCTGCCGCGGCTGGTGGCCCGGGCACGGGAGCTGTTGATGGCCAACCGCGAGAACCCCGGCATGCCGACCACCGGAAACCTGCGCCGCGGGAGCTCGCACTGGGTCTACGGCCGCCGCGAGTGTGGCCGGTGCGGTGGCGTGGTCCGTGCCGAGCACCAGGGCCATGCCGGGCGCGAGCGGGTCCGGTACTGGTGTCCGGCCTGCCAGCGGTGAACACCTGTCCGTACATGCATCCGGCAGGCGTGCGCCGGGTACGTCGACGCCATGGAGCCCGTGCTGACCCCTGACGAGTACGCCGACCTGCGCGCCGCCGTCGGCTGGCCACCCACCCCGCCGGAGCAGGCCTCGGCTGCCCTGGCGAGATCGATCGCCCTCGCCGTAATCCGCGACGACAGCGGGAACCCCATCGGGCTGGCCCGAGCCGTCGGTGACGGCTTCTACGTCGTCATCGTGGATGTGATCGTCGCACCGGCAGAGCAGGAGAACGGCGTGGCCCACCGCGCGCTCGCAGCGCTCCTCGAGGACCCCCGGGTCCATGCAGCCGGGCACCTGTGCCTCTTCGCAGCGCCCGACGCGGTCGATCTCTACGAATCCTTCGGCTTCCGGCCCGAGGACGGCGTCTACATGCGGCGGGCTTGAGGTCGGACGGGCCACCGCCCGGCGCGCCACCTGAGCGGCCCCTTGATGCAGCCGGACCGCGCGACTCGCCGCCCGTACGGCGCGTCGGCAGTCACGAGAGCAGCAGCTGGCCGGTCCGTGCCGGCCGAGCTCGCTTGCCCAAGTGCGCGGATCGCAGGCATATCCGAACGGGTTCGCGCCTACGATGACGGCGTGGTCCACGGCCTCTTTCTGCTCGCACTCGCGCAGCTCATTGGGGTGGCTGCCGTGCTCTATTGGCGGTATTCGGTTCGCTTCAACCAGTACGTCATGTGGGGCTATGGGAACACCGAGGGGCGTCCCGTGCCGGGCACGTTCGCCTTCTCGCGCTACTTCGGAACCATCTTTCTCACGGCAATGGCGCTCATGACGTTGGGGCACGCAGTCGCAGCTCTCATCTGAACGGTTTGCGGCAAGAGAGAGCGGATTTCGAACGCAGCATGGCCGCGCCTGCGAGGATCCACGCATGCGTGAACTCGCCTTCCCGATCGCCAAGGCGCGCGTGACCGAGGCCGGGCTTGAAGCCTTTTGGGAGCCCTCGCAACTCGCGGAGGCCACGTACATCGGGCAGCAGGTGCCGTGGTCCGACGTAATGGAACTCGACAGCCGGTCTGCGCCCCCGGAGGTAAGGCTTCGGGACGGCCGAACCCTATTCGTGGCTCCAGAACACCGCGAGGCGTTGGCTGCTGCCGCCGGCAGCCTTGGAATCTCCGACGTCGCGCGCCCAGATGTCTGGGCGGCGATTCTTGAGCCCTACCTCGACACTGCTACGAATCGCCGAGCTAATCGGCGCGATCTCTCCCGTCTGGGAGTTCCGCGTTGGGTGGTCCGCCGAGCACGCCGCCGCTTGCGGGTCCCGATGATGCGCCTAACCCTGCTCACCTGGGAGTGGGAAAGATATGGCCACGCCGATGCGGTCACTGCCTTCGCTACCTTCGGAGATCCGGACCGGCAGGCACAAGCGAACTTTCGTCGCTGGACCGACTCGGTAGCCGCCCGCAAATACTCGCGCTAGTCCCGTTTTCCGGGCAGTCCACTTCCCGCGGCGTGACCACGGGTCCGTCTACGCGTAGGGCATGTAGTCGATGCGCCTACTGCGGTGCCGCCTGCCGGGAAACGGAAGGCAGTTCATCCATGACCGTAGGACGCGGCCGTCGTCATCCCGGACCTCGGTACAGCCACCGCGCCCGATCCGAAAGACCGTAACCCGGCCGTCGTGCGCCTCCGCAATGAAGTCGTCGATGGAATGAATGTCTTCGTCGGCGTCCCATCCCAGTTCTGCAGGCACAGACGCCTGATCATCGAAGGACACCGTTCCGCACTCTGCGTTGAGAGCGTTCGAGCCCTTGACGAGATAGAGGACGACACCGACCGCATCCGGTCGGTTCGGGACAAGACGGAGCCAGACGGCGTATTCGTCTTCGACGACATGGAGCCTGCATACGCCAGCGAGTTCGGCTGCACGACGTTCGAAATGCGCCCGAAGTCCTGACATGCGCCGACAATATCCGTGGCAAACGCGATGCGGCGTCACATCGGCAGACCGACCTAGTCGCGGCAGTTCCGAGCGGATTGGGTCGCGCGTGCGGCTATAGGCCGCCGGTCATCATCCCGGCGATGAGCATCGCGGGTAGGCCCAACGTGATCCCGGCGATTGCGCCTAGCCCAATGGCAGTTGACCATCGCTGCCCCGACAACCCGAGAGTCAGAACGACCACGGCTGGCGCAAGTAGAGCCGCAAAGATGAGCGCCAGCTCAACCAGAATGATCGAAGCGCGCTCACCGGTGATGTACTGCTTCTGAACAGGATCGCTGAAGTTCCAGACGGCAACCATGCCTCCGACAAACAGTGCCGCTGAGGCTGGTAGCGCGGCAGTGACGTAGCCCGCGGTTGCGGCGACGACACCGGCAGTCCGGCTTGCGCTAGTCCGGGTTGCCGGCACCGCGGTTGTCATGTGGCCAGTAGACCATCGGCGAGCTGACAGCGGCAGATCCGCATGCTCAGAAGAAGGCGAGGATGAAGCGACCCAAGTTGCTGATCATCCGGCCGATCGTCCGAACAGGTCCGTAGCCCTGACTGCGCGACTCAATACCAGTAGTGACCGCAACAGCGACCAGCGCGGCAGATGCAACGAGCCAGGCCGCGATGAGTACCGACTCTGGAAACGCAATGAGCCAAGATGCGGCGAGCACGATTCCCGCCGCGAACAGCAGCGCCAGTGCGACCGGACCGACTACCTGTGCCGCTCGACTACTCATGGCCTCACTCTGTCATCGGATCGTCGGCACGCAGAACGGAACGCGGCATGAACGGGCCACGCGATTCCGAACTGATCGCGGCAGATCCGGTCGGATTCCGTCGGACGATATCCACGCGCTCGATGTGCACGGGCCCTACGGTTGCCACATGTGGAAGTGGCGCAGGGTCAGTCGTCGCGTTGACCTCCCGGTACGCGAAACGCAGTACCTGATCTCAACCTCTGAGGATGCGCCCTTCTTCGTCTCCGTCGAACCCGAGGGCATGTCGTGGGACTTCACGTCGCAGGACAAGGTCCTGTTGTCGTTCCGTGGGAGAACGGCGATCCAGTACATCGACCTGGTGCATCACAAGGACGGAATCGAAATCTGGCGGCCCGGCGACACCGAGGTCTGGGCAACGCTCAGCAACGGGATGCCCGAGCAGATCGCGGGCTTCTCCGATATTCGTGCTCCGTGGATCGACAGCGGCAGTGGCGCCGATGGACCTCCGCCTTGGAACTGGCCGCCCGCTCCACCCGCCTGAATCGGTCGCATCGCGTCCGTAAACTGCATGCAATGCGGCACGACAGAGCGCATCGCAGACCGATGTCATCAAGCTCGCCCCGCCTCGGCTGAGGCGTGCAAGTATCGCTGCGTGAAACAGGCACTTGTCTGGAAACAGAACTATCTCCCGATGGTCCTTCAGTGACAACCACGGGGATCGTCGTTGCGGCTGTGCTGGCAGTCGAAACCTTTGGTGTTCTCTGGTTCTGGGCTCAGAAGGCGGTGCCCCGGCGCTACCTGCGGTGGGGGCGGAACGATCCGAGCCGGACAGCGCTGCTGGTTCTTGGAAGCCACCTTGCGTGGGTGTCGGTCGCCGCGGCTCTCGCGCTGGCGTTCGATCGAGCTGCACCAGTCGGTGGGGATCGAACCTTGTGGGGGCTGGCACTGGCGCCCCTGCTCGCGGTTCTCGGGCCCTATTCGCAGGTCTGGTTCGCGCGATGGCCGGGTGACTTTCGAAGCGATATCGAGGGCCTGGTCGCGGAAGGCGCCTCGCCAGAGACGGCCAAGGCGTTCTTCTGGTCGGGTGCAGTTTTCGCTTACCTCGCCATCGCGATTGCCGTCGTGGCCCTCGGTGCATGTTTCACGTCGGTACCGACCCGCGCTGAGCCTGCCCCCGACTTCGGGCCCTGCAGCCAGGCGCGCGGTGTCGTTGCGACTGGGGCGAACCCGCCGGATTGCGACCTCGTCATGATGATCGTGGCCGAGATTGCCGCCGACCCGGCAGCATCGAATGGCGGCTACATGAACCGGAGAGTTCGTGGCTTTGATTGCAACGCCGACGGTGGCGTAGCTGTCTGCGTATCCGAAGGAGCGCAGATTGCCTTCGATGTTCCTGGCGCGGGGGCGCGACCGGCGAATTCACCTGCACCGAAGAAGGCGTCGAAGTCGCCTAGTACAGCCGAGCCAGTCATGCCCGACCTGATTGGGATGGCCTATCTCGATGGCGCCGAGGTCTTGGGAGCCGCACTCGATGCCGCCGGGAATGACACGGTCATTCAGGCACGTACGAGACGGACGGGTGGTGCTGAGCCCGGCACATATCTGGATCAGTCGCCCGCCCCAGGCACGATCCTTACCGCGGACACCCCAATCAAGATCTTTGTCGAAGAGGGCCCCTAAGAAGCACCGACCAGCGGCATGTCCGAGCGGTTGGGGTCTAAGTTTGCCCAGTGCGCGACAACCGACGTCAGATCGTTGATGACCTTCTGGGCGTGCTTCGAAGTCATGAGCTCGCAACTCTTTGGACCTCGTTCGAGAGCGGGTCGGCACTGATTGCAGAGGTCGAGCGGATCGCGGTCGAACTGCCTGACGCTTCCGCCGTGAACGATCTGACCGTGCTCTTTGCGCCGACTGGTGTTCTCCAAGACGTAGCACTCGACAGTGGGTTCCACGACGAGTACGTGCTGCTCGCTGACCGTCACGACAAAGTTCAGGACTGACTGATCACGGCCGCTCCCGCGTCCAGCCGCGATGCTGGATCAGCGGCAGATGAGCGCATTCGAGCCGACCTGGCAAACCACCTGACAAGATGCACCCGCGGACAGCGCCCAGGAGATCTTCAAGGCGTGGACGAGGGAACAACTCCCACCGGCGCTTCGCGCGCTTGGCTTCAAGGGGTCTGGTCAGAGCTTCACGCTGCCGAACGACGAGTGCTGGGCCCTATTGGGCGTGCAGAAGTCGACCTCGAGTTCGGCTGACCAGCTGGAGTTCACGCTGAACTTGTCCGTGGTGAATCGACAACTGTGGGATGACCTCCGCAACTGGGAGCACTACTGGCTTGCCGCTCGTCCGTCGGCGAACATGCAATCGCCCGGTCAGGTGATGACTCGCATCGGCACGGTTCTGCCGAACGGCCAGGACAAGTGGTGGTCGATCCGGACTGGCGCATCCTCCTCGGCATTGGAGGCCCTCCGCGTCGAGGTCGGGTGCGCCGTTCGAGAGTTCGGACTGCCAGAGCTTCGACGGCTCATCGAAGCGAACCGCGCCGATCGGGTCCGGGACCGGCTCGATTCGATCAAGCGTGTTCGCCCGCGGCCAGCCCACTTGAAGTAGTCGATCCGCGGCATGTCCGAGCGGATCAGCTAGGAAGCAACGAGGTCCAGATGACGTCATCGTCGGCGGCGTCGACGCATTGAATTGCATATTGCAGGTCGTCGCGGACGACCAAGCAACGACCGTCCGGTCGGAACAGCGTCCATTGGTCCGCCGGCTTGTCCCCATAGGTTCCCGCAGCAGCGGGGCGGGCACACAACTCAGCACCGAGATCGAACTTGAAGGCGACCGCTCCCGTGGATCGGTCGACGGCAAACGCGGTCAGCGCCTGGCCCTCAAGTACGCGCAGCGCGGCATCGATTCGCTCGTGCGGAGAGTCACTGTCCGCGAGTAGGACGTCGCCCTGGCCTAGTCGCCAAGAGCAGTACTCGACCATAAGCGTCCACTGACCCTTCACCGACACAAGGCGTCGCGGCAGCGTTGGTGGAAGTCCACGGACGCGGCTCGGCATCGACCGAGGCTCAGAGATCTCCAGACGCGGTTCGCCGAACTCGACCAGGAACATCGAGCCGTGTGAGCGCTCAGGCCGCCAGCACGGAAGGCCTTCCAAGCCCGCTACTGCGTCCGCGATCAAGTCCACGGCCGAAGTATGTCTGCAACCGATTGGGAAGGGCATCCGAGGCACTCGTCGCGGCATGAGCGAGCGGATCTGCATCGCGGCAACTACCGTCTGGATGTGCGAACTGACGACCCTGGGCCGCTGACCCAAAACGAGCGCGCCCTGCTCGAGGCATTGCTCGCGCATGAGTTTGCAGGCGTCGAGAGCCTGCGGGCGCAGGTCGGCGCGGCCCAAGCAAAGCGCGGCTGCCAATGCGGCTGCGGAACCATCGAGTTCGTCTTCAACGACGAGGGCCTACCGCTCGCCGACGGTCCGAGTCCGGTCCCGGCAGAGGGCAGAGTCCTTAACGCGACCGGCGAGGACATCGGTGGCCTCTTACTCTTCCTCGAGGCGGGGCTGCTCGGCTCTCTGGAGGTCTACTCCTACGACGAGCCACTTCCGCTTCCCACCTCAGACCGGGTGCTCTGGGACGAAGTCCCTCGCAGCTCGCAACGCGGCATGTCCGCCCGCCTAGACCACCTTGACGAACCGAGGCAGGTCAGGCGGAAACTCGCCCTGCAGTTGTTCAAAGACGCTGCGCGGAACGACGAGATCAACGTTGCGAGACATTGCCGCAAGAAGCGCGTCCGATACGCCTTGAACCCACATGAAGCTCGGCTCCCCGGCACGGAGGGCAGTGATCAGCCCGGGCTCTGGCTGGTCGACCGCGACCAGTTCGATCGGAGCGCCGCGATGCCTCATGCCGGGATCGTTGCAGAAGGTGTCGAGGGGCGCATCCAAAATGGGGGCGCGGAACGCGGCAGATCCGATCGCGTTCGGGTCCTCCCAGGAACCACAGTCTTCGCCTAGCCTGCGGGCATGGGGTTCCTTGGCCGCTTCGCCAATCTCGGCGTCAAGCAGGGCGTGATGCTCGGGGCTTCTGTAGCGGTTATCGACGGCTCGTTGGTGTGGCCGCTTCATGGTCTGCGACACCCTCCTGAGGGTGAAGCCAGTGGCTGGTACATCTGGTCAGGCGAGTTGTCGCAG
>UEXP01000055.1_pt1 | contig 12964 bp, 12 predicted proteins | sample 4301171 | NCBI WGS metagenome assembly UEXP01 (sample SAMEA4773182, study PRJEB27434) | metagenome | biome: 2259; feature: agricultural soil; material: soil | place: USA | collected 2014-09 | depth 0.25 m
TCGCCAGGTCGTAGCCGAGGTCGGCGAACTGCCGCGCCATCTCGGCACCGAGGCCCGAGCTCGCGCCGGTGATCAGGATGGTTCCCTTGCTCATGTCAGTCAGTCCTTCGAGGTGATCGAGTTGATGCGGGCAGCGAACTTCCGCTGCTCGCGGTCGTAGAGGGGGCGGGCGAACCGCTTCGTCCACACAGCCTTGCGTGCGGGGGCGTCGGGGACGATGACCATCCGCCGCGCGTCGATGCCCTTCATCACCTCGGCAGCGACCTGGGTGGCGTCGAGCGACGAACGGTCGATGAGGCGCGCGGCGACCCTGTCCATCGCGAGGTCGGAGCCGTGCAGCGACGAGGCGAGGTTGGTGCGGAAGAAGCCCGGGCAGACCGCAGATACGGCGATGCCCCACGGGTCGAGCTCATAGGCGAGCGTCTCGCTGACCGCGACGACCGCCGCCTTCACCGCGGTGTACGACGCCATCGCCGGCGGGTGGACGAGCCCGGCGAGGCTGGCCGTGTTGACGATCTGGCCGGGCACCTCGCCGGCCTCCGACGCCGCCTTCATGAGGGGGACGAAGGTGCGGATGCCGCGGACGACGCCGAGCAGGTTGATGTCGATGACCTTGTCCCACTCGGGCAGCGTCACGACGTCGATGCGTCCGCCGGTCGCGATGCCCGCGTTGTTGACGAGCATGTCGAGCCCGCCCCACTCGGCCTCCACCCACGCACGCGCGGCGTCCCAGTCGGCGTCAGACGTGACGTCCAGCCGCAGGAAGTGCGAGCCGGCGGCGAGCGAGGGCGGGGCGTTGAGGTCGGCCACGAGCACCCGGTCACCGCGGGCAACGAACGCAGCCACCAGGGCTGCGCCGAGGCCCGAGGAACCACCGGTGACGAGGACGCGCTTGCTGCCGGCGCTCATCGGCGCATGCCGTACTTCATCAGCTCCAGCCGCGCGACCAGCCCGAGGTGCACCTCGTCCGGTCCGTCGGCGAAGCGCAGCGACCGGGCGCCGGTCCACGCGGCGGCAAGCGGGAAGTCGTCGGTGAGGCCCGCGCCGCCGTGGATCTGCATCGCGAAGTCGATCACGTCGAGCGCCATCCGCGGTGCCGCCACCTTGATCTGGGAGACCTCGGAGATGGCGTTCATCGGGCCGCCCTGGTCGAGCTTCCAGGCCGCATCGAGCACCAGGAGCCGCGTCGAGTTGATCGCGATCCGGGCCTGGGCGATGCGCTCGCGGTTGCCGCCGAGGTTGACCAGCTGCTTGCCGAACGCCTCGCGGGAGGTGCCGCGCTGGATCGCCAGCTCGAGCGCCTTCTCGGCCAGGCCGATCAGGCGCATGCAGTGGTGGACCCGGCCGGGCCCGAGCCGACCCTGGGCGATCGCGAACGCCTCACCGGGGCCACTGATGACGTTGCCGGCCGGGACGCGGACGTCGGTCAGCGAGACCTCGCCGTGGCCGTGCGGCTCGTCGAAGAAGCCCATGGTCGTCAGCATGCGCTCGACCTTGACGCCGGCCGTGCGGCGCGGGACGAGGATCATCGAGTGCCGGTGGTGGCGGTCCGCGTCAGGATCCGTCACCGCCATGACGATGAAGATCTCGCAGTCGGGGTGGCCGACGCCGGTGGAGAACCACTTGGTGCCGTTGAGCACCCACTCGTCGCCGTCCTTGACGGCGGTGAGCTCCATGTTCGTCGCGTCCGAGGAAGCGACGGCGGGCTCGGTCATCAGGAACGCCGAGCGGATCCGGCCGTCGAGCAGCGGGTCCAGCCACTCGTCCTTCTGCTCCTGCGAGCCGTACTTCAGCAGCACCTCCATGTTGCCCGTGTCAGGTGCGTTGCAGTTGAAGACGTACGGCGCCAGGAAGCTGCGCCCGGTGAGCTCCGCGATCGGCGCGTAGTCGACGTTCGACAGACCGGTACCGCCGTGCGTGGCATACCGCCCGGCGTACGGGCCCTCGTGGCCGGCAGGGAGGAAGAGGTTCCACAGGCCGCGCTCGCGCGCCTTGGCCTGCAGCTCCGCCATCACCGGGAGCTCGGTCCAGTTGGAACCGTCGCCTGACTCGCGGCGGCGGTTCATCTCACGGTGGTAGTCGGCCTCGACGGGCTCGATCTCGGCTGCCATGAAGTCGCGGACCAGGCCGGTGAGCTCGGCGGCGCGGGCGGAGGGTGCGAAGTCCATGGGGTTGACCTTGCCACGTTGTTGAGCAATGCTCAATAGTGTGAGCGAGGAAGTCTCCCGGGCCCGAACCCGGATGAGCCCTGAGGACCGCCGTCGACAGCTGCTCGGCATCGGGCTGCAGATGCTGGTCGAGAAGCCGATCCAGGACCTCTCGCTCGACGCGGTCGCCGCCGAGGCCGGCATCTCCCGCGGCCTGCTCTTCCACTACTTCCCCACCAAGACCGACTACTACGACGCGGTGCTCGGGGCCGCGTCCCGTCGCGTGCAGCGCAACCTCGCCCCCGACCCCGACGCCTCCCCCGAGCTCGCGTTGCAGCAGCTCGTCGAGCGCTTCTACGCCCAGATCGAACGCCGCCGCGCCTTCTACCTCGCGCTGGTCTTCGGCAGCGGAGCCCTCTCGTTCGGCGGCGAGGGCGTCGACAGCCACCGCCTGACGATCGCGCGACGCGTGCTCACCGCCACCGGCCTGCCGGAGAGCGCCCTGCCCGCCGCTCACGGCTGGACGGCGTACGTCGAGGACCGGGCGCTGCGCTGGACCGGCGCGCCCGCCTCCGCACGACGCTCGCTGGCCGACGAGGTGGACCACGCGTGCCGTGCGCTGCACGCCCTCGTCGCGCTCGAGAGTCCCCGCGGCTGACGCCCGTCCGGCACTGCTGCCGCGCCTGCCGAAATGCCCGGAAACTTTTTTTCGAAAGTGCGTAACCCCGCGCATGGCCCCGCGTTGATCAGGGCACAACGGTCGGGAAGCAACCTCCCTCCCAGCTTCCTGATCGCTCGAGCCCGTCTCCGCCAGCACTCCCTCCCTCCCGCTGGCCGAGGCGGGCTCGAATGTCATTTCGGCCCAGTCCGCGGATTCCGCCGGGCCGCGGCGACCGCCGTACGATTCGTCGGTGCCGCAGCGTGAACCCGACGACGTCCAGAGCGACCACCCCTTCGGTGGCCCGCTCTCCGATGAGCCCCTCGACCGGATCGACCCCGAGGAGCTGCGCATCGCGTTGAAGGTGCTCGCCGAGATCCCGCGGCTCGACCCGGACCACGACGACGTGCGCACCATGAAGCGCGGCGCGTCGTACATGTACAAGCTGATCAAGAAGCAGCGCCGGTCCGAGCTCCGCCAGGAGAAGCAGGCACACGACCAGGCGATCATCGAGAAGACCGCGACCGGTTCGCCGATGCGGATCGACGACGAGACCGCCGGCATCCCGCTGGTCTCGACCGCGAAGGGCGCCTTCGCCGGGGAGCTGATCACGGCCCGCGGCTGCTACATCTGCAAGCAGGACTTCACGCTGGTCGACGCCTTCTACCACTGGCTCTGCCCCGAGTGCGCGGCCAAGAGCCACGCCAAGCGCGACCAGCGCACCGACCTGACCGGCAAGCGCGCGCTGCTGACCGGCGGCCGCTCCAAGATCGGCATGTACATCGCGCTGCGGCTGCTCCGCGACGGCGCGCACACCACGATCACGACGCGCTTCCCCAAGGACGCCGTGCGCCGGTTCGCCGCGATGGAGGACTCCGCCGACTGGATCCACCGGCTCAAGGTGGTCGGCATCGACCTGCGCGACCCCACCCAGGTCATCTCGCTGACCGACGACGTCGCGGCGGATGGCCCCCTCGACATCATCATCAACAACGCCTGCCAGACCGTACGCCGGCTCCCTGGCGCCTACTCGCACCTGATCGACGGCGAGAACGCACCCCTGGGCACGCCCTCCTCCCTGGGCATCGCGGCCCTCCCGGAGATGGTGACCTTCGACCGGATCTCCGAGGCGCACCCGGCAGCGATCGCCGGTGCCCTGGCCGAGACCGCCGTTGCGCACCACGAGGGCGAGTCGGCCGAGGCCGCGCTCGCGGCCCACAACGCCGCGTCCCTGACCGCGCTCGCGCTCAAGGCGGGCAACGCCTCGCTCGAGCAGCACCTGGCAGGCACCGCGATCGACGCCGGCGGCCTGATCCCCGACATCCAGGACAACAACTCGTGGACCCAGGTGCTCGACGAGGTCGACCCGCTGGAGCTCCTCGAGGTGCAGTTCTGCAACTCGATCGCGCCGTTCCTGATCAACTCGCGCCTGCGTCCCGCGATGCGCGCGGCCGTGCAGAACGGTGCCCGGCGGGCGTACATCGTCAACGTCTCGGCGATGGAGGGGCAGTTCTCCCGTCGCTACAAGGGCCCGGGCCACCCGCACACCAACATGGCGAAGGCTGCGCTCAACATGATGACGCGGACGTCGGCCGGCGAGTACTTCGAGACTGACCGGATCCTGATGACCGCCGTCGACACCGGCTGGATCACCGACGAGCGGCCGCACTACGAGAAGCTCAGGATCGCCGCCGAGGGCTGGCACGCGCCGCTCGACCTGGTCGACGGTGCCGCGCGCGTCTACGACCCCATCGTCATGGGTGAGCGCGGCGTCGACATCTACGGCTGCTTCGTGAAGGACTACGAGCCCAGCCCCTGGTGACCGTCTGCCTCCTGTGTAGGTGAGGCCACTTGGCCTCACCTACACAGGACGTCGAAGGGTTCTTTTGGGCGAGTCGACCGATTTGCCGGACTGGCTGGTCTGGACCTGCCTACAGTCGGCTCAGCGACTGTCGGTGGAGGGAGACGGCGGCAGCTCGCGGCCGGCGGCGTCGGTCGTGTCCCTCGGATACAAGGACCGCACATGACGTCTTCGATCTCTTCCCCCGTACGCCGAACGGGTGCTGCTGCCCTGGTCAGCGCAGTGTGGGGAGCCGGCCTTGCCGCACTCGCCGTTTCGCCCGCCGCAGCGACCCCGACCGTGACCGAGACACCCGGCGACTGCGGGGTCACCTACACCGCGCACTTCCCGTACATCGGCGAGGTTGAGGACTGGCAGGTCCCGACCAAGGTGAGCTGGCTCAGAATCCAGGCTGCGGGCGCCGTGGGCGGCCAGGGTCTTGGCGGCAACGGCGGTCGAGGTGCCCTCCTGAACGCTACCGACATTCCGGTCACCTCCGGGCAGGAGTTGCGCGTCCTCGTGGGCGGCGCCGGAACCACCGCGCCCAACGCGGGTGGTGGGGGCGGCGGCGGCTCCTTCGTCTATCCCACTGCCAGTCCTGAATCGCCGCTCGTGGTTGCGGGCGGAGGTGGCGGCGCTGGTTACGACATCGAGAATTACTGGACAGCTTCAGCAACTGACGGCGTCTCGGCAGGAACCGACGCCACCAACGGCACCGCGGGGTCGGCCGGCGCTCCGGGAGGCACCCATGGCGCCGGCGGCGAGATCGAGGCGACCTACGTCGGGACTGGTGCGGGCGGCGGCGGTCTGACGGGAGACGGAGATGACGCCAGCAATGCCTTCGGGGGCGATTCGCTGCTCACCGGTGGTTCCGGTGGACCTGGAGGCTCCAGTTCCACGGCGGAGGACGGATCGTCGGTGACCGGCGGAGGCGCCGGCGGCTTCGGCGGAGGAGGCAGCGGCGGCCAGACCATCAGCACACCCTGGACATCCGAGATGTACGGGCAGACAGGGATGTACGAAATCAGGGGAGGCGCTGGCGGTGGTGGCGGCGGCTACAGCGGCGGGGGCGCGGGCGGTGCCGGTTTCCGCCAGGACAACGCTGGCATGGAGTACTTTCCGCCCAAGCAGTCTGGTGGCGGCGGCGGAGCCGGAGGCTCGTACTACCTCGGATCGCTGACCTCCATCGGCGTCAACGAGCTAGTGAACGGCTGGGTGGACATCACCTACACCCCGTCCTTCAACGTGCGGTTCCACAGCTGGAACGGCGACTACCCGCCGCTGCAGGTTGCCGAGGGCTGTTCGTTCGCCGGCTCCCGTCACGGTGTTCCAACTCCTGCCGACCGCGAGGGCTACACCTTCGACGGCTGGTTCATGGACCAGGCCGGCGCGGTCCCGGTGGACTGGGAGAAGGTGCTGACCGGCGACATCGACATCTACGCCCATTGGACCGCCATCGCGACCGGAGGCCAGCTGACCCCTGTCGCGTTCTGCGAAGGCCGAACAGCCACCATCGTGGGCACCCCCGGTGACGACACGATCACCGGCACCGATGGCCCCGACGTCATCCAGGCCGGCGAGGGCAACAACACCATCAACGCCCTGGGCGGCGACGACATCGTCTGCGCCGGTTCCGGCAACGACGTGATCACCGGCGGCGACGGGAACGACCGGGTCGCCGCGGGCGGGGGCAACGACCGCATGGACGGCGGCGCAGGCAACGACGTGCTCGGCGCAGGTCCTGACCTGCGCGCCACGTCGGCTCGTGGCACGGCCCCAACCGGATCCGACGTGCTGATCGGCGGCCCGGGCAACGACGTCCTGCTGGGCTGGACTGCCAACGACAAGCTCTACGGCAACGACGGCAACGACCTGCTCAAGGGTGGCCGCGGCAACGACCTCCTGGTCGGCGGAGCCGGCAAGGACACGCTCAGGGGCGGTCCCGGCCGCGACCGCGTCCGGCAGTGAGGCCACAGCAGTAATCCGCATCACGAACGGCGGCGTCCCCGCGCGGGGGCGCCGCCGTGCTGCTGCCCGGACGCCGGGATCCGTGAGACAGGAAGTCCTGCTTTCCCTACGCTCGGGGCATGCCTGACGTGACGATCGACCTGGACATCAACGCCCCCTCGACGGATGTCTTCAACTACATCGCTGACTACACCAAGTGCGCGTCGTACATCTACGGCCTTCAGTACCTCGCTCCGCTCACCGACGTGACCCGCGGCGTCGGCGCGAAGTTCGAGGGCAAGGTCAAGATGGGCGCCTCGCTCGAGTCGTGCGTCGAGGTGACCGAGTTCGAGGAGGGCGTGCACTACGCCACCCAGTCCTTCAAGGGCGTGAAGAACGGCATGGACTGGACGGTCACGCCGACCGGCGACGACAGCGCATCGGTCCGCCTCGTCTGGACCTTCGACTTCGGCAGCGGCATCGCCGGCCGCACGATCGGCAAGCTGGTCGAGCCCTTCATCAAGATCGCCGCGAAGCAGAGCGCTGACGACCTGAAGTCCGGCATCGAGAAGGGCTGACCACGCGGGACAACCGCCCGAACCAACACACTGACGCCCGCTGGACCACTGGTCCCGCGGGCGTTGGTGCGTCGTGCGGCTCAGTGTGTTGGTTCGGGCGGGAGAACCTTCTCCACAGCCCCACGACGACGGGGTGGCACCTCGTCGCGATGGCACGCAGGCTCACGACGTGCCCTCATCGGACGTCGTCGAGCTCGTACGCCGCTCAGGCGGCGTCGTCGCGCGCAAGCAGCTCCGCACCCGCAAGCTGCGTGCCGCCTCCGATCACGCAGTTGCCGAGGGATCGCTTGTCGTTCTTGCGCGGAAGTGGGTTGCACTCCCGGCAGCCGTGACAGCAGCAAGGGAGGCGCAGGCCGCGGGCGGCATCCTCTCCGGTACGAGCGCGGCTCTCCATCACGGCTGGGCTGTGGCGCTGCCTCCCACGTGTCCCGTCGTCACGGTGCCCCGCAACAACTCGCATCCGCGGCCACACCTCGACGTGCGCCGACGGGATGTGCCTGCTGCGCAGGTCCGCGGACACGTCCTGACCCCGGTCGCGACCGTCGTCGACTGCGCGCGCACCCTCGAGTTCGGGGAGGCGCTCGCCGTCGCGGACTCAGCCCTGCGGGTCGGCGGTGTCAATCGCGCGGCGCTCGAGGCGGCCGTCGATGCGCTGCCCGCGCGCACCCGCTCCAAGGTTCGACGCGTGATCCGCCACGCGGACGGCCGGGCCGCCAACCCGTTCGAGTCGATGGCACGAGCGCGGGCGATCGAAGCCGGGCTCGACGTCGAGGCACAGCACTGGATCGACGCGATCCGCCCGGACATGACGGACCGGCGCCGACGGATCGTGATCGAGTGCGACTCGTACCAGTTCCATGCCTCGCCTGAGATGTTCCGCGGCGACGCACGCCGGTACACGCAGCTCACCGTCGCGGGCTGGCTCGTCGTGCGACTCGTGTGGGAGGACGTGATGTACCAGCCCGACCGCGTGCGCGCGATCCTGCGAGCCGCAAAGGCTCTCGGCGAAAGGCGCCAGGGGCTAACCCTCGCCTGAACCGACACGGTGACGTGTCACCTGTATGCCGCTGAGCGTGCTACCAGCCCCGTCGGGCGCTCAGTGAGTTGGTCCAGGCAGGAGGGGTCGCCGCTGCGCGAGGACGCGCCTGTTCACCTCCACACCCTCGACTCTGTCGGTGGTCAGGTGTTGAGTGGGGCCATGACCAACATCCTCAACCCGTACCTCAACTTCAAGGACAACGCCGCCGAGGCGATGGCGTTCTACCAGTCGTTCCTGGGTGGCGAGCTCAAGGTCATGTCGTTCGGCGACATGGGCGACACCGGCCCGGCCGCCGGCCTCACGATGCATGCGATGCTCTCGACGCCGGACGGCTTCACCCTGATGGCCTCGGACACGCATCCGCAGATGGGTGACTTCGTCGAGCCCGCCGGCTTCTCGATCAGCCTCTCCGGCACCGACGAGGCGCCGCTCCGCGCCTACTGGGACGCGCTCTCGGCCGAGGGCACGATCGGCATGGCCCTGGACAAGCAGGTCTGGGGCGACACGTTCGGCCACGTCATCGACAAGTTCGGTGTCAGCTGGATGATCAACATCGTCTCCCCGGACAACGCCGGCTCCTGACCACGGTCTCCGCACCACAAGACCACGAGGGGCCGTCCGCAGCAGCGGACGGCCCCTCGCTCAATCCCGGTCGGCTCCCCCGCGCGGGCGGACGAGCCGACCGAGGCTCAGCTCACGACGGGGAGCACCAGCGTCTGCGTGCCGCCCGACGCGATCGTCACCGGGACAGCCGTGAGGCCGCCGCGGTAGTTCACCGAACCACCGGACACCACGAAGCGCAGCGTGTGGCCGGGTGCGAAGCGGTGGACGATCGCCGGCATCGTGGTCGTGAAGGGCTTGGTCACGTCGGCAATGCGCACCGGGGCCTCGAGGGCCTTGATCGTGGTTGCCTTGCCCGACGCGTCGACGTCCTGGACCTTGAGGAAGAGCACCAGCTGGCCAGCCTCGCCGGCAGCCTGCGTGAGCGCGGCGCTAGGGGCGTCGACCTTGAGCGTCACGACGGGCGACCCGACGACGTCGAGCTTCGCCGTCAGTGGTGCCGACGACCAGGCTGCAAACGTGCCCGGTGCGTCGATCGCATCAGCGACCGGGTTCTTGAGCACGCCGCCGATGACGTCGGTCTCGGGGAAGGCCACCGGCAGGCCCGCAGCCGGCGTCACGAACGCCTGCGTGCCCGGCAGCGCGATCCCGGTGGTCAGCGACCCCGCGGTCACACCACCGCCGGACAGGCGGAACGTCTGACCGGTGCCCACCGGGAAGGACTTCGAGGTCGCGAAGGCCGCGCCCGCGTCACCCACATCGGCCCAGTCGCGGTAGTACGCGAACTCGGGGCCGGTCGAGACATCCAGGCCCTTGAGGTAGCGCGCAAACCAGGATGAGGCACGGTCCGTGAGGTAGTCGTTCTCCCCCGGGAGCATGCCGCTCGCGCTGTGGCCGTAGTGCTGCCACACCATCTTGGTCGTCACGCCCTGGCCCTTCAGCGCCTTGTAGGTCGCCACCGCCTCGTTGAGGTTGAAGAGCGTGTCCGCCTGCCCCTGCAGGAGGAGGGTGGGCACCTCCACCTGCGCCATGTACGACGCGACGCTGGCGTGGCGCGCAGCCTCGACGTAGGCCGGCTGGAACCAGCCAGTCGTCCCCGCGGTGATCAGCGCCGGGCACACCCAGTCGGCGAAGTTGGGGCACGGGATCGGCTCGCCCGGGACCTGCTGGTTCTGCAGGTCTCCGGTCAGGCCAAGCGCCGAGAAGCCGAGTCCCCAGGCGAGCTTGATGGCGCCGGAGTTGACGGTGGTGACGCGCCCCGGTGCGACCTGGCCCGTGTTGCTCGGAGCCAGGCTGTAGGAGAGGTCGTTCCACGTGATGATCGGGACGAGGGCATCGACGCGCTTGTCGACCGAGGCGGTCGCGAACTGGAAGCCGCCGCCGTAGGAGCCACCGATCAGGCCGACGCGCGGGTCGTTGTCGCGGCGCACGCCGTCGTGGTCGCGGGGATCCAGCTGGACCACGTCGAGCACGGGCGCGGGCTGCGTGTGCGCCGCGTCGAGGAAGGCGACGCCGGCCGCGCCACCGAGGTAGCCGACCAGCTGGCTGCCGGCCTTGCCGTCCCAGTCCGGGTCGTCGAGCGTGATCTTGCAGCTCGAGCCGCCGAAGCCGAGACCCGAATAGGAGAGCACCGCATAGCCGTCGGTGGCGAACTTCGCGCCCCACGCGGCCTGGTCGTCCTTGGAGCCACCGAAGCCGTTGGTCGTCAGGATCGCCGGCACGCGCGCGGCGGAGCTCGCCGCTGCGGGCAGGTAGAGGTCGCCGACGATGTCGCACGCGACGTCGTTCGCCGGGCCGGTGGTCACCGCGAAGTGCAGCGTCTGGACGGAGTACGCCGCAGCAGCGGTCGCGGGCAGCGCCGGGGCCACGAGGAGGCCAGCGGCAACAGCGAGACCCGCGAGCGGGGCAGTGCGGCGGAAGCGGGCAGGGGCATGCGTCAGGGCCATGCCGTGACAACTAGGCACAGGGTCAATTAGTTATGGGCGTCACATCCGAAGCCGGAAGCACGGACGGCCGTACGACGGCCCACGGACGCTCAGCGGGCGTCCGCCTCGCCGTGCTCGTGGTCGAAGTGCTCGAGCCCACCCTCATCGGAGTCGGGGTTCTTGCGCACCCCCAGGGCGATGACGATGGAGACCCCGAAGAAGAACAGGATCACCAGGGCGATCATGATCTCGTTGCTGCTCATCGTGACGAAAGGTGTCATGGCGCGCCTCCTCAGACGGTGCGCCCCACCACTTCGAGGGTACGCCGCTCCACGCGCGCCGAAAACCCTCCGGAATCGGACGGAAGTCCAGCTCAGCGGTCACGCGAGCTGCCAGTCCGTCGGGTGCGGTGGTGTCAGTCGAGCGGGTTGTCGCCCGGCGTCGCGTCCGCGTCAGGGTCGACGCGCTCGGGGTGCTCGGACGGATCGGCGTCGTCCCACGGGCGCGCCATGCCCATGACGGCCGCGCCGGCGAAGAACGCCAGCACGATCAGGATCATCAGGATCTCACCGAAGCTCATGTCGCCAAGCCTACGCCGGGGCGCCGTGGCGCCCGGCGCCACCCGCGAATCGGCCGGCGCCCGCCACGGCCTCGAGCAGGACCGCCTCGCCGAGCCGCCACTCCTCGGCGAGCGCCTCCGGCTCCGGACGACCCGCAGCAGTCAGCACGGACTCGCGGTCCGAACGCATGCACGCCTGCGGGAAGCCCGCGATCTGCTCGGCCAGCGCCACCGCCTCCTCGAGCACCGCGCCCGGTGCCGAGACCCGGTTGACCAGCCCGAACTCCAGCGCCTCATGGGCGTCCACGGCGCGCCCCGTCAGCACCAGGTCGAGCGCACGCGAGCGTCCGATCAGCTCGGGCAGCCGGATCGTGCCGCCGTCGATCAGCGGCACGCCCCAGCGGCGGCAGAAGACGCCGAACGTCGCAGCCGGGTCCGCGACGCGGAGGTCGCACCAGAGCGCGAGCTCGAGGCCACCGGCGACGGCGTACCCCTCGACGGCCGCGATCACCGGCTTGGAGAGCCGGAGCCGGCTCGGCCCCATCGGGCCGATGTCGTCGGCGGCACTGGTGGGGGGAGCGACCTCCATCGACGCCGTGCTGACCGCCTTCAGGTCGGCGCCGGCACAGAAGGTCCCGCCGCCACCGGTGAGGATCGCGACGGACTGCGCAGGGTCGGCGTCGAACTCCAGGAACGCCGCGTGCAGTGCCTGCGCGTGAGGGGTGTCGACCGCGTTGCGAACCTCGGGGCGGTCGAGGGTCACGATCGTGACCGGGCCGCGTCGTTCGACGTGCACGCTCATCCGGGGAACCCGGTCGTGGTGCGCTCGAGGATCGGGGCGAGGTCGAGGCCGGCCGGCAACGTGCCGAACGCGCCGCCCCAGTCCCGACCGAGCCGCGAGGCACAGAAGGCGTCGGCCACGGCGGCCGGCGAGTGGCGCAGCACCTGCGAGCCCTGGAAGACCAGAGCCATCTGCTCGACGATCCGACGCGCCCGGAGCTCGATGTCGTCGAAGGAGGTGAACTCCTTCTTGAGACGGTCCACGGCGTCGTCGTAGCGGGCATCCGCGCCTTCGGCCAGCGACGCCTCGGCGAAGAACGCGTCGAGCGTGTGCGGCTCCTTGGCCAGCGCGCGCAGGGCATCGAGCGCGGCGACATTGCCGGACCCCTCCCACACCGAGAGCAGCGGCATCTCGCGGTAGATCCGCGCGATGTCGTGCTCCTCGATGTAGCCGTTGCCACCGAGGCACTCCAGCGCCTCCCCGACCGCCATCGGGGCCCGCTTGCACACGTAGTACTTCGTCACCGCGAGGGCGATCCGACGCAGCGCGGCCTCGCCCTCGTCACCACGGATCGCGCGGTCGTTGGCGCCGGCGAGACGCATCATCGCGGTGGTCGACGCCTCGGACTCGACCTGCAGGTCGGCGAGCACGTTGCGCATCAGCGGCTGGTCGACCAGCAGCTTGCCGAACGCCGCGCGGTGCCGGGCGTGGTGGGCCGCCATGGTCAGCGCGGAGCGCATGCCGGCGGCGGAGCCGATGACGCAGTCGAGGCGGGTCATGTTCACCATCTCCACGATGGTGCGGACACCGCGTCCCTCCTCGCCGACGAGCCAGCCGACGGCGGCGTCGTACTCGATCTCGGAGGAGGCGTTGGACTTGTTGCCGAGCTTCTCCTTGAGCCGGACGAAGCGCATCGCGTTGCGCTCACC
>UEXP01000046.1_pt1 | contig 12846 bp, 13 predicted proteins | sample 4301171 | NCBI WGS metagenome assembly UEXP01 (sample SAMEA4773182, study PRJEB27434) | metagenome | biome: 2259; feature: agricultural soil; material: soil | place: USA | collected 2014-09 | depth 0.25 m
CTGCGGTGCCGGAGCCGATGACGCCGAGCTCGGCGCCGACCTCGATGGTCTCGTCGACCTGGGCGGTGATGGCGAGCAGGGTGCCGGCGACCGGGGAGGGGATCTCGGTGTCGACCTTGTCGGTGGAGATCTCCAGGAGGGGCTCGTCGACCGCGACGGCGTCGCCGACGTTCTTGAGCCAGCGCACGACGGTGCCCTCAGTGACCGACTCACCCAGCGCGGGCAGCGTCACCGACGTACCGGACGCGGGAGCGGCGGCGGGCGCGGCAGGCGCCTCAGCAGCCGGTGCCTCGGCGACCGGGGCGGCCTCGACCGGGGCCGGTGCAGCGGGAGCAGCGGGCGCAGCGCCGGCCTCGTCGGCGGCACCGACGACGGCGAGCACGGTGCCGACCTCGACGGTCTCGTCCTCCGAGACCCGGATCTCGACCAGGGTGCCGGCAACGGGCGACGGGATCTCGGTGTCCACCTTGTCCGTCGACACCTCGAGCAGCGGCTCGTCCACCGCGACCGTGTCACCGACCTGCTTCAGCCAGCGGGTGATGGTGCCTTCGGTGACGGACTCTCCGAGGGCGGGCAGGGAGACTTCGGTGGCCATGCTTGTCCTTTACGTCATGAGGCCCGGACCGCCCCAACGGGTCCGGTTCAGCGCGTGCGGTGACCATCTTTGCACTAACAGCCTCACTGCTGTCACGGGCATCGTGGACACTCAATACATGGGACTGTTCGGACGCGTCGGCCGCACGCCGACACGAGGTGGCGGGAGCCCCGCGACCCGCGAGGACGAGCGACACCTGCTCGCGTTCATCGAGTCGCGCCGCGGCGTCGAGGGCTTCGTGGAACCCCCGACCGTGATCAGCGGCATCACGCTGCTGCTCGTCGCCTACGACGGCGAGTGGACCCGCCGCCGGGTCCCGTCGGTGCAGTGGGCGCACAGGTTCGCCAACAAGCACGGTGTGCCGTCGTACGACGCGGCGGTGGTCGGCATCCCGCAGCGGATGCGCGAGTGGAACGCCCGCAACAAGGGCTGAGGCGACCGGCTTTGGTGCGCCGGTGGCGCACCCATTGCGCCACCAACGCACAGAAGGCCGTGGCGACGCGCGACCCGAGGGGCTCAGGCGAGTGAGGCGACGTACTCCACGAGCGTGCTGACGCCGAAGCCGGTGCCGCCGGCGGTCACGTGACCGGACGCGCTGCCCGCCCACGACGGACCGGCGATGTCCAGGTGGCCCCACGGACGGCCGTCGACGAACTCGCGCAGGTACGCCGCAGCGAAGAGGCCACCACCCCAGCGGACGCCGTCGTACTGGGTCAGGTCGGCCACCTTGCTGGACTTCACGCGGCCAGCCATCTCGTCGGGGATCGGCATCCGCCAGACCGGCTCTCCTGCAGCCTCGGAGGCGGCGGTCAGCGCCTCGACCACGTCGTCGTCACCGACCAGACCGGCAATGCGGTCGCCGAGCGCCATCATCATCGCGCCGGTGAGCGTCGCGATGTCGACAATCGCGTCGGGCTCCTCCTCGGCGGCGAGGGCGAGCGCGTCGCAGAGCACCAGGCGGCCCTCGGCGTCGGTGTTGATGATCTCGACCGTCGTGCCGTTGCGGGCGCTGATCACGTCGCCGGGGCGCATGGCGGAGCCGCTGATCATGTTCTCGGCGAGCGGTGCCCAGGCGGTGACGCGTACCGGCACGCCGAGCGCGGCGATCGCGGAGAGGGCGGCGGCCACGGTGGCGGCGCCGGCCATGTCGGACTTCATCGTCGTCATCGAGGCCGACGGCTTGATCCAGTAGCCGCCGGTGTCATACGTGATGCCCTTGCCGACCAGGGCGACGTGCTTCGTGGCACCTTCGGGCGCCCACTCGAGCCGCACCAGACGGGGTGCGTGCGACGAACCAGCACCCACGGCGAGGATCCCGCCGCACCGCTCGGCGGCCAGCTTCACCTCGTCCCACACGGTGGCGGTGACGCCGTCGGGGAGGTCCGCGACGAGTGCGTCGGCCAGCGTCGCGGGGTAGAGGTCATTGGCCGGCGTGTTGACCAGGTCGCGCACCCGCGCCGTCGCCCGCGCGACCAGCTGAGCGCGCTCGAAGGCAGCGACCGTCTCCTTCTGCCGTGCGCCGGCCGCGACCACGATCACCTCGGGCGCCTCGTGCGACGGGGTCGCCGAGTCCTTGCGATAGCGGGTGAAGGTGTAGCCACCGAGCAGGTAGCCCTCGGTCACGGCCGCCACGAGCTCCGGCGACGTCGCAGGCAGTGCCAGCGCGACGGTCTGCGCGTTGGAGACCGCCCGCGCGGCCACACCGGCGGCACGTCGTACGGCGTCCGGGGTGAGGGCCGCAGCTTCGCCGAGGCCGACGAGGATCAGCAGCGGCGAGCCGATGGTGCCGGCGGTCGGGATCTTCGCCGTCTCGCCGGACTTGCCGGTGACGCCGAGCGTGGAGAGCAGTGGTGCGAGCTTGCGGCCGTACGCCGCGGCGACGTCCTCGCCCCGGGTGGCGAGGACGGGGCCCTTGGAAGACTTGAGCACACCCACGACGACGGCGTCCGCCTTGGTCTTGGCGGGGCTGGCGCTGCGGAGGATGTACGTGGTCACACGCAGAAACCTACTCGTTGTAGGTTCACCTCCATGTCTGAGACCCAGCTGCTGACCTCGCCGCTCCACGACCGTCACGTCGCCCTGGGGGCGAAGTTTTCCGAGTTCGGCGGCTGGTCGATGCCGCTGCAGTACCCCTCCGGTGTCGTCGCGGAGCACGAGGCGGTGCGCAACCGCGTCGGCATCTTCGACGTGAGCCACCTCGGCAAGGCGATGGTGACCGGTGAGGGTGCCGCGGCGTACATCAACGCGACCCTGACCAACGACCTCGGGCGGATCGGTCCCGGCCAGGCGCAGTACACCCTCTGCTGCGACGAGGAGACCGGCGGCATCGTCGACGACATCATCGCCTACTACCAGGACGACGAGCACGTGCTCCTGGTCCCCAACGCCGCCAACACCACCGAGGTCGTACGCCGCCTGGTCGCGAAGGCTCCCGAAGGCGTCACCGTCACGAACCACCACCGCGACTACGCCGTCCTCGCGGTGCAGGGGCCGAAGGCCGACGAGACGCTGGCCAAGGTCGGGCTGCCGACGGGCCACGACTACATGGCGTTCGTCGAGGCGGAGTTCGAGGGCACCGGCCTGGTCGTGTGCCGCACGGGCTACACCGGCGAGCGCGGCTACGAGCTGATCGTCAAGAACGACGCGGCACCGGCGGTCTGGGACGCGCTGATGGCGGCCGGCGAGGAGTTCGGCATCGCGGCCTGCGGCCTCGGTGCTCGTGACACGCTCCGCACCGAGATGGGCTACCCGCTCCACGGTCAGGACATCGCCCCCGACATCACCCCGAACGAGGGTCGCGTCGGCTGGGCGGTCGGCTGGAAGAAGGACGCGTTCTGGGGCAAGGACGTCCTCGTCGCGGAGAAGGAGGCCGGCCCGAAGCGCATCCTGCGTGGCCTGGTCGCCGAGGGTCGCGGCATCCCGCGTTCACACATGCGCGTCCTCCTGACACACGACGTCGCGCTGGGCGAGGTCACCTCCGGCACGTTCTCGCCGACCCTGAAGAAGGGCATCGCGCTGGCATTGCTCGCCGCGACGGTCGAGGAGGGACAGCAGGTCCGCGTCGACATCCGTGGGCGCGACGAGGTCTTCACCGTCGTCCGTCCGCCGTTCGTGGAGACGTCCGTCCGGGAGGCCTGACCGGGGTGCGCGGCGCGCTCAGGTGAAGAGCGCGCCGAGCACCAGCGTCGCGGTGAACGTCGTCTCGATCACCGCGCCGTAGACGTCGCCGGTCGTCCCGCCGAAGCGGGCGATCGCGCGACGGGCCAGGAGCACTCCGAGCACGACCGCGGCGAGTGCCGCGAGCACCAGCGCCTGGACGCGCCCGGGGGACATCCAGCCCGGCAGGTCGAACAGGCCGGTGGTCGCCACCAGGAGCACGACGGCGAGCAGCAGGCCGAGGGAACGCTGCCGTGCCGTGACGCTGCCCGCGACCGCAGCGCCGAGGCCCTGCGGGCTCGCCGGCGGGAAGCCCGGGCCGCAGAGGATCGCCAGCGTCGCCCGGCTGGCGACCAGCGCGACGACCAGGCCTGCGAAGCCCCGACCCGACCAGATCAGGTCGGAGAGCGCGGTGACCTGGAGCAGCAGCACGATCAGCAGCGTCGCGACTCCGAACGGCCCGATGTCCGACTTCTTCATGATCGCCAGTGCGGCCTCGTCACGGCGCCCCGACCCCAGTCCGTCAGCGACGTCGGCGAGACCGTCGAGGTGCATCGCGCGGGTGAGGAAGGCGAGTCCGCCGACCGCCAGAGCGGCGAGCAGCGGCGCAGAGCCATGGCCGACCTTCCAGGCAAGCTCGACCGGCGTCGCGACCAGCAGTGCCAGGACGAGGCCTGCAACCGGCGCCAGCATCATGGCCCGGCCGGCGACCAGGCGATCGACGGCCCGCGGCGGCCGCACGGGGACCACGGTCAGCGTGCCGAAGAGCAGCCGGAGCGGATCGAAGAGGGCCGGGCGGACGACACGGGTGCCGTCGGCGAGGGTCGGGTGGTCGTTCACAGTCGCACCTGCCGTCCGGCGACGCACCAGACCACGTCATCCACGACCTCGGCGAGCGCGGTGTTGAGGGCACCCATCTCGTCGACGAAGCGGCGCGTGCCCGGATCGGCGGGGATGACCCCCTGGCCGACCTCGTTCGTCACCAGGACGAGGTCGCGGCTGGAACCGCCGATCGCCGACACGAGGTCGGCGACGTCGGCGTGCAGTCCGTCGCGGCCGGCGCTCCAGCCCGTCTCGGACCAGCAGTCGCGCGCGTCCATGGTCCGCGTGAGCCAGAGAGTCATGCAGTCCACGAGGAGCGGGCCACCCGCTGTGCCCACGGTCCGCGTCACGTCGAGCGTCTCGAGGTCGCTCCACGACGCGGGTCGACGCACCCGGTGGGCGGCCACGCGTTCGGCCCACGCAGCGTCCTCCGGGTCGGCGGGATAGCCCGTGGCGACGTAGGTGACGTCGGTGCGCGCCAGCAGCAGCGACTCGGCGTACCGGCTCTTGCCCGAGCGGGCGCCCCCGATCACCAACGTCTTCACGGGGCGAACCTACCGCTTAGGCTGTCGCGCATGAGCGTAGAGACCACCCCCGTCCAGCCCTGGCGCTGGCGCCTCGAGGACTCCGCCGGCGCCGAGGTGCCGGTGGGCGACGACCTCGGCGCCCGCACCTTCGCGACCCAGGCCGACGCCGAGTCGTGGGTCGGGGAGTTCTGGCCCGACCTGGCCGATGCCGGGGTCGCCGCCGTGACGCTCTTCGAGGTGGACCGCGAGGTCTACGGTCCGATGTCCCTGGAGGCCTGATGCCATGCACGCGCTGTCTCGGAAGCGTTCGTTCGTCCTGCTCGCCGTCATCGCGGCGCTCGTCGCCGCCCTCGTCGTCTCGCTGCAGCTCGCGCCGATGCGCAGCGCGGACGCGGCGTCGTCGTCCGCGGACGACCACATCAACCGGGTCCTGGTCATCTCGATCGACGGCCTCAACCCCGACGCGATCCGTCAGCTCGGGCCGGGCGGCGCCCCCGCGCTGCACCGGCTGATGGCGGAGGGAGCCTTCACACTCAACGCGCGCACCGAGTACGAGCAGACCGAGACGCTGCCGAACCACACGGGCATGCTGACCGGGCGCGTCATCACCGCCTCCCACGGCGGCCACGGCGTCACCTTCAACGACACCAGCGGCACCACGGTGCACGCGGCGGCGGGCCACTACGTCGCTTCGGCATTCGACGTGGTGCACGACCGCGGCGGGCGCACCATGCTCTACGCCTCCAAGGAGAAGTTCGCGCTCTACGACCGCACCTGGTCGTACAACGGCGCCCGCGACCGGGTCGGCGCCAACAACGGCCGGGACAAGATCTCGCGCTACCGCTTCAACACCGACGAGGACGCGCTCACCACCGGCCTGATCGGTCGACTGACCTCCACGCGCAAGCCGCGCTACGCCTTCCTCCACCTCGGCGCCCCCGACCGCTTCGGCCACCCCTACGGCTTCATGGGCCCGCAGTACATGGACGCCGTCCGCGCCACCGACGCGCGCATCGGCCGGATCATGAAGGCCGTCCGATCCCGCGCGAGCCTCCGCGACCACCTGGCCGTGATCGTGACTGCCGACCACGGCGGTTACGGCCCCACCCACGTCGACCCGACCCTCCCGACGAGCTACACGATCCCGTTCATCGTCTGGGGCAAGGGCGTCGCGGCCGGTGCGGACCTCTACGCGCTCAGCCCGGCGTACGCCGACCCCGGCACCAGCCGTCCGACGTACGCCGCGGCGCGCCAGCCGATCCGCAACTCGGCGGCAGCCAACCTCGCGATGGACCTGCTGGACTACCCGGTCGTGCCGGGGTCGCAGATGGACACGCACATGGACATCAACGCCTTCCGGTGAGCCTTCCTGACGACGTCGCAGACACCTGTGCGGCCTGGCTGGAGCTGGTCGACGGGCTCGCGCCCGGGCTGGTTTCCGGGCTCCACGTGCGCGGAGGACTCGGCTTCGGCGAGTTCGTCCCCGGCGTCAGCGACATCGACATGGTCGCGGTGCTCTCGCGTCGTCCTTCAGACGCTGACCTCGACGCGCTCGAGGAGTCGCACGCGCTGCTGAGCGGGCGCGGGGGACCGCCGCTCGACGGGTTCCACGTGACGGCGAAGGATCTCGCCGGTGAGCCGGACGACTGCCCGGAGCTGCCGTGCATCCTGCACGGGTGGTTCGACCCCGCGGGCCGCTTCGACGTGACACCGGTCGGCTGGCACGAGCTGGCGCACCACTCGATCGCCGTCCGGGGAGACCTCCCACCGGTGTCGACCTCGCCGGAGCGGCTGCGGGAGTTCTCCCGCGAGTGCCTGACCGGTGAGTGGACCGGCATCGCGGCCTCGCTGGCCAAGTTCCCCGCCGAGTCCGCGACGGACGACGCGACCTGGCACGTCCTCGCCGCCGCCCGCCTGTTGCATGCCGTGGTCACCGGGGAGCAGACCTCCAAGTCCGCTGCAGGGCGTTGGGCGCTGGCCCTCCAGGACGAGCAGTGGCACCCGGTGCTGCGCGACGCGCTGCGGATCCGCGGTGCGGTGCCCGAGGAGCGCGACCTGGCACCGCAGTACGCCGACCCGGCGGTGCGTGGAGCGGACGTCGCGGCGTTCGTGGCGCACGTGGTCGCGCACGCCTGAAAACCGGTCGATCGTCCGTCCGCGGGCTGGCTAGGGTCGCCGCATGGCACTCGAGTTCCGGCAGGTCGACGTCTTCAGCTCCGAGCCGCTGCGGGGCAACCCGGTCGCCGTGGTCCACGGTGCCGAGGGCCTGGGCGACGAACAGATGGCGGCCCTTGCACGCTGGACCAACCTCAGTGAGACCACCTTCCTGCTGGAGCCGACCGACCCGTCTGCCGACTACCGTCTGCGGATCTTCACGCCCGGGGGCGAGCTGCCGTTCGCAGGGCATCCGACGCTCGGCAGTGCCCACGCGTGGCTCGAGGCCGGGGGAATCCCGCACACGGGTCGGATCTTCCAGGAGTGCCAGGTCGGCCTCGTCGAGATCGCGCGTCACGACGGGCGCCTGGCGTTCGCGGCACCGCCGCTGATCCGGGGCGACGCACCATCCCCCGACGAGGTGGCGGCAGCGGCCAGTGCGCTCGGACTTGCGCCGGCCGCGGTCGTCGATGCCCGCTGGTGCGACAACGGGCCGGGATGGCTCGGCCTACGCCTCGCGAGTGCTGCGGCGGTGCTCGCCCTCAAGCCTGATCCGGCCGCCATCGGCGACCAGAAGATCGGCGTCGTCGGGCTCGACCTCGCTGCCGAGGACGGGCAGGCGGAGGTGCGGGCGTTCATCCCCGGTGCCGGCATCCTCGAGGACCCGGTCACGGGGTCACTCAACGCGGCGCTGGGGCAGTGGCTCGCGGGCACGGCGCTCCCCGCGTCGTACGTCGCACGGCAGGGCACCGCACTGCAGCGTTCCGGTCGCGTCCATGTGCGGCGCGACGACACCGGGACCGTCTGGGTCGGCGGCGACACGCGGACGACGATCCTCGGCACCCTCGATCTCGCCTAGGCTCGACCCGTGCAGACCTACCTCGACTTGCTTCAGCGCGTGCTCGACGAGGGCACCGAGAAGGGTGACCGCACCGGCACCGGCACGCGCAGCGTGTTCGGCCACCAGATGCGTTTCGACCTGTCGGCCGGGTTCCCGCTGCTGACCACGAAGAAGATCCACACGCGGTCGGTCTTCGGTGAGCTGCTCTGGTTCCTCCGCGGTGACACCAACGTGCGCTGGCTGCAGGAGCGCGGCATCACCATCTGGGACGAGTGGGCAGACGAGAACGGTGACCTCGGTCCGGTCTACGGCGCGCAGTGGCGCTCGTGGCCGGCGCCCGACGGCCGTCACATCGACCAGCTCGCGCAGGTCATCGACCAGATCAAGGCGAACCCCGACAGCCGCCGCCACATCGTCTCGGCGTGGAACCCCGCCGAGGTCGACAACATGGCGCTGCCGCCGTGCCACTCGCTCTTCCAGTTCTACGTCGCCGACGGCAAGCTGAGCTGCCAGCTCTACCAGCGCTCGGCGGACATCTTCCTCGGCGTGCCTTTCAACATCGCCTCCTACGCACTGCTGACCCACATGGTCGCCCAGGTGACCGGCCTGGAGGTGGGCGACTTCGTCCACACCCTCGGCGACGCCCACCTCTACTCCAACCACGTCGAGCAGGCGCAGCTGCAGCTGAGCCGCGAGCCGCGCGCGCTTCCGACGCTGGTGCTGAACCCGGAGATCAAGGAGATCGACGCCTTCGACCTCGACGACATCGCGGTCGAGGGCTACGACCCGCACCCGGGCATCAAGGCGCCGATCGCCGTATGAGCAGCACCGCGAAGAAGGTCATCAGCGTCGCTGCTGTCGCCCGCAACGGCGTCATCGGCCGGGACGGCGACATCCCGTGGTCGATCCCCGAGGACCTCAAGCACTTCCGTGCGGTCACCCGTGGCCACACCGTGATCATGGGACGCAAGACGTTCGACTCGATCGGGCATCCGCTGCCGTTCCGCACCAACGTCGTCGTCACCCGTGACGCCGGGTGGTCGCACGAGCATGTCTTCACGGCCGGGTCCGTCGAGGAGGCCGTGGCGCTGGCTGCGGAGCACACCGGCGACACCGTGATCATGGGCGGCGCGCAGATCTACGCGCAGGCGCTCCCGCTGGCGACCCACCAGATCCTCACCGAGGTCGACCTCGAGCCGGAGGGCGACACCCACTACCCGTCGTACGACGCGGGGGAGTGGCGCGAGACCCGGCGGGAGGCCCACGCCGGGGACCCGTCGTACGCCTTCGTCTGGCTCGAGCGGATCTGACGCGGACATCCGTGTTCTCACGAACGCGTGCTTTGACCACGCATCGGCCGGCTGGTCACTAAAGTCGCGCTCGTGTGGATGCCAGTTCCCGGGAATGAGTTCGGTCGGTACCGGATCGTCGGCCGTCATTCCTTCCACGCGGCCGGATTCGTCGTCCAGGCGCGTGAGGAGAGGACGGGTGCCGAGCGCGACCTCTGGCTGCTGACGCCCGCAGGCGTCGCCGAGCCCGGGCTTCGCGGCGAGATCGTCCGCGCCGCCACGGCCGTCCGCAAGGTCCGCACCCCGCACCTGGTCCCGCTGCACGAGTTCGGCGAGGTCGAAGGCCAGCCGTTCTTCGCGCGCGGTGTGGTCGACGGGGTCCCGCTCCGGGCCCTCGGCAACTTCGACGGCCACGTCGCCAGCGCCGTCGCCTGCATCGCGCAGGTCGGCGAGGCGCTGCACGCGCTCCACGAGGCCGGACTCACCGACGGTGCGCTGGGCCCGAGCCGCGTGCTCGTCAGCGGCGGAGCCGGGCCGCTCCGTGCACGCCTGCGCGACGCCGTGCTCCTCGGTGTCCTGATCAGGCACCGCGTCGTCGTCGGGCCGCTCTGGGAGGAGGCGGTCGACTACCGCGCTCCGGAGGTGCTCGGTGGCGAACAGATCGACGAGCGTGCTGACATCTACGCCCTCGGCGGACTGCTGTGGACCGCGCTGACCGGGGAGAAGCCGTTCGCCACGTACGTCGGCCACCAGCTCGACCCGGTGCCGCAGCTCGCAGGTGACGCGCCTGCCGTCCGTGCCCTCAACACGATCCTGTCGCGGTCACTGGCCAAGCGGCCCGCGGACCGGTATGCCACCGCCCTCGACATGGTCGATGCGCTGCGGCTGGTGCCCGGCCTCGAGGACGTGCAGGGCCTCACCGCTGCGGGCGCCGGTGCGCCTGCCGGATGGACCGTCGCGACCGTGACGGTGGCACCCGCGGAAGCGGCGGCCGAGGTGCCTGCTGCGACTGACCCCACCGAGGCGGAGCTCGCTTCGCCCTACGGCGCCGGCGAGGCCGTCGTACTGCGTGCGGCCGAGGCCCACATGCCGGAGGTCCCCGCACCCGTGGTCCCCGCACCCGTGGTCCCCGTACCCGTGGCCACGGCCACCGAGGTGACCGCGCCGGTGGCCGACGAGGACGAGCCCGCGTTCCTGAGCGACGGCTGGCGCGCGGAGGACACCCTGGCACCCGTGCCGCTGCCCCGCACGGCCCTGCCGGACGATGTCGGGCACACGGAGTCCGACGACGACACCAGGTTCTCGGGTCCCTCCCCGTTCGTCCTCGGCCTGGTGTTGGTCGCGGGCCTGCTGATGCTCGCGGCCGTCCTCCTCGTGCGGCACTTCGACCTCGTGACGCTCCCGGGTGCGGATGCGACGGGAACCACGTCCATGGGCGTCGTGGGGCCGCAATCGGGTAGCGCCCGGGCGATAGCCTGAGGCCATGACTGCTCCTGCCGCTCCCTTCGGCCGCGTGCTCACCGCGATGGCCACGGCGTTCACGCCGACCGGCGAGCTGGACCTCGACGCGATCGTCCGCACCGCGACCCACCTGGTCGACAACGGTCATGACGGCATCGTCGTCTCCGGCACGACGGGCGAGTCCGCCACCACCACGATCGCCGAGGACGGCCAGACCCTCGCGGCGGTCAAGGAGGCCGTGGGTGACCGGGCGAAGATCGTGGCCGGCGTCGGCACCAACGACACGCGCCACTCGATCGAGCTCGCCGAGCAGGCCGCTGCTCTCGGTGCCGACGGCCTGCTGCTCGTCACGCCGTACTACAACAAGCCCTCGCAGGCCGGCATCGTGAACCACTTCAGCCAGGTCATCGCCGCCACCGACGTCCCGGTCATGCTCTACGACGTGCCGGGCCGCACCGGCACCAAGATCGCTGCCTCGACCTACGAGGCCCTGGCCGTCAACGACAAGGTCATCGCGGTCAAGGACGCTGCTGCCGACCCCACGCAGACCGTTTTCCTCCGTGGCCTCGGCTACGACGTCTACTCCGGTGATGACGGCCTCACGCTCGCCTTCCTCGCCTACGGTGCATGTGGTGTCGTCTCGGTCCTCGGCCACGCCGCGGGCAACGACCTCAAGGCGATGATCGACGCGTTCCTCGCGGGCGACCTGCGCACGGCGCAGGAGATCGACGCCCGGCTGCGCCCTGCACTGGAGGCCGTCATGGGAGTGCCCAACTACGGCGCGACCACCGCCAAGGGTGCCCTGCAGGCGCTCGGTGTCCTCGACAACCGCGACGTCCGCTCGCCGCTGATGGCCCTCGACGAGGACGAGTACGCCGCGCTGCGTGCCGGCCTCGCCGCCTCCGGCCTGCTCTGATTCTCACCCCGCAAAGGACCCCATGAGCCACCCGCACCTCGAACTCGCAGCCCCCGGCGACCTCCCTTCCGGAGCGCTCCGGGTCATCCCGCTGGGCGGCCTGGGTGAGGTCGGCCGCAACATGACGGCCTTCGAGTACGACGGCCGCCTGCTGCTCGTCGACTGCGGCGTCCTCTTCCCGGAGGAGAACCACCCTGGCGTCGACCTGATCCTCCCTGACTGGTCGTCGATCCGGGACCGGCTCGACGCCGTCGAGGCACTGGTGCTCACCCACGGCCACGAGGACCACATCGGCGCCACGCCGTACCTCCTGCGCGAGCGTCAGGACATCCCGCTCGTCGGATCCGAGCTCACGCTGGCGCTCCTCGGGAACAAGCTGCGCGAGCACCGCCTGCGCGAGACCGTGCACCACGTCGTGAAGGAGGGCGAGCGGATCTCGTTCGGCCCCTTCGACCTGGAGTTCGTCGCGGTCAACCACTCCATCCCGGACGCGCTCGCGGTCGCGATCCGCACCGGCGCGGGCCTCGTGCTGCACACCGGCGACTTCAAGATGGACCAGCTTCCGCTCGACGGCCGGATCACCGACCTGCGGGCGTTCGCGCGCCTCGGTGAAGAGGGCGTGGACCTCTTCATGACCGACTCGACCAACGCCGAGGTCCCGGGCTTCACGACCGCCGAGCGCTCGATCGCGCCGGTGCTCGACCGGGTCTTCCACCAGTCCTCGCAGCGGATCATCGTGGCCTGCTTTGCCTCGCACGTACACCGCGTCCAGCAGGTGCTCGACGCCGCTGCCGCCCACGGGCGCAAGGTCGGCTACGTCGGCCGCTCGATGGTCCGCAACATGGCGATCGCCTCCGAGCTCGGCTACCTCAACGTGCCCGCCGGCGTCCTGGTCGAGGCCAAGGAGCTCGCGCAGCTGCCGCCCGAGAAGCAGGTGCTGATCTCCACCGGTTCGCAGGGTGAGCCGCTCTCGGCGCTGTCGCGCATCGCGCAGCGCAACCACAACTTCGTGCACATCGAGGAGGGCGACACCGTCGTCTTCGCCTCGTCGCTGATCCCCGGCAACGAGAACTCCGTCTACCGCG
>UEXP01000096.1_pt1 | contig 12750 bp, 13 predicted proteins | sample 4301171 | NCBI WGS metagenome assembly UEXP01 (sample SAMEA4773182, study PRJEB27434) | metagenome | biome: 2259; feature: agricultural soil; material: soil | place: USA | collected 2014-09 | depth 0.25 m
CCGACGACTGGGCGCGGATCTCGGGCAAGAAGGGCGAGCGGATCGTCTTCATCCGCACGCTCATCACGGGCAAGCAGGGGACCGAGCCCGGCCGGTCGATCGACACCGTGGCCAACACGGGCCAGTACCTCTAGGAGACCGTCATGTGGTTCTGGATCCCCGTCGGCGTCCTCCTCGTCGCCGCACTGCTCTGGGCCTGGCGGATCGACCGGCGCCACCCCGGCCTCAAGGTCACCCGCCGCAAGGGCAAGGTCGAGATCGAGCACGCCGAGGCGCAGTTCGAGAGCGACCTGCGCAAGACCCTGAACCCGGGCAGCGGCATGGGCCGGCAGTTCTGACCCGGGCCGTGCCCGTCGCCCGACGCGGCAGCCACGCGGCGACACAGGACTGGAGCTGATGCCTTCCTGTGTGGGAGTCCGCATCCAGGAGGTACTCCGGACTAGGCTCGCGGCATGAGCGTGCAGCGCGTCATGGGGACCGAGGTCGAGTACGGCATCTCGGTCACGGGCCAGCCGCAAGCCAACCCGATGCAGGCCTCCTCGCAGGTCGTCAACGCCTACGCCAGCGCGGCACTGCGGGCCCGGCGTGCCCGCTGGGACTTCGAGGAGGAGACTCCACTGCGCGACGCGCGCGGTTTCGACATGTCGCGTGCGGTCGCCGACGCCAGCCAGCTCACCGACGAGGACCTCGGGCTCGCCAACGTCATCCTCACCAACGGCGCGCGGCTCTACGTCGACCACGCGCACCCGGAGTTCTCCACACCGGAGTGCACCAATCCCCTCGACATCGTCCGGTGGGACAAGGCGGGGGAGCAGGTGATGCTCGAGGGTGCACGGCGCGCCAGCGAGGTCGCTGACGCGCCGATCGTGCTCTACAAGAACAACACCGACAACAAGGGCTCGTCCTACGGCGCCCACGAGAACTACCTGATGCGGCGCACCACGCCCTTCGCCTCGATCGTGCGCCACCTGACGCCGTTCCTGGTCAGCCGCCAGGTCGTATGTGGCGCGGGGCGTGTGGGTATCGGGCAGGACGGTCGCAAGCACGGCTTCCAGATCAGCCAGCGCGCGGATTTCTTCGAGGTCGAGGTCGGGCTCGAGACCACCCTGAAGCGCCCGATCATCAACACCCGCGACGAGCCACACGCCGACCCTGCCACCTATCGCCGCCTCCACGTGATCATCGGCGACGCCAACCTCGCCGAGACCTCGACCTACCTCAAGGTCGGCACCGCAGCCCTCGTGCTCGCGATGATCGAGGACAACTTCATCGACCGCGACCTGCGGCTGGCCACGCCCGTGACGTCGCTGCGGGCAGTCAGCCACGATCCGACCTGCACGCTCACCGTGCCGCTCGCCGACGGGCGCGAGCTCACTGCGGTACAGCTCCAGCTCGAGTACCTCGACCTCGCCCGGAAGTACGTCGAGGACCGTTACGGCGCCGACGCCGACGCCCAGACCCGCGACGTCCTGCACCGCTGGGAGTCCGTCCTGGACCGGCTCGAGCGTGACCCCATGCTCTGTGCCAGCGAGCTCGACTGGGTCGCGAAGCTCAAGCTGCTGCAGTCCTACCGCGACCGTGACGGCCTCGACTGGGACGACCACAAGCTCCACGCCATCGACCTCCAGTACGCCGACCTCCGGCCCGAGAAGGGCCTGTACCACCGCCTCGTCTCCCTCGGACGCATCAAGACACTCCTCCCGCCTGCCAGCGTCGACGCCGCGATGCACGAGCCACCCGAGGACACCCGCGCCTGGTTCCGCGGCAAGTGCCTGGAGAAGTACGGCGCCAGCATCGCCGCCGCGTCGTGGGACTCGGTGATCCTGGACCTGGAGGGTCACTCCTCGCTCCAGCGGATCCCGACGCTCGATCCGTTGCGGGGCACCCGTGCGCATGTCGGCGCGTTGATCGACCGCTGCGAAACCGCCGAGGAGTTGTTCCGTGCCCTGACTGGCTGATCCGGCTAGTGTCGAGTCATGGCCCAGGAGCAGAAGCAGCCGAAGAAGGGCTCGGAGGAGACGGGCGAGTCGGTCGAGGAGATCGACTCGTCGGTGGCCGAGCGCAAGGAGCAGCTCGACGAGGACATCGACGCGATCCTCGACGAGATCGACGACGTGCTCGAGTCCAATGCCGAGGACTTCGTGAAGTCCTTCATCCAGAAGGGCGGCCAGTGAGCCCGCATGACGGCGCGGCCCTCCCCGCGTCCTTCATGGCGCCCGGGACCTCGTCGTTCAGCGACTTCCTGAGCGCGCACCAGCCGGACCTGCTGCCGAGCTCGCGGGCACTGGGGACGGGCTCGGCAGGCGACCTCGCTCCCCACGGGACGACCATCGTCGCCGCCACCTTCGACGGCGGCGTCGTGATGGCCGGCGACCGGCGCGCGACCATGGGCAACATCATCGCGCAGCGCGACATCGAGAAGGTCTTCCCGGCCGACGAGTTCTCCTGCGTCGGCATCGCCGGCACGGCCGGCCTCGCGGTCGAGATGGTGCGGCTCTTCCAGACCGAGCTCGAGCACTACGAGAAGATCGAGGGCACGACGCTCTCGATGGACGGCAAGTCCAACCGCCTGGCAGCCCTGATCCGCGGCAACCTCGGGCTGGCGATGCAGGGACTCGCCGTCGTCCCGCTGTTCGCCGGATTCGACCTCGACCGACGCGCCGGCCGGATCTTCTCGTACGACGTCACGGGCGGCCGTTACGAGGAGACGGCGTTCCACTCCGTGGGGTCGGGCTCCCTCTTCGCGCGCGGGTCGCTGAAGAAGCTCTACCGCGAGGACCTCGGTGCCGAGGCCTGCGTCCAGGCAATCGTCGAGGCGCTCTACGACGCCGCGGATGATGACTCGGCCACCGGCGGTCCCGACGTCACACGACGGATCTTCCCTGTGGTCCAGGTGATCACCGCCGACGGCGGCCGACGCATGACCGACGAGGAAGTCGCCACCATCGCCGACCGGGTGATCGACGGTCGGATGCGCCGCCCTGACGGCCCGCACGCCGAGCTGGAGGTCTGACGCCATGTCGATGCCGTTCTACGTCTCGCCCGAGCAGATGATGAAGGACCGTGCCGACTTCGCGCGCAAGGGCATCGCGCGCGGGCGTTCGGTCGTCGCCGTGCAGTACGCCGACGGGATCCTGTTCGTCTCCGAGAACCCCTCGCAGGCGCTGCACAAGGTCTCCGAGATCTACGACCGCCTGGCCTTCGCTGCGGTCGGCCGCTACAACGAGTTCGAGAACCTCCGCATCGCGGGTGTGCGCCTGGCCGACATGCGCGGCTACGCCTACGACCGACGCGACGTCACCGGCCGTGGCCTGGCCAACGCCTATGCGCAGACCCTCGGCACGATCTTCAGCAGCGGGGGCGAGAAGCCCTACGAGGTCGAGATCTTCGTCGGCGAGATCGGCGACGCGGCGGCGGACGACCAGCTCTTCCGCCTGACCTACGACGGCCAGGTCGCCGACGAGCAGGGCTTCGCCGTGATGGGTGGCGCCGCCGACGTGGTGGCAGCCTTCCTGAAGCAGCACTACGTCCCCGGCGCTGACCTGACCGACGCCCTGCGACTGGCCGTGGCCGCGCTCGGCCACTCCGAGGCCGGCGACCGGGTGATCCCCGACGAGGACCTCGAGGTCGCCGTCCTCGACCGCACGCGCACCCAGCCCCGGAAGTTCAAGCGGCTGCACGGCCCGCAGCTGCTCGACCTGCTCGGCGACCGTGGACCCGAGACACCCGATGCGCCACACGCCGAGGACGCCGACACGGCGCAACCGGTCTCGCCGCCGACGGCCGACGACCCCGCGGACCCGACCGACATGTCGAGCGGCGCCACACCGCCACTCGAGCACCCGTTGACGGGGGAGCCCCTCCCTGCAGACGAGCCCACCCAGGCGATTCCGCCCGTCGGCCCGTCAACGCCCCCGCCAGCGCCGCCCGAGGACTAGTGTCCTGTCATGGACCGGAGGATCTTCGGCATCGAGAACGAGTACGGCGTGACCTGCACGTTCCATGGTCAGCGCCGGCTCAGTCCTGACGAGGTCGCGCGCTACCTCTTCCGCAAGGTCGTGTCGTGGGGGCGGAGCAGCAACGTCTTCCTCCGCAACGGTGCCCGGCTCTATCTCGATGTCGGGAGCCACCCGGAGTACGCCACTCCCGAGTGCGACGACGTGCGCGAGCTCGTCACCCACGACAAGGCGGGGGAGCGGCTCCTCGAGGGCCTGCTCGTCGATGCCGAGGCCCGGCTGCACGACGAGGGCATCGCCGGCGACATCTACCTGTTCAAGAACAACACCGACTCGGCCGGCAACTCCTACGGATGCCACGAGAACTACCTGGTCAGCCGCCAGGGCGAGTTCAGCCGGCTCGCCGACGTGCTGATCCCGTTCCTGGTCACCCGGCAGATCGTGGTCGGCGCCGGGAAGATCATCCAGACGCCGCGCGGGGCGTCGTACAGCGTGAGCCAGCGGGCCGAGCACATCTGGGAGGGCGTCTCGAGCGCCACGACCCGCAGCCGCCCGATCATCAACACGCGCGACGAGCCCCACGCCGATGCCGAGAAGTACCGCCGGCTGCACGTCATCGTGGGCGACTCGAACATGTCGGAGACCACCACGATGCTCAAGGTCGCGAGCTGCGACCTGGTGCTGCGGATGATCGAGGCCGGCGTGGTGATGCGCGACCTCACCATGGAGAACCCCATCCGCGCGATCCGCGAGATCGCCCACGACGTCACCGGCCAGCGCAAGGTCCGGCTGGCCAACGGCCGCGAGGCCAGTGCGCTGGAGATCCAGTCGGAGTACCTCTCCCGGGCGCGTGACTTCGTCGACCGTCGCGACCTGCGCACCCCCGTGATCGAGCGGACGCTCGACCTCTGGGAGCGGGGCCTGAAGGCCGTCGAGTCCGGCGACCTGTCGCTGGTGGACCGCGAGATCGACTGGGTGATCAAGTGGAAGCTGATCGAGCGCTACCGCGCCAGGCACGACCTGCCGCTCGGACACGCCCGCATCGCGCAGCTCGACCTGGCCTATCACGACATCCGCAGGGACCGGGGGCTCTACTACCTGCTCGACAAGCGGGGTGCGGTCGCCCGGGTCACCGATGACCTGAGCGTGTTCCGGGCGAAGACCGTGCCACCCCAGAGCACCCGCGCCAAGCTGCGCGGTGACTTCATCCGCGCCGCCCAGGAGCGTCGACGCGACTTCACCGTCGACTGGGTCCACCTGAAGCTCAACGACCAGGCGCAGCGCACCGTCCTGTGCAAGGACCCGTTCCGCGCCGTGGACGAGCGCGTCGAACGGCTCATCGAAGGCATGTGAGGCGCTGCCGCGCTCGTCACCGGTGTCCGGCTAGGCTGCGCGGGACCTGTTCCACTCTCCTGCCAAGGGGTTCCCGTGCGCCGCCTCGTCGCCTCCACCGTTGTAGTAGCCCTCTCCACCCTCACGCTCGCCGCGTGCGGCGACGAGTCGACCGACACCGGCAAGGTCACGGTCTCAGGCGAGTTCGGTGCCACGCCGAAGGTGAAGTACGACGGCAGGCTCACCCGTGAGAAGACCGCGGTCAAGGTCCTCACCAAGGGCAAGGGCGAGGTGGTCAAGGCGGGCGAGGCCGCCAGCATCGAGTACTACATCGGCAACGGCTACGACGGGAAGAAGGTCTTCTCGAGCTTCGATGCCGACCAGCCTGCCCAGATGGTCACCTTCAGCAAGACCGATGTCCTGGGCGCCCTCTACAAGGCGGTGGTCGGCCAGCGCATCGGATCGCGGGTCGAGGTCATCGCGGCACCCGAGGACGCGTGGGGCAAGACCGGCGGCAACGCCGACCTGGGCATCGGCAACAACGACACCGTCGTCTTCGTGATCGACATCGTGGAGAAGGGCCTGACCGGCCCGAAGGGCAAGGAGCTGCCCGCACCCGCCGGCGCACCCAAGCTCACCCTCAACGGTGACCAGCCGACCGGCTTCGACTTCAAGGGTATGGCTCCGGTCGGCGACACCACCCGGACGTACACCCTGATCCAGGGTGAGGGCGCCGTGGTGAAGACCGGCTCCCAGGTCCGGGTCGACTACCTCGGCCAGACCGTCAACGGCGAGGTCTTCGACGGCTCCTACGCCAAGGGCCAGCCCTTCGACTTCACCGTCGGCTCGGGCGTCATCGACGGCTGGAGCAAGGGCCTCGAGGGTGTCAAGGTCGGCAGCCGCGTCATCCTGGTGATCCCCTCGGCCGAGGGCTACGGCAAGGCCGGCTCCGGGGACAAGATCCCCGCCAACGCCGACCTGGTCTTCGTCGTCGACGTCCTCGGCGCTTCCTGACCGACCGCGGACGGGGGTGCCGTGCAGAAGAGTGAGCGGCTGCTCAACCTCCTGATCCTGCTGCTGGTCCAGCAGCGCTTCGTGGGCAAGGCCCGGATACGGGCCCTGATCGACGACTACCGCGACTCCTCGGACGAAGCATTCGAGCGGATGTTCGAGCGGGACAAGAGCGAGCTCCGTGCGCTGGGAGTGCCCGTCGAGACCGGCTACGCCGACAGCTTCTTCGAGGACGAGCCGGGCTACCGCGTCCCGGCCGATGAATTCGCGCTGCCGGGCATCGACCTGACAGCCGACGAGGCCGCCGTCGTGGGCCTGGCCTCCCGGGTGTGGCGGCACGCTGGCATGGCCGCGCACACGACGGGCGCGCTCACCAAGCTCGCCGCGGCGGGCGTTCCGGTCGATGCCGGTCACCTCGACATCGCGGCGCCCGCGATCCAGGCTGACGAGCCGTCGTTCGAGACCTTCTGGCAGGCGGCGCTCGACCGCCAGCGCGTCAGCTTCGACCACCAGCGTGCGGGCGCCACCGAGCCGACCCGGCGCACGCTCGAGCCGTGGGGGCTGCTCTCCTCCCTCGGCCGGTGGTACGTCGTCGGGCACGACGTCGATCGTCAGGCCGAGCGGATGTTCCGCCTGTCCCGGGTGACCGGTGCCGTGCGCAAGGTCGGACGCCCCGCGGCGTACGACGTGCCACCCGGCCTGGACCTGCGCTCCGTCGCGCAACGGCTGGGTCCCGGACCCCGGACCCAGGAGGCGACGGTCCTGCTGCGCCGGGGGACGGGTGCCGCGCTCCGGCGCAGCGGCACCGTCGTGGAGTCCAACCTCGTCGGTCCCGACGGGACGACCGCCTGGGACCGCCTGGAGATCGTCGTTTCGACGTTGAGCTGGCTCGCGGACGAGGTGCTGTCTCTGGGGGCGTCGGCGGTCGCGGTTGCGCCTGCCGACCTGCGTGAGACCGTCGTGGCGCGCCTCGACGCCGCCCCGGGGAGCCTCCCATGAGCGCGGCGAAGGATCAGGTCGGACGGCTGCTCGCGCTCGTCCCGCTGATCCGCACCCGCGGCGAGATCCACGTCGACGAGGCGGCGGCACTCCTGGGTGTCCCGCCTGCGCAGCTCGTCAGCGACCTGCGTGTCCTGATCTTCTGCGGGTGGCCCGGGTGGCTGCCCGGCGACCTGATCGAGGTGGACCTCGACGCGCTCGAGCCGGGCGGCGACGGCATGATCCGGATCGCCAACGCCGAGTACCTCGCAGCCCCGCTCCGGCTCTCGCGTGCCGAGGCTTCGGCCCTGGTGGTCGCGCTCAACACGCTCCGAGACAGCGCCTCACCCGAGGTCTTGCCGACGATCACCTCCACCCTCGCCAAGATCGAGCAGGCCGCGGGCGCCGCGCGGGTGGCTTCGATCGACCCACGGACCGCACGACGCACCTCCCTGCGAGCCGAGCTCGAGGGTGCGGTGCTGGCGCGCCGGCAGGTCGCCCTTCGCTACCTCGTCGCCGCACGCGATGAGGTCACGGAGCGGATCGTCGACCCACTTGCCGTCGTGGCCGTGGGCGGCAGCGACTACCTCGACGCGTGGTGCCAGGTGGCAGGGGACCGGCGCTCGTTCCGCCTCGACCGGATACTCGAGGCACGGGTCCTCGACGTCGCGGCCGGCACGCACGACCTGCCGCCGCTCGACGTCTCAGCGGGCATCTTCCGACCCACGCCCGAGCACCCGCTGGTCACGCTCCTGCTCGACCGCGAGGCCCGGTGGGTGGCCGACTACCACCCCGTCGAGAGCTGCGAGGAGGGGCCCGGGGGAGCCCTCCGGGTCACCCTCCGGGTCGCCGACCACGCCTGGCTCCGGCGGCTGCTGCTGCGGCTGACGCCCCATGTCCGCGTGGAGTCACCGGACGAGGTGGCACAGGAACTCGCCGCTGCGGTGGCCTCCGCCCGGGCGCTCTACGGCCCCGGCGTAGGATGATCCCGCACTCGTCCCGCAACCCTGAGGAAGTCATGATCGCGCCGCTCGTCTCCATGCCTGGTGGCTGGGAGCTCTTCCTGATCGTCTTCGTCATCGTCCTGATGTTCGGTGCAGCCAAGCTGCCTGACCTCGCCCGCAACAGCGGCCAGGCGCTCCGCATCTTCAAGGCCGAGACCAAGGGGCTGCGCGAGGGCGACAAGGACACGGTCGAGGGCAAGGTCGTCAACGACGCCAAGCCCGAAGAGACCAGCTGAGCACCGCCCCGTGATCGGCTCCGGATTCTTCCGGCTGCTGTCGGGTGCGCCCGTCCATCCCGTCGGTCCCGACGGCAAGATGGCACTCTCGGACCACTTCCGCGAGTTCCGCGCCCGGATCCTCAAGGTCGCCCTGATCTGGGTCGCCGGCTTCGTGCTCTCGCTGGTCTTCCACGACCAGCTGCTCCAGCTCGTCATGGGCCCGTACGACGATGCGCGCAGCATGCTGCCCGAGGGCACCACCGAGCCCGTCATCTCCGGTGCCGGGACACCGCTGGTCGTCTACCTGCAGCTCTCGGCCCTGGCCACGACCGTGCTGACGGCACCGCTGTGGCTCTACCAGATCTGGGCTTTCATCCTGCCCGGCCTGCACCGCCGGGAGAAGAAGTGGACGATGATCTTCGTCCTCGTTGCGGCTCCGCTCTTCCTCGCCGGCGTCGCCGTCGGCTACGTGACCCTGCCCAAGGGCCTCGAGGTGCTGATCGGCTTCACGCCCGACAACTTCACCAACCTCGTGGACTTCGGGCACTACCTGTCGTTCTTCAGCCGCACGCTGATCGTCTTCGGCATCGCCTTCGAGATCCCGGTCTTCGTGGTCCTGGCCAACTTCGCCGGCGTCGTGCGGGGCCAGAGCCTCGGTGCGCACCGGCACTGGATCATCATCGGTGTGTTCGTCTTCGCGGCCGTCGCGACGCCGTCGACGGACCCGTTCACGATGACGGCGATGGCGATCCCCATGGTCCTGCTCTTCCTCGTCTCCGAGGTGATCGCGCGGCTCAACGACAAGCGGCGGACGACCCGGAAGCCGTTCGCCGATCTCTCGCCCGACGAGGCGTCCCCGATCTGATCCACCCCGGGACTAGGGTCGAGGCGTGACCTCCCCGAGTGAGCAGTACGCCGCATTCCGCAACCGCCAGGAGTTCCCCGTGCTGGCCGAGTTCACCGGCCTGTACGACTTCCCCCTGGACGAGTTCCAGGTGGCGGCGGCGCGAGAGCTCGAACAGGGGCGCGGTGTCCTCGTGGCGGCCCCGACCGGATCCGGCAAGACGATCGTCGGCGAGTTCGCCATCCACCTCGCCCTCTCCCAGGGCCGCAAGTGCTTCTACACCGCCCCGATCAAGGCGCTCAGCAACCAGAAGTTCCACGACCTCGTCGAGCGCTACGGGCCGGAGCAGGTCGGACTCCTCACCGGCGACAACTCCGTCAACAGTGAGGCGCCGATCGTCGTCATGACGACCGAGGTCCTGCGCAACATGCTGTACGCCGGGTCGCGGACCTTGGTCGGCCTGGGCTACGTCGTCATGGACGAGGTGCACTACCTCGCGGACCGCAACCGGGGCGCGGTCTGGGAGGAGGTCATCATCCACCTTCCGGAGTCGGTGTCGCTGATCGCGCTCTCCGCGACGGTCTCCAACGCCGAGGAGTTCGGCGAGTGGCTCAACACGGTGCGTGGCGAGGTCACCACGATCGTCGAGGAGAAGCGGCCGGTGCCGCTCTTCCAGCACGTGATGGTCGGCAAGCGGCTGCACGACCTGTTCGCGGACTCCGACCCTTCCACCAAGGCGGGGTTCGTCCAGGAAGGCGCGAAGGTCAACCCCGAGCTGATGAAGGTCGCCCGCGATGACTGGGCCGCGAGCCGCGTGCGCGACCGTCGCAGCCCGCGCGACCGCAACGCGAAGGCGACGGCCAAGGGCCGCAACGTCGGCAACGGCCGCCGGATCTGGATTCCGAGCCGCGTCGAGGTGATCGATCGGCTGCACCGCGATGGACTCCTTCCCGCGATCACCTTCATCTTCAGCCGGGTCGGGTGCGACGCCGCCGTCACGCAGTGCGTGGAAGCCAACCTCCGGCTGACGACGCCGGAGGAACGCGACGAGATCTTCGCGTACGTCGAGGCCAAGGTGCGGCACCTGCCGAACGCCGACCTGCAGGTCCTCGGGTACCACGAGTTCCTCGACGGACTCACCCGCGGCATCGCGGCCCACCACGCCGGCATGCTGCCGACCTTCAAGGAGTGCGTCGAGGAGCTCTTCCAGCGGGGCCTGTGCAAGGTCGTCTTCGCGACCGAGACCCTCGCCCTCGGCATCAACATGCCGGCACGCACGGTCGTGATCGAGAAGCTCACGAAGTGGAACGGCGAGTCCCACGCCGACATCACCCCGGGGGAGTACACCCAGCTGACGGGGCGTGCCGGGCGCCGCGGCCTCGACGTCGAGGGGCACGGCGTCGTGCTGTGGCAGCAGGGGACCAACCCCAAGGAGCTCGCCGGCCTGGCGTCGACGCGCACCTACCCGCTCCGGTCGTCGTTCCGGCCGAGCTACAACATGGCCGTCAACCTCGTGCATCAGTTCGGCCGGGAGCGGGCGCGCGAGCTGCTCGAGTCGTCGTTCGCTCAGTTCCAGGCGGACAAGGCGGTCGTCGGGCTCGCGCGCCAGCACCGCAAGGCAGAGGACGCCCTCGACGGCTACATCGAGGCAGCCTCCTGCCACCTCGGCGACTTCATGGAGTACGCCGCCCTGCGTCGCCGCATCGGTGACGCCGAGAAGGCGGCTGCGCGCGACCGGCGTACGGACCGGCGCGACGAGGTGGTCGCCTCGCTCGGCAAGCTGCGGCCGGGCGACGTGATCCGGGTACCCAACGGCAAGTTCGCCGGCTACGCCGTCATCGTCGAGCCCGGCATGTCGCCGGAGGGCCCGCGGCCGTACGTCGTGACCACCGACCGGCAGGCACGCCGGCTCGCGATGATCGACTTCCAGACGCCCGTGGAGGCGCTGAGCAGGGTGCGAATCCCCAAGGGGTTCAGCGGTCGCAACCCTCAGCAGCGGCGGGACCTGGCGTCCGCGCTGCGTGAGGCCACGCGCGACGGGTTCCCCCAGGAGCGCCGCGCCGGAGAGCGCCCCACGCGCGCCCACCAGGGCCAGCACCCCGAGTCGGCCAGCGACCGTGAGATCGACCAGCTCCGTCGTGCCCTGCGCCAGCACCCGTGCCACGGCTGCGACGAGCGTGAGGACCACGCGCGCTGGGCCGAGCGCTGGTTCAAGCTGCAGCGCGACTCCGACACCCTGCAGCGCCGGATCGAGTCCCGCACCAACACCATCGCGCGCCAGTTCGACCGGGTCTGCGATGTGCTGAGCCAGCTGGGCTACCTCGTCGAGGAGGACGGCGCCACGGTGGTCACGGAGGAGGGTCGGCACCTGATGAGGATCCACACCGAGATGGACCTGGTCGCGGCCGAGTGCCTGCGGGCGGGCGTCTGGGACGACCTGGATCCGTCACAGCTCGCCGCGGTCCTCAGTGTGCTCGTCTTCGAGGGCCGGCGCGCCGACGACCAGGCGGCGCCGAAGCTGCCGGGTGGCGCGGTGAAGCAGGCAGTCGCCGAGATGGTCCACCTCTGGAGCCAGCTCGACGCGGTGGAGAAGGAGAACCGGCTCGACTTCCTCCGCGAGCCCGACATGGGCCTCGCCTGGGCGGCGTACCGCTGGGCGGAGGGCGACGACCTCGATGACGTCCTGCGCGAGACCGGGCTCCAGGCCGGCGATTTCGTCCGCTGGACCAAGCAGCTGCTCGACCTGACCGACCAGGTCGCCGCCGCGACCGCCGACGGCGGCATGCGCACGGTGGCCCGCGAAGCCGGCCAGCGCATGCGTCGCGGTGTCGTCGCCTTCAGCACGCTCGGCGAAGACGACTGAGCGAGCCCGCAGGACTGAGAGAACTACTGGTCGACGACGTGCGCGAGCACCGTGAGGTCGCGCCGCAGTGCCGCCAGCCGCTCCGCGCCCAGCGCCTGCGCCACATCGCCCGCGAGCTGGCCCTCCACGGCTGACAGGGCTGCCGCGACCGCAGCACCGCGGGGCGAGAGAGCCACGACCACGCGTCGCTTGTCGTCACGGTCGATCCGTCGCACCACGAGGGCGAGCTCGGTCAGCCGATCCATCAGACGCGTGAGCGTGGCGGCAGGCACGACGGCTGCATCCGCGACGGTGCTCATGGTCAGGCCGGGCTGCACCTCGAGCACCGCCAGGATCCGCCACTGGTCGTAGGTGAGGCCGTGCTCGTCGAGTGCCGGCTGCAGGCGCTGCCGGACCGCCTGCTCCGCGTGCTTGAGCAACAAGGTGAGACCGGCACTCCGCGTGCCAGCCTCCGCGTCCATCGCGGGCAAAGCCCCGGTAGACAAGTCGCTCATGCGGATATCCTAGGCGGCACGGCCCCAGTTCCGGAGGCACCATGACCGCA
>UEXP01000201.1_pt1 | contig 12605 bp, 8 predicted proteins | sample 4301171 | NCBI WGS metagenome assembly UEXP01 (sample SAMEA4773182, study PRJEB27434) | metagenome | biome: 2259; feature: agricultural soil; material: soil | place: USA | collected 2014-09 | depth 0.25 m
CCGACGAGAAGGAGATCTACGAGCTCTTCATGGTCGTCGACGAAGAGCTCAAGATGATGTGCGACATCTGCAACGAGGGTGGCCAGGTGCTCGGCCCGTTCCTCAAGCCGATGACCCACCTCGTCCACACCGAGTACCTCCTCGCCGGCCGGTCCTCCCGCGATGTGCGCGAGATCCTCCGCGACACGATGTACGCCGCGACCGTCACCGGCAGCCCGGTGGAGAATGCGTGCCGCCTGATCAAGAAGTACGAGTCCGAGGGCCGCGGCTACTACGCCTCGGCGCTCGCGCTCATCGGCCGTGACGCCTCGGGTGAGCCGACCGCGGACAGCCCCATCATCATCCGCACCGCCGATGTCTCGCCGACCGGTGCGCTCAAGGTCACCGCCGGTGCCACGCTGGTGCGCGACTCGGATGCGGCGTACGAGGTGGCCGAGACGCATGCCAAGGCAGGCGGGATCCTGTCGGCGTTCGGCCTGGTGCCCGCGGCGCCGCCGGTGCCGGAAGGCTCGATCGCGGCGCTTGCCCGCGACGAGGACGTCCTGCTCGCACTCGGCTCGCGCAACCAGCGGCTCTCGAAGTTCTGGCTGACCGACCAGGGCGGCACCGCCCCAGCAGCCGAGCTCAAGGGCAAGCGGGTCGCGATCCTCGACGGCGAGGACGACTTCGTGAACATGATCCGCCACGTCTTCGCGGTGATGGGCATGAGCTCCGACGTCATCGAGCACGAGGACTACGCGCCCGGTGCGTTCGACGCCTACGACCTCGCCATCATCGGCCCCGGCCCGGGTGACCCCCGCGACGGCGACCACCCGAAGATCGCGGCGTTCCGCCTCGCCACCGACGAGCTGATCGCGTCCGGCAAGCCGTTCCTCTCGATCTGCCTGGGCCACCAGACGCTCTGCGAGCGACTCGGCATCGACCTCGGCTACAAGGACATCGTCTTCCAGGGCACGCAGTCGCCGGTGCCCTTCAACGGTCGCACCGAGCGGGTCGGGTTCTACAACACGTTCGTCGGTCGGGTCGGTCCCGGCGGTACGGGACTGCCCGAGGGTGTCACCGCGGAGTACGACGAGCCGACCGGTGACATCCACCTTGTGCGGGGTCCGTCGTACCGCGGCATCCAGTTCCACGCCGAGTCGATCCTGACCGAGCACGGCTTCGAGCTGATCCACGAGCTCGTGTGCGAACTGCTGCTGGGCTGATCGTGCAGGCTCCGCGTGTGGTGGTGGTCGATCACCACGACTCCTACACGTGGAACCTCGCGCACCTGATCGCCTCGGTGACGGGGGCGCTGCCTGACGTCGTGGCGCACGACGCAGTGTCGGTCTCCGACCTGGATGGCTACTCGCACCTCGTGCTCTCGCCGGGGCCCGGGTCGCCGCACGACCGTCGGTTCTTCTCGCTCGGCCGCGACCTGATCCTCGACGACCCGCGCCCGCTCCTCGGCGTCTGCCTGGGCATGCAGGGCCTGGTCACGGCGTACGGCGGGCACGTCGGTCGCACCACACCGGCGCACGGCGAGGTGGCGAGCGTGACCCACGAAGGGTCCGCGCTGTTCGCGGGCGTGCCGTCGCCGTTCTCCGCGGTGCGCTACCACTCGCTGGAGGCGCTCGAGATGCCCGACTGCCTCGAGGTGACCGCGGCCTGCACCGCCCACGACGGCTCGTCGGTCGTCATGGGCGTCGCCCACCGGACGAAGCCTCAGGTGGGGGTGCAGTTCCACCCCGAGTCGATCCTGTCCGAGCACGGCGCCCGGATGCTCGCCAACTTCCTGGAGCTGTCGTGAGCGACCCGGTTGAGTACTTCCGCTCCGTCGTCGCCGCCCACGACCGCGCCTTCTGGCTCGACGGCGGTGGCGGCCGCGCCTGGTCCTCGCGACGGTCCGTGATCGGATGGCTCGGCGAGGACGACGTCTCGCTGACGTTCTCCGCCGCCCGGCGCGAGGTCACCCGCCACTGCGGCGCGGAGTCGGAGGTCGTGGGCAGCGACATCTTCGACGTCCTCGCTGCCGAGATCGCAGCGGGTCCCGACGACGCCCAGTGGGTCGGGTACTTCGGCTACGCCTGCCGCACCGACCTCCCCGCGCGCGCCGCCGACCCGGCGTACGGCGTGCCCGACGCGGTCTGGATGCGGACCGCGCACCTGCGCACGTTCGAGCACGAACCGAATCCGGCGTCTCCTGTGTACGTGAGTCCAGATGGACTCACGTACACAGGAGATGACCGGTTGGTGCCGGAGACCTACGCAGATGCCTTCGCGCAGGTCCAGGAAGGGCTGCACGCCGGGCTCACGTATGAGCTCAACCTGACCTACCGCGAGGCGGTCACCAGCGCCGTTGACCCGGTCGAGGCCTACCTCCGGCTCCGGGCGAGCAACCCCGCGCCGTACGCCGGCTACCTGCAGCACCGCGGCACGCACCTGCTCTCCAGCAGCCCGGAGCGGTATGCCGTGGTCGACCGCCACCGCGTGCTCGAGACGAAGCCGATCAAGGGCACGACGCCGCGTGGCGCGACGACGGACGAGGACGCCCGCCTCAAGGAGCACCTCGCGACCGACCCGAAGTTCCGCGCCGAGAACCTGATGATCACCGACCTCCTGCGCAACGACGTGGGCATGGTCTGCGAGGCGGGGACCGTCGAGGTACCGGGCCTGATGGAGGTCGAGTCCTATGCCTCCGTGCACCAGCTCGTGAGCACCGTGCGGGGGCGCCTGCGTGCGGAGGTCTCGACGGTCGAGGCGCTCAAGCAGCTCTTCCCTGCCGGCTCGATGACGGGTGCGCCGAAGCTGCAGACGATGCTGCTCACCGACGAGATCGAGGAGAGCCCGCGCGGGGTCTACGCGGGTGCCTTCGGGTGGATCGCGGCCGACGGCCGCGCCGACCTCGGGGTGGTGATCCGCAGCCTGGTGGCCACCAGCGTCCCGGTGGAGCCCGATCCGTCGCTCGAGCCGGTCCAGACCTGGCGCTACGAGCTCGGTACGGGCGGCGGCATCACGGTGCAGTCGGACTGCGCGGAGGAGTACGCCGAGACGCGCTGGAAGGCAGAGCGCCTGCTGCGGGTCCTCGCCGACTGACAGTCTGGCGGGACTCAGTCGGGGGAGACCTTGCCCGGCAGCCGCAGCGTGAGCTGCGCACCGCCCGGCGTGCCGTCGTCCTGCATGGCACGCGAGACCTCGACGCGCCCCGAGTGGCGGTTCGCGATCTGACGGACGATCGAGAGGCCCAGACCGGAGCCGGGCATGCCGCGCGACTCCGCGGAGCGCCAGAACCGGTCGAAGACATGCGGCATGTCGGCCTCGGAGATGCCCGGGCCCTCGTCGACCACGCGCAGCACGCCGCCGGACAGCGTCACGGTGACGGTGCCGCCCGGGGGCGACCACTTCGCGGCGTTGTCGAGCAGGTTGAGCACCGCGCGCTCGAGAGCTCCGGCCTCGCCGGTGACCCACCAGGGGTCGATGTCGACGGCGAAGGTGAGCTCGGGTGCCCGGCGCTTCACCCGGACGAGGGCCCGGGTCACGACCTCGGCCAGGTCGACCGGCTCGACGATGTGGGTCAGGGTCTCCTCGCGGCCGAGCTCGACCAGGTCGCCGATCAGCGTGGTGAGCTCCTCGATCTGCTCGTGGACGTCCTCGAGCAGCTCGGCCCGCGCCTCGGCGGGGATGTCGAGCTCGCCGGAGGTGGCCTGGGCGAGCAGGTCGAGGTTGGTGCGCAAGGACGTGAGCGGCGTACGCAGCTCGTGACCCGCGTCGGCGACGAGCTGGCGCTGCCGGTCACGCGACGCGGCGAGCGAGGTCAGCATCTGGTTGAACGCCGAGGCGAGGCGCGCGATCTCGTCGTTGCCGCCGACCTCGATCGGGCGAAGGTCCTCGGTCTTCGCGATCTCCTCCGCCGCGATCGTGAGGCGGCGTACCGGCCGGAGTCCGTTGCGCGCGACCGCCCAGCCCGCGAGCCCGGCTCCGACGACGCCGGCGCCGCCGAGCAGGAGCATGACCAGGCCGAGCCGCTTCAGCACGCGCTCCTGCGACTCCAGTGACTGGACCAGCACGATCGCGCGCCCGGCGTCACCGTCGGTGGGCCAGGTGACGGCGCGGAAGCGTTCGCCGCCCTGGGTGATCGTGTGGACGGCGTCGTGCGTGCGGCCGGCCGCGACGTCGAACTCGAGGTCGCTGAACTCCGGCGATCCCGCACGGTAGAACGAGTAGACGAGGCCCTCGGCCGTCACGAGGTAGAGGCGCACGTCGGAGGCGCCGAGAAGCCACTTGGGGACCCGGTAGTCGGTGCCCCGGACCTCTGCCTCGCGCACCGTCGCCGCCACCGCGCGGGCGCGGTCGCGCAGCGAGGCGTCGAGTGTGGCCTGGGTCTGGATGCTGACTGTCATGAACGCACCCACGGCGACGATCGCGATGGCGACGGCGACCGCGAGCGAGGTCAGGACGGTGACCCGGCTGGCCAGGCTGCGGCGGTAGTGGATGATCACGGACCCTCGCGCAGGACGTAGCCGACGCCCCGCACCGTGTGGATCAGGCGGTCCTCGCCCTCGGCCTCGGTCTTGCGGCGCAGGTATCCGACATAGACCTCGAGGGAGTTCGCGGTGGTCGGGAAGTCATAGCCCCAGACCTCCTCGAGGATGAAGCTGCGCTCCAGCACCCGTCGCGGACGCCGAAGGAACATCTCCAGCAGCGCGAACTCCGTGCGCGTGAGCTCCATCCGCCGGTCGCCGCGGCGTACCTCGCGCGAGGCGATGTCCATCGTGAGGTCGGCGAACCCGATGGTCTCGTCGGTCTCGTCGTCCGCCGGTGTCACGCGCCGCAGCAGCGCGCGCAGGCGGGCGAGCAGCTCCTGCAGGGCGAAGGGCTTGGTCAGGTAGTCGTCGGCGCCAGCGTCCAGGCCGTCGACCCGGTCGCCGATCGCGTCGCGTGCGGTGAGCACGAGGATCGGCACGTCCTGGCCGGCGCTGCGCAGCGCACGGGTCGCCTCGATGCCGTCGAGCCGCGGCATCATCACGTCCATCACGACGACGTCGGGCTTGAGCCCGCCGATCGTCGCGAGCGCCTCCGCGCCGTCGGAGGCCATCGAGACCTGGTAGCCGTTGAACTCCAGCGAACGGCGCAGCGAGTCACGCACCGCCCGGTCGTCGTCGACGACCAGGACGTGGGGCTTCGCAGTGGTGGGCACGAGCACACAATGCCACCGCGGCCTGAACCATCGCTGAGAACCGGCGTGGTGTCAGCCGACGGAACGTGCGATGCGTGCTGCGCGGGCGGCGTACCCGCCACCGAACATCGCTGCGTGCACGAGCAGCGGGAAGAGCTGGTGGATCCCGACGCGCTCCTCCCAGCCGGCCGCCAGCGGGTGCACCTCGTCGTACGCCGCGAGGACGCGCGTCAGCTCGGGCAGGCCGAAGAGGGCGAGCATCGCGAGGTCGGTTTCGCGGTGCCCGCCATGGGCTGCCGGGTCGATCAGGTGGGCGACGCCGTCGTGGCCCCACAGGACGTTGCCGTTCCAGAGGTCGCCGTGGAGGAGGGCAGGCGGTTCCTCGGGGACGAGCCCGGGAAGCCGGTCGCCGAGCGCGTCGATGGCGGCTGCGTCATCGGGGTCGATCGCGTGCCGCTCGACCGCGAGCCGCAGGTAGGGCTCGACGCGCCGGGTCCAGTAGAACTCCGCCCAAGTGTCGCCCGCGGTCGGAGTGTTGGGGAGCGGCAGCCGCCCGATCCAGCCGTCCACCTCGTCGCCGTATGCGGCGCAGGGCTGGCGGTGCAGGCCGGCCAGGGCACTGCCCAGCGCGGTGGCGGCGTCAGGGCCCGGCCGGCCCGGCTCGATCCACGGGAGGATCAGGCAGGACTCGTCGACAGCCAGCGGCGTGGGTGCGGGGGCGCCTACCGCGACCAGCCGTGAGAGCCCCCGCGCTTCGGAGGCGAAGAACCCTGTCGGCGGTGAGGGCTGCGTCTTCATCAGCACCATCCGGCCGTCGGCGAGGCGGATCCGGGTCGCCGTGCTGATGTCGCCGCCGGCGACCGGCGCTGTCGCGACCACGGCCGTGCCGAGCAGCTGCTCGGCACGGCGCGCGACCGCGGTCAGCCTCATGCGAGGTCGCCTCCCGCGAGAGCCGCGACGATCCGGTCCGAGGTGCGCTCGATCATCGTGAGCACGTCGTCGAACCCTTGCGGCCCGCCGTAGTAGGGATCCGGCACGTCGCCGGTGCCGTCCGGGTCGAAGTCCCGGAACATCCGCAGCCGCTCGGCGGGCACGCCGAGGCGGGCGAGCTCCTTGAAGTGGCTCTCGTCCATCGCGAGCACCAGGTCGTAAGCCGCCGCGTGCCGGGCACCGAACTGCTGCGCGCGGTGGCGGGTGGCGTCGTACCCCGCGGCGGTCAGCGTCGCCGCCGAACGCCGGTCCATTGGCTCGCCGACATGCCAGCCGCCGGTACCGAAGCTCTCGATCGTGACGTCGAGACCCGCCTCGAGCGCGCGGGCGTTGAGGACCACATCGGCCACCGGAGAGCGGCAGATGTTGCCCAGGCAGACGACGGCTACCTTCACTCGTCCTCCCCGACGACGCTGTCGATGAGCGCGGTCGTCAGCGTGATCACGATGCTGGCGAAGAGTGCGGTCCAGAAGCCCTCGACGTGGAAGCCGACCTCGAACTTCTCCGCGAACCAGCTCGTGAGCAGCAGCATCAGCGCGTTGATAACGAGAAGGAACAGGCCGAGCGTCAGCAGGATCACCGGGAACGAGAAGAACTTCAGCACCGGCTTCACCACCGCTCCTACCAGGCCGAGGATGACCGCGGCGATCGCGAGCGGGACGAGCTTGTCGCGCCACTCCGCGCCCTCGATGGTGATGCCGTCGAAGAGCCACGCGGCCACCGCGAGGGCGGCCATCGTCGTAGCGATCCAGATGATGAGCTTCACGGAGCCAATGTAGGCCCGCTGGTGAAGCCGTGGTCAGGACCGGGGCTTGTCGATCCGGCAGGCGTCCGTCGCTCCCGGCAGCCGGTAGCGGTTGGCGGCGACGACGCGGTAGCCCAGTGCAGCCACGTGCCTCACGAGCGGGAGTGTCAGGAGCCACCCCAACAGACGGTACGGCGCGGCGCACGACCGCAGCGCAGCGGCGATCGCCTGCGCACCCGAGGCCGTTGCCCTGCCGCCGTCGTCGAGCCACCACGCAGCGGTCGTCACGTCGTGCTCGGTGAGGTGCAGGCTGTCGAGGTCGGTCTGCTGCCACGGCGTCACCGTGCACGTCCCGTGCCGCGCGAGCCAGTGCGCACACGTCGTACAGAAGCCGCAGTCCGCGTCGTAGAGGACCGTGCCGTCGAGCCGGGTGAGCGGGTGGGCCATGCCTCGACACTACGCGGCCCGCGCTGTCGCGGTGCCCGACGGACGCGTGGCCCGGGCGCACTGCCCGGGCCACGCGTCGTACGTCGGACCTCACTCCTCCCTGCGCCGGCGGAACATCGCCGCGCCGAGTGCGAGCATCAGGCCGCTCAGGATCGCCAGCGGGCCGATGCCGGCCGGTGCGCCGGTCTGCGGGAGCTGTGCGTCCTTGACCACCTGCGACCCCAGGACCTGCGGGGGAGCGGTGACGGTCGCGGTGACCAGGACCTCGTTGGAGACCAGGTGGTGGTCCACCAGCGGCAGGTCGATCGTGGCCGCCCCGGCGATGCCGGCACCACCAGCGCCACCCGAGCCCGCAGCTCGGCCGGCGACCGTGCGGAGTGAGGCTTCGGGGACCGCTTCCTGCCAGTCGAGGAAGCCGACGTTCCACAGCGACGCCGTGAACGACTCTCCGGGGTCGAGGGCCAGGCCGGCGGGCAGCGGCGGGAAGACCACGTCCATGACCGCCGAGCCACCGATCGTGACGCCGACGTCGGGCTCCAGGTCGCCGATGTCCCAGGTGACCAGGTTGTCGGCATCCACGCTGACCGAGCAGGCCAGGCCCTCGTCACACTTCGCGCTGCCGGGGACCAGGGTGCCCTGGACGGTCGACTGCGTGTCGTCGGGGTTGAAGCCGGGGACGTAGTCGGTGACGCGGATGTTGTGGAAGTTCCGCGGACCGGTGGCCGCCACCCGGACGACGTACCGCACGGTGTCACCGAAGCCGACGACGCCGTCCGACTCCACCCAGGCCCCGTTGATCAGCTCGAACTGACGCTTCGCGACGATGGCGAGCTGACCCTCGGCGAAGTCGGTCACCACGATCGGCGACATCTCCTCGCCGGCCACGAAGTTCTCCTCGTCGACCTGGACACCCATGACGGGGTTGGGCGGGAGCGCATATCCCGTGGGCGGGACAGTCTCGATGAGCAGGTAGCACCCGTGCTGGATGTCCTCGAAGAGCGCCTGTCCGTCAGCCGGTGCGGTCGAGCTCGTGCCGACCAGGGTGGCGTCCTCGCCGGGGGTCGCCGGGAAGTCGCAGCCGTCCTCCGGCACCGGACCCAGCGACCACAGCTGGAACGTCGTGTCACCGAGCAGGTCGTCGGACTCCAGGTCGCGCTTCTCGACCACCATCGTGGTGACCTCGGGCGTCGGCGTGCTGGTCTCGCACTCCAGCTCCGCAGGAAGCCCGACACACACTCCGCCGTCCGAGGCGTCCGGGGTGGCGATGTTGTGCAGCGTGACGCCCCAGGCGCCCTCGTCGATCTGGACGACATAGCTGACGGTGCGGGTCTGACCCGGGAGCAGGCCCGTGACCGGCCAGCTCAGGATCCCGTCGACCGGACCGGTCAGCGGTGCCTCGACGGAGACCAGCTCCGCGTCGAGCAGGACATCGCTGATGTCGTCCTCGACCACGGTGTCGACGACCGCCTGCTTCGTGTCGTTCTTGATCGTCAGCGTGTACTCGAGGAACTCACCGGGCTCCGCCAGGTCGTCGCCGTCGCCACCGTCGGCGAGCAGGGCCACCGACTTGTCGAGGGTGTAGTGCGGGGTGAAGTGCTCGGTGTAGTCACAGTCGATGACGTTGTCGTCCTCGTCGACCGTGTCGACACAGGGCTCGGGGCCCGGCGTGACCTGGTTCTTGATCGTGGCGTTCCAGGCGTTCGGCCCGACGGTGACGGTGTAGGTCAGCGTCAGCGGCACGTCCCCGAGCTCCTCGACGTCCCAGGTGAGCACGCCGTCCGCCAGCGTCGCACCGTCGTCCGCGTAGCCGGAGACCCATGCGTCCTGGACTCCGGTGAGCGTGTCGATCACGGTGATCCCCTCGACGGGTACGCCGTTGCCGACCTTCGTCAGCGTCACGGTGTAGTCGATCGGCTGGTTCGGCATGACCGTCGCACCACTCGGCGGCGAGCTGGTCTTGGAGACCATCCACGAGGACGGGATCGCCTCGTTCTCGATCCTGCACTCGACCATCCGGCCGATCTCGACCGCCACCTGGTCGTCGGTGACCGTCGCCGGCGCGAGGTCGGAGGTGCAGCGCCATCCGCGCTCGTCCGGGAGGTACGTCGACGGGCCGGACTCATCGAGGGTGTAGGTGCCGGGCTGCACATCCGCCTGGACCCCGCCGAGCGCCCCGATCGGCGACTGGCCGTCGATGCCGTCAGGAGTCGCCGTCAGCAGGAACGCTCCGGGACCGGTCTCGTCGCCCGTTCCGTTGTCGTCGACCTCCTTGACGAGCTTGAGGTTCGACACGCAGGTCACCTCGTTGGTGATCGTGTAGTGGTTCGCGCCACCCATGACCGTCGTGTCATACGGCAGGGCTTCGTCGGCCTCGGCGCCGTTCGACTCGACGACGCTGGCGCCGGTCTGGCGGCACAGGTCGTTGTCGATCGTCACGTCCTCGTCGAGCTCGATCGGCGCACCCCGGAGGAACCCACCCACCGGTTCCGCCCAGTCCCGCTCGACATCGTTCACCAGGAGCTGGGCTCCCAGCATCAGGTGGTCGGGCTCGGTGCCCTCCAGCATCGGTTCCCCACCGTTGATCACCCAGTACTTGTCGACCTCGACCGTCGCCGGGACCGCGGTGTTGGTGATCGTGCAGGTGATGTTCTCCGCGACGTCGATCGCGACTCGGTCGTCGACGACGGGGACCGACTGCCCCTCCGCGTCGAGGCAGATCCACCCTGCGGGGTCGGGGTCGTAGCCCTCCGGACCAGACTCGGCGAGGTCGTAGGAGCCGACCATCACGTCGTCGCCGACCGACGGGCCGTAGCCCTCGACCACGGGGTCGCCGCCGCCGGCAGGAGTCGCCGTCAGCCAGAAGTCCTCGGGTCCGTCAGGAGCGTCGTCCGGTCCGACGATCTTCTCCAGGGTGAGGTGCGGCCAGATCGCCGTGTTGACGATCGTGCAGACCACGTCCTGGTCCATCCCGACGGTGACCTCGCCGCTCGTCACCGTGACCGGCTGGCCGCCGGACTCACAGCTCCACGTGCCCTGGGTGTGGGTCGCAGGTCCGGTCTCGGAGAGGTCGTACGCGCCGGCGATGGTGTCGGCCTTGGTGCCCGTCGGGCCGCTGATCGTGCCCTGTCCCGCGATGCCGTCAGGCGTCGCGAAGAGTGTCCATTCGGTCGCGAGCGTGTCGTCGCCCGTGCCGTTGGGCTCGACCTGCTTGATCAGCTCGAGGCTGCCCGGGTTGTCGTGGTTGGTGAACGTGCAGGTGCGCGTCTCGCCCGCAGACACCTGCACGCTCGTGACCTTCGTGTCGCTGCCACACGTGACGCCCGACCAGGTGTAGCCCGAAGGCCCGTCCTTCTCGTCGAACGTGTAGACGAGGTCCGCAGTGACCGGCAACGGCGTACCGAGGTCGCCTGCAATCTCGAGGTCGGCACCGCCGCCGGCGGGGGATGCGACAAGGGTGAAGTCGCCCGAATCGGCGGTGCCGCCGTACGTGTTGGTCACCTCCTTGAGCAGGATGAGCCTGCCGGTGCAGGTGACCGTGTTGGTGATGGTCGCGTGGTTGGCACCGCGCTCCATCGTGATGCCGTGGGGCAGGGCGAAGTCGGTCTCGGCGTCGTTGACCTCGGTGACGCGCCCGTGCTCCGTGCCGGCCCAGGTGCACCAGCCGTTGTCGCCGAAGTCGACGGTCTCGTCGATCGTCGCGGTCGACCCCTGGGCGACGGTCGAGCCCGCGACGCCCCAGTCCTGGGCCGTGCCGTTGACGGTCAGGTCCGCGTCGAGCTCGAGACCCGCGGGCTCCTCACCCTCCAGGACCGGGTCGTCGCCGTTGATCACCCAGTACTTGTCCACCGTGAGGCTCGAGGTCTGGGTGTTGACGAACGTGCAGGTCACGGCCTCGTCATCGACCAGTGAGACCGTGACGGAGTCGTCGGTCTCGGTGCCGGCCTTCGTGCACGAGATGTCCTTCAGCTCCCAGTCACCCTCGCCGAGAAGCTCGGTGATCGTGGTGAGCCCGGGAGGCACGCGGTAGGTGGCCGTGTTGGACAGGTCGCTACCCGGGTCGTCGTCGAGGGTGAACTCGCCCTCGAGCGCGTTGGGGGCGCTGATCGTGAAGTCGAAGTCGTCCTCCGCGTTCGGCTGGGCGTCCTTCACGATGGTGATCACGCCGGCCTCGACGGCGTCTGCCATCAGCTGGTTGTCGCGCTTGCCGGCGTCACAGCCGTACGTCGTCGCGCCGTCCGCGGTGCTGATCAGCGAGAAGTGGTACGGCGCGCCGCTGATCGACCCCGCGCCCGTGCCCGGGCCGTAGTCGATCTCGGAGGCGATGTGCCCGGTCCAGCGCAGCGTCGCGGTCGGATCGCTCGCATCCGTGATGGTGAAGCGGATGGTGACCGTCACGGCGTACGTCCCGCCGGGGCTGGACGTCGGCGCGGGCCCGGTGAAGTCGGCGTTCGGGCTGCTCCAGGTGGCGCTAGCCCCCGCACTGCCCAGGATGGCCAGGCCGGCGACGTAGTCGTAGGCGAACTTGCCGTTCTTGGTGCGGTCGAAGGTGAAGGAGAGCGTGTACGTGCCCGGGACCAGGCCGCCGAGCTCGACCTTCTGGGGCACGAAGTCGCCTTCGGCATAGTTGCTGTTGGTCTGGTTGAGCGCACCGTTGATCCAGTCGCCGGTCGCGTCCTCGCGCTTGTTCTGGTCGAAGTCCGTGACAGAGCAGTCGGGGTCGGGGAGCGAGGCGGCCAGCGTGGTGACCGTCTTCGCGGATTCCTGGGGGCCGCCCGCGCCGTGGGAGGGCTCCTCGGCGGCCGCCGGCTCCTCCGTGACCGCCGGTTCCTCGGGAGCTGCCTCGGGGGCCGCTGGCTCGGGCGCGGGTGCGGCCGCCGGCTCCTCCGGAGCGGCGGGCTCGGGCGCAGGCGCTGGTTCGGGTGGCGGCGCGGTCGTCTCGACGACAGTGGTGTCTGTCGGAGCGGCTGCCTCCTCGGCGTACGCGGGGCTGAGCGTCAGGAACGGCACTGTCAGGAACGCGAGTGCCAAGGCGAGCACTGCCCGGAGCAGTCGTACGGCGGGGCGCACGCGCTGCGAGCGCGCACGGGAGAACTTGCGGGTCACTGTCTTTCCCCCAGAAAGAAACAGGCGCGCCGGCGCCGAAGCGGAGGTGACCTGGACGAAACGCGGTGCTCCCCGGCCGGTGCAGGTCGGGAGCCAGACGTCGCACCCGAGAGGAAGCCCCATGGCCCCCGGCAACGACGTGTCAGGTACGTCGATCCTGTGCTG
>UEXP01000200.1_pt1 | contig 12519 bp, 12 predicted proteins | sample 4301171 | NCBI WGS metagenome assembly UEXP01 (sample SAMEA4773182, study PRJEB27434) | metagenome | biome: 2259; feature: agricultural soil; material: soil | place: USA | collected 2014-09 | depth 0.25 m
CGTCGAACTGCGACGGGTTGTTGACCAGGTGGATCATCATCGCGTCGACGTGCTGGTAGTCGACGGCGACGTCGGGGTACTCCGCGCCGACCTCGGCCACGAGGCGGGTCCAGATCTTGCCGGCGTTGACGATCACGTTGGTCTTGTGGACCAGCGTGAGCTTCTTGCGGCGCTTCTGGGCGCGGGCGAAGGCGTCACGGACGACCCGCTCGACACCGAAGGCGGTGTTGAGCGAGACCTCGGTGGCCACCTCCTGAGGGGTGCCCACGCGGATCGAGCCACCGTTGCCGGTGTAGGGGCCCTCGGTGCCCTCGCGGACGACGACGAAGTCGATGTCGCCGGGGGCGGCGAGCGGCGACGCCGCGCCGGGGAAGAGCTTCGACGGACGCAGGTTGACGTAGTGGTCGAGCTCGAAGCGGAGCTTCAGGAGGAGGCCGCGCTCGAGGATGCCCGGCGGCAGGTTCGGGTCGCCGGGCTTGCCGCCGACCGCACCGAGGAGGATCGCGTCCTTGGTGCGGATGTCAGCCAGCACCTCGTCGGTCAGGACCTCGCCGGTCGCGAGGTAGCGCTCCGCGCCGATCTCGTAGTGGGTCTGCTCGAACGTCACCCCCTCCGGGGTGGCAGCCGCGAGGACCTTGAGGGCCTCGGGGACGACTTCCTGGCCGATGCCATCGCCGGGGATGACGGCGAGCTTGATGCTGGTCATGCGCCCAAAACTAGTTGTCGTCAGGCGCGAAACCGGCCGCGTCTCGCAGGTCAAGCGCCTGCTGCGTGGCCTCGAAGGAGGTCGGGTGCTCCGGGTCGTGGTTGGCCGGACCCCAGAAGGTGATGCGGTGGTTCATGGCGTGCTCCGTGTGTCGCAAGTGGTGAGGGAAGAAGAGGAAGACCACGCAACGCCGAACACCGCGACGAGGTGGCCTTCCGTCAGGCCCCGCCGCGGCGATCGATGAGTACGAGCACCATCTGCATGATTCGCCCAGATTACGACGTGTTACGGGAATGTGTCATGGGTTTCTCGATCATCGACCACGGAGTGAGACCGATGTCTCGCTCCGTGCCGCTCCCCCAAGACTCGTTGCATGAGCGCACCGCTGGAGCTGCCCGACATCGTGTCGCGTGCCTTCGACGTCTCGCGGCGCGCGGGCTACGTGTCGTTCTGCCGTAACGAGACCGGTCGGCTGCTCGCCGCCCTGGCCGCGACCCGGACCGGGACCCTGGCCGAGTTCGGCACCGGCTGCGGGGTCGGCACGGCCTGGCTGCGCAGCGGCGTACGCCCCGGCGCGATGATCCTGACCGCCGAGCGCGACGCGAAGCTGGCCACCGCTGCACAGGAGATCTACGCCGAGGACCCCCAGGTCGAGGTGCTCGCGGCCGACTGGTCGACGCTGCGCGACAAAGGGCCTTTCTCGCTGCTCTTCCTCGACTCGGGCGCCCCGTCGGAGGTCGACGTCGAGTCGATCGCCGACCTCGTCGAGCCGGGCGGCATCGTGGTGCTCGACGACTTCGTGCCGTGCGCGGGCTGGCCGCCGGTCAGCGACGGACGCGTGGACACCCTGCGCGAAGGCTGGCTCAGCGACGACCGCTTCGCCGCCGTCGAGGTCATGGTCGCCCAGGATGCCGCAGCGGTCATCGCCACCCGCCGGTGACATCGTTCAGCGACTCGCAGACTGCGCGCCAGGGTCGAGGCGCACCAGCGCCCAGGGCAGGAAGGCCTGCGTGAGCGGACCGATGCCGAAGGCATAGAGCAGCGTGCCCACACCGAGGCTGGCTGCTCCCCCGAGCGCGACGCCGAGCGCGAGCACGGAGAGCTCGATGCCGGTCCGCACACCGCGCAGCGACCAGCCCGTGCGCCGCGACAGCCCGGTCATGAGCCCGTCGCGCGGGCCGCGGCCGAGCTGGGCACCGATGTAGAGCGCACCCGCGACCGCATTGAGCACCAGCCCGGCGACCATCAGCGCGACCCCGGCGAACCAGCCGTTGACCGGATCGACGAGCTTCAGGGTCGCGTCGGCAGCCAGGCCGATGAGGACCGCGTTGGCGATGGTCCCGAGACCGGGCTTCTCCCGTAGCGGGATCCAGAGCAGCAGCACCACGAAGCTCAGGCCGATGACCAGCTGCCCGAAGGACAACGGCGTCCAGCGCACCAGCCCGAGCGTCAGGACGTCCCACGGCGCGACCCCGACTCCCGCCTGCACCATCAGGCCGAGGGCGACACCGAAGAGTGCCAGGCCGATGACGAGCTGCGGCAGGCGGCGGCCGAGCCGGCCGGCACGCAGCTGCGCGACCGGTCCCAGGTCAGCAAGCACTGCCGTACGACGCGACGCGGGTGCGCTGCGCGGCGTACCGGTGGAGAGGCTCATGGGCACAGCGTGTCCGAGCCAGCTGGGCGACGCGAGCGAATTTCAGGCCGCCGTCCGGGCGGTCGCCGAAATGGGCGATGGCCGGCACCCGATCGGGTGCCGGCCATCGTCACGATGCGGATCAGTCGGTCAGGTCGACCGCGCGGACCGACTCGGCCTTGATCTCGGACTCGATCTTGGCCAGCGTCTCGGCCGGGATGGCGGAGTCGACCGACAGGGCGACGAGCGCCTGGCCGCCCTGGGCGTTGCGGCCGACCTGCATGCCGGCGATGTTGACGCCGGCCTCGCCCAGGATCGTGCCGACAGTGCCGACCATGCCCGGACGGTCCTCGTAGCGGAAGAACGCGAGGTGGTCGGTCGGCTCGACGTCGATGTCGTAGCCGTTGACCTCGACCAGACGCTCACGCTGCTGGATGCCGACGAGCGTGCCGGAGACCGAGACCTGCGTGCCGTTGGCGAGCGTGCCGCGGATCGTGATCAGGTTGCGGTGGTCCGGCGACTCCGACTCGGCGACGAGGCGGACGGCGGTACCACGCTCGGCCGCGAGAAGCGGGGCGTTGACGTAGGAGACCTGGTCCTCGACGACGTCGGCGAAGACGCCCTTGAGGGCAGCGAGCTCGAGCACCTTGACGTCGTACTCGGTGATCTCGCCACGGACCTCGACGTCGATCTGCTGGGCGACCTCGCCGGCAAGGGCGGTGAAGACGCGGCCCAGCTTCTCCGTGAGCGGGATGCCGGGGCGGACATCCTCGGCGATGACGCCACCCTGGACGTTGACCGCGTCGGGGACGAGCTCGCCGGCGAGGGCCAGGCGGACCGACTTGGCCACGGCGATGCCGGCCTTCTCCTGGGCCTCGTCGGTCGAAGCGCCGAGGTGCGGCAGCGCGACGACGTTGTCGAGGGTGAAGAGCGGGCTGTCGGTGCAGGGCTCCTTGGCGTAGACGTCGAGGCCGGCGGCCGCGATGCGGCCCTCGGACAGCGCGTCGAACAGCGCCTCCTCGTCGACGATGCCGCCACGGGCGGCGTTGACCAGCACGAGCTGCGACTTCGCCTTGGCGAGCGCGTCCTTGCCGATCAGGCCCACGGTCTCGGGGGTCTTCGGGAGGTGGACGGTCAGGAAGTCGGCCTCGCCCATGAGGGTGTCGAGGTCGACGAGGCGGACGCCCATCTGCGCGGCGCGGCCAGCCTGGACGTAGGGGTCGTAGGCGATGACCTTCATGCCGAACGCCGAGAGGCGCTGGGCGACGAGCGCGCCGATGCGGCCCAGGCCGACGATGCCGACGGTCTTCTCGTAGAGCTCGATGCCGGTGTACTTCGAGCGGGCCCACTTGCCGTCCTTGAGCGCGGCGTGCGCCGGCGAGACGTGGCGGGCGGCGGCGAGCATCAGCGCGACGGCGAGCTCGGCAGCCGAGACGATGTTGGAGGTCGGGGCGTTGACGACCATGACGCCACGGGCAGTGGCAGCCTTCACGTCGACGTTGTCGAGGCCGACACCGGCGCGGGCGACGACCTTCAGCTTGCTGGCCGCAGCCAGGGCCTCGGCGTCGACCTGCGTCGCGGAACGGACCAGGATGGCGTCGACGTCGGCGATGGCCGGCAGCAGCTCGGCGCGGTCGGCACCGTTGCAGTGGCGGATCTCGAAGTCGGGACCCAGTGCCTCGATGGTGGCGGGGCTCAGCTCTTCGGCAATGAGGACGACAGGCTTGCTCACAGCGATTCCCTCGTTATGTGCGGGTGTGATCTTCGCGCGATGGCGCGGTCGGGCATGCACGGCGCTGTGCTCCGCTGAGACTACCTGACGTGTGAGCGCGTGCGATCGCCCTCTCAGATCGCGCAGCCGTCGGGGCCGCAGGCATCCCCCGTGTCCAGGATCTCCAGCGTCGGGTGCAGGTCGGCCCAGGCCCGGTCCAGCACCTGGCGGAACGCCTCCGCCGGCTGCGCACCGGAGACGCCGTACTTGCCAGCGATCACGTAAAACGGCACCCCGGTCGCGCCGTACGCGCCCGCCTGCTGCTGGTCGGCGTACACCTCGTCGAGGTACTCGTTGCTACCGAGCACCGCGTCGACACGGCCCGAGTCGACGCCGACATCCGCTGCGAGCTTGCGAAGCACGTCGTGGTCGGCGACGTTGGCCGCCTCGATGAAGTACGCCGCGAGCAGCCGCTCCTTGAGCGCGCCTTGCAGCGCGGTGCCGCCGTCGTGCAGTGCGAGGTGGAGCAGACGGTGTGCGTCGACCGTCCCGACGCGCTGCGACTGGTGGTGGCGCCACAGCATGCCTTCCTCGGCCGCGACCGCTTCCACGCGATCGATCATCTGGCGCCCCGCAGCCTCCCCGCCGCCGTACTTGCGACCGAGCGCCTGGGCGACCGTCTCGACGGGCTCCGTCGGTGCACCCGGATCGAGCTGGAAGGACCGCCAGGTCACGTTCACCTCGTGGGGGAAGTCAGCCAGGGCCTTCTCCAGGCGGCGCTTGCCGATGTAGCACCACGGGCAGACGACGTCGGACCAGATCTCGATCTCCATGCACGCCACAACCACGTGACGTGTCCCCTTGTTCCCCGAGCGCTCAGATCTGCCGGTAGATCACCCACATCTGCTGCGCGCGGCTGAACTGTCCAGCGGTGAACTGCCACATGCACGCGTCGTCGGAGTAGTCCATGAAGTTCGTGACCGGGTCGGTGCCGGGCAGGCGTGTGCAGCTGTCGCGACCGGTCGGACAGCCGTAGGCAGGGTCCTTCTCGGCTGCGGTGTCGGACACGTAGTCGCCCCGCCGATCGTTACAGCCGCCCTGGAACGTGTGATACAGCCCGACCCAGTGACCGACCTCATGGGTGCCCGTGTCACCCAGGTTGTACGGCGCAGCCCCGCCGCCCGGCAGGCTCTCGTTCAGCACGACGACGCCGTCCATCACCGGATCGCCGCCGGGGAAGGTCGCCCAGCCAAGCAGGCCGTCGCCGATACCCGCGATGTAGATGTTGAGGTCGTCCTGCCCGCCGACGCGGAGGGCGGTCTTCATCTCGCGCTCGGCCGGGCTTCCGTAGCCAGCGGCGTACCAGGTCGCGTTGTTCGTCCGGTCGGTCCCGCGCAGGACGAACTGGAAGCCGCCACCGTTGAACGCACCGTTGAGGACCGCGACCTGCTGGGCGACCTGCGCGTCGGTCACGGCACCCTGCGTGCCGTTGGTGATGACATGGGCGTAGACGTCCACGCTCGCCCCCGTGAACGGCGTGCCGCCACCACCGCCGGGCTTGAGTGAACCGTCGTCACCGCGCGTCAGCCCCTTGGCCGCCGCCCTCTCGTCCGTGGCACGCTCGAACGCTGCTGCCTGTGCGGGCGTGAGCTGGACGGCGTCGCGGTCCTTTCCTGCACCACGAGCGCCGACATGCGAGACGCACTCGCCGTCGGCCGAAGGGGCTTGTGCGGCCGAGGCTGTCGCGACGAGGTTGAGGCCCATCAGTGCGACGAGGGCAGGAACGGCGATGAGGCGGTGCAGCGGACGCATGACGACCCTCCCGACAGGTGCTCCGGGCCGAGCGTCCAGAGCGATCGATTCACGCTAGCGGTGTGGTCGGACCCTGCACAGACCCTGCAGGGCCACTCCTCCCCCAGTGACATCCCGAGGCGCGTCTCGGGGTTCGACGAGACACCTCAGGGTCGAAACCGGGGTGCTGCCCGACGCGACGAGGCGGCGCGACGCGACACGCTTGCGGCCATGATCACCGTTGATTCCCTGACCAAGGCGTACGGCGGCTACACCGCCGTCGACCATGTCTCCTTCACCGCGCAGCCGGGACGAGTCACCGGCTTCCTCGGCCCCAACGGCGCCGGCAAGTCCACCACCATGCGGATCATGACCGGGCTGACGGAGCCGACCTCGGGCTCCGCACACATCCTGGGTCGCCGCTTCGCCGAGCTCCCGAACCCCGGCCGCGAGGTCGGCGTCCTGCTCGACGCCTCGGCCCAGCACGCCGGACGCACCGGCCGCGAGGTGCTGCGTATCAACGCACGCCTGATGGGGCTGCCCGCATCGCGCGTCGACGAGCTGCTCGTCGCCGTCGGCCTCACCGACGAGGAGGCGGGTCGCCGCGTGCGCAACTACTCCCTCGGCATGCGCCAGCGCCTCGGCATCGCCTCGGCGCTGCTGGGCGACCCGGAGGTGCTGATCCTCGACGAGCCCGCCAACGGCCTGGACCCCGCGGGCATCCGCTGGATGCGCGATCTCCTGCGCGGGTTCGCGGACCAGGGCGGCACCGTCCTGCTCTCCTCCCACCTCCTCAACGAGATCGAGGTCGTCGCCGACGACATCGTCGTCATCGGCCAGGGCCGGATCGTGGCCTCGGGCACGAAGGCCGACCTGCTCGCGAGCGGCGAGACCCTGGTGCGCGCGGACGACCTCGCCGCACTCGAGGCCGCCGTCACACGGGCCGGACTGTCCGCCACACCCGCAGACGGAGCGCTGCTGGTCAGCGGCGACACCGGCCACGTGGGCCGGATCGCCTTCAGCGCCGGCGTCGCCGTCACCGAGCTCCGCGCTGCCGACGGCGCGCGACTCGAGGAGATGTTCCTCGAGCTCACCGCCTCCACCGCCCGCGACTCCCTGGAAGGAACCGCCGCATGAGCACCATCCTCTCCCCCGTCAACGAGGCGCCCGGCGCCCCGGAGGCCGCGGACGCCGGCGTGCGTGGACGCCGCTCCGACCGTCGTACGCCGCAGCCGATCCCGTTCAGCCGCGTGCTGGGCGTGGAGCTGCAGAAGATGTTCGACACCCGTGCGGGCTTCTGGCTGATGGCGAGCATCGTGATCGCCTCGGCGATCGCGACCGTCGTGACCGTGCTGCTCGGCGACCGTGAGTCGCTGTCGTTCGACTCCTTCGCGGCAGCCGTCGGCAGCCCGATGTCGATCGTGCTGCCCGTGGTCGGCGTCCTGGCGGTGACGAGCGAGTGGAGCCAGCGCACGGCCTTGTCGACGTTCACCCTGGTGCCGAGCCGCCCGAAGGTCATCGGGGCGAAGGTCGTCGATGTGCTCGCGATCGGTGCCGTCTCCATGGTGCTCGCCCTCGGCATCGGCGCGCTCGGCAACGTGGTCACCTCGCTGGTCACCGGAAACGACGCGATCTGGGACATCAGCGCGACGTCGTTCGCCAAGATCATCCTCGCGAACGAGCTCGGCATGATGCTCGGGCTCGCGCTCGGCCTGGTCTTCCGCAGCTCGCCGGCCGCCGTCGTGGGTTACTTCGTCGTCAACTTCGTGCTGCCGGGGATCTCCGGCGCCCTCGCCGCGTCGCAGCAGTGGTGGGCCGACCACGCCGGCTGGTTCGACCTGAACCAGACCCGCTTCCTGCTCTTCGACCAGACCCTCACGGGCGAGCAGTGGACCCAGCTCGGAGTCACCACGCTGCTCTGGATCGTCCTCCCGTTCCTGATCGGCCTGCGTCTGGTGCTGAAGACCGAGATCAAGTAGCCCCGGCGTCGGCCGCCCGCGGAACGTCATACGGCTGGCACCCTTGGGGGTGCCAGCCATATGACGTCACGAGTCGACTCAGGCCGCTCGACGGGCCTGCGCATCGTGAAGGGCCCGCTTGATCTGTTCGAAGAACGCGTCCGGCTCGAGCCGGAGGCCGAGGAGAGGAAGCCTGAGAACGACGTCGTGATCGAGCGTGAGGGCGTTCTGCCGCAGGGCATCACCAACGACGTTCTCCGCCCACGTGTGGTGGATGCCGTCCACCTCGACGACTACGCCGAGATCAGGCCAGTAGATGTCGAGGTAGTAGCGGCCGCGGTGGTCACGACGCAGCACCTGACGGGCGGGGGCCGGAAGGCCACGTCGGCGCATCTCCCGCGCGACATCCAGCTCTCCCAGTGCACGGGCCCCGTCGAGAAGGTCGTTCACAAGTGCATGGAGCAGGTGCCGACGCTTGTCGCGACGGACTCTCAGCACCTCCCTGCCCAGGTCCTCCGGCCGAACGATCCCCTGCTGGACCGAGGCCGTCACCAGGTACGCCGCCTCACGGTCAGTTCTCGCCCAGAGTGCACCACGCACCGCAGCAACCGCGGGGCGAGTGCGAGGTACGCCACCGGGAGCGACGTCAGCCAGCATCCACCGGCGCGTCTGACGGATGTCGTAGCCCCGGTGTCGGCGGATACGTGCGCCGCGGGGCACGGACACACGCACCCGACCGACCTCGAAGCGCTTCAGACCGGAGGCGGCGAGCGACGATGCCCCGTCGAGGCAGGCACGAGGGCCACCAAGGAAGACCGCCGCCCACCAGTGCCCCTCCTGCGTGAGCGGCCCGTTGTGCAGCGCGAGAACCTGATCGCCGATCTTGCGCCAGCGCCCGGCCCGGAGGTGCGCCGTGATCTCCCAGCGTGCGATGTCCAGGGCAAGCGCCTGGCGGCGGGACACCACGCCTCCCTGTCGGGCGGCGAGGTCATGGAGGCGGCGCCACCTGACACCACGCTGGCGTCGAGGCGGTTCGTTGCGGGGCATGCGGACAACGGTCCGCAAGCAGGTCGCAAGGCGCAGTAGGTGATCGGTCACCGGTGGACGGCGACGTTCCGATGCTTGCCTGTGGAGAACAACCGGTGCGTCCTCACGCCCAGAACGTCATACGGCTCGCACCCCCGGGGGTGCGAGCCGTATGACGTTGCTTAGGTGGCCGAAGGCCGTGGGGGTCAGCGCGCGGCCGAACCCTCCGTGTAGTCAGCGTCCTGCTGCTTCCACGAGAAGAGGCCACGCAGCTTGCGGCCCGTCTCCTCGATCGGGTGGGCAGCACCCTTCGCGCGCAGCGCGAGGAACTCCGGCGCGCCGGCGTCCTGGTCGTCGATGAAGCGCTTCGCGAAGGCACCCGACTGGATGTCCGCGAGGACGGCCTTCATGTTCTCCTTGACCGACGGGTCGATGACGCGCGGGCCGGAGACGTAGTCGCCGTACTCGGCCGTGTCGGAGACGGACCAGCGCTGCTTCGCGATGCCGCCCTCCCACATCAGGTCCACGATCAGCTTGAGCTCGTGCAGGCACTCGAAGTACGCGACCTCGGGCTGGTAGCCAGCCTCGACCAGGGTCTCGAAGCCGTACATGACCAGCTGCGAGGCGCCACCGCAGAGGACAGCCTGCTCACCGAACAGGTCGGTCTCGGTCTCCTCGGTGAAGGTCGTCTTGATGACGCCGGCGCGGGTGCCACCGATCGCCTTGGCGTAGGACTTCGCGATCTCCCAGGCCTGGCCCGAGGCGTCCTGCTCGACGGCGATGATGTCCGGGATGCCGCGGCCCGCGACGTACTCGCGACGGACGGTGTGGCCCGGAGCCTTCGGGGCGACCATGATCACGTCGACGCCGGCCGGCGCGGTGATGTAGCCGAAGCGGATGTTGAAGCCGTGGCCGAAGACCAGGACGTCACCCTCGTTGAGGTGCTCGGCGATGTCGTCGGCGTAGATCTTCCGCTGGTGCTGGTCGGGAGCGAGGATGACGATGACGTCAGCCTCCTTGACCGCCTCGGCGACCGTGAGGACCTTGAGGCCCTCGGCCTCGGCCTTGGCGATCGACTTCGAGTCGGCCTTGAGGCCGATGCGGACGTCGACGCCGGAGTCGCGCAGGTTGAGGGCGTGGGCGTGGCCCTGGCTGCCGTAACCGATGACCGCGACCTTCTTGCCCTGGATCAGGGTCAGGTCAGCGTCGTCGTCGTAGAACATCTCAGCCACTTCGGGCTCCTTCTTGGTGGTGTGGTTGAAGAACAGTGTCAGGGGTGGGTCAGCCGGCAACCGGCGGCGGGGTCGGCACCGCGATCGGCCGGAGGGTGCGCTCGCTGATCGAGCGCGGGCCACGGCCGATGGCGACCATGCCCGACTGGACGAGCTCGCGGACCCCGAAGGGCTCGAGTACGCGCAGGAAGTCCGCCAGCTTCTCGCCGTTGCCGACGAGCTGGATCGTGATCGCGTCCGGGGCGACGTCGACGACGTCGGCCTTGAAGAGCTGGACGACGTCGAGCACCTGGCCGCGGTTGTCGGCGTCTGCCTTGACCTTGACCAGCAGGAGCTCCCGGTTGACCGACGCGGTGCCGTCGAGCTCGACGATCTTGAGGACCTCGATCAGCTTGTTGAGCTGCTTGGTGACCTGCTCGAGCGGGGTGTCCTCGACGTTGACCACGATGGTCATGCGGGAGACGTCGTCGTGCTCGGTCGGGCCGACGGCCAGCGAGTCGATGTTGAAGCCGCGACGGCTGAAGAGCGCCGCGATCCGGGCCAGGACGCCGGGCTTGTTCTCGACGAGAACGCTCAGGGTGTGACGGGCCATCAGAGGTCATCCTCCTCGAAGCGCGGAGCCAGGTCGCGCGCGTACTGGATCGCATCGTTGCTCGCACCGCCGGCGATCATCGGCCAGACCATGGCGTCCTTGTGGACCCGGAAGTCGATCACGACCGGCTGGTCGTCGATCTCCATCGCCTTGTTGATGACGGCGTCGACGTCGGCAGGCGACTCGCAGGCCAGGCCCACGCAGCCCATGGCCTCCGCGAGCTTCGGGAAGTCGGGGATCCGGACCTTCTTGGGCTGCAGGTTGGTGTTGGAGTAGCGCTCCTCGTAGAAGAGCGTCTGCCACTGGCGCACCATGCCCAGGCTGTCGTTGTTGATCAGGGCAACCTTGATCGGGATGTCGTCGATCGCGCAGGTGACCAGCTCCTGGTTGGTCATCTGGAAGCAGCCGTCGCCGTCGATCGACCAGACGGTCTTGTCCGGGCAGGCGACCTTCGCACCCATGGCGGCAGGCACGGAGTAGCCCATCGTGCCTGCGCCACCGGAGTTGAGCCACGTGTTCGGGTACTCGTAGGAGATGAACTGGGCGGCCCACATCTGGTGCTGGCCCACGCCCGCGGCGTAGATCGACTCGGGGCCGGAGATGGCACCGAGGCGCTCGAGGACGTACTGCGGCGCCATGCCATCGGCAGGCGTGTCGTAGCCGAGGGGGTACTGCTGCTTGATGCCGGCGCAGAACGCGACCCAGCCCTCGTAGTCACCCTGCTGGCCGTCCGCCTTCAGCTGGGCGATGAGCTCGACCAGGACCTCCTTGACGTCGCCCACGATCGGGACGTCGGCGTGGCGGTTCTTGCCGATCTCGGCGGGGTCGATGTCGGCGTGGATGATCAGCGCACCCGGCGCGAACGTCGAGAGGTCGCCGGTGACGCGGTCGTCGAAGCGCGCGCCGAGGCTGATGATCAGGTCGGACTTCTGCAGGGCGGCGACGGCCGAGACAGTGCCGTGCATGCCGGGCATGCCGAGGTGCTGCGGGTGGCTGTCGGGGAACGCGCCACGGGCCATCAGCGTGGTGACGACCGGGATGCCGGTCAGCTCGGCGAGGACGCGGAGCTCCTTGTGCGCGCCCGAGCGGATTGTGCCGCCGCCGACGTACAGGACGGGCTTGCGCGCCGCCGCGATCATCCGCGCGGCCTCGCGGATCTGCTTGGAGTGCGGGCGCGTCACCGGGCGGTAGCCCGGGAGCGTGATCTCGCTGGGCCACTCGAACGAGGTCAGCGTCTGCAGCGCCGACTTCGTGACGTCGACCAGGACCGGACCGGGACGACCGGTCGAGGCCAGGTGGAAGGCCTCCGCGATCGTGCGCGGGATCGAGGCCGCGTCGGTGACGAGGAAGTTGTGCTTGGTGATCGGCATCGTGATGCCGCGGATGTCGGCCTCCTGGAAGGCGTCCGTGCCGATCAACGCCTCGGGGACCTGGCCCGTGATCGCCACCATCGGGACCGAGTCCATGTAGGCGTCGGCGATCGGGGTGACCAGGTTGGTCGCGCCCGGACCGGAGGTCGCCATGCAGACGCCGACCTTGCCGCTCGCGGCGGCGTAGCCCTCGGCAGCGTGGCCGGCACCCTGCTCGTGGCGGACCAGGATGTGGCGGATCGAGCTGTCGAACAGCGGGTCGTACGCGGGAAGGATGGCGCCGCCCGGGTAGCCGAAGATGTCCTCGACTCCCGCGTGCTCCAGGGCCTTGATCAGGCTCTGTGCGCCGGTCACCTGTTCCGTCATCCGTGTTCCTTACCTGGGTTGCCTCACCAACAAAAAACCCCTCGGCCTACCGGCGACGAGGGGATACGCATGCACTGATCGGGATTGTGTCCGTTTCAGCCCACGCGTCGCGTGCGTACAAGAGTGCGCATGCG
>UEXP01000175.1_pt1 | contig 12489 bp, 11 predicted proteins | sample 4301171 | NCBI WGS metagenome assembly UEXP01 (sample SAMEA4773182, study PRJEB27434) | metagenome | biome: 2259; feature: agricultural soil; material: soil | place: USA | collected 2014-09 | depth 0.25 m
CGATGCCGTAGTGGTCGAGCAGGGAGAGCACCTGGACGGCGAACGCCTCGTTGATCTCGAAGGCGTCGATGTCGTCGATGGTCAGGCCGGCCTGGGCCAGGGCCTTCTCGGTCGACGGGATCGGGCCGGCGCCCATGAACTCCGCCTCGATGCCAACGTAGGCGTACGAGACGAGCTTCATCTTGGGCTGGAGGCCGAGCTCCTCGGCGACCTCGGCCGCCATCAGCAGGGCGGCCGTGGCACCGTCGTTGATGCCGGCGGCGTTGCCCGCGGTCACGCGACCGTGTGAGCGGAACGGCGTCTTCAGCGCAGCGAGCGACTCCATGGTCGTCTGCGGGCGCATCGGCTCGTCGGTCGTGGCCAGGCCCCAGCCCTCTTCGGCGGAGCGGGTCGCGATCGGGACGAGGTCAGGCTGGATGATGCCGGCCTCGTACGCCGCAGCGGCCTTCTGCTGCGAGCGCACGGCGTAGGCGTCGGCGCGCTCCTTGGTGATGGCCGGGAAGCGGTCGTGCAGGTTCTCCGCGGTGTTGCCCATGAAGAGCGCCTCGGGGTTGACCAGCTTCTCCGCCACGATGCGCGGGTTCGGGTCGACGCCCTCACCCATGGGGTGGCGGCCCATGTGCTCGACGCCACCGGCGATGACGACGTCGTACGCGCCGAAGGCGATGCCGCCGGCGGTGGTCGTCACGGCGGTGAGCGCACCGGCGCACATGCGGTCGATCGCGTAGCCGGGGACGGTGGTCGGGAGGCCGGCGAGGATGCCCGCGGTGCGACCGATGGTCAGGCCCTGGTCGCCGATCTGCGTGGTCGCAGCGATGGCGACCTCGTCGATCCGCTCCGGGGGGAGGTTGGGGTTACGGCGCAGGAGTTCGCGCATGCACTTGATGACGAGGTCATCGGCACGGGTCTCGGCGTACTGGCCCTTGGACCGGCCGAACGGGGTGCGAACGCCGTCTACGAAGACGACGTCGCGCAGCTGGCGGGACAACGGATCTCCTCGATTGGTCGTGGATGTGTGAAGGGAATGCTACCCGCCAGTAACCAGTTGGGGCAGGCGCATGCAATGCGTCGTCGGCCACTAGGCTCGGGGGCGTTCCGTCCGAACGTAGAGGAGGTGGGTCGTGGCCGGAAATAGCCGCTTCGTGCACATCGTCGACGACGCCCCCGATCTGGGTGACGCGCCGGTGCTCGTCGTCGCCCTCCACGGCTTCCTGGATGCCGGTAACGGCGCCAACCTGGCGGTCGACCAACTGCAGCGGCCCGTTGCCGGTCCGGTGGTGGCGACGTTCGACGTCGACGTCTTCCACGACTACCGCGCACGCCGTCCTGCGATCTCCTTCGTCGAGGACCACTACGAGTCGTACGACGCGCCGCGGCTCGTGGTGCGCCTCCAGCACGACGCTGCCGGCCATCCGTTCCTGCTGTTGTCGGGCCCCGAGCCCGACAACCGGTGGGAGGCCTTCGCCCGCGCCGTGCGCCGCGTCGTCGAGCACTTCGACGTCTCGCTCGTGGTCTCGCTCGGGTCGGTGCCGATGGCGGTGCCGCACACCCGCCCGATCGCGGTGACCCAGCACGCCAACCAGCGCGACCTGATGAAGCGCACCAACCACTGGCGCGGCGAGCTGCGGATCCCGTCCTCGGCGCAGTCGCTGCTGGAGGTCCGCATGGGGGAGAGCGGCCACCCGATGACTGGGTGGGTTGCTCACGTGCCGCACTACCTCCAGGGCAGCGACCACCCTGAGGCCGCTCGTGCGCTGCTCGTCGGCCTCGAGGACTCAACCGGCCTGACCTTCGACCTCGACCCGCTGAAGCTCGCTGCCGAGCAGCGCAAGGGCGAGGTCGCGGAGTACCTCGAGGAGAACCCCGAGATCGCCGAGATGGTCGCCGGGATGGAGCAGCAGTACGACGCCTTCCAGCGCGGTGCCGACGAGAGCCTGCTCGCGACCGACCAGCCGCTGCCGACCGGTGACGAGCTGGGCGCCGAGTTCGAGCGCTTCCTGGCCGGGCTCGACGGCCCCGAGACCGGCACGCCCGAGAAGGGGGACTGATGCCCACCTCCGCTGCCGAGCTCGTCGACCTGCTCGACCTCGAGACGATCGACGTCAACCTCTTCCGTGGGCGTCAGCCGATCACGTTCTTCCAGCGGGTCTTCGGCGGGCAGGTCGCCGGCCAGGCGATGGTGGCCGCCGAGCGCACTGCACCCGAGGGCATGACGATGCACTCGTTGCACAGCTACTTCCTGCGGCCAGGTGACCCCAACGTCCCGATCATCTACGACGTCGAGCGGATCCGCGACGGCTCGTCGTTCGCCACCCGTCGGGTGGAGGCTCGCCAGCACGGGCGTCCGATCTACTACCTCACGGCGAGCTTCCAGGTGGCCGAGGAGGGCCTCGACCACCAGGACGTCATGCCGTCGGTGCCGGCTCCGGAGGACTGCCCCGCCTCGCTCGACCTGCTGCGCAAGCGCGCCCCCGAGGCGTATGTCGAGGTGCTGGCTCAGGAGTGGTCGGTGCTCGACATGCGCGCCGCCGGCGACTCCCGTTCCGGGGGAGCGCTCGAAGGCGACCCTGACCACCCGGCGCGTCAGCGCTTCTGGGTCCGGGTCGAGGGCACGCTCCCCGACGACCCGATGATCCACAAGGCGGCCCTGACCTACCTCAGCGACGTCACCCTGCTGGGCACGGCGCTGGTCGTGCATGGTGCCTCGTTCGCGCAGCCCGACATGCAGGCCGCCTCCCTCGACCACACGGTCTGGTTCCACCGGCCATTCCGGGCCGACGAGTGGCTGCTCTACGACCAGGTCTCGCCGAGCGCCTCGCAGGGTCGCGGACTCGCGATCGGCCGCCTCTTCACCGCGGATGGTCGGCTCGTCGCGACCACCGCACAGGAGGGCCTGATCCGGCTCCGCTCCTGACCGCACACATGGCGAAGGCCGCGACTCCCCGTGAGGGAGCCGCGGCCTTCGTCTTGCGTGGTGCGGTGCGTCAGAGCGCCCGGGTGCGCCCCAGGACGTGCGGCGCACCGTTCTTCGGGTTGGTGACCGCGAAGTCGAGGCCGCCCTCGACCGGGACGGCGCCGAAGCGCACCTTGCCCGGCAGGAAGATCGGCGTCTTGAACGCGACGTCCACCCGGACCGCGTCCGGGAGGCGTGCCTCGAGGGTGGCCACGGCCTTGGACATCGTCCACATGCCGTGGGCGATGTGGCCCTTGAAGCCGAGCGCCTTGGCCGTGAGCGGGTAGAGATGGATCGGGTTCCGGTCGCCCGAGACGGCGGCGTAACGGCGACCCAGGTCGGTCGGAAGGGACCAGACCGCACCGGTGGCCTCGACCGGCGCGAGGTCCATGCCGGCGTCGCCGTTCTCCTTGTCGCCACCACCCACGCGGAGGTAGGTGGAGGTCTCCTCCCACACGGTCTCGCCGCCGACGCTCACGGTGGTGAGCATGTCGAACGCCTTGCCCTTGGTGGACTTGCGCAGGTTGGCGGCCGTGACCTCGACGTCGACCTTCTCGCCGAAGGCGATCGGGCGGAGCTGCGAGATCGAGTTCTCCAGGTGGACCAGGCCCATCGCCGCGAACGGGAAGGACTGGTCGGTCAGGAGTGCCATGTGCAGCGGGAACGCCAGGTTGTGCACGTACGGCAGCGGGGCCACGTCCTTCGCCGGGTAGCCGGCGATGGCGGCGTACGGCGCGACGGCCGCACGGGTGATCTCGAGGCCCTCGCGACGGAGCACGAGATCCGGGAGGTCCTTGGTCGTCTTCTTCACGCCCGGCAGCTGGTTGATGCCGGGGACGGTCGGCAGGACCGCCTTCAGCATCGCGGTGGCGCCGCCGGCGCCCTCGATGATCCGCGTCTCGGTCATCAGGCGCCCAGCATCATCAGGCCGCAGACGCGCACGACGTTGCCGGTGACGGCGGTCGACGCGGGGGAGGCGTACCAGGCGATCGTCTCGGCGACGTCGACCGGGAGGCCACCCTGCTGCATGGCGTTGAGGCGCGCGCCGACCTCGCGGGTGGCGAACGGGATCGCGGCGGTCATCGCGGTGACGATGAAGCCCGGGGCGACGGCGTTGATCGTGATGCCGTCCTTGAGCTCGTCGGCCAGCGAGTCGACGAAGCCGATGACGCCGGCCTTGGAGGCGGCGTACTGCGTCTGGCCGACGTTGCCCGCGATGCCGGCGATCGAGGAGACGCCGATGATGCGGCCGTTCTTGTTGATCGCACCCTGGGTGAGGAGCTCGCGGGTGATGCGCTCCGGCGCGGTGAGGTTGACGGAGATGACCGACTGCCAGCGGTCCTCGGCCATGTTGGCCAGCTTCTTGTCGCGGGTGATGCCGGCGTTGTGCACGACGATGTCGATGCCGCCGAACTGCTCCTTGACGAAGTGGGCGATGCGCTGCGGCGCGTCGGCGTGCGTGATGTCGAGGGTCAGTGAGACGCCGTCGAGCTCACCCATGACGGCCTGCAGGTCCGAGGCGGCCTGCGGGATGTCGATGCCGAGGACGGTGGCACCGTCACGGTGGAGGACGCGGGCGATCTGCTCGCCGATGCCGCGCGAGGCGCCGGTGACGATCGCGACCTTGCCGGCGAGCGGCTTCTCGATGTCGACCTTGGCGAGCGCCTTCTGGGCGTTGGTGCCGATGCGGACGACCTGGCCCGAGACGTAGGCGGACTTGGGCGAGAGGAAGAAGGCCAGCGTCGAGTCGATCGCGCCCTCGGCGCCCGGGGTCACGTAGACCAGCTGGACGGTGCCGCCCTTGCCGATCTCCTTGCCGAGCGAGCGGGTGAAGCCCTCGAGGGCGCGCTGGGCGATGCGGGCGCCGCCCTTGACCTCACGGGGGTTGATGCCGATGACGACCACGCGGGCGCAGTTCTCGAGCTTGCGCATGACCGGGGTGAAGAACTTCTGCAGCTCGACCAGGTCGGCCTCGGAGTCGAACGCCGTGGCGTCGAAGACCAGGCCCTTGTACTTGGCGTCCTCCGCCACCTCGGTCGCGGACTCGATGCCCAGACCGTCGAGGGTCGCGGGCAGGGTCGCGGCGATCTTGCCCGTGCCACCGACGAGGACGGTGCCCTTCACCAGCGGAGCACCCTCGGTGTAGCGGTCCAGCTCGACCGGGTTCGGCAGGCCGAGCTGCTTGACGAGCAGCTTGCCGATCGAGGACTTCGTGAAGCTCTGGTAACGGTCGGTCATGACGGTGCGTCCTCCGCGGGAAGATGGGAATGGCCGAAAAGGCCGGGGCCGCGGGCTCGCGGCGCTACAGGATGAGACCATGTAACTAAAGGTGTAACTCAGTGTCCACTTTTCGTGATGTGGCACTCACACCGTTCCATCACACGTCCCGACCGGCAAGGATAGGGACACTCAGACAACTAGAGGAGTGACCATGCAGGCCAAGACCCGCCGCGTCGCCATCATCGGCGGCAACCGCATCCCGTTCGCACGCTCCAACACGGTCTACGCAGACGTGTCGAACCAGGAGATGCTGACCGCCGCGCTCGACGGCCTGGTCACCCGCTTCGGCCTCGAGGGCGAGACCCTCGGCCTCGTCGCCGGTGGCGCCATCATCAAGCACTCGCGCGACTTCAACCTGGTCCGTGAGTCGGTGCTCGGCACGAAGCTCAACCCGGCCACCCCGGCCGCCGACATGCAGCAGGCGTGCGGCACCGGCCTCTTCGCCGCCAACGTCGTCGCGCTCCAGATCGCGACCGGCCAGATCGAGTCCGGCATCGCGTGTGGTTCCGACACCACCTCCGACGCCCCGATCGCGATCTCGGAGAAGCTCCGCAAGAAGCTCGTCAAGATCAACCAGCTCAAGACCAACAAGGAGCGCGTCAAGGCCCTCCTCGGCATCCGCCCGGGCGACCTCGGCATCCTGGCCCCGGAGAACCGCGAGCCGCGCACCGGCCTCGCGATGGGCGACCACCAGGCGATCACCGCGCTCGAGTGGGGCATCACCCGTGAGGCCCAGGACGAGCTGGCCGCCGCCTCGCACCAGAACCTCGCCCGTTCGTGGGACGAGGGCTGGCAGGCCGACCTGGTCACGCCGTTCCGTGGAGTCGAGCGCGACAACCACCTGCGTCCCGACTCGACGGTCGAGAAGCTCGCCAAGCTCAAGCCGGTCTTCGGCAAGGGCGAGGCCGCCACGATGACCGCCGGCAACTCGACGCCGCTGTCGGACGGCGCGTCGGCCGTGCTGCTCGCTTCGGAGGACTGGGCCAAGGAGCACGGCTTCGAGCCGCTCGCCTACATCACCGACTTCGAGGTGGCTGCTGTCGACTACGTCGGTGGCCACGAGGGCCTGCTGATGGCCCCGGCGTACGCCGTGTCCAAGATGCTCGAGCGCAACAACCTGACGCTGCAGGACTTCGACTACTACGAGATCCACGAGGCCTTCGCGGCCCAGGTGCTCTCCACCCTCAAGGCGTGGGAGGACCCGGTGTTCAACAAGGAGCGCCTCGGCCGTGACAAGCCGCTCGGTGCGATCGACCGCTCGAAGCTCAACGTCAACGGCTCCTCGCTCGCCGCTGCGCACCCGTTCGCTGCGACCGGTGGCCGGATCATCCCGGTCGCCGCGAAGCTCCTCGCCGAGAAGGGCAAGGGCCGTGTGCTCCTGTCCCTCTGCGAGGCCGGCGGCCAGGGCATCGTCGCGATCGTCGAGCGCTGACCCACAGGCACAACGAGGAAGCCCCCGTCCGGTTCGCCGGACGGGGGCTTCTGCGTTCTGTGCGCCGGTGAGGGCTAGGCGCGTGCGAGCGCGAGAGCGGCGTCGACCATGTAGGTCTTGACCTGCTCGGCGGGAAGGGGCACCACCATCGGCACGCCGGGCGCTGCCGGGCGGACGGTGATGCCGAGCCGCGCGAGCTGGAGCGAGCCCAGGCCTGCGGCGTACAGCGCGTTCGCCAGCTGGTAGGGGTCTTCCACCCGCATCTCGCCGGCCTCGGTGCCCCGGCGCACCACCTCGGCGAGTTGCTCCATGCAACCGGTGATCCCACGGCCGAGCTTGAACATCGCACTGCCGCTGACCTCCTCGAGGAGCTCGGGCCCCGGACGCCGCATCAACGTGAGCGCGCAGTCCACGAAGGCCGGGAACTCCATGCCGAAGTCGGCGAACGCCTCGACCGCCGCGGTGAGCTGGGTCTGGGGCTTGCGACGTCCCTGCACCGCGTCGCGCAGTCGGGCCTCGAGCTCCTCGAGGTAGCCGACGAGCGTGAGGGCGAAGAGCTCCTCCTTGCCGGAGAAGTGGCGGTAGATGATCGCGCGGTTGATCCCGACGGAGCGCGCCACATCCTCGATCTGCACGTCGCGCACGCCGCGCTCGTCGAAGAGCTCGCGCGTGGCCGCGATGATGGCCAGGCGCCGCTCACGGCGTCGGGCAGCGGCAGCCGTGCGCCGACCGTCGGTCGGGCCGGCTTCGAGACGCTCCGAGGTGCTCATGTGGGCAGCATAGGACGAAGTTGTCACAGGGAGTTACATACGTGTTCGGTAAGTTCTGCCCATGACGGCGAGCGAGCGCACCTGGCGCCCGGACTGGCCGTGCCCGGTCGGCGCCATCCTCATCGGCTCGAGGCGCGGCGCCGGGGACCCGGCGTACGTCGTTGCTGCGGGCAGCCACTGGCGCGCCCTCCGTACGCCGGAGGGCCCGGCCCGCCTGCAGGTGACTCCACGTCCAGGGTTGGGCGTGGTCGAGGCCCGTGCGTGGGGAGCCGGGGCGGACTGGGCGCTCTCGATGGTGCCCTCGATGCTCGGTGCTGACGACGACCCCACGGGTTTCGATCCGCGGCACCCGGTGCTGGTCGACGCGTGGCGACGACACGAGCACTGGCGGGTGGGGCGGACCGGCCTGGTCTTCGAGGCACTCCTGCCGGCGATCCTTGAGCAGAAGGTGACCGGACAGGAGGCGTTCGCCGGGTTCCGTCGCCTGGTCCGCCGTCACGGTGAGGTCGCGCCGGCGGGGGAGGGGCCTGCCCTGATGCTCCAGCCCGCTCCGGCCGTGGTCACGGCTGTGCCGAGCTGGGAGTGGCTGGACCTGCACGTCGATCCGGCGCGTTCGCGTGCGCTCGTCGCCGCTGCGTCCCGGGCCGCGGCCCTCGAGCGCATCATGGACGATGACGTGGAGACTGCCGACCGCAAGCTCCGGTCGCTGCCGGGGGTGGGGGTCTGGACCAGTGCCGAGGTGCGGGCACGGGCCCTCGGGGACGCCGATGCCGTGAGCTTCGGCGACTACCACGTCGCGAAGGACGTCGGTTGGGCGCTCACCGGGGCTGCTCTCGACGACGCCGGGCTCGCCGTGCTGCTGGAGCCGTGGCGTCCGCACCGGCTGCGGGTGCAGGCCCTCGTGGGTCTCGCCGGGTTGGGGCGACCGCGTCGCGGACCCCGCATGGCGCCCCGACGACATCTTCCCGGACGAGATGTGGACAGGCCGTGACCCACGGCACATTTCGACGTTAGCAGTCCAGCAGGTAGCGAATATCCGCAACTTTGGTCACACGAGTGACCATGAGTGTGATTGCCGTTACGCTGCGCGACGTCGGGTTATGTGAGTCAAGGAGTGCGCAGGTGACACGGACCAGGGCAATTGCCCCCTGTGGCGAGGGGTGGGCGTCATGAGCGCAGTCACCGCCCTCGTCAGTGACATGAAGGGGCGCACGAAGAAGGGCGTGACGACGCTCGGGGCCATGTGTCTCCTCGCCGTCGAGTCGATCAAGGCGATCTTCGTTGACATCGCCACTCGGCAGTTCTCCTGGAGCGAGTTCTTCTTCCAGTGCTGGTTCATGATCCGCGTCGGCCTCGCGCCCGCGATCATGGTCGCGATCCCGTTCGGCGTCATCGTCTCGGTCCAGGTGGGTGCGGTGGCCAACCAGATCGGTGCGGGCTCGTTCGCAGGTGCCGTCAACGGCATCGGCGTGCTCCGTCAGGGCGCGCCGCTCGTGACCTCGCTGATCATCGCCGGTGCGGTCGGTTCCGCCATCTGCGCCGACGTCGGCGCTCGGACCATCCGTGAGGAGATCGACGCGCTCAAGGTCATGGGCATCAACCCGGTCAACCGCATCATCGCCCCGCGTCTGGCAGCCGCGATCTTCATCGCGCTCCTGCTCAACGTCGTCGTGGCGACGACGGCCATCGCGACCGGCTTCCTGCTCAACGTCCAGAGCGGCAACGTCAGCTCCGGCACCTACCTCGGTGGATTCGTCGCGTTCGCCCAGCCGACCGACCTGATCCTGGCCGAGTTCAAGGCCTTCATGTTCGGCATCATCGCGGTGGTCGTCTCCTGTCACAAGGGACTGGCTGCCTCCGGTGGTGCCAAGGGTGTCGCCGACGCGGTCAACCAGTCGGTCGTCATCAGCGTCGTCGCGCTGGCCGTGGTCAACGTCGCCGTGACGCAGGCCTACGTCATGCTCGTTCCCCAGTCGATGGCCTAAGGAGAGACGACAGATGCTTCAGAAGCAGATCAAGTCCCTCAAGGGCAACCTCGTCCGCGCCGGTGACCTGGCGTCGTTCATGGTCGGCGTCATCATGTCCGTCCCCATCGTCCTGACCCGCTACCGCAAGGAAGTGCTTCGTCAGGTTATGGACATCGCCTGGGGCTCCGGCGCGATCCTCGTCGGCGGCGGCACCATCGGCATCATGATCCTCCTGGGTCTGTCCTCCGGCACATCGCTCGGCATCGAAGGCTTCAACGGCCTCGAGCTGATCGGTCTCGCACCGATCACGGGCTTCGTCTCCGCCTCCGTCAACACGCGTGAGCTCGCGCCGCTGGTCGCAGCACTCGCGCTCGGTGGTCAGGTCGGCTGCCGCTTCACCGCGCAGATCGGCTCGATGAAGCTCCACGAGGAGATCGACGCCCTCGAGGTCATGGCGGTCAACCCGATCGAGTACCTCATCACGACCCGAGTCCTCGGCGCGATGATCGCGATCCTGCCGCTCTACTTCGTCGGCCTGCTCGGTTCGTGGCTCGCCTCGAAGTTCGCGATCGTGGTGCTCTTCGGCCAGTCGCCCGGTCAGTACGACCACTACTTCTACGCGTTCCTCCAGCCGGCTGACGTCATCTACTCGGTCATCAAGATGCTGGTCTTCGCCCTGCTCGTCGCCCTCATCCACGCCTGGTTCGGCTTCAACGCCAGCGGTGGTCCGGCGGGTGTCGGTGAGGCGACCGGTCGTGCGATCCGCGCGTCGATCGTCACGATCGTCATCTTCGACATGCTCCTGACCCTCGCGTTCTGGGGCAACGACCCCGGCTTCCGGATCCAGGGCTGAGGAAGGGAATCCATGAACATCCGTGATGTCGTGGTGGGCAACGGTCGCCCACCCAAGACCGACGTGCTTCAGGCTCGTGGCGTCATCTTCGTCATCCTGGTCGGCCTGCTGCTCTCCGCGCTGATCGCCGTGAGCAAGGGCGCGATCGCTGACCGCTTCTCGGCGACTGCGGTCTTCCAGAACGCCGGTGGCTCGCTGATCAAGGGCGCTGACGTCAAGTACCAGGGCGTCAACGTCGGCAAGCTCTACAACCTGCGCGAGGGCAAGGGCGGCGCCGCTGTCGGCGGCGTCGAGCTCGACATGTACATCCAGGACAAGTTCGCCGACGGGATCCCGTCCAACGTGACGGCGCGGGTCATGCCCGCCTCGATCTTCGGCACGTCGTTCGTCGACCTGGTCCCGCCGGCCTCGCCGTCGGGCAAGATCCACGAGGGCGTCCGACTGGTCCAGGACACCTCCAAGGAGACCCTGGAGCTCCAGACGATCCTCGACGGTCTCGACCGCGTGGTCGCCTCGCTCGGCCCGGCAGAGCTCGCCGAGATGCTCGGCAGCCTGTCCGGCGCCCTCGATGGTCAGGGCACCCCGCTCGGCCAGACGCTGACCCGCCTCGACGCCTACCTCGGCAAGCTGAACCCGAAGCTGCCGCTGGTCACGCAGAACCTCGACCTCCTCGCGGGCAACCTCGAGGCGCTCCAGGCCGCGGCTCCGGACCTCTTCGCGGCGACCGAGAACGTCCTCGTGACGGCGCGGACGCTGACCAAGAACCAGGCCAACTTCACCAAGCTGGTCAACAGCGGTTCGACGTTCTTCGGCAAGACGGACAAGCTCCTGACGGCCAACGAGCAGGACCTCGTCAACACGCTGACCCACACCGCCATCGTCGTGGACGCGCTCTACGACGAGCGGTCCAACCTGGTCCGTGGCGTCATCGCCATCGGATCGCTGGCAAGGAAGCTCACCTCGGTGGTCAAGGACAACGCCATGGTGCGAGTCGACGCAACCGTCGTCTCGCCGACCCCGCCGAGCTACACGCGAGCCCAGTGCCCGTCGTACGCCGGCCAGCGTGGAGCGGGGTGCTGACATGACCGGATTCCGCTCAACGATGATCAAGGTCGTCATCTTCGCCTCGATCTGCCTGCTGTTCTTCGTGATGCTCTACAACACGATGAGCAACGTGGTCGAGGGCGACCGCAACACCTGGAAGGCACGCTTCACGTCGGCCTCCGGCCTGCGCCCGGGTGACGACGTCCGCGTCGCGGGCGTCAAGGTCGGCCGCGTCGAGAGTGTCGAGGTGATCGCCAACGACCAGGCTGAGGTCACCTTCCAGCTCGTGGACGAGCAGAAGATCTACGACTCGACCCGCCTGGCGCTGCGCTACCAGAACCTCCTCGGCCAGCGTTACCTCTCGCTGACCGCGGGCGCCGAGCGCGGCAACGTGCTCTCGCCGACGCAGGAGCTGGGCACCGGCATGACTGACCCGGGCTTCGACCTGACGGCGCTGCTCAACGGCTTCAAGCCGCTGTTCGACACGCTGCAGCCGGGTGAGGTCAACAAGTTCGCCGAGAACATCGTCGCGGTCCTGCAGGGTCAGGGCCCCGCCGTGGAGTCGCTGCTGCAGTCGACGACGTCGACGGCGAAGTTCCTCTCCGAGCGTGACCAGGCGTTCAACCAGGTGCTCGACAACCTCACCCCGGTGCTGAAGAACCTCGCGTCGAAGTCGGACGACCTCGACGCCACGGTGAAGCAGCTGACGGCGCTGATGTCGGGCCTGGCCAAGGAGCGGGCGACGTTCGCCAACTCGATCGACACGCTCAGCGGCCTGATCGGGTCGACGTCCTCGCTGGTCAACGAGATCCGTCCGGCGGTCCGCACCGACGTGAAGGAGCTCAAGAAGACCACGGCGCTCCTCGCGGCGAACCGCGACCGTGTCGGCCGTGACCTCGACGGGCTGCCGATCATCTTCGGCAGCCTCGCCCAGATCACGTCTTACTACTCAGCCCTCAACATCTACTTCTGCAACTTCGGAATCAAGGCAGAGGGCCTTCCGGTCGACGTCCCCACCGCCTGGATCGGTGGAGAGTCCGGCCCGTACTCGGAGGTGTGCAAGTGAAGCCGATCTATCTCTGGGACAAGTACCGCACCGGTCTTGTCGCCTGTGCTGCACTCGCGTTCCTCGTGGCGCTCGTGGTGGGCGCGAGCCGCCTGAACCTCGGCGCCCGCGGCTACCACGCCTC
>UEXP01000118.1_pt1 | contig 12212 bp, 10 predicted proteins | sample 4301171 | NCBI WGS metagenome assembly UEXP01 (sample SAMEA4773182, study PRJEB27434) | metagenome | biome: 2259; feature: agricultural soil; material: soil | place: USA | collected 2014-09 | depth 0.25 m
CCGGCGCGAGCTCGGGCCTCGGTGCCGAGATGGCGCGGCAGTTCGCCGACCTCGGCTACGACCTGGCGATCACCGCGCGACGCACGGAGCGCCTGGACCAGCTGGCCGCCGAGATCACCGCGAAGCACGCTGAACGGCGGGTGCTCACCAAGGCCCTCGACGTGACCGACGACGAGGCGGTCTTCCGGGTGTTCAAGGAGGTCGCGGCCGAGTTCGGCACCCTGGACCGCGCGATCATCAACGCCGGCCTGGGCAAGGGTGCTCCCCTGGGCAAGGGCCGGTACGACGCCAACAAGGCGACCGCGATGACCAACTTCGTCGCTGCGCTCGCCCAGACCGAGGCCGCCATGGAGATCTTCCGCGCCCAGAAGTCCGGCCATCTGGTGATGATCAGCTCCGTCTCCGCGATGCGCGGCATGCGCTCGGCGATCACGACGTACGCCGCCACCAAGGCCGGCGTCGCGGCGCTGGCCGAAGGCCTGATCAACGAGAACGTGAAGGCCAAGGGCATCGACGTCTCGATCATCTACCCCGGCTACATCCGCTCGGAGATGAACGACAAGGTCGAGCAGAAGACCAAGTTCATGGTCGACACCGAGACCGGCGTCCGTGCCATGGTCGCGGCCATCGAGAAGCGCAAGCAGAAGGCGCTCGTGCCGTCCTGGCCGTGGGTCCCGCTCGGCTTCGCGCTGAAGAACGCGCCGATGGGCGTCGTACGGAAGCTCTTCTGAGGTGGTTGCGGAGGTCGCCGGCGCGCGTGAGGTGCGCGAGGAGGACGCCTTCGATGTCGCCGCGGTCGATGCCTGGCTGCGGGCGAGCGCCGATGCAGCAAGCTGGGGCGACGGACTTCCCGAGGTCCGTCAGTTCTCCGGCGGCGCTTCGAACCTGACCTACCTCCTGCGCTACCCGGCGAAGGACCTGATCCTGCGCCGCCCGCCGAAGGGAACCAAGGCGGCCGGTGCCCACGACATGGGTCGTGAGTACCGCATCCAGGCAGCGTTGGCACCGGTCTTCCCGTACGTCGCTCCGATGGTCGGGCTCTGCACGGACGCCTCCGTCCTCGGCAGCGACTTCTACGTGATGGAGCGGCTGGTCGGCTCGATCCCGCGCAAGGACTTCGAGGGCGAGCTGACGCCTTCGCAGGTGCGCGACGCCTGCACCAGCACGCTCGACCTGCTGGTCGCCCTGCACGCGGTCGACCCGGCGGCGGCCGGGCTCGACGGGCTCAGCAAGGGCGAGGGCTACGTGGCGCGGCAGGTCGAGGGCTGGTCCACGCGCTTCCGCAACGCGCACACGGAGAACGTCACCGACATGGAGGACGTGATGACGTGGCTCGCGGCCAACCAGCCCGCTGACCGCGGCAGCTGCCTGATCCACAACGACTTCCGCTTCGACAACGTGGTCTTCGCCGAGGACGACCCCACGCGACCGATCGGCCTGCTCGACTGGGAGCTGGCCACGGTCGGAGACCCGCTGATGGACCTGGGCTGCGTGATGTCCTACTGGATCGAGGCCGGCGACGACGACATGTGGCAGCTCGTGCGCATGCAGCCGACCAACGCTGCGGGGATGCTCACCCGCGCCGAGGTGGTGTCCTACTACAGCGAGAAGTCGGGGCTGGCGGTGACCCCGCAGGAGTGGACCTTCTACGAGGTCTACGGCGTCTTCCGCCTGGCCGGGATCGTCCAGCAGATCTACTACCGCTACCACCACGGCCAGACCACGAACCCGCGCTTCGAGCACTTCTGGATGTTCGTGAACCTGCTCGGCGACCGGGCCCGCGCACTCATGGAGGCAGCATGAGCGTCCTGTTGCTGGTCCGCCACGGGCAGGCGTCATTCGGCAAGCGTGACTACGACGCGCTCTCGGGTCGCGGTCACGAACAGTCCCGCATCCTGGGCCGCGCGCTTGCCGCCCGTGGGACAGCACCGGACCTGATCGTCCGGGGTGCGCTGAAGCGGCACCGCGAGACCGTGGACGGGATCGTCGAGGGGCTGGGCGGGCAGGCGCCCGAGGTCGTCGAGGACCACGGCTGGGACGAGTTCGACTTCGCCCACGTGATGACGGTGCACAAGCCGCTCTACAAGTCGCGCACCATCGCGCTGCTCGACGTCGCCCGGACCCCCGCCCGCGAGCGCCGGGCGAAGTTCCAGGCGATCTTCGAGGAGGCCACCTCACGCTGGACCAGCGGCGAGGCCGACCATGAGTACGACGAGTCGTTCCCGGCGTTCAGCGCGCGTGTCGACGCTGCCCTGCGACGTACGGCGGAGCGGGTGGCGGCGGGAGGCACCGTGCTCGTGGTGACCTCGGGCGGGCCGATCGGCCTGGTCACCTCGCATCTGCTCGCGGGTGACGCGTCGCTGTGGGGTCAGCTCAACAAGGTCGCGGTGAACACGGCCGTCACCAAGGTGATCAGCGGCCGCTCGGGCCTGACCCTGTCGTCGTACAACGAGCACAGCCACCTGGAGCACGACAGGTCGCTCGTCACCTACCGCTGAGGCGTGTGGGACCGGCGCGACGGGGGTAACGGTCGGCCATGAGCGAGCAGCAGAGGGACGAGCGCATCACGCCCGACGACTGGACCGACGAGCCCACCGGAGACGGTGGCTCGACGGGTGCGGCCTCCTCCGGGAGCCACCGCATGGCCGAGGAGGGCGAGACCGACGACGCCGCGGTGATCAGTGGTGGCGGGGTGGTCGACCGCGACGACCTGGATCCCGAGGACGAGGCAGAGTCGGCGACCAGTCTCGACTGAGCGGCGGGACCGACGGCGTGTCGGGCGTCACCGCGATCGCGAATCGTCGTATAAGCGTCCGGGCCACTATCCTTGACCGGTGAGTGACCTTGTGAATGACCCTGCCACAACCCCCGACGAGTCCGCCGAGGTGGTTGCCGAGACGGTGAAGTTCACCGACCTCGGCCTCGACGAGCGGGTCCTCAAGGCGCTGAAGGACGTCGGCTACGAGACGCCGTCGGCGATCCAGGAGATGACCATCCCTCCCCTCCTCGAGGGTCGCGACGTGATGGGTCTCGCGCAGACCGGCACCGGCAAGACCGCGGCGTTCGCACTGCCGGTCCTCTCCCAGCTCGAGGCGGGCCAGAAGACGCCGCAGGCGCTGGTCCTGGCCCCGACCCGTGAGCTCGCGCTCCAGGTCTGCGAGGCGTTCGAGCGGTACGCCGCGCACATGAAGGGCGTCCACGTCCTCCCCGTCTACGGCGGCCAGGGCTACGGCGTGCAGCTCTCCGCGCTGCGTCGCGGTGTCGACATCGTCGTCGGCACGCCGGGCCGCATCATGGACCACCTCGAGAAGGGCACGCTGGACCTCTCCGAGCTCCGCTTCCTCGTCCTCGACGAGGCCGACGAGATGCTCTCGATGGGCTTCTCCGAGGACATCGAGACGATCCTCAAGGACACCCCGTCCGACAAGCAGGTCGCGCTCTTCTCGGCGACGATGCCGGCCACGATCCGCCGCATCTCGAAGCAGTACCTCAACGACCCGGTCGAGATCCAGGTCAAGAACAAGACCGCGACCAACACCAACATCACGCAGCGCTACCTGATGGTGTCGTTCCCGCAGAAGGTCGACGCCCTGACGCGCATCTTCGAGGTCGAGAACTTCGAGGCGATGATCGTCTTCGTCCGCACCAAGCAGGCCACCGAGGAGGTCGCGGAGAAGCTCCGCGCCCGTGGATTCTCGGCTGCGGCCATCAACGGTGACGTCGCCCAGGCCCAGCGCGAGCGCACCGTCAACCAGCTCAAGGCCGGCAAGCTCGACATCCTCGTCGCGACCGACGTCGCTGCGCGCGGTCTCGACGTCGAGCGCATCACGCACGTCGTGAACTTCGACATCCCCACGGACCCCGAGTCCTACGTCCACCGCATCGGCCGCACGGGTCGCGCCGGACGCAAGGGTGACTCGATCTCCTTCGTCACCCCGCGTGAGCGTGGCCTGCTCCGGATGATCGAGAAGCACACCAAGTCGCCGATGGCGCTGATGGACCTGCCGTCCGTCGACGACATCAACGCCACCCGCCTGGCCCGCTTCGACGACGCGATCACCGAGGCTCTGGCTGGCGACGCGATCAACGACTACCGCGACGTCATCGCCCACTACGTGAAGAACAACGACGTTCCCGAGGCCGACGTGGCTGCGGCGCTGGCCGTCGTACTCCAGGGCGAGACGCCGCTGCTGGTCTCCGAGCGCGACATGCCGAAGGTCAACACCGTCTCGGCGGACCGCCCCGACCGCGGTGATCGTCCCGACCGGGGCGCGCGTGGCGAGTTCGGCGCGAAGGACCGCGGCCCGCGCGAGTCCCGCACGGGCGTCCCGCTGCAGACCTACCGGATCAACGTCGGCAAGCGCCACAAGGTCGAGCCCCGCCAGATCGTCGGCGCGCTCGCCAACGAGGGTGGCCTGCGCCGCAGCGACTTCGGCAAGATCCAGATCCGCCCGGACTTCTCGCTCGTCGAGCTGCCGGCGGACCTGTCGCAGGAGACCTACCGCCTCCTCGAGCAGACCCGGATCTCCGGCAAGCTGATCGAGCTCGCCGTCGACAAGGGTCCGGGCATCCGTACCGAGCCGCGCAAGTCGTACGGCGACCGCGGCGACCGCCCGTCGTACGGCGACCGTGGTGGCTACAAGGGCAACCGCGACGACCGTCCGCAGAAGCGTGAGTTCTCCGACGGCACGTGGGAGAAGAAGCCGCGCCAGGATCGCGACCGCACCGGCGCCGAGTCGGCCTGGGGCGACAAGAAGAAGCCGCGCCACAAGAACTGACTAGCGCCACGAAGCCCCCTCCCCGGAGGGGGCTTCGTGCATTTCGGTGGCACGCCTCACAGATAGATGACTTGTCATTCAAGTAGATGACGTGTCATCATTAAGTCATCGAGGCGACCACACCGGCCGCCAGGAACTCTCACTGGAGGCAATCCCATGGACATCGTCCTTCTCGTCGGCCGCATCCTGTTCGCGGCGCTCTTCATCCTGTCGGCCGTCGGCCACCTGACCCAGACCGACTACATGGCCGGCTACGCCAAGTCGAAGGGCCTGCCGTTCGCCAAGCTCAACGTGCTCGCCTCGGGCGTCGTCTTCCTGCTCGCCGGCCTGGCGATCGCCTTCGGCGTGTACGGCGACATCGCGTCGCTCGTGATCGCGGCCGTCCTGGTCCCGACCGCGCTGATCTTCCACACGTTCTGGAAGGAGACGGACCCGCAGGCCAAGGCGATGACGCAGATCATGTTCAACAAGGACATCGCGCTCGCCGGTGCGGCCCTCGCGCTCGCCTTCGCGTTCCACGCGGCCCCCGCGCTGACCGTCACGGGCCCGCTCTTCAGCTGACCGCCGTGCGTCGAACCGCCCGCCCCGATTCCGGGTGCGGGCGGTTTCGTCATCTCGCCGAGAGGGCGCAGATGGTGCAGCGAGAGGGCGCGGATGGTGAAGTCGGATGTCCTGTTTCGCCACCTGTGCCCTCTCGGCACACCATCTCGGCCCTGTCAGCGCACCACCTGTGCCCTCTCGGCGTGGGGTGTCAGAGGTCGCGGGCCAGGGCGAGCCCGGCAGCGCGGCCGCTGAAGATGCAGCCGCCGAGGAACGTGCCCTCGAGCGCGTTGTAGCCGTGGACACCGCCGCCGCCGAAGCCGGCGACCTCTCCCGCGGCGTACAGGCCGGGGATGACGGAGCCGTCGGCGGCGATCGCCTGGGAGTCCAGGTTCGTCTCGATGCCGCCGAGGGTCTTGCGCGACAGGATGTTGCAGCGCACCGCGATCAGCGGGCCGTGCTCGGGGTCGAGGATCCGGTGCGGCTTGGCGACGCGCATGATCTTGCCGGTCCGGTCGCGCCGGGCGTTGTGGATCGCCATCACCTGCAGGTCCTTGGCGAAGGGGTTCTCGATCTGGCGGTCCCGCGCCTCGATCTGGCGCTCGATCTCGTCGACGGAAAGCTGGGGTCCTCGCGCGAGCGCGTTCATGCCGGCCACGAGCTCGTCGATCGACGAGGCCACCACGAAGTCCTCGCCGTAGGTCTTGAACGCCTCGACCGGTCCCGTCGCACCCTTGCCGAGGATCCGGTCCTTCAGCATCAGACGGACGTCCTTGCCGGTCCAGTCCGGGTTCTGCTCGGAGCCCGAGAGCGCGAACTCCTTCTCGATGATCGTCTGGTTGAGGATGAACCACGAGTAGTCGTGGCCGCCCTTGAGGATCTGCGCCATGGAGCCGATCGAGTCCGAGCCGGGCACGCCGGACATCCCCTCCAGCCGCTTCCCGGAGGCGTCGAACCACATCGACGACGGCCCGGGCAGGATCCGGATCGCGTGGTCGGGCCAGATCGGGTCCCAGTTGTGGACACCCTCGACGTACGCCCACATCCGGTCCTTGTTGACCAGCGTCGCGCCGGCCTCCTCGGAGATGGCGAGCATCCGCCCGTCGACGTACGCCGGGACGCCGGCGATCATGTGGTCGGGCGCCTTGCCGACCCGGTCCACCGGCCAGTTGCGGCGCATCAGCTCGAAGTTGTGGCCGATGCCGCCGGACGTCACGACCACGGCAGCGGCGGAGGCGGCGAAGGAGTCCACGACCTCGCGGTTCGAGACCTGTCCACGGGTGCCGGTCGACGGCGCGAGCACGGAGCCGGTCACGCCGGTGACCGCACCGTCCGACACCACCAGAGCGTCGACGCGATGCCGGAACCCGAACTTCACCAGCCCGGCCTCCTCGGCAGCCAGCACCGGGTCGGCGAAGATCCGCAGCACTTCGGGGCCGGTGCCCCAGGTGATGTGGAAACGGGGCACGGAGTTGCCGTGGCCCTCGGCGCGACCGTCGCCGCGCTCGGCCCAGCCGACGAAGGTGAGGCTCTTCAGCCCGAGCTCGTGCACGTAGTCACGCTTGCCGCCGGCCGCCCACTCGACGTAGGCCCGCGCCCACTGGCGTGGCCAGTAGTCCTCGCCGCGACCGGGACCCGCGGTGCCGTCGCCGAGCCGGTCGAACTGCGCCGAGCCCATCCAGTCGGACATCGCCAGCTCGACCGAGTCCTTGATCCCCATCCGACGCTGCTCGGGGGAGTCGACGAAGAAGAGGCCACCCAGTGACCAGAACGCCTGACCACCGAGGTCCTGGCGGCCCTCCTGGTCGAGGACGAGGACCCGCTTGCCGGCCTTGGCGAGCTCGTGAGTGGCGACGAGGCCCGCGAGGCCTGCGCCGACGACGATGACGTCGGGCTGGAAGTCCGAGGACGGAGCAGTGGAGGACATGGAGGTCAGGCTACGGCCGTGCGCCCAGCCTCGACCTCGGCGATCGTCCCGCGGATCAGCTCGGCGATCGCCTCCGGACAGTCGCTCATCGGGACGTGCCCGGCGCCCTCGAGTGTGATGAACCGTGCCTGCGGCACGAGCTGTCGGGCTCGGGCCATCTGGCCGTAGGGGAGGATCCGGTCCTTCGTGCCCCAGGCGATCGTCGCGGGCGACTGCAGTGCACCGCGTAGGGGCTTGAAGACCGGTCGCAGGCACTTGATCGCCGTGAGCTCGAAGCCACGGGCGCGCTTCATCGCGAGGGCGTCGCCGTACGTCGCGGCGGCGCTGTGGCGCTCCGGGTGCGCGTAGAGGGGCCAGCCGATGAGTCCGCGGAACCACCCGGCGCGCACCAGCACCCGCAGCAGCGGTGCGGGCGCGGCGAAGGCACCGAGGCGCATGGCGACGAGGGGGAGCGCGGCACCTGCGCCCTTCCAGTCGATGAACGAGGCGGGTGCGATGGCGACCGCCGAGGAGATCTCGCCCCGGCGCGCGAGCTCGAGGGCGATCGCGCCGCCGAGCGAGTTGCCGGCGAGATGCGGGCGCTCGATGCCCCAGGCGCGGAAGTTGGCCACCAGGTGGTCGGCGAACGCCTCGACGTCGTGCCGGCTGTCCTTGGGGTGCGACGGCGACTCACCGAAGCCGGTCAGGTCGACCGCGATCACGTCGTGGTCGAGGGCGAGCCGCTCGATCACGGGCGCCCAGGCCTGACGTCGGTGTCCGATGCCGTGCACCAGGACGACGGGTACGCCGGCTCCGCGGCGATCGTGGGCGAGCTGCGGGTACGACATCGAACCTCCTGCGTCGGGACCTCCGCAGTCTTGCACCGGACCCAGGTAGGTGGAACGTGTTGTCACGGAAAGTGACGTGCGTGACACTGCGAGGGTGAAGTGGAGCGTCTGGGTCACTTTCGGGGCTGAATTCGACCTTGTGTGGGGTGCTCCGCGGATTCCCAAGGCCTGAAGGGGTGCAACACGCCCGAATCTGTGACATACTCGAAAGTGAACAAACGGTGAACAGGAGGTGGCCCATGTTCAACAGTCTGGAAAACCACGACCACATGGAGCTCGTCTGGAAGCGCGAGAAGGGCGCGGACGGTCGCAAGCGGCTCGTCGCGCACTGGGTGCGTGTGCGCCCGTCGGCGCCCACGAAGCACCACGCGGCCTGACCCACGACGACTCGATGCCGCCGGTCCCCCTCCCTGGGGAGCTGGCGGCTTCGTCGTTGAGTTGACGTGACCGCCGTCACGGTCGTAACGTCGTACTTGCCCCTCTCGATTACCCCATGAGTCGAGGGGGGCTTCTGCATTTCCGCAAGCCCGGCGTCTGCAGCGGTGGAGCGCCGGCCTCACCCGCGTAACGGTCCGATAAATCGTTCGCTCGGGGCACCTGCGCACTGCAACCATCGGGGCATGGGCATGACGGCGTACGCACGACTCCTGCGCCGATCCTCAGTCCGGTCGGTGCTGTTGCTGGCATTCCTCAGCCGGGTCCCGGTGTGGGCCTCGTTCATCACCCTGACCCTGCACGTGGTCGATGGCCTCGACCGCAGCTACTCCGCCGCCGGGGTGCTCACGACGGTCAGCACGGTCGCGCTGGCGATCGCAGGACCGTGGCGTGGTCGCTCGCTCGACCGCGTCGGCCTGCGGGCCACGGTTGCGCCGCAGATCGTCGTCCTCGCGCTCGTCTGGTCGCTCGCGCCCTTCGTGTCGTACGCCGTGCTGCTGGGCCTCGTCTTCATCGGCGGCCTGGCGAACCTGCCGACCTTCTCGATCGTGCGCCAGGCACTGATCGCCGCGGCGGACGACGAGGACCGCACGGCCGCCCTCTCGCTCGACGCGCTCTTCACCGAGCTCTCGTTCATGGTCGGCCCGGTGCTGGGCGTGCTCGCGACCGGTTGGTGGGGCACCACCTGGGCACTGCTGGCCAGCCAGCTGCTGGCCGTCGTCGGCGGCATCGGGCTGTGGGTCGTGAACCCGCCGCTGCTGCGTGAGCCGACGGAGGACACAGTGCCCGCTGTCGACGGGACGACCGGCTTTGCTCCGGCCGGCTCGGCCGCAGCGGGCTTCGAGCTCGTCGACGCCGACGCGGTCCTCTGGCGCCAGCCCGTCGTGCTCGCCATGCTCGCGGCCGGCGCGGCGGCGACGGTCGTGCTCAACGGCACCGACCTCGGCACGGTGGCCGCCCTGCGTGACATGGATCAGGCCGGCTCGATCGGCACGCTGCTCGCGGTCTGGGGCTTCGGCTCGGCGGTCGGTGCACTCATCTACGGCGCGCTGCACCGCCCGATCCCGGTCTTCGTCCTGCTCGCTCTCCTGGCGGGTACGACGGTCCCCGTCGCGCTGGCGGTCGACCGGCCCAGCCTGGGCCTGCTGCTCTTCGGCTGCGGCCTCTTCTGTGCTCCGACGATCACGGCGATCAGCGACGCTCTGAGCCGCGTCGTGCCCGAGAACCGGCTCGGCGAGGTCCTCGGCTGGCAGGGCGTTGCGTTCACCGTGGGAGGCGCCGTCGGTGCCCCCGTGGCTGGGCTCGCCATCGACAGCGCGGGCTGGCAGGGCGCCTTCGTGGTCACCGGCCTGATCTCGCTCGTAGCTGCCGCCGTCGTCCTCGTGCTCCAGGCGGGAAGGGCCCGTGCACGCGTGGCTACTGTGGGTGCATGAGCGCCACGTTCGACGTCCTGGACCCTGCTGACGGTGCCGTGCTGGCCACCCTTCCCGATCTCGGGGTGGCTGAGGCGACGGAGATGCTCGAGACCGCGGTGGCCGGCCAGGCCGCGTGGGCGGCCACCGCTCCGCGCGAGCGTGGCGAGATCCTGCGGCGGGCCTTCGACCTGGTGACCTCACGAGCCGACGAGTTCGCCCGGCTGATCTCCCTGGAGATGGGCAAGCCGCTCGCCGAGGCGCGTGGCGAGGTGGCCTATGGTGCGGAGTTCCTGCGCTGGTTCTCCGAGGAGGCCGTCCGGATCGAGGGCAGCTGGCTGACCGCTCCTGCGGGCGGCTCGCGCCTGCTCACCATGAAGAAGCCCGTGGGCCCGGTCCTGCTGATCACGCCGTGGAACTTCCCGCTCGCCATGGCGACCCGGAAGATCGGCCCGGCGATCGCGGCCGGCTGCACGATGATCGTGAAGCCCGCCGAGCTCACGCCGCTGACGACGATCGAGTTCGCCAAGGTGCTCGCCGAGGCGGGTCTGCCCGACGGCGTGCTCCAGGTCCTCACCACCACCCATGCGAAGGAGACGACTGCCGCGCTGATGGCAGACGCGCGGCTGCGCAAGGTCTCCTTCACCGGCTCGACCGCGGTCGGCAAGGCGCTGGTCGCCCAGAGCGCCGGCAACCTCCAGCGCCTCTCGATGGAGCTCGGTGGCAACGCGCCCTTCCTGGTCTTCGACGATGCCAACCTCGATGCCGCGGTCGACGGCGCGATGCTCGCCAAGATGCGCAACATGGGTGAGGCGTGCACCTCGGCCAACCGGTTCCTCGTGCAGGCCGGGGTCGCGGAGCAGTTCGCGTCGAAGATGGCCGAGCGCATGGGTGCCCTCCGTGTCGGTCGCGGGCAGGACGACGGCGTCGAGGTCGGTCCGCTGATCACGGGCAAGGCCGTCGCCGGTGTGAAGGGGCTGGTGGACGACGCCCTCGCCGCCGGTGCCCGCCGGCTCTGCGGCGGGGAACCCGACGGCAACTTCTTCCCGCCGACCGTCCTGGTCGACGTACCGGCAGACGCGCGGATCAGCCGCGAGGAGATCTTCGGTCCGGTCGCCCCGATCACCGTCTTCCCCTCTGGCGATGCCGGTGAGGCCGAGGCGCTGAGGCTCGCCAACGACACCGAGTACGGCCTCGCGTCCTACGTCTACACCCGCGACATCGGCCGCGTGCTCCGCATCTCCGAGGGTCTGCAGTTCGGCATGGTCGGCGTCAACACCGGCCTGGTGTCGAATCCTGCTGCCCCGTTCGGTGGCGTGAAGGCGAGTGGCTTCGGCCGCGAGGGCGGGTTCACCGGCATCGAGGAGTACCTCGACACGACCTACGTCGGGCTGGCGGCTGACTGAGTCGAGCGAGGAACGAGCGAGCGACTGAGGCGGTGATCAAGGCGGGCCCAGGCATAGGCTGGCCGCATGGCTCCTGTGGAAGGCACCCCCGGCCCGCCCACCACCGTCGTGCTCTTCGGCGCGACCGGCGACCTCGCACGGCGCAAGCTGCTGCCCGGCCTGCTCCACCTCTGGCGCTCGCAGCTGATCCCCGACCTGCAGGTCGTCGGGACGGCGCTGCACGACCACGACCGGGCGTCGTTCATCCAGATGGCGCGCGAGGCGATCGAGGAGTTCAGCGACGACGAGCTCGACAAGAAGGAGTTCGACGAGTTCTCCAAGCGGCTCTGGTGGGCCGACTCGGGCGTCGAGCAGCTCACGGCCGCGCTCGCCGAGGCGGAGAACGGCATGGCGGGCGAGCGCCTGCGCCTGCACTACCTCAGCATCCCGCCCAAGGCCGCGCTCAGCGTCGTGCAGACCCTGAAGGACGCCGGCCTCGTCGAGGGTTCGCGGATCATCATGGAGAAGCCCTTCGGCACCGACCTGGCCTCCGCCGTCGCGCTTAACAAGAGCATCCACGAGGTCTTCGACGAGTCGCAGATCTTCCGCATCGACCACTTCCTCGGCAAGGAGGCGGCGCTCAACATCCTGGCGCTGCGCTTCGCCAACGGGCTCTTCGAGCCGATGTGGAACCGCAACTTCATCGACCACGTCCAGATCGACATCCCCGAGGCACTGGGCCTCGAGGGGCGCGCGGGCTTCTACGAGGGCACGGGCGCCTTCAAGGACATGGTCGTCACCCACCTCTTCCAGGTGATGGCGTTCGCGGCGATGGAGACGCCGACGGCGCTCGACCCGCAGTCGATCACCGAGGAGAAGAACAAGGTCTTCCGCTCGATGCTCCCGCT
>UEXP01000095.1_pt1 | contig 12059 bp, 9 predicted proteins | sample 4301171 | NCBI WGS metagenome assembly UEXP01 (sample SAMEA4773182, study PRJEB27434) | metagenome | biome: 2259; feature: agricultural soil; material: soil | place: USA | collected 2014-09 | depth 0.25 m
AGGCGTACGACATCACGCTGCTGATCAAGAAGACCCCGATGATCGCCCACGACTCGCGTGGCTTCTACACCTCGCGCGTCATCGGCACCCAGATCGACGAGGGCCTCTCGCTCCTCCTCGAGGGCCAGCACCCGCTGTCCATCGAGCGTGCCGCGACGTCCGCCGGCTTCCCGGTCGGTCCGCTCCAGATCGCCGACGAGCTCAACCTCGAGCTCATGGTCAAGATCGCCTCCACCACGCGTGAGGCGATGGGCATCGCCGAGCCGACCAAGTCCGAGGTCGTCTGCAACAAGATGATCGAGGCCGGGCGGCCGTCCAAGCTCAAGGGCGCGGGCTTCTACGAGTACGTCGACGGCAAGCGCGGCTCGCTCTCGACGGTCGTCGGCGAGCTCTTCCCGGTGGCGGAGACGCAGTACCCGATCCAGGACCTGCGCGACCGGATGATGTTCCGCGAGGCGATCGAGACCGCCAAGACGTTCGAGGAGGGTGTGGTCACCTCGGCCGCCCACGCGAACATCGGCTCGATCTTCGGCATCGGTTTCCCGCCGATGACCGGTGGCGCCGCGCAGTTCATCACCGGCTACGACGCCGCGGACGGCACCTACGGCATCGAGGCGTTCCTCAAGCGCGCCGACGAGCTGGCCGACAAGTACGGCGAGCAGCTGCGCCCGACGCAGTACCTGCGTGACATGGCGAAGAACGGCGAGACCTTCCCGGCCTGATCGGCTGGTTGGTCCCACCCAGCACGAAGGCCCCGTCTCCCTCGATCGTGAGGGGGCGGGGCCTTCGGCGTACGGCGGGTCAGCTCGCGGGGGCGCCGAGCACCTTGCGGCACTCCTGCTGGGCCTTGGCGAACTCCTCGCGTGGCGCCACCGAGGCGCCCTTGAGGTTGGCGGCGACGATCGAGGCGTGGAGCTTGTCGTCGAGCTTCTCCGCGCACGCGACGTACGCGTCCCAGTCCTTCGGCTCGGCGATGGGGTACGACGCCGCCCACTGCTTCGTCTGCTCACGCCAGTCCCAGCACGCCACCGTCGCATCGGCGATCTTGGTGGCGACCGCCTTGTCGAACTGGCCGTCGAGCTGGGCGATGCCGTCCGCGGTGAGCGCGCCGACCTCCTTGAGCTTTGCGACCCCGACCGACGCGACGATCTTCTGCGCTGTGCAGTGGGCCTGCTCGGCGGGGAGCTCGACGGCGATCTGGGACCCGAGTGCCGCGACCGCCGCCTCGCTGCCGTCGGCCTCCTCGGAGCCGCAGGCGGTGAGGACGAGGGTGGTGGCCGCGAGGGCGAGGGCGGAAGTCATCAGGTGACGCATGGCGGGGAGTCAACCACGACCGGCGAAATCCCGTTGCGGCTGCCCAGGGATCCTTGACACATACCCGGTATGCATACCTAGTATGCATTCACCGGGTGTTCCGGAAAGGGGGAACGATGTCAGTCCGACACGCATTGCTCGCGTTGCTGGAGCAGGGTCCGATGTACGGCTACCAGCTCCGCACGGAGTTCGAGGGCCGCACGGGCTCGACCTGGCCACTCAACATCGGGCAGGTCTACTCGACGCTGACGCGGCTGGAGCGCGACGGCTTGATCGAGGCCGTGACGGGGGAGGCGGCTGCCGAAGCAGGCGCCGAGGCTGCCGCCGACAGCAACGGCGACGGCAAGCGTCGCTACGCGATCACCACCGACGGCCGCGTCGAGGTCGCCACGTGGTTCGACCAGCCCGTCGGGCGCGGTGAGCCGCCGCGCGACGAGCTGGCGATCAAACTCGCCATCGCCGTCACCATCCCGGGGGTTGACGTCGGTGGCCTGGTGCAGCGCCAGCGCACCGCGACGATGAACGCACTGCACGACTACACGCGGCTCAAGCGCAACGCAGACAGTCCACAACAGGGGCAGCCGGCGGACCCGACTGATCTTGGTTGGAGCCTCGTGCTCGACTCCCTGATCTTCATCGCCGAGGCGGAGATCCGCTGGCTCGACCACTGCGAGGCGCGCCTCGCGCGCCTCGCGCACCCCACCCGATCCGCCGTTGCCGAGGAGGCCACCCGATGAACGCCATTCTCACGCTCGCGAACGTCACCCGCGTCCACGGCGCAGGGGCGGCGCAGGTCAACGCGCTGCGCGGGGTCACCCTGACCGCTGCGCCCGGCGAGCTGGTCGCCGTCATGGGGCCCTCGGGCTCCGGCAAGTCGACGCTGCTCAACCTGGCCGGTGGCCTCGACCTCCCGACGAGTGGCGACATCGTGATCGAGGGGCAGTCGCTGGTCGGCCTCTCCGTGGCGGCCCGCGCCCGGCTCCGTCGTACGGCGGTGGGCTACGTCTTCCAGGACTTCAACCTGATCCCGGCGCTCACCGCTCTCGAGAACGTCGCCCTGCCGCGCGAGCTCGATGGCGTCGGCACGAAGCAGGCTCGTCGCGACGCCCTCGCTGCCCTGGAGGAGGTCGGCGTCGCGGGTGCCGCCGACCGCTTCCCCGACGACATGTCCGGCGGTCAGCAGCAGCGCGTCGCGATCGCGCGCGCCCTGGTGGGAGAGCGCCGGCTGATCCTGGCCGACGAGCCGACCGGCGCCCTCGACACCGCGACTGGCGAGGAGATCCTGCAGCTGCTCCGGACGCGCTGCGACGCGGGCGCCGCCGTCGTCATGGTCACCCACGAGCCGCGCCACGCTGCCTGGGCTGACCGCGTCGTCTTCCTCCGCGACGGCCTGGTGGTCGACGAGTCGGGTCGTGCCTCGGGTCCCGAGGACCTGCTTGCCGCGGACGGTGTGCGATGACGGGCCTCCGGAGCTGGCCGGCGCTGTTGAGGCTGGCCTGGCGTGACGTGTTGCGCAACAAGGGCCGCAGCGCGCTGATCCTGGTGATGATCGCGTTGCCCGTGCTGGGTGTGACGGCCGCGCACGTGTCGGTCTCGACGCAGGACGTCGACACTGTCGAGGGCCTCGACCGGCGGTTGGGTCAGGCAGACGCGAGCCTGCACCGCGAGTTCGGCGCCTCTCGCGTGTACCAGGGTGTCGACCCGCAGGACGGCGGTGGGTGGGGCTCGGAGGACGGCGAACGACCCGTACCCGCGACGCCCGAGCAGATCGTGGCGATCCTCGGTGATAGTGCGCGACTGGTGCCCTCGCGGGAGGACTACCTCAGTCGACGGGACGGCGACCGGCTCAGCGGCGTCCGTGTGATCTCCGCGGACCTGCGCGAGCCGATCTTCGCGGGCACCTGGCACCTCGGCTCGGGCCGCGTACCGGAGAAGGTGGGTGAGGTGCTGGTCAACAGTGAGCTCGTCGATCATGGCGTCTCCCTTGGCGACACCTTCGAGCTCTACGGCGAGTCGACGCCGCTGAAGGTCGTCGGCACGGCCGAGGACGCGTCCTACAACGGAGAGGCGACGGCCTGGGCACTGCCCGGAACCGTCCCTGCGGCCGCGAACCGGCTCGACGACTACCTCGTCGACGTGAAGGGCGGCGTCAGCTGGCAGCAGGTCCGCGCACTCAACGAGCTCGGTGTCTCGGTCTTCAGCCGTGCGGTGGTGGCTGACCCGCCGAGTGACGAAGAGTTGAGGGCGGGTCAGGAGGACATGTACTTCGACGACTACGACTCCCAGATGATCTTGGCCACGACGATCCTGATCATCACGATGGCGCTTCTCGAGGTGATCCTGCTCGCTGGACCGGCGTTCGCTGTCGGTGCCCGACGGATGCAGCGGCACCTCGCGCAGGTTGCGGCGACTGGCGGCACTCCCGCTCAGGTCCGCAAGGCTGTTCTGGCAACGGCCGTGGTGCTGGGTGGCATCGCTGCGGCGGTGGGACTGGTCGGCGGCATCGGTCTGGCTGCGGTCGCTACGCCGATACTCCAGCACTGGTCGAGCTCGACCTTCGGGCCATTCGACGTGCGCTGGGCACAGGTCATCGGCATCGCCTTCCTGGGGTGGCTGAGCGCCGTTATCGCTGCGTTCGTCCCGGCCTGGATCGCGTCCCGCCAGGACGTCGTCCGGGTCCTGGCCGGTCGCCGCGGTGACCGTGCGCCGGGCAAGGCTTCTCCGCTGGTCGGCCTTGTCCTCTTCCTCGCCGGAGTCGGGGTTGCGGCGTACGGCACGCGTCAGCCGACTTGGGGAGAGGTGTGGATCGCCGGAGCCGCCATCCTGGTGGTGCTCGGGGGGATCCTGCTGCTCTCGCCGGTCGTGGTGCTCGTGGGGCGTCTGGCCGGTCGCGCCCCCCTTCCGCTGCGGTACGCCGTGCGCGACGCCGCCCGCCATCGGACCCGCACGATCCCAGCGATCGGCGCCGTCATGGCCACGGTCACGGGCGTCGTGGCGCTCGGCATCGCCAACTCCAGCGACATCGACCAGCAGCGCGAGACCTATCGACCGCAGACCGCGGCTGGCGCGGGTTTCGTCACGAACTACACCGACTCGGTGCCGGACGAGCTCCGTGCCGAGCTCTGGCAGAAGGTCGTCGAGACGACGAAGGAATCAGTGCCCGCGGCCGAGCCGCTCCAGTCCTTCGAGGGCAGTGACGGGATCGATGAGCCGCTGACCGAGGTCCAGCTCCGCGGAGCCGGAGAGGGGCGCGGTGACTATCTCAGCGAGTACGGCGGCTACTTCGGCAACTGGCTCGTGGCGGACACGCTGCCCCCAGTCGAGATGTGGCTCACGCCGGCCGGGAAGAACAAGGTCTCCGCGGCTCTCGACGCCGGCAAGGTGGTCCTCTTCACCGACAAGGCCGCGCAGCGCAACGCTGCTCAGGCAGCCAAAGAGGGTTATGGCCAGCCGCTAGACCTGGACCGTGACGAGGTGACGCTCGGGACCTGGACCTACGACGAATACGGCCAGGGCAAGGACGGCCCCGAGTCCGTGACGGCCCCGGCGGTCGTCGTCGAGGTGGAGCACGGCACCACCCAGGGCATCGTCCCGACTGCGGTGGCCGAGCGCCTCGGCGTGCCGCTGGCGACCCGCGCGATCGCACTCCCCGGCCCGATCAGCAAGGCGCGTGAGAAGGCGCTGGAGAAGGCGCTCACCGCCGCCGGGGTGCCGGAGGCCGATGTTTACGTCGAGCGTGGCTGGACCGGTGGCCGGGACTACCTGCTGATGCTGCTGGCGTTGGCGGGCGTCGGAGCGCTGTTGATGATCGGTGGCACGCTGACGGCGACCTTCCTGGCGCTGTCGGACGCGTCACCGGACCTCGCAACCCTCTCGGCAGTCGGTGCTGCTCCGCGCGAGCGGCGACTCGTCGCCGCGAGCACGGCGCTCGTTCTGGGCGGGATCGGTGCAGTTCTGGGTGCCGCGGTCGGCTTCGTGCCAGGCGTCACGGCCGCATGGGTGATCTCCAGTGACTACTGGACGGAGGGCACCTGGGACGGCGTCGGCGCTGCTCACCACTACCTGGACATCCCGTGGCTGTTGATCCTCGGGGTGGTCGTGGGGCTGCCGCTCCTCACCGCACTCGTGGTCGGGCTCAGTGCCCGGTCACGGCTCCCGCTGGTGGCGCGCATCGACTGAGCGCGTCCGACCCGGACCGGCGGGGGCATGGAGGTACGACGCGGGCGGGGCTCCTCGGGGGAGGGCCTCGCCCGCGTCGTGCTGCTGCCGCGGCTCCCGCGCTCAGCCGCGCTTGACGACGACCGTGGTCAGGATCTTGTCGGTGAGGGTCTGCGTCTTCGGCTTGTCCCACAGCGGCCACAGGTAGTCGAGGTAGACGGCCTGGTTGATCAGCCCGTGGAGGAACATCCGGCCCAGGCACGACGGCCAGCCCGGGGCGGCGCCGGTCGTCTCGTTGACCACGTAGATGCCGACCTTCGCCTTGCCCCAGGTCTGGCCGGTGCGGCCCTGGCTGGTGACGTAGTTGCGGAGCGACCGCACGATCATCCAGAGGTAGGAGGCGGCGATCAGGATGCCGCCGACGACCATCAAGGTCTGACCCGTGCTGGTTGTCTCGTAGTCGTTGGAGCTCGCGATGCCGGCGATCATCAGGACGATGCCGACGATGAAGGCGACGAACGTCGGCCACAGGTAGACGACGTCCCAGAGCGTCGCGACGACGCGGTCGCCCCACGTCGCGTAGGTGGAGGTGGGCTGGGCGGGAGGCTGCTCGGCGTACGGCGTGGGCTCAGTCATGCCTGCATCCTGCACCATCGAACTTAAAGACAGGCTTGACTGTTTCTAAGTATGTGGGACAGGCTGTACCCGTGACGGAGACCCATCAGCGCGTGCCGCAGGAGGAGCGCACCCGCGTGATGCGGCAGCGGCTGCTGGAGGCGACCATCCAGTGCCTCGTGGACGCGGGCTTCGCGGGGACGTCCACGACGCTGGTCTCGAAGATCGCGGGCGTGAGCCGCGGCGCGCAGCTGCACCACTTTCCGACGAAGAACGACCTCGTCGTCGCGGCGGTCCGCCACCTCGCCGAGCAGCGTCAGATCGAGTTCGCCCGGGTCCGCGCAGCGCTCCCCGAGGGCGAGGGGCGCACGCGTGCCGTTCTCGGCGTGATGGCGGAGTACGTCGTCTCCCCGTTCTTCACCGCTGCGCTCGAGCTCTGGGTCGCCGCGCGCAGCGACGCGCAGCTCCTCGAGGCCGTCGCACCACTCGAGATCGAGACCGGTCGAGCGCTGCACGCGATCGCCGTCGACCTGCTCCGGGTCGACGAGTCGGTCCCGGGCATCCGCGAGCTGGTGCAGGCCACCCTCGACCTCCTGCGGGGCCTAGGCCTCGCCAACACGCTCGGCGACGACTCCCGGCGCCGCAACCGCATCCTCGACCAGTGGGCGCAGTCCCTCGATCGCGAACTGAAGGAGCTTCGATGAGCAACGTGCTGGAAGAGGTCCTCGCGGACCTCACGGCCGAGGGACAGTACGTCGAGTCGCTGGTCGCCGACCTCGACGAGGCGGGCTGGCGCACGCTCACCCCGGCGGAGGGCTGGGACGTCGCCACGACCGTCGCGCACCTGCTGTGGACCGACGAGTCCTCGGTCAAGGCGATCGACGCGACCCTCGACCCCGAGCAGGGCAAGGCGGCCTGGGACGCCCTGGTGATGGACGCGTTCGGCGACCCGACCGGCTTCGTCGACACCGCAGCGCTCGGTCTGGCGAAGGAGCTCTCCGGTGCGGAGCTCCTCGCCCGCTGGACCGGCAGCCGTGCCGCCGTCGTCGCGAAGCTGCGCACCGTTCCGGACGGCCAGAAGCTGATGTGGTTCGGCCCGCCGATGGCCCCGGCGAGCATGGCGACGGCCCGCCTCATGGAGACCTGGGCGCATGGCCTCGACATCGCCGACGCCACCGGAGCACCGCACTCGCTGACCGACCGGATCAGGCACGTCGCGAGCATCGGCTTCCGGACCCGCAACTTCGCGTTCGCGCAGAACGGCCTCGACGCACCGACCGAGCCGGTCCGCCTCGAGCTCACGCTGCCGAGCGGTGCGACCTGGACGGCAGGACCGGACGACGCGCCGCAGACCGTGACCGGCTCGGCGTACGACTTCGCGGCGCTGGCCACCCAGCGCCTGCACCGCGACGACACCGACCTCGTCGCCACCGGCGCGGACGCCGAGAAGTGGCTCACCATCGCGCAGGCCTTCGCCGGTCCCGCCGGCGGCGGTCGTGCCCCGAAGAACGGCAAGGGAGAGACGGCATGAGCAACCCCGCCCTGATCGGCAACTGCTCGGGCTTCTACGGGGACCGCCTTTCGGCGTTTCGCGAGATGCTCGAGGGCGGCCGGCTCGACTACCTCACCGGCGACTACCTGGCCGAGCTCACCATGCTGATTCTCGGCAAGGACACCTTCAAGGACCCGAACCTCGGCTACGCACGGACGTTCGTGAAGCAGGCCGAGGACGCCCTCGGCCTGGCGCTCGAGCAGGGCGTCAAGGTCGTCGTCAACGCCGGCGGCATCAACCCCCGCGGCCTCGCCGACAAGCTGCGTGAGGTCTCCGGCGCCCTCGGCCTGGACCCGAAGATCGCCCACGTCGAGGGCGACGACATCCGGGCGAAGGCGGCCGAGCTCGGCCTCGCCCACCCGACGTACGGCAACCCGCTCACGGCCAACGCCTACCTCGGCGCCTTCGGCATCTCCAGCGCGCTCACGCACGGAGCCGACGTCGTCGTGACGGGGCGCGTCACCGACGCGAGCGTCGTCATGGGTCCCGCGATCCACCACCACGGCTGGACGCCCGAGTCGTACGACGAGCTCGCCGGTGCCCTGATCGCGGGCCACATCATCGAGTGCGGAACCCAGGCCTGCGGCGGCAACTTCTCGGGCTTCCTCGACCTTCCGGCCGAGCTGCGCAGCAAGCCGCTCGGCTTCCCGATCGCCGAGATCGCCAGCAACGGCGACATGGTGATCACCAAGCACGCCGACACGGGCGGCGCGGTCACGGTCGACACCGTGACGGCCCAGCTGGTCTACGAGATCCAGACGACGAAGTACCTCAACCCCGACGTCACCGCCGACCTGACCAGCATCCGCCTGGAGCAGGAGGGCCCGGACCGCGTGAAGGTCAGCGGGATCACGGGGTCGGAGCCTCCGGCGACCCTGAAGGCCTGCCTCAACTACTTCGCGGGCTACCGCAACTCGATGGAGATGATCCTCACCGGTCTGAACGTCGTGGAGAAGGCTGCCTGGGTGCAGCAGCAGGCGACCGACGCCTGGGGTGACAACGGTCCGGCCAAGGTCGTGTGGACCAAGGTCGACCAGCCGGGCACTGACGCCGACACGCAGGAGGCGGCCTCCGCGATCCTGCGCGTCACGGCGTTCGACATGGACGCCGACAAGGTCGCCAAGGGGTTCACCGGCCCGCTCATCGAGCAGGTCCTCGGCTCCTACCCGGGCTTCGCCCCCACGCGGATGCCCGGTCCAGGCATGGCCTACGGCGTCTACACCCCGGCGTACATCCCGCGCGACACGGTCGCGCACACCGTCGTCCACCACGACGGTTCGGTCGAGGTGATCGCGGACCCGAAGACCACGGACGTGCCCGTCGACAAGGCACTCGGCCAGCGGCCGTCGCCGTACCCCGCGCCTGCCGACACCCTGACCCGCCGCCTGCCGCTCGGGACCTTCGTCCACGGCCGCTCCGGCGACAAGGGCGGCGACGCCAACATCGGTCTCTGGGTCAAGAACGACGGCCACCCGAAGTACGCCGAGCGCGTCACCTGGCTGACCAAGTACATGAGCCCGCGCAAGGTGCGTGAGCTCATCCCCGAGGCCGCCGACCTCGACATCGAGGTCTACGTCCTGCCGAACCTCGGCGGCGTCAACATCCTGATCCACGGCCTGCTCGACGAGGGCGTGGCCGCCACCGCACGTTTCGACCCCCAGGCCAAGGGCCTGGCCGAGTGGGTCCGTGGCCGTCTGGCCAGTATCGAAGGGAGTCTCCTGTGAGCATCACGTTCAACCACGGCCTGACGGAGGAGCAGGTGGCGCTCAAGGCGAGCGCCCGCGCCTTCGCCGAGCGCGAGCTGATGCCGCACATGGAGGAGTGGGAGCGCGCGGGCGAGGTCCCGCGCGAGATCCAGAAGAAGCTCGCCAAGGCGGGCCTGCTCGCGGTGGGCTTCCCTGAGAAGGTGGGCGGCGACGGCGGCGACATGGTCGACAACTTCGCTGTCCAGGAGGGCTTCTACGAGGCCGGAGTCTCCGGTGGCGCGTTCGTCGCGATGTTCACCCACGGCATCTCGGTACCTCACATCGCGCGCAACGGCACGCCTGAGCAGATCGACGAGTACGTCCGTCCGACGCTGGCCGGAGAGAAGATCGGCTCCCTCGGCATCACCGAGCCGGGTGCCGGCTCCGACGTCGCCAACATCACCACCCGCGCAGTCCGCGACGGTGACGAGTACGTCATCAACGGCGCCAAGATGTTCATCACCTCCTCGATCCGCGCGGACTTCGTCGTCGTCGCCTGCCGCACGGGTGAGGCGGGTGCCCACGGCATCTCGCTGATCATCGTGCCCAAGGGCACGCCCGGTTTCACCGTCTCCCGCAAGCTCGACAAGATGGGCTGGCTGGCCTCCGACACCGGCGAGCTCTCGTTCGTCGACGTGCGCGTGCCGGTCACCAACCTGGTCGGCCAGGAGAACCACGGCTTCTACTACATCGCCGACCAGTTCGTCTCCGAGCGCCTGGGCCTCGCACTGGCCGGCTACGGCCACGCGATCAGGTGCCTGAACCTGACGCAGGAGTACACCCAGCAGCGCACGGCGTTCGGCAAGCCGCTGGCGGCCAACCAGGTGGTCCGCCAGAAGCTGGTCGAGATGCACCGGCAGATCGACGTGGCGCGCACCTACACGCTCTCGATCGCGGCGCGCTTCTCCGCCGGCGAGAACGTCATCGCCGAGGCCTGTCTCGCGAAGCAGACCGGCGTCGAGACCGGGTGCTGGGTCGCCGACCAGGCCGTCCAGCTGCACGGCGGCATGGGCTACATGCGCGAGACCGAGGTCGAGCGCCACTACCGCGACGTCCGTCTGCTGCCCATCGGCGGTGGTGCGACCGAGGTCCTCTCCGACCTCGCGGCCCGTCTGCTCGGTTACGCCCCGGGAGCGAAGGCATGACCAAGACCAATATCGACACCTCGGCAGCGACCTTCGAGGAGTTCCGTGCGGCGATGCTCGCCAAGGTCGAGGACCTGCAGGAGCAGCTGAAGGTCCCGGTCGCGGGTGGCGGCCCCAAGTACGTCGAGCGGCACCACGCCCGCGGCAAGCTCACCGTGCGCGAGCGGATCGAGCTGCTGCTCGACCCGGACACGCCCTTCCTCGAGCTGTGTGCGCTGGCGGGCTGGCACGACCAGACCCAGACGACCGGCGGTTCGCTGGTCTTCGGCATCGGTGTCGTCGAGGGCACCGAGGTGCTGATCATCGCGACCGACCCGACCGTCAAGGCCGGTGCGATGAACCCGTGGTCGCTGAAGAAGAGCTTCCGCGCCGCCGAGCTGGGCGAGTGGATCGGCCTGCCGACGGTCTCCCTGATCGAGTCCGCGGGCGCCGATCTGCCGAACCAGAAGGACCTCTTCGTTCCCGGCGGCAAGTCGTTCCGCGACCTCACGAAGGCGTCGGCCGCCAAGCTGCCGATCGTCTCCGTGGTCTTCGGCAACGCCACCGCGGGCGGCGCCTACATGACCGCGATGACCGACTACACGATCTTCGTGAAGAACAACGCGAAGGTCTTCCTGGCCGGTCCGCCGCTGGTGAAGATGGCGACCGGTGAGGTCTCCGACGACGAGACCCTCGGTGGCGCCGAGATGCACGCGCGCACCTCCGGCCTCGCCGACTTCCTGGCCGAGGACGAGGTCGACGCGCTGCGCCTGGCCCGCCAGTGCGTACGCCGCCTCAACTGGCGCAAGCAGGGCCTCGGGCCGCGCACACCGGACTTCGCCGAGCCGCTCTTCGATGCCGAGGAGCTCCTCGGCATCGTCCCGAACGACATCAAGATCCCGTTCGACCCGCGTGAGGTGATCAAGCGGATCGTCGACGGCAGCGAGTTCGACGAGTTCAAGCCGCTCTACGGCACCTCGATGGTCTGCGGCTTCGCCGAGCTGCACGGCTACCCGATCGGCATCCTTGCCAACGCCCAGGGTGTCATCTTCAGCGAGGAGGCCAACAAGGCGGCGCAGTTCATCCAGCTGGCCAACCAGGTCGACACCCCGCTGCTCTTTCTCCAGAACACCACCGGCTTCATGGTCGGTGCGGAGTACGAGCAGCGCGGCATCATCAAGCACGGCGCCCAGCTGATCAACGCCGTCTCCAACTCCTCGGTCCCGCACCTGACCATCAACATGGCGGCGTCGTTCGGCGCCGGTGCCTACGCGATGAGCGGACGCGGCTACGACCCGATCTTCATGTTCGGCTGGGCCGGCTCGAGGACGGCCGTGATGGGTTCCGAGCAGCTCGCCGGCGTCATGGACATCGTCACGCGCGAGAAGCACGCGAAGGCGGGCACCGAGGTCGACGAAGCGCAGCTCCAGGGCATCAAGGACTTCATCGTCGGCATCGCCGAGGAGCAGGGCACCGCCTACTTCATGAGCGGAATGATGTACGACGACGGCGTCATCGACCCGCGGGACACCCGCGCCATCCTCGGCATCT
>UEXP01000133.1_pt1 | contig 11980 bp, 13 predicted proteins | sample 4301171 | NCBI WGS metagenome assembly UEXP01 (sample SAMEA4773182, study PRJEB27434) | metagenome | biome: 2259; feature: agricultural soil; material: soil | place: USA | collected 2014-09 | depth 0.25 m
CCGCACGATGAAGGCCGCTCAGAGCCGCCTCAACGCCCTCGGCTGCGACGCGGGCACCGCGGACGGCAGCGGTTCGCTCCGGACCACCGCGGCGATCGTGAAGTTCCAGGCCGCCAACTCCCTGGCACAGACCGGTGCCCTGGGCGCGACCTTCTGGGACGCGGCCGAGGCGTCGCCTGTGCGGTGTGACGAGCGGCCCGTGCCGGCGGGTTCGGGTGCAGGGCGCCGGATCGTCGTGTCGCGGACGCAGAACCACGTGTGGCTGGTCAACGGCGACGGCAGCGTGCAGGCCCAGGGCGGCGTGATCGACAACCCGGGCGTGTGGGCGGACGGCACCTACTCGAGCGGGTCGAAGTGCGGCCGCGCTGCGCGGACGCGCTTCGGGCGCGACTATTCGCGCACCCTGCGCCTGGACTACTTCACGCGGCTACGGACGCGGTTGTGCGGCGTCGGCTTCCACCGCATCCCGGTCGACCGGAAGTCGGGCGCCCAGATCCACGCCGACTGGCTCCTGGGCACCAACCTCGCCGCCTCCCACGGGTGCATGCGCGTGTCCGAGCGGCTCGCTGCGCAGATCTACAGCTTCGCCCGGCGGCATACGACCGTCGTCGTGAAGTCCTGACTCAGAGCTTCAGCTGCAACCGCTCCACCCGCAGCACGGCGAGCTCGTGCTCGGGGTCGCCGCTCATCACCGCCGCGAGCCGCAGGTGCGGAAGCGCCTCGGCGAAGCGGCTCTGCCGCTCCAGCGCACGGCCGAGGGCGTAGCGCGCCCAGTCGTCATCCGGGACCTCGTCGACGAGCTCCCGGAGCTCGGCCTCGGCCTTCTCCAGCTGCGCGCGCAGCAGGAAGGCCCAGGCCCGCAGGCTGCGCAGGCCGCGGTTGTCCGGCTCCTCGACCAGCGCCGGCTCGAGGAGCTCGAGTGCCTCCTTCGCGGCGCGCCGGACCAGCAGGTCGTACGCCGCGGCGTACGCCCGCTCGGGCGCGCGCTGCCCCGGGAAGACGAGGTGGGGCGCCGTGATCTCGATCGGCTCGATGTTCTCGGACATGCCCCACCAACGTCACCCCGCAGGTGGATGTTCCCCGCCCCCGACGTCAGTCCACGCCTCCGGCGCCGGGATCCACGATCGCCACCGGGAACTTCCACGGAAGCCCCTGGGCGAAGACGAACACACGGTCTCCCACCGCGTTCGCCATCAACTTCGCCGCGTTGAGCGCATCGCGCAACCCGGCCGCACGTCCGACGCCGTTGCTCGGCCCGACAAGGCCGATCCGGGACGCCGGAACCATCACATACTCCCCTCCCATGCATCCTTGATACGCCTGTCGCGGGGACCGGGGATCATCCGTTCGGTCATTTCCTTGCCACCCGTCAAGGGAGGGGAGCCGACACCTCATGGCAACATGATTGAAACCGCTGGGGCCTACGTTCACCGTCATGCAGGGACCGTTCGACGACTACAAGCCAGGGCTCGCCTACGACGAGATGTTCGACGACGCGAGCGAGTCGAGGCTGCCCTATGCCATGCTCCACGACGCGTTCGAGGCGCTCTCGGCGAGCGAGCTGAAGTCCCGCGTCGATGCCCTTGCGGCCGGTTACCTCGACCAGGGCGTCACCTTCGACATCGGCGGTGAGGAGCGGGCGTTCCCCCTCGACATCCTGCCGCGCGTCATCGAGGCCGACGCGTGGGCCTCGGTTGACGTCGGCGTCCAGCAGCGCGTCAAGGCACTGGAGCTCTTCCTCGCCGATGTCTACGACGCCGGTCGCGTCTTCGAGGACGGGGTCATCCCGCGTGCGGTCATCACCACCTCGAGCCACTACCACCGCGCCGCGGCGAGCGTCGCTCCGCCGAACGGCGTCCGCGTGCACGTCTCCGGCATCGACCTGATCCGTGACGCCAACGGCGAGTTTCGGGTGCTCGAGGACAACGTGCGCGTGCCCTCCGGTGTCTCCTACGTGATGACCAACCGGCGGGCCATCTCGGGCGCGCTGCCCGAGACGTTCAGCCACCACCGGGTGCGCTCGGTGACCGCCTATCCGCAGCGGCTGCTCGCGGCCCTGCGCGCGGCAGCCCCGGCCGGCGTGAGTGACCCCCGCATCGTCGTACTGACCCCGGGCGTCTTCAACGGTGCGTACTTCGAGCACGCCCTCCTCGCGCGTCGCATGGGCGTCGAGCTGGTCGAGGGCCGCGACCTGGTCTGCCGTCGCGGGCGCGTGATGATGCGGACGACCCAGGGCCTGGCCCAGGTCCACGTGATCTACCGCCGGGTCGACGACGAGTTCCTCGACCCGGTGCACTTCCGCGGCGACTCCCTGCTCGGCTGCCCCGGGCTGGTCAACGCTGCCCGTGCCGGCAACGTGACGCTGGCCAACGCCATCGGCAACGGTGTCGCCGACGACAAGCTCGTCTACACCTACATGCCCGACCTGATCCGTTACTACCTCGGCGAGGAGCCCGTGCTCCGCAACGTCGACACGTGGCGCTGCGGCGAGCCGGACCACCTCGAGGAGGTCATGGACCGCCTCGACGAGCTGGTGCTGAAGCCGGTCGACGGTTCGGGCGGCAAGGGCATCGTGATCGGTCCGCACGCCACACCCGCCGAGCTCGACGAGCTTCGCGTGAAGGTCGCCGAGGACCCGCGCTCATGGATCGCCCAGCCCGTCGTGCAGCTCTCGACGGTCCCGACGTACGCCAACGGCAAGATGGCGCCGCGCCACGTCGACCTGCGCCCCTTCGCGGTCAACGACGGCGACAACGTGTGGGTCCTGCCCGGCGGCCTGACCCGCGTGGCCCTCGCCGAGGGCGAGCTGATCGTCAACTCCTCGCGCGGCGGAGGGTCGAAGGACACCTGGGTGCTCTCCGGCGCGGTCGACATCGAGGTGCTGCCGGTCCGGCCCGAGGTGCCGCACACACCGTCCCCGCAGAGCACCGGCCCCCGCCTCACGGCGACGCAGCAGCCCGAGCAACAGGAGCAGTCGATGCCCACGACCGGAGAGGAGGACGACGCATGCTGAGCCGGATCGCGGAGTCCCTCTTCTGGATCGGGCGGTACGTCGAGCGCGCCGAGGACACCGCACGCATCCTCGACGTGCAGCTCCAGCTCATGCTGGAGGACGCCTCCGTCGACGAGGACCTCACCTGCCGCACGCTGCTCTCGATCATGGGTGTCGAGGCCGAGCTCGGCCCGCGCCTGACCTCCCGTGAGGTCCTCGACCTCCTCGCCTACGACCTGGCCTCCCCCGCCTCGATCGCGTCGGCCCTGGCGGCGTCGCGCGAGTCGGCCCGCCGGGCGCGCGAGACGCTGTCCGAGCCGCTGTGGGAAGCGATCAACACGACGTGGCGGACGATCCCGTCGGGGCGGTTCACGATGCTCCGCCCGCCCGCGGTCTTCGGGTGGGTGCGCGACCGTGCGGCCCTGATCAACGGCACCGCGGACGCCACGATGACCCGCGACGAAGGCTGGCAGTTCCTCGTCCTCGGCCGCTCGATCGAGCGCGCGGACATGACCGCGCGGCTGGTGGCGACCGCGGCGCTGGCTGCGTCCGGTTCCTCGTCGGCCTGGACCTCGACCCTGCGCGCCTGTGGTGGCTACGAGGCGTTCCTGCGGACCTACGGAGGGCTCGAGGCCGACCGCGAGGCGGCCGAGTTCCTGCTGCTCGACCGGGTCTTCCCCCGGTCGGTCGTCCACGCCCTGTCGCGCGCCGAGCTCTGCCTGGAGAACCTCGACTCGGGCGGCTCCCGCGCGGGTTTCCAGAACGACGCCCAGCGGCTGATCGGCCGCACCCGGGCCGACCTCGAGTACCGCTCCCTCAGCGACGTGCTCGCGGACCTGCCCAACGAGATGGAACGGCTGCAGCAGACCTGCGCGGCAGCCACCGATGCGATCGCCCGGCGCTACTTCGCCGGGTCCGAGGCCACCGAGTGGCATGGAGGTCGGGTCTGATGCAGCTGCGGATCGTCCACACGACGGGCTACAAGTACGACGGCGGCGCGAAGGCGTCGTACAACGAGGCGCGGTTGACGCCGACGACGTCGGCCGAGCAGATCGTCGTGCACAGCCGGCTCGACATCTCGCCGGTGCCGTGGACCTACGGCTACCGGGACTACTTCGGTGCCGAGGTGGCGGCCTTCGAGATCAGCGAGCCGCACGAGACGCTGCGCGTGACCTCGGTCGCCACGGTGCACACCAACCGGCCGGTCCCCGCACCGCCCGCGCTCGCCTGGGCCGAGATCACCTCGGACGACGTCGCCGACCTGCACTGCGAGTACCTCGCGACCGACGACCTCGTCGCCTGCCCGGAGGACCTGCTGGAGGCGGCCCGCGAGATCGCCGCGGCGTCCTCCCGGCCCGGTGCCGCGGCCCGCGAGATCTGCGCGCTCGTGCACGACTCGATGGCCTACGAGCCGGGGTCGACCGACGTGCTCACCACGGCCGCCGCAGCCTGGGAGCAGCGGGCCGGCGTGTGTCAGGACCTCGTGCACGTGGTGATCGGCGCCCTGCGCGCCATCGGCGTGCCCGCACGCTACGTCTCGGGCTACCTCCACCCCTCCGCCGAGCCGACCGTCGGCGTCGCCGTGGCGGGCCAGTCGCACGCCTGGGTCGAGTGGTGGGACGCCGGCTGGCGCGGCTTCGACCCGACGACCGACGAGGCTGTGGGCAACCGGCACGTCTCGATCGCCGCCGGCCGCGACTACCGCGACGTCCGCCCGCTGGCCGGGATCTACAGCGGTGGATGCACTTCGTCGATGTTCGTGGACGTGCAGATCACGCGCCTCGCCTGAGGGTGCGGAAGGGCTGGCTCATAGGCCGGGAACAGTGCCCGCAGGAACGGCCATCGTTGGGTGTTGTTGGCAAACCGTGGCTGACCTGCGAAAACTCGTTGGCTCTCAACGGATGCAATCAGGCGGGTTTGAGATTCTTGCGGACTGCCTGCGGACTGCCGTGACCCTGGCAGGCATGAGCTACAAATCCATCACCGGGGCGAACGTACCGCCGGATGCGAAGAAGTCGTCGCTGGCCGGCCCGCGATCACGCTCCAGGCGTCCGATGGTGTTCCGATGCCACCAGCGATTGCTGGTATCTCGAAAGTAGAGCGTGGGAAGCAGCTGGGCGGGCTCCCATTGCTCGCCCATAGCCGCGCTGGGGATACGGACCGCCACCGTTCGCGTAGCTTCAGGAGGCACGGTTCCGACGTCGACGCGTACAGGGTGCCCATCTAGCTGATCCCGATAGTCGAAGAACGCTCCAAACACCGGTTCGCTGGTCCGGTTGGAGACGTGCACGACGGGCTCACGCAAAACCGCGCCAGATAGGAGATGCACTCCTTCCGACGACCAGTCCGCCCAACAGCTGACCCGTATTGCATCCTCGCGTTCGCGGCCTTCGCGCGATTCTCGTTGCTCGCCCAATTGGACGCGCAGGACGTACAAGGAAATGAGGACCGCGACCACTGCTGAGCTAGCCGTGACCGCATTGAGCGAAGTTTCAACCATGCGATGAGAGTCGCACCAGCTACCGACAGGCGCGGCGATCCTGCTGGATGTCGTCGGCCGAGACGAGTCGCTTCAGCTGATCACTAGTGTCGAAATGCCCCCCCGATCCTGCATGCCATGTCGAGCCATTGAGTTTCACGGGGTCCATCTGACCGTGCGCGTGTTCGATATCGGCCGTTCGCAGCATCGGACTGCTGCAGCGTTGCTGCACTTTCGTGCTGCACCTGCGGTGGTGACTGTCTTCGCCGTCGGCGACCCCTGACAGCCGCAACCACGCACCAGGGTGAGGCTTCGGGGCGGCCCCGGAGATCGTGACGGCGTCTCCACTGTGCGCGACCACCGCAGACCGTGACCGCTGGGGCGAAGAACGCAATGCGTGGGGCGCCCTCTCCCCGTCAGCGCCACAGTCATGAACTCGAACGTTCGGCGCCCTCGGTCATGACCCATCTGCATCTGCGTTGCTACACGGCAGCGCTGAGTACAGCCGATACGGTGCAGGCGTGTACGAGGTCTTCGATGTCAGCTCCTGGCGGCTGTACGAAGTCGATGAACAACTCGGCACCAAAGAGAAGGACTGGCTCGTCGGCCCCCGCGGCGAACGCTGGCTGTTCAAGCAGATTCGGACCAAAGATGGCCGGGACCGCGGCGAGGACTGGGCCGAGAAGCTTGTCGAGCAACTTGCGCTCCACCTCGGCGTCCCGGTCGCTACCGCCGAGCTAGCGGCCCGTTCCGGGGCAAGGGGCATCATCAGTCGGAACTTTGTCCCAGAAGGTGCCCGCCTCGAGCATGGGAACGAACTTCTCGTTCGAGTTGATTCGGACTATGACCGCGATCAAGCCAGGCAGAATGATCGCTACACGATCGAGGCTGTGAAGCTGTCCCTGGCCGACGCCGCTCCCCCGGACGCCTACCTCGTCGAGGGCATGACGGCGTTCGATATTTGGGCTGGTTACCTCGTGCTCGACGCCTGGATCGCTGGGCGCGACCGGCACCACGAAAACTGGGCGGTCATCGGTGGACATCAACGTCGAGTCATCGCGCCCTCGTTTGACCATGGCAACGCGTTGGGATTTCAAGAGTCCGAGGAGCGCCACCAAGCGATGGCCGCAAGTGAGGAGCGCTTGTTGGCTTGGGCGCTCCGCGGCACCAGTCCACACTTCGCTGGTCGTCCCACGCTGGTCCAACTCGCCCACTCGGCGCTGGCCGCCGCTTCAGACGGCGCGCGAGAGATTTGGCTCGGGAAACTCCGCGATGTGAGCGAGGATGAGCTACAGGCGATCATTGATCAGGTTCCGAGCGATCGAATGTCGGTGGCTGCGCGTACCTTCTGTCAAAAGTTGCTGACGCTGAATCAGAGGAGGATCTGCGATGTCAGTTGAACTGGCGCCAACCGCGTCGACCTCTGCTGTGCGATCACTGCTACTTGTCTGGCAACACCCGACCACCCGAAAGTTCTCGAAGGTCGGGCGGCTGGCAGCCATCTCCGACGGATACCGTTTCGAGTACCTGGCCGGTGCGAACGACGTTGCGTTTGAGCCGCTCCACTCGTTCCCCGATCTCAATCGGGTCTACGTCACCCCCGGTTTGCCAGCCTTTTTCCAGAACCGCGTGATGTCGCGCAAGCGCGCCTCATACGAGCAGTACGCGAGTTGGCTCGGCCTTGACCCCTTAGAAGACGAGCCGATCGAAGTCCTCGCTCGAACCGGCGGAGGGCGAGCGACCGACACCTTCCATATCGTCGAAGAGCCGGATCTGAGCGGCGGAACCGCAACTATCCGCTTCTTCGCATCTGGCCTCAGCCATGTTGACGGCGGTTTGGGCCGCCTCCTCAATGTGCAGGCCGGAGATCGGCTCGAGGTGCGTCCTGAGCCCACCAACCCTGCTAACCCGCGCGCTCTCCTCATCGACGCCGACCACGACGAGCCGGTTGGCTGGATCCCTGACTGGCTACTCGACGAGGTGCACGAGCTGATGAAGAGCGCCGACTTCGAGCTGCGCGTGGAGAGGGTGAACTTTGAAGCGCCTTGGCATCTCAAGTTGCTCTGTCGGCTTGAGGCCAGCTGCCCGTAGCGGACGCGGGGTGCGCGCAGGGACCGGCCGCCAGGCCGCAGCCCGGAGCGCGGGGCCCCGCGGCGGCGCCGGCGCAGCCGGCGCCCCTTGATTCCAAAGAGCCAGAATCAGCAATCCGGGGCGGCTCCTTGCTCTTCCAGTACGCACTCTCATGCCGATGTCCGCTCGCCGTGAACGGTTCGGGGTGCATGCTTCGGGCATGTCTGACAACGAACCCGCGCGACGAATGTCGTGGCGCAAGTCAGCTGCTTTTCGGGTGACTGTCGTTGTCGTCGCTTTGGCGGCTCTCGCGGTAGGTGCAAAGTTCGTGTGGGCTCGCTTCGCCATCGTCGACTCCGTTGCCTCCGATGATGGGATCTACCGGGCGGATCTTTTGCATCCATGGAAGTTCATGGAGAACGTGGTTGAGGTCCGGGTTGTGCGAGTCGACGGTCTTCTGAACCGCACGGTTGGGCGCGTCTGTACGTCGTCAGTTGACTACGACTTCGCGCTTGAGTGGACCGACCACGCCTTGCGGTTTGTATACCCGAGTGGACGGGTGCTCGGCACCGGCCGCGTCCGGGGTGACAGCGTGTCGTGGCATGCAGAAGCCTTCAGTTCCTGCTGATGCCCCAATCTGCCGCAACTAGCTCGGTCCTGCCGATGAGCGGCCGCGCTCACTTTCCTTGCTCAGGGGCCAGCACGGCTCGGATGGAGGCATTCTCTTCCGTATCCGATCGCGAGTCCTGCGGCAGCAGATCGCGGGCAGTCTGGCCCCGGCCATCGCAGACTTGCGCGTCGGCTCCAGCGCGCAGCAGCGCTTCTACAGCCCCGACTGATCCGCGATTCACCGCAACGTGCAGCGGTGTGCTTCCGTCATCGGCCTGCGCCCCGACAACTGCGCCCGACGAAACGAGCAGTTCGACGGCCGATGCGCCGACCCCCGCCGCGTAGTGAAGCGGCGTCCGCCCCGACTCATCGCGTCGATGGACATCGGCCCCGTGCTCCAACAGGAGGGCCGTCATCGTCAACCGATCGTCGTCGTAGAACTCCTCCACCTCATCGAGCGACTCCATGATCGGCGTCTTGATGCCGTTGCCCCACGCGTCATCGTCGACGTCGTGGCCTTCGGCCAGGAGTCGCCGTACGGCAGCACCGTCGTCGGACCAAACGGCGTACCCGAGGGAGCGCTCGACATCGTTCGTGCTCACGGGTCACAGCCTGCACGAGCCTTCACAGAAACGCACTCACATGCCGCATTGAGGTTGATGGAACTCAGTCGCTTGTGCGGCAATAACCGAGACGTGAACACCTACTTCGATGACCGCGCGAACGACGCTGCGCTGTGGCAACAGGCCGCAGCAGGTGACGGACAGGCGTTTGGGCTCATCTTCGATCGCCACGGCCAGGCGGTCCGCTCGTACTGCGCGCGTCGGTGCGGTTCGCTCGAACTCGCAGACGATCTGGTCTCAGTGGTCTTCCTGGAGGCCTGGCGGCAACGAGAGTCGGTCGAGTTCGTCGACGGCCTTGTCCTTCCCTGGCTGTACGGGGTCGCGCGCCGCAGCATCCTGCACCGACGCCGCACATCCGCACGCCACCGCGCCGCGCTGGCACGACTCCCTCATGACCTCGTCCAGCCGGACCACGCCGACGAAGTGGCGGCACTTCTCGACGACCGAGCGCAGCTTGCGGCGATCCAGGATGCGATGTCCCGACTGCGGCCCATCGATAGAGACGTACTTGTGCTCTGCGTATGGCAGGGCCTCGACTACGCATCCGCCGCCGTCGCACTCGGCGTCCCCGTCGGCACTGTCCGGTCCCGGCTGAACCGGGCGCGCGAGCGCCTCCGTAGCGAGGCGTCGCCGCACCCCATCCCTGTTCCCGTCGACGCCCTCGAGGAGGCGTGATGTCCACCAACCTGAAGCCCATGCCCCAGCAGCGCCACGACGCCATCCGTTCGATGCTCGTCGAGCACGTCAGCACCCATGCTCACAGCCACATTGACGCGGCGCCGTCCTGGCGTCGACCAACACTCATCGGGGTGGCTGCTGCCTCCATGATCACTGCGGGCATCACGACCGCGATCGTTATCGCCGACCCGACTGCACCCCCGAGCTACGCGTCGTGGACCGCTACCCCCGACCCGTCCATCGACGAAGCCGAGGCGCTCGGAGAGTGGCGTTCTCGCTGTACCGACCTCGGCACGGGCGGAATCGGGTTCGTCGACGTTCCCGTCCCGGAGTGGTCACCGCGTGACGTGCTTGTCGACCGCCGTGGTGACTTCGTCTTCTGCGTCGACATCACCCTCGGCAAGGGAACGCCAGCCTCACCTTTCATCGGGCTTGCCGGCATCCGCGCCGACAAGGGCCTCGACTCCCTCAACACCATGCACGCCGTCGTGCACGACAAGCAGGTGGCTGAACCGAAGTCTGACGAGGTGCTGATCATCGGCAGCGCCGAGGTAAAGCCAGACCCGAACCCGTCGATCCAGATGCTCAGCGCATCAGAGATCTACGGCCTGGCCGGTCCCGAGGTGATCGGTGTCGACATCCACCTCGCCAACGGCACAACGGTGACCGCCAGCGTCAACAACGGTCTCTTTGGAGCCTGGTGGCCAACCACCAAGGGATCGATCGAAGGGGCAACCTTAACCATCCACACCCGCAACGCGGACAAGACCGTGGACGCGATCAGTTCGCTCAACTGACCAGCAGCGCGATCAGGGGCTCGGCATCAGACGCCGAGCCCCTGACGTGCACTGTCATGCCGCGAGTAGTTCGGTTGACGTTGTCCGGGCCCCAGTCTTTAGTGCATGCGATTGTGGTTTCGTGGACAACGCTAACCCCAATCTGGACCGCGAACTCGGCACTGAGTTCGCCTTCAATGAGCCGTGGGAGCGCGTCGACCTAGGTTCGGAGATCGCGGACTCGCTCGCACATGAACTCTCGTTGGAACTTGCGCCGTCCCATCCGCTCTACGGTCGGAGGGCTTCGATCATCGGACGTTCGCTCCAAGCAGATGACGTTCTCGTCGCCGTGCCAACCGCGTGGGCCATTGTCCATCTGACTTGGACCGGACGACCCGAGGTCGTCGGGCACCCGCACACTGACATGTTCGATGACCCTTCGAAGCTTCAACGCGTCATCGACATTCAGGCAGCCGAGTACGCATCAGACTGGGAAACGTACGACCGTCTGGTCGCCGGCGAAGGCTGACGATTCCGTTGGATCGCCCGGACATGCCGCATTGACGCAGGTTAGGTGGCCGATGCCATGTAGGCCGCGAGCACGTAGTTCGCATGACGATCGAGGTTCTTGCGGGCCCGGTCGTACCGCATCGTGGTGCGTGGATCGGCGTGCCTTGCGGCAATCTGCACGTCCCGCAGGTCCACTCCGGCGTCCAGCATCGTCGTGACGAAGGTGTGGCGGAGCATGTGCGGATGCATCCGTGGCGTCGAGACACCTGCACCCCGTGCCAGGGCACGCAAGCGCCGGGTCGCGCAGGCGCGGTCCATGCGATTCCCGGTTCGGCTTCGCAGGATTGGACCTCCGGTTCTGTCACTCACAGCACGCTCAATCGCCCGACCAACCGCCGGCGGCAACGGGACTACGGCGACCCTGTCGCCCTTTCCCAGAACGCGCAGCACACGGTGTCCGTGGATCTCCTCGAGCGCCTCGATGTTGGCGTTCACCGCCTCCGAGATACGCAACCCGAGCAGTCCCAGCATCGCGACCAGGGCGAAGTCGTTCGGGTTCGCAGACTCCTTACCGGCGACGAGCATGCCTTCGAATTGAAGATGGTTCAGGCCGAGCGTCGGCGACTCGGTTGAGACCCTCGGGCGCCGCACATACTCGGCTGGTGAGCGCTCGAGAACGCCATCGATGACACAGGTTCGATAGAAGCCACTGAGGACGGAGAGGCGTCGTGAGACGGTAGACGGCTTGTAGCGGGCCACCTCCTGCATCCAGCGGAGGAAGAGCTCGACGTGCGGCCGTCGTACGTCAAGGGCCCCAAGGCCTTGGCGACTGCACCACTCCAGGTAACAGCGGAGGTCCGACTCTGTGTGAGTCCGGGACTGGCCCTTGAACCGGGCGAGGTACGCCGCAATGGCGATGCGAAGCGTTGCGCTGGAGAAGTCGCCAGACTCGACGAGTTGAGCGGAGTTCATCTCTCCACTGCGCGCTCAAGGGAGATTGCGCGTCAACGCGGCAGATCCGATCGCGTTCGCGTCCTGCACCCAGGAACCACGGTTTTCGCCTAGCCTGCGGGTCATGGGGTTCCTTGGCCGCTTCGCCAATCTCGGCGTCAAACAAGGCGTGATGCTCGGGGCTTCTGTAGCGGTTGTCGACGGCTCGTTGGCGTGGCCGCTTCATGGTCTGCGACACCCTCCTGAGGGTGAAGCCAGTGGCTGGTACATCTGGTCAGGCGAGTTGTCGCAG
>UEXP01000103.1_pt1 | contig 11918 bp, 11 predicted proteins | sample 4301171 | NCBI WGS metagenome assembly UEXP01 (sample SAMEA4773182, study PRJEB27434) | metagenome | biome: 2259; feature: agricultural soil; material: soil | place: USA | collected 2014-09 | depth 0.25 m
GCGCAGGACGTCAAGACGGTGGTCAACGCCCTCAAGAGCAACGGGCGCACCGACCTCGTCTGAGGTCGATGCGCCCGTCCTTGAGGCGTGCGTGCCGGGTCAGCCCGCGGTCGGCTCCTGGCTGTTGAGGTAGGGGTAGTCCTCCATGAAGGACTCGAGCGCGTCGCCCGAGACCTCGCCGCAGTACTGCCAGACGCCGAGGTCGGCCGTCACCTTGGCGGCCTCGGCAGCCTTCTCGTCGGCCTTCGCCGGCTCCTTGGCCCAGTGCGTGAAGGCGATGTGCTTGCCCTTCGGGAACGCCTTGCCGTCGTCCTTGGTCCACGGCACGATCTTGATCTTCTTGCGGAAGTCGTTGTCGCCCTTGAACTTGTCGGCGATCGCCCGCAGGTCGGTCATGGCGTCGGAGTCGTCGGCGATGGTCTCGTCGTACCAGACGATCGTGTAGCCGTGCTCCTCGTTGTGGACGAGCTTCTCGACGTTGGGCCGGTCCTTCTCGGTGTAGAGCTTGCGGCCGATCGGGTCGGGGTAGACCTCGTGCTTGCCGTACGCCGGCGGCGTGGGCTCGCCCGAGTAGTCGACCGGCGTGCCCGGGTCGACGTGCTCCTGCGTGCCGCTGGCGGCCTTGAGGACACGCGCCGAGCAGGTCGAGGCCTTGGCACCGATCGCGGAGAGCTCGAGCTTGTTGACGCTCTCCTGCTTCACCTTGTCGACGATGATGGGCGCGGCGACACCGCCGACGATCAGCAGCGCGATCATCAGCGCGACGGTCAGGATGATGCGTCCCTGGCGCTGGTCTGCGCGCTGCGCGTCGCGACGGATCTTGTCGACGGCGGCGCGTCGGTCGGCGGGGTTGGCCACGGCGTACGGCCCCTTTCCCAGGGAGTCGGTCGTCAGAACGACGGCCGCGGGCGACCGTCGACGGGTGAGTCTACGGAGTCACGGAAGGGCCGCGAGCGCGCGTGCCACTGCCTCGTCGGGAGACAGGGCGCCGAGGTCCTCGAGCCTGGCGGCGTTGGCGACCGCATGGCTCACACCTGGCAGCCCCTGGATGACGGTGGTGCCCGCGAGCGCGTCGCCCGGGGCGAGCAGGACCAGGTCCGCCTCCGTCAGCGCCTCGAGGACGCCGGGAGCCGGCTGCGCGGCGTCGAGCCCGATCACGGCCACCGCGGCCGGGGTCACCTCGGGCGAGGTGTGCAGGTGCTCGAGCACGTGGACCGTCCGGCGACCCGACGGAGCTGTGTCGTCGGTGAGCGCGACGTGGGTCTCCGCGCGGTCGTCGCTCATCGGCAGCAGGCGGACGTCGACGTCGAGGTGCTGGAACCAGCGGCGGCACAGTGCGTCGGTGACCTGCGAGAGCGGGTAGCCGGCCTCGCACATCTGGGTGCGCACGAGACAGGTCGCGACCGCGCTGTCGTCCTGGGCGAACCACGCCGGCCCCACGCCGTACGCCGCCAGCTCGCTCGCGACGGTCGTGGTGGCTGCGGGAGCGGGGGAGCCCAGGGAGCCGACAGCGACCATCAGGGCATCCAGGTCGGGACAGACCTTCAGGCCGTGGAGCCAGCTGTCGTTGGCGGTGTTGGCGACGATCGTCACAGAAACGGAGTCTCGCGAGGGCCCGGTGGAGAGGCCCTCCACGAGGCCTCGGGAGAATGCGGCTCCGTTGGTCCCGCCGGCCAGCACGGTGATCTTCTGCATGGCGCAAGCCTGCCGCATGCCACCGCATGCCAGTGACCTGTTGCGTATAGCAGAACCGGGCTTGACTTCCCGCGTATGACAGGCATGTAATTCCCGTAGTGTCGTTCACAGCGGGGAAGTTGTGCGGGGCACGAGACCAGCAGCACATGGCTGGTCTGCACCATCAGGGTCGAAACAAAGGGGAGTTCCATGCGTGAGCTGTACTTGCTCGACTCCGACGTCGAGGAAATCGGTTGGCAGGAGCGGGCGCTGTGCGCCCAGACCGATCCGGAGGCGTTCTTCCCGGAGAAGGGTGGTTCCACCCGCGAGGCGAAGAAGGTCTGCCACACCTGCGAGGTGCGCGACGACTGCCTCGAGTACGCGCTCATGAACGACGAGCGCTTTGGCATCTGGGGCGGCCTGTCGGAGCGTGAGCGCCGCAAGTTGAAGAAGCGCGGTTCCGAGATCCTCGCGGTCTGAGCACGCGTTCGATTGCACATGACGGGGGCCCCTGGGCCCCCGTCAGCGCGTTCTGGCCCACGTCCAGGACAGATAAGGTCCCTCTGTGACAGTCACCGCCCTCCTGGTCAGCCACGACGGGGCCCGCTGGCTCCCGTCGGTACTCGAAGGGCTGGCCGGTCAGCGTCGCGCTCCGGAGCACGTGCTCGCCGTGGACACCGGCAGCTCCGACCAGTCCGTGGAGCTGCTCCGTGACGCGCTCGGCGCAGACGCGGTGCGTGAAGCACCGGTCGACTGCTCCTTCCCCGAGGCGATCGCCCGGGTCCTGCCCGAGATCACGACCGAGTGGGTCTGGATCCTGCACGACGATGCGAACCCGGCACCGGACGCGCTCGGGGAGCTCCTCGGCGCGGCAAAGATGCACGGCGCCGCGATCGCCGGTCCGAAGCTCCGCGAGTGGCCGTCACTGCGCCGCCTGCTGGAGATCGGCGTGACCATCTCCGCCACGGGCCGCCGCGAGACCGGCCTCGAGCGTGGAGAGTACGACCAGGGTCAGCACGACCGGGTGCGGCAGGTGCTTGCGGTCAACACGGCCGGCATGCTGGTCCGTCGCGACGCGCTGGAGATGCTCGGCGGGTTCGACCCTGACCTGCCCCTCTACGGCAACGACATCGACTTCTGCTGGCGTGCGGCGCGGTCCGCGCTGCGCACGATCGTCGTGCCCTCCGCAGTCGTCTTCCATGCCGAGGCGGCCCACCGCGGCGTACGTCGCAGCGCGCTGTCCGGGCGTCGTACGCGAACCCACCGGTACGAGCGCGAGGCGGCGCTGCACACGCTCCTGGTCAACCGGAAGCGGTGGTTCCTGCCGCGCCTGGTCCGGCTCGTCCTCGGCACCCTGCTCCGGGTCGTCGGCTACCTGCTCGCCCGCCAGCCCGGCCACGCCGGCGACGAGTTCGTGGCACTGCTCAACACGGTCGTGAAGCTCCCGGCCATCCTGCGGCGCCGCCGCGCTCTGGCGGGGGCGCCGGGATCCGCCGACGACCTGCTGGCGCCCTGGTGGCTGCCGTACCGCCACGGCCTGGACCTGGTCATCGACTTCGGCGCGGCGGCCACGCTGCACGGCCGCGAGGCGGCAGACCGACGGAAGGCCGCGCGGGCCGAGCGCCTCGGTCTGCCTCCGCCGGTCCCGGTCGACGAGGACGAGCTCGCCGACGACACCGGCCTGGTGGCGCGCTTCTTCACCAGCCCCCTCGCACTCTCGGTCACGGCAGCCACGATCCTCGGACTGTGGGCGGCCCGGATCGCGTTCGGTCCGATCGCTGGTGGTGCCTTGAGCCCGACACCCGACGATGCGGCGGCGTGGCGCGACCTGGTCTTCAACGGCTGGCACCAGCTCGGCCAGGGCACCAATGCTCCTGCTCCCGGCTACCTGCTGCCGTTCGCTGTCGCGGCGACGCTGCTCTTCGGCTCGCCTGCGGTCGTGGTCTCGCTCCTCTTCCTGCTCGCCGTCCCGCTCGCGGGCTGGGGTGCGTGGCGGTTCCTGCGTGCTGTGTGCGAGCTGACGACCGGACAGGTCGACACTCCGGTCGCCCTCTGGGGCGCCATCGCGTACGCCGCGGTGCCCGTCGCCTCGGGGGCGTGGGGCCAGGGCCGCTTCGGCATCGTCGCATCGGCGGCGTTGCTTCCGTGGTTCGCCCACGTCGTCACCGGCCTGTTCGAGACGTCGGCCGACCGTCGCTGGCGTGCCGCATGGCGGGGTGGCGCGCTGCTCGCCCTGCTCACGGCGTTCACGCCCTCGGCCTGGCTCGTGACCCTGCTCGGAGTGGCGGTCCTGCTGGGGCTCGGCTTCGTGCTGGCGCGCGACGTAGTCACCTCCTCGTCGGTCTGGGCGCCGCTCGTGGTGGTGCTGGTCGTCCCTGCAGCCCTCATGCTGCCCGGCGCTGCCGGGATGCTCGGCCACGACCTGGCTGCCCTCTTCCTCGAGGCCGGTCGCCCCTCACCGACCCCGGGTGCCCTCGACCTGATCGGCGGGCGTCTCGGCGGCATCGGCGCGCCCCTCTGGGCCGGCCTGCTCCTCCTGGTCCCGGGCGGCCTTGCGGTCCTCCGCACGCGCACCCGCGTCCCCGTCCTGGCGTGCTGGATCGCGGTCGCGGTGGCGACGGTCGTCGCGGCGGTCCTGAGCCACATCACCGTGGAGCTGCCGGCTGGTCCGGTGCGCCCGGGCCTCGGCTTCCTGGTCGTGGTCGTGCAGGGCGCCCTGCTCAGCGCGGCTGTCATCTCCGCCCAGGGGCTACGCCCTCATGTCGCGTCGTGGCTCCGTCCCGGCTGGCAGGTGCCCGTCGGCGTCGGCGCGGGCCTCGCGGCCCTCCTGGTGCCACTGGTCGGCCTCGGCTGGTGGGTGGTCGACGGCGACAGCCTCCTCGGCCGGCCGCAGCGCTCGGAGGTCCCGGCGTACATGATCCAGGCCGGCGAACGCGGTCCTGGCCACGGCGTACTCGTGATCCGCGGTGACGTTCCGCGCGGCATCACGTGGGAGGTGCATCGTGGCGACGGCACCACCCTCGGCGAGGACGAGATCCTCGCGCTGACCGGCCCGGACGCGTCACTCGACAGGTCCGTCACGGCACTCGTCTCGCGTGTCACCCCCGAGGTCCTGGACACCCTCACGACCGCCGGCATCGACTACATCCTGCTGCCGGCCCCGGCGTCGTCGCAGGTCGCGGCAGGGCTCGATGCTGCCGACGGGCTCGACCAGGCCAGCGCCCCCACGCCGCGCAGCCGTGCCTGGCAGCTGCAGAAGACCGCCTCGGCCGACGCCGTTGCGGGGGAGAATCCGTGGTGGCACCGGTTGCTCGTGGGCCTGCAGCTGCTGGCGATCCTCGTGGTCGCGGTCCTGTGCGGACCGACCCGGCAGGAGGAGGAGTCGTGAACCGCTTTCCGGTGAAGGGCGCTCCCGGGCGCCGTGCTGCGCTGCCGTCCGGCGGCCGGGTCCGTCCGGCCACGGCGATCGCGGTCGCAACCCCGCTGGTCGCGCTGATCGCCCTCGTCGCCCAGGCGCCACCGGGCACCCAGGCCGACGTCGTCACGCACCCCGCTGCAGAGCAGCCACTGACCTCGGCGGATCTCTACTGCCCGGCGTCCGACAAGGGACCGATCCGGCTCGCGTCGGATGCCGACCCGGCGGCGAAGGGTGAGATCACCACACGCTCCGCAGGCGCTGCCCGTACGCCGCTCCCGCTCGGCCCGGGTGCGGTGACGTCCCTTGGGACGCCTGAGGGTGTGCTGGTCCACGGGGAAGGGGGCCTCGCGGCAGGTCTGCACGGTGCCCGTCTGGGTGCTCCCCGGCCGGCGGCCTGGGAGTGCGCCGCGCCCGGTGGAGTCCGATGGTTCATCGGCGCTGGATCCGGAGCCTCGCACATCTCGACCCTCGTGCTTGCCAACCCCGATGGCGGTCCGGCTGTCGCCGACGTCACCGTCTGGTCGATCGACGGAAGGCTCGAGCAGATCCAGTCCCGCGGCCTGACCATCGCCGGGGGAGCGGTGTCGACCCTGCCGCTCGAGACCCTGGCGCCCCACGCCCACGAGCTCGCCGTCCGGGTGGTCGCCTCCCGCGGCAGGCTCTCGGCCTCCATGCGCGACGAGCAGGCACCGGTCGGGGAGAAGCTCCGCGCCGACGGGCTGCCGGCCGGCGCAGTGCCTGCGCGGACACAGGTGCTGCCCGGGCTCACGCGCACGGCGAAGTCCCGGGTCCTCACGGTGGTCAACCCGGGTCGCGACGAGGCGCGGGTCACGGTCAACATCGCCGGCACCCGCAGCACCTTCGCCCCCACGACCCTCGACGAGATCGTGGTCCCCGCAGGCCGTGTGGTCGTCACCGACCTCACGGCCGCGTTGGCCGAGGTCACCGGCGCGGACGATGTCGCTCTCGTGCTCACCTCGACCGAGCCGGTGGCCGCTGGCCTGCGGTCCAGCGTGGCGGGCGACCTCGTGCACAACCCGGCGCTGTCGCTGCTCGCCGGACCTGCCGCCGCCGTGGTGCCCACCGGAGGGGACGCGGTCCTGGCGCTCACCGCCGGAGCCGACGACGCCCACGTCACCGTGCGCTGGGACGGTGGCGCGCCGGCCGCGCTCGACCTCAAGGGCGGCACGTCCGTGCTCGTGCCGGTCCCGGCGAACGCTGCCCGGGTGCAGATCGACAGCGCGGCCCCGGTCGCCGCGGTGGTGCGGGCGCAGTCCGGCAAGGGTGCGTCGGTGCTCCCGTTGCGACGCCTGGTCACGAAGCTGCTCGTGCCGTCGGTGCGTCCGGAGTGGCCGCCGCGCTAGTCGTCGGGCAGACCTTCGGTCTGCTCTCCTCCCTCGCTCGGCGCACGGACGAGCAAGCTCGCCGGCACCGGCCAGCGCTCCGCGCTGGCGCCCCTCAATCGCTCGCCCGCCGTCGAGCAAGCTCGCCGCGGGCTCGCTCAATCGGGGCTCGCTCAGTCGTCGTCTGGGCGGTAGCGCGGGTCGACGTCCTCGGCGGGGATGCCGAGGAGCTCGGCGACGTTCTCCACGATGAGAGTGAGGACCAGTGCCTCCAGGTCCTCACGCTCCGGCGCCCGGTGCTCGATCGGACGACGGAACAGCACGAACCGGTGGGGACGCCCGCCGGTCCCGCGCACCATCGAAGCGAGGGGGGTCGACTCGAGCGCCCAGTCGGTCGGAAGAAGTGGTGCGTCCTCGACGGCGTACTCGAGCGAGCCGACGGCGCGTAGCTCGCGCTCCCACCGCTTCTCGACGGCCTCGCCGATCGCCAGGACGATGTCGTCGAAGCGCTCCCGTGACGTCGGGCGCGCCGGCATCGACCGGACTCCGCCGGCCCAGGCAGGCATCACTCCGGGGCCGCGCATGCCGCGTCCGCGGCGGTCCCTGACACGTCGAGCCTTCACAAACCGCGAGCCTAATCCGGACACGACGGACGGAGAGGTAGCGTCTGCCCCGTGAGTCCTGTCCGCCGTTGTTCGCGAACCGCATGCAGCCGCCCGGCTGTCATGACGCTCACCTACGTGTACGCCGACCAGACGGCGGTCGTCGGGCCGCTCGCGATCCACGCCGAGCCACACGCCTACGACCTGTGTGAGTTCCACAGTGAGCGACTCTCCGCGCCGCGTGGCTGGGAGGTCCTGCGCCTCGCCGCCGACCCCGCGCTCGCCGGCCCTTCCAGCGACGACCTGCTGGCCCTGGCCGACGCGGTCCGCGAGGCGGCCCGTCCGGCGCCGGAGCCGGTGGTGCAGCGGATCGCCGAGGTCGGTGTCCGCGAGACGACCCGTCGGGGTCACCTCCGCGCGCTTTCCTCCGACTGAGACCGCTAGGCTCGGCCCCATGTCCGAGACGCTCTCCGCGGAGAACCTCCACGCCATCTTCAAGGCCTACGACATCCGGGGCCTGGTCGGCTCCCAGATCGACGAGGCGCTCGCGCACCAGATCGGGGCCGCCTTCGTGCAGGTCCTCGGGGTCGACAAGATCGTCGTCGGTCACGACATGCGGCCGTCCTCGCCCGGGATGGCGGGTGCCTTCGCCGATGGCGCCGCCCAGGCCGGCGCCGACGTCGTCCTGATCGGTCTCGCCTCGACCGACCAGCTCTACTTCGCCTCCGGTCACCTCGGTGTCGCCGGTGCGATGTTCACCGCGAGCCACAACCCCGCGGCGTACAACGGCATCAAGCTGTGCCGCGCAGGGGCAGCGCCCGTCGGCATGGAGACCGGCCTCGCCGAGATCCGCGACCTCGTGCTCGCGGGCCCTTCCACCAGCTCCGACCGTGTGGGCGAGATCAGCAGCCACGACGTGCTCGAGGCGTACGCCGCCCACCTGCTGAACCTCGCGCCTGTGAAGGGTCGTCCGCTCAAGGTCGTCGCGGACGCCGGCAACGGTATGGCCGGCCTCACCGCGCCCGCAGTCTTCGCGCGTCTCGGCGAGGAGCAGGCGTCGCTCGTCCCGATGTACTTCGAGCTCGACGGCACCTTCCCCAACCACGAGGCCAACCCGATCGAGGCGGAGAACCTGGTCGACCTGCAGAAGCGGGTGCTGGAGGAAGGGGCCGACATCGGCCTCGCCTTCGACGGTGACGCCGACCGCTGCTTCCTCGTCGACGAGAAGGGCGGGCTGGTGTCGCCGTCCACGCTGACCGCGCTGATCGCTGCCCGTGAGCTGGCCAAGGAGCCGGGCTCGACGGTGATCCACAACCTGATCACCAGCCGCTCGGTGCCCGAGATCGTCGCCGAGCTCGGTGGCACGGCGGTCCGCACCCGGGTGGGTCACTCCTACATCAAGGCCACGATGGCCGAGACCGGCGCCATCTTCGGCGGCGAGCACTCGGGCCACTTCTACTTCCGTGACTTCTGGCGCGCCGACTCCGGCATGCTCGCGGCGCTGCACGCACTCGCCGCCCTGGCCGAGACCGACCGCCCCGCGTCCGAACTCTTCGCGGAGTACGCCCGCTACCCGATGTCGGGTGAGATCAACTCCACCGTCGCCGACCAGGGCGCCGTGCTCGCCGAGATCAAGGCGACGTACGCCGACGCGGACGGCGTCACGCTCGACGAGCTCGACGGTCTGACCGTCTCCCACGCCGACTGGTGGTTCAACGTGCGCGCGTCCAACACCGAGCCGCTGCTGCGCCTCAACTCCGAGGGCAAGGACGAGGCCACGATGGCCGCCGTGCGCGACGCTGCGCTCGCCCTCATCCGGAAGGAGCGCTGAGGATGAAGATCGATCCCCGCCTGCTCGAGATCATCCGCTGCCCCGACTGCCAGGGCGTGCTCGCCCCCACCGGTGAGGAGCTGGTCTGCCAGGCGTGCGGCCTGGCCTACCCGGTGCGTGACGACATCCCCGTGCTCCTGGTCGACGAGGCCCGCAAGCCTTCCTGAGAGAGCCACACCGCTTCGAAAGGACTGCGCCATGCCTGACTTCGACGAGTCCCGGCTGGACGATGCGGAGGCGCTCGCCTCGGCCGACCTCCGTCTGCGCGAGCTCGCGGAGTCGGGCGCCAGGGTGCGCCGTGAGGCAGGGGAGGCCGAGGACGCCATCGTCCGCGCAGTCGCGGACAGCCGCGACCAGCGTCCCCGCGCGGTGATCGCTGCCGGGCCCGACTCGCGACTGCTGCGCGCCGTTCTCGAGCCATGGTGCCCGGTGCCGTTCGTCGCCTGGCCCAACCCGGCGCTGCCAGGGTGGGCGGGGAGCCTCGACCTGGTCGTGATGCTGGCTCCGCAGGGCTCCGACCCTGCGGCCGCGTCGGCCGTTGCCGAGGCGGTACGCCGCGGGTGCCAGGTCGTCGTCGCGTGTGCACCCGGGTCCATGGTCGCCGAGCATGCTGAAGGACGCTGGACGACGCTCCTGCCGTCGACGTCGGGCGACCAGCTCGCCACCGCCGTGGTGATGCTCGACTACCTGCACCGGGTCGGTCTCGGCCCCGTGTGTGGCGCTGACGAGGTGGCGCGTGCCCTCGACGCAGTGGCCGTGGAGTCCTCGCCCCACACCGATCTCGCCTCGAACCCGGCCAAGGAGCTGGCCATCGCGCTCGCGGACACGACCCCGCTCGTCTGGGGCGGCTCGACCCTGGCCGCGCGGGCTGCGCGTCGGCTCGCGGAGCAGCTGCGGCGCTCCTCCGGCCGCAGTGCGCTAGCCGGCGACGCCGAGCACCTGCTGCCGGTGGTCGAGGCCACGCGCCCGCGCAACCTGTTCGACGATCCCGCCGACGAGCTGCGCCCCCTGTTGCTCGTGCTCGACGACGGCGCCGAGGACCCCGTCGTCCGGGAGCAGCGGGGTCGCCTCCAGGCAGCGGCCGCGCGCAGCGGCGTACGCGTGGTGACGGTGACGAGTGATGCGGGCAGCGAGGTCGCGCGCTATGCGTCCCTGCTGCTCCAGGGCACCTACGCTGCCGAGTACCTGGCGCTCGGGCTCTCCGTGGACCAGTAACCTTCCGGCCATGAGCGCTGGACTCTTCGGACTTCTCGACGACATCGCGGCACTGGCCCGCCTCGCCGCCGCCTCGATCGACGATGTCGGCGCGGCAGCCGCGAAGGCGACGGCCAAGGCGACCGGTGTGGTCGTCGACGACACCGCGGTCACGCCGCAGTACGTCCACGGCATCGCTGCGGAGCGCGAGCTGCCGATCATCAAGAAGATCGCGGTCGGGTCGCTGCGCAACAAGCTGCTCTTCATCCTGCCGGTGGCGATGCTGCTGAGCCAGTTCCTGCCCGAGGCGTTGCCGGTGCTGCTGATCCTCGGCGGCACCTACCTCGCCTTCGAGGGCGCCGAGAAGGTCTGGGAGCACGTGCGGCACCACGACGACCTCGTCGGCGACCTCGAGACCGTGGACCACACGCCGCACGAGGAGAAGCAGCTCATCGCGGGCGCGGTCCGGACGGACTTCATCCTCTCCACCGAGATCATGGTCATCGCGCTGGACTCGGTCGCGGACGAGTCCTTCGCAGCGCGGCTCGCCATCATGATCGTCGTCGCGATCGCCATCACCCTCGGCGTCTACGGCGTGGTCGCCGCCATCGTGAAGATGGACGACGTCGGCCTCGCGCTCTCGCAGCGCAGGTCCTCCGGCGTGCAGGCGGTGGGTCGCGGGCTCGTGGCCGCGATGCCGAAGCTGCTCTCGCTGCTGTCGACCGTCGGCATCGTCGCGATGCTGTGGGTCGGGGGGCACATCCTCCTGGTCAACGTCGCGGAGGTGGGCCTCTGGCATGCGCCGTTCGACCTTGTCCACGACATCGAGCACGACGTCCACCATGCCCTGGAGCGCGGTGCACTGAGCGCTGTCGCCGGCGTGGCCGGCTGGCTGGTCAACACGGCCCTGTCGGCGGTGGTCGGCCTCCTGGTGGGTGCCGTGGTCGCCGTCGCGGTGCACTTCCTCCCTCACAAGCCGGGTCACGACACCGCGCACTGAGCTGCGGCCGGCACGGATGCAGGTCGCGTCGGCTCGTTGAGTGGGCCGGCTCACTTGTAGTCTTTCCTGCAGTCGTGCGCGGGAGATCCCGGACGGGCGCAGATGCGCCGCATGACGACTCGCTTTCACCTCATGAGGGATTTCATGGACTACAAGGTTGCTGACCTTTCCCTGGCCGAGTTCGGCCGCAAAGAGCTGACGCTCGCCGAGCACGAGATGCCCGGCCTGATGGAGATGCGTCGCCGCTACGGCGCGTCGCAGCCGCTCAAGGGTGCCCGCATCGCGGGCTCGCTCCACATGACGATCCAGACCGGCGTCCTCATCGAGACGCTGACGGCGCTCGGTGCCGACGTCCGCTGGGCCACCTGCAACATCTTCTCGACGCAGGACCACGCTGCCGCCGCGGTCGTCGTCGGCGTCGACGGCACGCCGGAGGACCCCAAGGGCACCCCGGTCTTCGCCTGGAAGGGCGAGACCCTGGCGGAGTACTGGGACGAGGCCGAGAAGGTCTTCCAGTTCAAGGACGCCGACGGCAACCCGATCGGCCCGAACATGATCCTCGACGACGGTGGCGACATCACGCTCCTGGTCCACAAGGGCACTGAGTTCGAGAAGGCCGGCGCCGTCCCGAGCCAGGACTCGACCGACAACGAGGAGTACAAGGAGGTCCTCCGGGTCCTCGCGCGCTCGCTCGACAACGACCCCACGTACTGGACCAACATCGGCGCCGGCATCAAGGGTGTCACCGAGGAGACCACCACCGGTGTCCTCCGCCTCTACGACCGGTTCAAGGACGGCTCGCTGCTCTTCCCGGCGATCAACGTCAACGACTCGGTCACCAAGTCGAAGTTCGACA
>UEXP01000112.1_pt1 | contig 11706 bp, 9 predicted proteins | sample 4301171 | NCBI WGS metagenome assembly UEXP01 (sample SAMEA4773182, study PRJEB27434) | metagenome | biome: 2259; feature: agricultural soil; material: soil | place: USA | collected 2014-09 | depth 0.25 m
TCCTAGGCGTTGCTCCCTCGTTGCTCCCTAGATGGGTCCCGTTGCTGGTCAGAGCGATTTGGGCACGGATTATGAGTCTCCTGCTCTGACCAACTGAGCTACCGGCCCGCAGGGCAAAGATAAAGGTGCCCGCCTGGCGGCCGACACACCCCATGTGCTGTCGGACGAGGGACGGCGGACACCGGGCATCAGGACCTGGGAGGGAGGGACGGCCCTGATGCGCTTCCCTGCACCCCTCAACGAGGACTGGACCAGCAGGTTACGGCGGCGTCAACAATCGCCATGGCGTTAGGACACTCGTCCAGAACCCGCTTAGGATGTGTGCAATTGGCAGCCGAGCGGGGGCGGCCTTCAGTCCCAGTTCGCAGGACATGGGGTCCTGCGAAGCCTGACAAGGAGACCTTCCACGTGCGACGCAACATCTCGGCACTGGCAGCCCTGGCGCTTGCCGGCAGTGTGTCCGTAGCGGCGGCCAGTCCGGCCCCCGCCCAAACCCTTCCGGCGCCGTACTCCGGCGACGGTCACGCGGACCTGGTCAACCTCCAGGTCGACCTCGCGACCAGCTCGCTGGCCAACGCGTACGTCGCGCACTCGCAGGTCATCACCAAGAGCACGGGCGGCATCACCGACCCGGAGGGCAACCCGGTCGCGTCCGGAGCGCGCACCCACTCGGTGGCCGCGAACACCAACGTGCAGGTCGCCAGCAACAGCCCGACCATCCAGACCGATGCCGAGATCGCTGACTCGCCGGCGCCGAAGAACCCGCCCGCGCGCACCCTTCTCCCCGTCAACCTCGGTGCGCTGGCCAACGTCGGCGTGATCACGGGTGATGTCTCGTCCAACTACGTCTCCGACACGGCCTGCCCGACGAGCGGCGTGTTCGGCACCTCGCGGACCTCGGTCGCCGGCGTGAGCGTGGCTGGCCTGACCCCCCTCCCGAGCCTGCCGAGCCAGCTGACCCAGTCCCTGGTCAACATCGGCGCGTCGTACGTCGACACGAAGGTCGAGCTCGCCGGCACCGCGGTCAAGACGACGTCCTCGATGAACATCGCGCCGATCGGCCTCCTCGGCGGCCTGGTCACGGTCGAGGTGGCGAACCCGGTCATCATGACCGCCTCCTCGGCCGGCGCCGGCACCGAGACGACCACGTGGTCCAACCCGACCGCGGTCGTGAAGGTCGCGGGCAACGTGGTGGCCAACATCGACACCACCGACAACGCCACCACGATCCCGGTCGACCTGCCGCTCCTCGGCCTCGCCAACGTCGACCTGACGGTCGACCTCTTCGACCCCACGGTCACGAAGTCCGGCGGCACGTCCACGATCGACGCCGACGGCGTCCTCGCGATCGACCTGACGGTCGACCTCCTCGGCACGCAGCTCGCCGACGTGCACGTCGGCGCCGGCCAGATGCGCGCCACGGCGACCGCCCCGACCGGTGGCGTCCAGTGCACCGCGACTCCGACCGCGGGCGACGCCGACGGCGACGGGCTGACCGACGCCCAGGAGGCGCAGCTCGGCACGGACCCGCACAACCCCGACACCGACGGCGACGGCCTCACCGACGGCGCTGAGGTGAACACCTACGGCACCGACCCGAAGAAGGCCGACACCGACGGCGACGGCCTCACCGATGGCGCCGAGGTCAACCAGCACCACACCGACCCGAAGGATGCCGACACCGACAACGGTGGCGTCCCGGACGGCTTCGAGGTCTCGCACGGCATGAACCCGCTCGACCCGGCTGACGACGCTGCACTCCTCGACCCGAACGCCGACCCCGACGGCGACGGTCTGACCAACGCCCAGGAGGACCAGCTCGGCACGGACAAGTTCAACGCCGACACGGACAACGACGGCCTCACCGATGGCGCCGAGGTCAACCAGTACAAGACCGACCCCAAGGACCCGGACACCGACAACGACGGCCTGACCGACGGTGCTGAGGTCAACACCTACAAGACCGACCCGAAGGACGCCGACACCGACAACGACGGCCTGAAGGACGGCAGCGAGGTCCTGAAGTACAAGACCGACCCGCTCGACGCCGACACCGACAACGGCGGCGTGAAGGATGGTGCCGAGGTCAAGCACGGCACCGACCCGCTCGACGGCTCGGACGACTACTCCAACGGCTCGCACGGCGGCGGCCTGCCGACCACCGGCGCGGCGATCGGACTGGGCGCCCTGCTGGCCGCCCTGGCTGCACTGATCGGCGGCCTCGTGCTCGCCCGCAAGCGGAAGTCTGCCGAGGCCTGATCCTCCGCTGAACGACGAGAGCCGCACGCCCCTCGGGGTGTGCGGCTCTCGTGCGTTCGGGCCTCAGTCGCGGCGGCGGCGCGCTGCGGCGTACGCAAGGAGCACCGCGAGCAGGAGGAGCCCCGCAGCCAGACCGAGGACGAGGTACGGCAGGTCGGACGACTTCGATGGCGCGGGCTGGTCGGCAGGAGCTTCGGGGTAGCGCGGCTGCGCGCCCTTCTCCTCGACGGTGTCGAGGATGCCGAAGACCGCGAGCCGGTAGTCGCTGTGGAACAGCTCGGCGCAGGTGACCATCGTCAGCAGCCGCTGGCCGCGCACCTGGGCCGGCTCGACGCCCCCGGGCTTCGGGTTGTGCGGGAGCTCGTCGAGCACCCAGCCGCCGTCGTCAAAGCGCACCTTGAGTGCGTCGCCGTCCGACGTGAGCCGGTAGTCGTAGTAGCGGTCACGGGTCTCGATGGTCACGATGTCGCCGACGCGGAGCTCGGGCATGCGACGCAGCGGCTCGTTGCGCGTGGTGCGGTGCGCGACGATCGCGAAGTTGCCGGGCTCGCCGACGTGGGCGGAGTCCAGCATCCGCCCGAAGCCGGCATGGAGGGCCTTGTAGCCGGTGAACTCGAGCAGCGGGATCGCGTAGTCGTCACCGAACCGCGGGATGTGGACGATGCCGTCGACCTGGCCCCAGTCGACCTTGGACTCCTCGCCACGCTCCCAGGCGATGCGGGTGTCCTGGACGACCTGCTGCTGGATCCGCTCCGACTGCCAGTCGGTGCCCCAGAACTCCCAGGCGATGTAACCCAGCCCGCACAGGCCCGCGAGCACCAGGACTGCACCGATCAGCCGACGCATGAGCGCCCCTTCCCCGTTGTTGGGAGTGCATCGTAACCGGGCCTCCCAGCCCTGAAATGCACGTCGCCTCCGACCTGACGTGAGGTCGGAGGCGACTCCTGCTCCCCCGGCTGGGCTCGAACCAGCGACACTTCGATTAACAGTCGAATGCTCTGCCAACTGAGCTACAGGGGAATGCTTTGCAGCGGGCGAAACCATACCAATCTCCGGCTTCGCGATGAAATCGGGGGGTCGGTTCCGGGGGCTGGTCACATGCCGAGCGCGCCCTCGCGCAGGGTCCGGCGCCGCTGCTCCAGCGCCATCAGCTCCTGGAACATCCGGTTGTACGCCGCGGGGTCCTGGCCGGGGCTCGTACGCTGCAGCCGCGACTTCAGATCCGCGATCCGGCGGGCCGCGGTGAGCTCCAGCAGCTTGTTGACGTGCACCACGACGTACGCCGTGTCGGGCTCGCGCGGCGAGAGCACCGGCTCGACCGCCAGCGCGCTCATCGCGGCCATCGCGAACGGGTCGGTGACCGCGTCGCGGAGGCGCGAGGTCCAGGTCGGATCCGCAGCGCCGGCCGCGGGTCCACCCGTCGCCGCCACCGCCGCCCACACCCCGGCGTACGTGGGGTGCGTGAAGTCGTGGACCGTGACGTCGCGCGCAGCGTTGGCGACCGCAGCGGGGTGCTGCAGCACGAGCTTCAGCGTCTCGCGCTCGAGCGCGAAACGCGGATCGCGCAGGTCGGGCAGCGGCGGAGCGGGCGGCTGGCCGGGCTGGCCGGACTGGGCCGGCTGCCCCTGGGGGCGCTGCCCCGAGGGCGCTCCGCCCTTGGGGCCGCGCGCGGCTGCCCGGCGTACCTCCGCACGGGCCTCGTCGACGTCGATGCCGATCGTCGATGCCAGCTCGCGCGTGAAGGCCTCGACCTTCGACTTGTCGCGCACCGACGACACCAGGCGGGCTGCCTCGCGCAGCGCGTCGACGCGTCCGTCCGCGCGGTCGAGGTCGTAGCGCGTCAGCACATTGGTCAGGACGAAGCGGTAGAGCGGCGTCCGGCCCGCGATCAGCTCCCGCACGGCGTCGTCGCCCTTGGCGAGGCGCAGGTCGCAGGGGTCCATGCCGGACGCCTCGACCGCGACGTAGGTCTGCGAGACGAAGTTCTGGTCGCCGCCGAAGGCCCTCAGCGCGGCCTTCTGCCCGGCGGCATCGCCGTCGAAGGTGAAGATCACCTCGCCGCGCGCGTCCTGGTCACCGAGGAACCGGCGGAGCACGCGGGCGTGGTCGTCACCGAACGCCGTGCCACAGGTGGCGACCGCGGTGGTGACGCCGGCGAGGTGGCAGGCCATCACGTCGGTGTAGCCCTCGACGATGACGGCCTGCGAGCTGAGGCCGATCGACTTCCGGGCGAGGTCGAGCCCGTAGAGGACGTGGGACTTCTTGTAGATCGGCGTTTCGGAGGTGTTGAGGTACTTCGCCTCGATCCGGTCGTCGTCGAAGATCCGGCGCGCACCGAAGCCGATCACCTCGCCGTTCGCCTCACGGATCGGCCAGAGCAGCCGGCCGCGGAACTTGTCGTAGTGCGAGCGACCCAGTCCGACCAGGCCACCCGCCACCAGCTCGTCCGGGCTGAAGCCCTTCTGGCGCAGGTGACGGAAGAGCTCCTCGCCTCCGCGCGGCGCGAAGCCGACGCCGAAGTGCTCGGCGGCAGCCTGGTCGAAGCCGCGTGAGCCAAGGAACTGGCGTGCCTGCAGCGCCTCCGGCGTGGCCAGCTTGTCGACGTAGAAATCCGCGGCCAGGCGATGTGCCTCGACCAGCCGGCCGCGAGCCGGCCCACGCGGTCCCTGGGGCGTGTCTCCGTCCTCGCGGCGCAGCTGGATGCCGAGCTTGTCGGCGAGCCGCTCGACGGCCTCGGTGAAGGAGAGGCCGTCGATCTTCATCAGGAAGTTGATGACGTCGCCACCCTCCCCACAGCCGAAGCAGTGGAAGAAGCCGCGCGACGGCGTCACGTGGAAGGAGGCGGACTTCTCGTCGTGGAACGGGCACAGGCCCTTCATCGACCCGCCGCCGGCGTTGCGGAGCGTCACGTAGCCGGAGACGATGTCGTCGATGCGCGACTTCTCGCGGACCTCCGCGATGTCCTCGTCCCTGATCCGCCCGGCCACGCACGAACCCTACACACGCGGGTCTGGGTGATCTGTGCAACCATGGGCGCCGGTCCAAGAGGGTGGACCGGGGATCTTGGGGAGAAGGACGACAGTGGCGGGAGCACAGGGCCGCGGCGCATCGTGGCTGACGTCGGCGTTCGTCGCGGTCGCCGCCTGCCTGCTTCTCGCGTTCGCCATGCTGACCGTGCAGAAGCAGGGCGACTCCGCGGCGCCGGAGATCGATCCCGCGCTGCGGGACAAGGGCTTCGCGACCACCCACACCCGCACGCCGAAGGCACCCCGCGACACCAACATCACCAAGGCGACCACCGGCCTGGTGGTCCACCCGAAGCGGATCGTCGGGCTCTACGACGCCCCCGGTGGCAAGGCGTTCGCCAAGATGCGACCGCGCGAGTTCGGCGACACCTGGCTCCCCGCCATCGCTCGCGCCGGCAGCTGGGTGCAGGTCATGCTGCCCTCCAAGCCCAACGGCTCGACCGCCTGGGTGCAGGGCAGCGAGCTCGCGGTGAGCTACACGCCGTACGTCATCCGGGTGCACCTCCAGATGACCCAGATCGAGCTCTACAAGAACCGTGAGCTGGTGGGCGCCTGGCGCATCGCCGTGGGCGCAGCCAAGACCCCCACGCCGGTCGGCCGGACCTTCGTCCTCGGCCAGTTCACGGACAAGACCCAGAACTTCTCCCCCGTGATCTTCCCGCTCGGCACCCACAGCCCGACGCTGGACACCTACGGCGGCGGTCCCGGAACGGTCGCCATCCACGGCTGGCCCACCTCGGACGTCTTCGGCAAGGCGCTCAGCCACGGCTGCATCCGGGTCCCGAAGGAGGCGCTGGAGGCCATGAAGGCAGTGCCCGTCGGCACGCTGGTCATGGTCGACAACGCCTGACCGGACGCTCGTCCAGGAAAATGTCTGGTCATCCCAAAATTCACAGTAGTTATGCGTTACCTCGCGCATCCCGCTACGTTGTGCACTGCGAAGTCTCGAAATCTTGAAGGGAAACCCCATGAAGCGTGAGCTGAAGGCCGCCGCGGGCGCTGGTGCGCTCCTCGTCGGTGCCGCCACTGTTGTTGTCGTCGGCGGCGCGACCACCGGTACTGCTGCCGGTACGCCGTCTTCGGCTTACGGCATCACTGCCTCCCTCGCCGGCACCCAGCTGGTCGCCCCGACGCCGTACGTCGTCTCGACCGACGGCTCGCTGAAGTCGGCCAGCACCATCAACGTGCCGATCCCGGGCCTGGCTGACGTCACGGTCAACGGCGTGACCGCGGAGAACAACCACGCGACCTCCGACGTCGCCCCGATCACGATCAGCGGCGACGCCCTGACCTCGGGCTCGCTCAAGCCGGTCGGTGACGCGCTCGCCCCGGTCCTCGACGGCGTGCAGACGGTCTGCGACCAGCTCGCCTCCGCGACGACGGTCCTGCTCGACCCGGTCTCCCAGGGTGTCACCGACCTGGTCAACCAGCTCGGCGTCGGCCTGGCCCCGCTGCTCGAGCCCGACAACGGTGGCGTCCTCACCAACGCCGAGCTGCTCGACAACCTCACCCCGACCTGTGACGCGCTCGACAACCTCGGCACGCTGATCACCGTCGGCGCCGTGACCGCGGAGTGCACCGGCACCACCGGCACGAGCCACGTCGGCAACATCAACCTCCTCGGCCTCCCGGTCGTCCTGCCGCTCGGCACCAACCAGGCCCTGGCCGACGGTGCCCTCGGCGCGCTCGCCCCGATCGTCGACATCCGCCTCAACACGCAGACCACCAACGCCGACGGCACCTTCTCGGTGACCGCCCTTGAGCTCGACCTCCTCGGTGCCGCCGGCGCCCCGGTCGTGAGCCTCGAGATCGGCTCCGTGACCTGCGGCAACGTCACCAACGACACGCCGACCACCGCGGTCCCGACCGCCACGAAGCCGGCGGTCATCAAGACCAAGGGCCCGAAGGTCACCGGCTGACCTCAGGTCTGACGCACGCGAGGCCCGTCCTGCTCTCCGGAGCAGGACGGGCCTCTGTCGTTTCTCCGGGGGACCCTCGTCCCCCGGACCCTGGTGCGCAGGCGCGTCAGGCCAGGCGGGCGTGCCAGGCGAGCGCGGAGGCATCGGTCAGCGACGCCACCTGGTCGATCACGACGCGCAGCCGGCCGGCGTCGTCGGCGGCGGCACGCCAGTCCTCCGCGTGCAGCGGGTCGAGCGCCTCTCCCCCACGCTCTGCCAGCACCCGGACCAGGTCCTCGATGACAGCGCGTTCGCGCTCCATCAGGCGCAGGCGGTCCTCGGCCTTCATCACCCAGTGCGCGGCGATGCCCTTGAGCACCGCGATCTCGGTCGCGGTCTGGCGCGGCACGACGACATCGGCGGCGTAGCGTCCGATCGGGCCGTCGTACGCCGCGAACGTGGCCGCCTGGGCGCTGCCACAGAACCGGCCGATCAGGTCGCTGGTGAGGTTCTTCAAGGCCGCCAGGGAGCGGCGCGTGCCGTCGTACGACGTGGTGGGCCAGCTGGCCTGGGCACGCATCGCCGCCAGCGCCTCCTCGAGCTCGTCATCGGTCGCACGGGGCAGGTACCAGCTGCGGACCGTGTCCCACAGGCCCGCGCGGTCACCGCGCCCGCCGAGCCGGGTCAGGTCGATGCGGCCGGCGACGATCCCGTCCTCGACGTCGTGCACCGAGTAGGCCACGTCGTCGGCGAGGTCCATCACCTGCGCCTCGACGCAGCGGCGACCAGCCTCGGCACCACGCCGCATCCAGGTGAACGTGTCGAGGTCGTCGGCATAGACGCCGAACTTCGCGCCGGGCGCCGGGCGCTCCCAGGGGTACTTCGTGCAGGCATCGAGCGTCGCGCGGGTCAGGTTCAGTCCCGCGGAGGTCCCGTCGGCGCGATGCGTCTTCGACTCGAGGCGGGTCAGGATCCGCAGGGTCTGGGCGTTGCCCTCGAAGCCGCCACACGGGCCGGCGAGCGCGTCGAGCGCCACCTCGCCGTTGTGTCCGAACGGCGGGTGGCCGAGGTCGTGGGCCAGCGCCGCGGTCTCGGTGATGTCGGCCTGGCAGCCGAGGGCGCGGGCCAGGTCACGGGCGACCTGGGCGACCTCCAGGCTGTGCGTCAGCCGGTTGCGCACGAAGTCGTCGGCCTGCGGCTCCATGACCTGGGTCTTGGCTGCCAGCCGGCGCGTGGCTGCAGCGTGCACCACGCGCGCGCGGTCGCGCTCGAACGGGGTGCGCTCCGGAGCATCGACGCGCTTCGGCGGCTCGGGCACGATGCGCTCGCGGGCGGAGTCGTCGTACAACGCCTCAGGGCCCGGATGCACGCCAGTATCGATGGTCATCGTCGATGACCCTAGCGGCCCGGACCCTGAGGGACGGTGCGTTGCGTCAGTTGGTGCGGACGTGCACGTGGTCGTAGTGGTTGGCCGTGGCGGAGCCACGGTTGCTCATCGACTTCCAGCCCACGCCCGGCTGCCAGATGCGCTGGCGGTAGATGACGTCGTTGAGGTGGAGCTCGGCCGCGTGCTCGATCAGGAAGTCGACCACCGAGTAGCCGAGCGACGTGTTCGAGACCGCGATCATCGCGTCGATCGACTCGCCGTTGCGGTGCTCGCCATGCGGGTCGCGACCGCCGTACGTCGAGATCTGTGGGAAGGCGGCACAGAGCGAGCGCAGCGTGTAGGTCGCGTCGCGAGTCAGGCCGAGGTCACTGCCGCCCGTGGCAGCACACGGCTTCATCGAGAGGCCGGCCGCAGCGATGATCGGCTTGTACGTCGAGAGCTTGCCCTCGGCGATCCAGCGGGCCTCGCCGTCGAGGACGATCTCGACGCGGCCCTTGCCCTCACGGCCGGTGACGAGGACTTCCCTGGCGCCCTTGAGGGTGCGCTCGAGGACTCCCTCGTCGCCACGCTTGGTGAAGACGTCGACCTCTTCGATCGTCCACATCTTCTGGGTGGCCCCCGCGACCGCCGCAGCGGTGGCAGCCTCGCGCTGCTGGCGCAGGGCCTCCTCCTCGGTCCACTCCACGCGGGGGACGCTGCGGGAGACCTCGGGGGTACGGTCGACGCCCGGGATGGACGCCGCGGCGAACACGGCACCGAGGTCGGCCTCGGCACCGGAAGCACCGCCGGCGGCAGCGACGCCGATGCCCACCGGGGCGAGGGTCGCGACGAGCGCCAGGGGGGCTGCGATCTTGACGGCACGCGAGGAAACACGACCGTTGAACGGGATGAGGCGGGCAATCGGGCTCCGCTGGTGGCTGTTGGCCACGGCGCTACGTCCTTAGCTCGGGGGCATGGTCTGACACACAACAAGGCCGCCTGTGGGCGGCCCGCGTACTACTGTCGCATGCTTGCTGGCTGCTAGCAGCATCCTGGGTCACATGGGGCGCGTGAAGCAGATCACCCTCCGGTGGTGTCCGCCGCGTCCTCCGCGATCACGCAGCCGTGGCCGTCGGTGTCGTCGAGCCAGCCCTCGGGCAGCACGACGTGCTTGCGCGGAGCACCCTGCCGGCCGCGCGGCGTACCGAGCTCGTGGACGGGGAACGGTGCCTCCGGGTCGAGGTCGGCGAGGAGCAGGTCGAGGTCGGCGAGGGTGTCGACGAGGGCCAGGCGGTGCCGCAGGTCGCCCCCCGCGGGAAAGCCCTTGAGGTACCACGTGATGTGCTTGCGGATCTCCTTGCAGCCGCGCTCCTCCCCCATGTGCTCGACGAGCAGCTCGGCATGGCGCCGCAGCATCGCCGCCACCTCGCCGAGCTTCGGAAGCGTCGCGACCTGCTCGCCGTTGAAGGCGGCGGCCAGGTCCCGGAAGAGCCACGGGCGACCCAGGCAGCCGCGTCCGACGACCACCCCGTCCACACCGGTCTCCTGGACCATGCGGATCGCGTCGGCGGCCTCCCAGATGTCGCCGTTGCCGAGCACCGGGATGTCGACGCTCGCCTTGAGCTCGCCGATCGCCTCCCAGTCCGCGACACCCGAGTACGCCTGGTCGACGGTCCGCCCGTGCAGCGCGATCGCCGCACAGCCGCTCTCCTGGGCGATCCGGCCCGCGTCCATGTAGGTCAGGTGGTCGGCGTCGATGCCCTTGCGCGTCTTCATCGTCACCGGTACGTCGTACGCCGCGGCGGCGCGGACCGCATGGTCGAGGATCTCGCCGAGGAGGTTCCGCTTCCACGGAAGCGCGCCTCCGCCGCCCTTGCGGGTCACCTTCGGGACGGGACAGCCGAAGTTGAGGTCGATGTGGGCGACGCCGTACTCGTTGCAGAGGATCTCGGCGGCCTTGCCGACGTAGACCGGATCGGTGCCGTAGAGCTGCACGCTGCGGACCGACTCCAGGTCGTCGAAGGTCAGCATCCGCCTCGTCGTCTCGTCACCCTCGACGAGGCCGCGCGAGGTGATCATCTCGCAGACGTAGAGGCCCGCCCCCTGCTCGGCGCAGAGCCGGCGGTACGCCGCGTTGGTGATGCCCGCCATCGGCGCCAGGACCACAGGGGTGTCGACGCGGAGCGACCCGAGCTGCAGGTGGGTGGGCAGAGACGCGGTGACGGGCATGACCCGATTGTCTCAGGTCCGGCGTGTGCCGGCTGCCAGCGGTGCGCTCGGGTCAGCCCTGGGCCGACGGGGTCGGCGCGGCAGCCGGCTTCTTCTTTTTCTTCGCCGGCTTGGAGGGAGACGGTGCCGGGGCGGGCGTGGTCACGTCGCCCTTCCAGGTGATGCTGTCGCCGGTGGCGGGCTGCAGCACCATCTCGTCGATCTCGCTGCCAGGCACGTAGACGAGGCAGACCTTCGCCTCGGCGTCCTTCGGGAACGGCGTCGGGAGCACGCTCGGCGGGCACTGCGCGAACTGCATGTTGGGAGCGAGGACCGCCGCCCGGTTCAGCATGTCGGTGCCCTCGTCGAGGTAGAGCGGCAGGTTGGCCGCGTTGCGGCCACCCAGGTCGACCTTGCCCAGGTTCTTGACCGTGACACTGACGTAGTAGAGGTGCGGCTTCTCGGGCTTCGGCGTGATCTGGATCCGCTCGACGTCGGCCGCCGTGCCCTTGACGATCGCGTCGACGGAGACCGACAGCAGGCCCTTGGTGTTCTGGTCTGGCGCCCAGGCCAGGTTGGCCGCCTTGCCGAAGGCGAGCTCCTTGCCGCTCGGCGTGAGCGTGACTCCCGCGGTCACCGTCGGCTTCGCGCCGCCGGGCCCGCCGTCGCCGCCGCACCCGGACAAGCCGAGCGACAGGACGAGGGCGGCAACGCTGCCGACGGCGAGCTGACGGGTTCCGCGAGAAGTCATGCGGGCATTCTGCACCCGCAGCCGCTCAGCAGCCGAGCAGGCGCTCCGCGAAGTAGCGGGAGATGCCGTCGAGGCTGATCCGCTCCTGCGCCATCGTGTCGCGCTCACGCACGGTGACGGCGTTGTCCTCGAGGGTGTCGAAGTCGACGGTGACGCAGTACGGCGTACCGACCTCGTCCTGGCGGCGGTAACGCTTGC